>ERZ1023261.9-NODE-9-length-171418-cov-11.580697_pt1 | contig 171418 bp, 145 predicted proteins | sample MGYA00521234_ERZ1023261 | MGnify/ENA primary metagenome ERZ1023261 (study PRJEB32759, sample SAMN07749871) | skin metagenome | biome: transportation; feature: city; material: polyester macromolecule | host: Homo sapiens | place: Hong Kong:TC line | collected...
ACGCCATCGTCATCTCCACCGAGTTCCGCGGCGAGTACCGGGTGGGGGACGGCGAGTGGCAGCAGGTCGAAGGCACCGCGACCCTCCCGTCGCAACCGCAGACGGTGAGCGTGTGGCGGACGAAGTCCGGGTGGGTTCAGGACGGCTGCTCCGCGAACCCCCGTGCCTGGGGATGCTGAGACCCTGGCGGGATCGGAGAAGAGTCCCTCTGCGGGCGGCCGACCCGAACCGCGGACCGGGTTGGGTCGGTGCGCGCGCCGTGGCTTAGGGTCGAGGCATGAGCACTGTACTGGATCTGGTCGACGTCTCGGTCGTGCGCGGCGGCCGCGCCCTCCTGGACGGAGTGACCTGGCGGGTGGAGGCCGGGCAGCGCTGGGCCGTGATGGGCCCCAACGGGGCCGGGAAGTCCACGCTGATGAACGTCGCCTCGGCACGGCTGCATCCCACGCGCGGCTCGGTGGACATCCTCGATGAGATCCTCGGGGCCGTGGATGTCTTCGAGCTGCGCCCGCGCATCGGGCTGACTTCCGCCGCCGTGGCCGCCCAGATCCCGGCGGGGGAGACGGTGCGCGACGTCGTCGTCACCGCCGCCTACGGGGTGACCGGGCGCTGGCGGGAATCCTACGACGCCGACGACCACGACCGCGCCGAGCAGCTGCTGGTGGACTGGGGCATCTCCCGCCTGGCCGAGCGGACCTTCGGCACGCTGTCCGACGGGGAGCGCAAGCGCACCCTGATCGCCCGCGCCCTGATGACGGATCCCGAGCTGCTGATCCTCGATGAGCCCGCCGCGGGCATGGACATCGGCGGGCGCGAGGACCTCGTGCAGCGTCTGTCCGCGCTCAATGCCGACCCGGACGCGCCCGCGAGCGTCCTGGTGACCCACCACCTCGAGGAGCTGCCGCAGGGAATCACCCACCTGCTGCTGCTCAGCCACGGGCGGGTCATCGCCCAGGGCCCGTTGGAGGAGGTCCTCACGGACCGCAGCTTCTCCCGCGCCTACCAGACCCCGCTGCGGCTGCGCACCGTCGACGGGCGGCACACGGCCTTCGCCGCGCGCCCATGAGCACCCCGCAGAACGGCCCCGCCCAGCTGGCTGCCCGGCGGGCGCTGGTCGATGCGATCCCCTCGGTGCGTCGGATCGACGCCGAGCAGGTGGAGGCCGCCGACGGGCGAGCCGCGGACCCGGTGCTGCGAGACCTGCGCTTCTACCGGGGGCTGACGGACGTGCGCCTGCGCACCTCCCGGGAAGCCGAGTGGGGCGTCTACCTCGCGGAATCCTCCAAGGTGGTCCGCCGCGCCCTGGCGGCCAGGCACGAGCCGCTCTCCTTCCTCATGTCGGACAAATGGGCCGAGGACCTGGCGGACGTGCTGCGCAGTCATCCGCAGACCCCCGCGTACGTCGCGGAGGACGCCGTGCTGGAGGGTCTGACCGGCTTCCACCTGCACCGCGGCGCCCTCGCGGTGATGCGCCGCCCCGCCCCCGTCCCGGTCGAGCGGGTGCTCGACGGCGCCCGGCGGGTCGCGATCCTGGAGGACGTGGTGGATCACACCAACGTCGGGGGGATCTTCCGCAGCGCCGCCGCCCTGGACGTGGACGCCGTGCTGATCACCCCGCGCTGCGCCGACCCCCTGTACCGACGCTCCATCCGCGTCTCGATGGGCACCGTCTTCCAGGTCCCCTGGGCCCGGCTGGACTCCTGGCCCGCGGACCTGTCCCTGCTGCGCGAGCGTGGATTCACCACGGCCGCCCTGGCCCTCAGCGACGACGCGGTGACCCTGGACCGGCTCGGGCGGGCCGCCCCGCAGCGACTCGCCCTGGTGCTGGGCACCGAGGGTCACGGCCTGGGCTCGGAGACCCTGGCGGCGGTGGATGCGCGCGTGATCATCCCCATGAGCCACGCCGTGGACTCCCTCAACGTGGCCGCGGCCTCGGCCGTCGCCTTCTGGGAGACCCGCCCGCGGGAGTCCGCCGAGGAAGACGGCGCGCGCCCCTGACCGCGGGGGCCGTCGCGTGGTAGCCTGGGGAGTCGCCGTCGACTCCGACGGCGCCCGCCCGGATGACCGGGCGGGACACCGCGTCCCCAGGCCTGGCAAAATCCAGTCCGCGAGAGGTAGACACCATGCAGACCGATATCCACCCGGATTACCACGAGGTCATCTTCCGCGACCTCGCCTCCGGCAAGTCCTTCCTGACCCGTTCGACCGTCACCAGCTCCAAGACCGACACCTGGGAAGACGGCAACGAGTACCCGCTCGTCGAGGTCGAGATCTCCTCCGAGTCCCATCCCTTCTACACCGGCAAGCAGCGGATCATGGACTCCGCCGGGCGCGTCGAGCGCTTCAACGCCCGGTTCAAGAACTTCGGCAAGTCCGCCAAGTAGGCGGCGACTGCCACCACCGGCTCGGGCCGGGGCGTCTGCGGTCGACCGGGTGGGCCCGTGCCGGTGATCTCGGGGTGAGCCCCGAGCCGCTACAGTGGGATCGACCCGATCCCCGCCAAGCCCGAGCCACCGGAGCACCCATGTCCACCACCCCGGAATCCGCCCTTCCCGAGACCCCATCGCGCCGCAGGCCCTGGTCGCGCCGGCGCAAGGTGCTGACCCTGCTCGGTGTTCTGCTGGTGCTGCTGCTGATCCCGGTGCTGATCGTCGGCGGCTTCCTGTACAAGCTCGGCCACGACTTCGACGCCGACTCGCCCAAGCTCTCCCAGGCGCTGCCCTCGGATGACGCCGGCCGGCCCAAGGAGGATGGCTCCTACAACGTCCTGCTCCTGGGCAGCGACTCCCGCAAAGGAGAGGCGGACGAGAAGGTCGTGAGCGGTCAGCGCTCGGACGCGATCATGCTCGTGCACATCCCCTCCGACGGCGGCGCCGCCTACGTGGTGTCCATCATGCGCGACACCTGGGTGGACATCCCCGGTCACGGCAAAGCCAAGATCAACGCCGGGCTGAACTACGGCGGGATCCCCCTGGAGGTGCGGACGATCGAGCAGCTCCTGGGCACGCGCATCGACCACGTCGCAGAGATCGACTTCCAGGGCTTCCGCGACCTGACGAACGCCGTCGGCGGGGTGCCGGTGGATGTGCCCATGGACTTCACCGCCGACGGCCACGAGTTCCGCAAGGGCGAGCAGACCCTCGACGGGGACGAGGCGCTGGCTTTCGTGCGCGACCGGTACAGCTTCCAGGACGGGGACTACCAGCGGGTGCGCGACCAGCGGATCTACCTGCGCGGACTCCTGAAGAAGATCCTCAGCCCCGAGACCCTCTCCAGCCCCACCAAGCTCAGCGACGCCGTGGAGAAGTTCTCCCCGTACGTCTCCGTGGACGAGGACCTCACGGCCCGCGAGATCGTCGCGATGGGCATGAAGGCCGGACCCAGCGGGCTGCGGAACATGACCATGTTCACCCTGCCCAACTCAGGCACCGGGTGGTCCGAGGACGGGCAGTCCATCGTCATCCCGGATGAGGACGCGATCCACCGGCTCTCCCAGGCCCTGGAGAACGGGACCATGGCCGACTACGTCAAGACCATCCCGACGGACTGAGTCCGCACCGGGGCGGGGCCGGCGGGGCGGGGGATCAGCGGCGTCGGCGCGGGCGCAGGGACCAGGCCAGGTACCCGCCGATCATCCCGGCGGAGCCGGCCCCCGCCCCGACCAGCGCCGGGTACCAGGACTTGAACCGGCCCGGGTCCGAGGCGACGATGTGCGCAGACCCGTTGATCACCGCCGCCAGCACGGCTCCGGCCACGACCCGGGTGCCCAGCTTCTCGACCTTGCCCATGAGCTCCTCCAGCTCATCGGCGCGCAGGTGCACGTCGAAGCCGCCGCTCTCCAGCACCCCCAGGACCCGGCGCACGGACTCCGGGGCGTCCATGCCCAACGAGACGGCCTCCTTGGCGGCCTCCCGGGCCCGGCGCAGGAGCATCTCCGGGCTGAGCCGGGAGCGGACGTACTGCTGCGCATAGGGCGTCAGGACGGCCACGATGTCGAAGCCCGGGTCCAGGGTGGTGCCCAGCGCCTCGGCGGTGGCGATCATCTTCACCAGCATCGCCGCCTCCGGGGGCAGGACCAGGTGGTGTCGATGCAGCATCCGCAGCACATCCGTGAGCAGCTGGGCCAGGTTCAGCTCCTGCAGGCTACGCCCGGTGTACCCGGAGATGATCCGCTGCATGTCCGGTTCCAGGTCCGCGGCCCGGACCTCCTGCTCGGGGCGGGCCGTCAGGCGCACCGTCGCCCGCGCGGCCTGGCGCGCATTGCCCGTGGTGATCCCGACCAGCAGCGGGACCAGACGGTCCCGGAACCGCTCCGAGAGCTCCCCGACCATCCCGAAGTCGATGACGGTGATCGACCCGTCCGGCTGCACGAACAGATTGCCGGGGTGTGGGTCGGCGTGGAACAGGCCCAGCTGGAAGACCATGCGGCACAGGGCCTGCGTGGCCGTGACCGCGAGCAGGTGCCGGTCCACCCCGGCGGCATCCAGCGCGGGGATGTCGCTGATCTTCAGTCCCCGCACCCGATCTTCGGTGAGCAGCGCGCAGCTGCTGGCCTCCCAGTGGATGCGGGGGATGCGGATCCACGGGTCCTCGGCGAAGAACTCCGCGAAGCGATCGCAGTGCTCGCCTTCGATCGTGTAGTCCAGCTCCTCCTCGATGCGCTGAGCGAACTGCCGGGTCAGCTCCACGACGTCGTAGCCGCGGGCGATCCCGACGTAGCGGGAGAGCATCTTGGACAGCTCGGTGAGGATGTCCAGGTCCTGGTGCACGCCTGCGAGCACCCCTGGGCGCCGGATCTTCACGACGACGTCGCGCCCGTCCAGCACGGCGGCGTGGACCTGGCCGATGGAGCCGGTGGCCAGCGGCTGCGGATCGATGCTCTCGAAGGAGGCCAGCAGCTGCTCCTCCGGCTGCCCGTCGAACTGCCCGATCAGGCGCTGGAAGGGGACCGGCGGGGAGGAGTCCTGCAGCCGGGCCAGCTCCCGCGTGTAATCCTCCGGCAGCAGATCCTGCCGGGTGGAGGCGAGCTGGCCGAGCTTGACGAAGGTGGGGCCCAGCTCCTCCAGCGCCAGGCGCAGATGCTCGGCCTGGGTGTGCCGATGCTGCGGATCCAGCTGCCGCACCTTCCGCAGGGGAGCGGCCCACGGGGCGGAGAGCACCCCGCCCAGCAGGGACCCCAGGCCGTGCTTGATCAGGACTTCGCCGATCTGCAGGAAGCGGTCGGTGCGGGTGCGGGCGCGCTCCAGCATCAGGCGCCCTCGGTCTCCCGGGCCGCACGACGGGAGGCGCGCTGCGGGGCCCAGTCATAGCCCTCGCCGGGGGAGTCCGCCGCCGGAGCATCCGCGGCGCCGGGTGCGGGATCCTGGCTCTGTGGGGCCGACGCCGTCGGGGCGGGAGCCGTCTCCTCGATCGGGGCTGGGTCCTGGTCCAGGGCCGGATGCCGGATGGGCACCGGCTGCTCGGCGACGTCCAGGCGGGCCAGGTACAGCCCACAGAAGGCCAGGGAGCCGCCCAGCAGCAGCCCCAGGATGCCCAGGACCGGGCGGACGAACAGCAGGACCACCCCGGCCAGCAGCACCAACGCCCCCAGCACCCCGACCAGCCAGCCGATCCGCTGATTCGGGCCCCGCTGGGCGCGCGGCGCGCGGGAGGCCCGCGGGGCGGAGGCGCTGCCCGCGCGCCGTCGGGCGGGGCGACGCTCCGCCTCCCGGCGCGGGGCGCGCTGGGAGGACGGGGCCGGGTTCTCGGGCGCGGGGGCGGCGGGGCGACGGGATTCCGGGTGCTTCTCGGCGTGGCTGGGCCGGTAGGCGTCCTCCAGCTCGTAGTGCTCCTGCTCCGGGACCAGCGGGGGCAGGCCGTGGGGCAGCTGCTCGAACCACGCCGGGGACAGGTCCTCGGCCCGGGCGGTCTGCACCGACAGCGACAGCTCGAAGGCGTTGCCGCGGATCGTGCCCCAGGCCGCGGTGAGCTTGTCGCGCTCGAAGGCGTAGCGCACCACCGGGGCCAGCTGCTCGGACATCTGCGTGGACAGGCGCCCGACCACCCGCCGGTCGTGCAGCACGTCCACGGAGTCCGTCTCGGTGCCGTCGGGCTGCCGGTGCCGATCCGCCTCCAGGGTCAGGATCACCCGGCCCTCACCGGAGACCGGGAGGATCGAGTGCAGGTACTCGGCGTGGTCCTTCTCGTCCAGCACCTTCAGGGTGGGGCCCTGGGGCAGCAGGGCCGCCCGGGACGGGCAGGCGTTGAGGGGGAACAGCTGATCCGGCCGGGCGATGGACAGCACCGCCCGGGATTCCAGGCGCACCTGGCCCGCCTTCCCGCGCATCGTGGCCCACACCCGCACCGGGACCACGGGGTCGTGCCCGGAGACCACGACGCGGGCGATCGCGGGCAGGTAGCGGCGGGAGTCCTCGGCGGATAACCGCGCGATCTTCAGCCCGTCCACCCACACCGCGATGGAGCCGGGGGCGTGCGGATTGTCCGGTTCCGGGACCAGGTGGGCCAGCCCGTCGTGGTGCTGCTCCCGGTCGAAGCGCAGATTGTCCATGAGCCGGAGGATCTCGGTGTCGTAGTAGTCGTCCGTGATCACTTCCAGGGATCCGCGATCATTGAGTGCGTACTGCGTCACGCCAGTTCTCCTTCATGCCCGTTGGATGCCGCACGTAGAGGGGACCAGGACGCGCGGCCCCTCCAGAATCTCACACCCCGGCGCAGGCCGCGCGCACCCGGCGCACCCGCAGCGCGTCCTCCCGGTGCTCGATGACCAGCCGACGCAGCGCCCGGGGGGCCTGCTCATGCTCCGCGAGCCAGGCCCCGGCTCGCTGCGGGGAGTCCTCGACGGCGTCGAGGTCCGGGAACAGCCCTCCCACGATCCGGGAGGCCATGCCGATGGAGTGCTCGGCCCACACCGACTCCAGCGCGGCGAAGTAGCGATCGGCGTAGGCCGCGCGCAGCCGCGCCGGACCGTCGGCGAAGCCTGCGGCCGCGGCGGAGAGCTCGTCATTGGACAGGCGCCCGGAAAAGATCCGCTCCCACGCCCACTGCTTGGCCGCGGCATCCGGCACCGCAGCCCGGGCCCGGTTCCAGCCCACCTCGGCGTGCCGGTTGCGTCGGGCATCCAGGGCGACATCCAGGTCCTCCGCTGTGAGACGACCGGACAGGGCCAGGGCGAGCCGGGCGCTCCAGGCCAGCTCGTCGGTCAGCTCCAGCCCTCCCCAGCGGGCCGCACCCGGATCCTCGGACCAGGCGGCGTGCACCTGCTCGGCCACGGGCAGCGCCTCCTCGGTGGTCCGGGCCAGGATCAGGACGTGGTGCAGCAGGATGCGCTGCGCGTCGGATTCGGGGGCCGCGGCTTCCAGGGCGGTGAGGAAGGCCTCGGCGGCCCGCGAGCGCGGCTGCGGGCGCTGGGCGGGGGCGCAGAGCTCCTCGATCGCCTCGTGCACGTGCCGGGCCGTCGTCTCCAGCAGGGTCGCGCTGTTCTCCGCGCGCACCCCGGCTAAGGCATAGTCCAGGTACGAGGACGGGCTCAGCTGCGCGTCGCGGAGCATGGTCCACAGGGCGGAGCCGAGCACGGCCCGATCCAGCGGAGCCTCCAGAGTGTGTCCGGCCCGCAGCGCGGTGTCCAGCTGCTCCGGGGCCACCCGGGTGACGGCGTAGGTCAGGTCCTCCCGGTTAAGCAGCAGCAATCCCGCCGACTCCGCCGCGTCGAGGGCGTCCGGAAGCTCCAGGTCCAGACCCTCGCGGCCCGCGGGCACCTCCAGGGCCCGGTCCTCGCGCAGGCACAGGGTGCCGTCGACCTCGTCGAAGACGCCCGCGTGCAGCGTGTGGGCCCGGCCGAGCTCGGGGGAGACCCCCTCGGGCAGCTCCTGGATGAGGCGGGAGCCGTCCTGGCGCAGCACCGAGACCCCGGAGGTCTGCAGCCACTGCCGCGCCCAGGCCCCGAGGTCCCGCCCGCAGGACTCCTCCAGGGCCGCCAGGAAATCCTCCAGGCGCGCGGTGCCCCAGGCGTGGCGGCGGAAGTAGACCCGGGCGGCGCCGATGAACCGCTCGAAGCCCACGTGGGCCACCAGCTGCTTGAGCACCGAGGCGCCCTTCGCGTAGGTGATGCCGTCGAAGTTCTGTTTGGCCGCCTCCACATCGGGGATGTCCGCGACGATCGGGTGGGTCGTGGAGTAGGCGTCTTGGCGGTAGGCCCAGGCCTTGCGCCCGTGGGCGAAGCTGACCCAGGCCTGATCGAAGCCGCCGGCGCGCTCGGCACCCAGGGCGCCCATGAACTCCGCGAAGGACTCCTTCAGCCACAGGTCGGACCACCAGCTCATGGTGACCAGGTCCCCGAACCACATGTGCGACATCTCGTGCATGATGACGTTGGCCCGCGCCTCGCGCTGGGCCTCGGTGGCCCCGCCCGGGTGCAGGTAGTTCTCGGTGAAGGTCACCAGCCCCGGATTCTCCATCGCGCCCAGGTTGTACTCCGGGACGAAGGCCTGGTCGTACTGCGGGAAGGGGTAGGCCAGGTCGAACAGGACCTGGAAGAAGTCCAGGCCGGCCCCGACCAGCTCGAACAGCTCCCGCGCCGGCAGATGCGCGGCCAGCGCCTGCCGGCAGTACAGGGTCATGGGCTTCGGCTCGACGCCGTCCACCGCGGTGTCCGCGCTGGGCTGGTACATTGAGCTGACCGCGTGGTACTGCCCGGCCAGCAGCGTCGTGATGTAGGTGGAGATCCGCTGCGTCGGGGCGAAGATCCGCTTGCTCACGCTCTCATCCACCGGATCCTGCTCCTCCCGCTCCACCGGGGTGTTGGAGGCGACGACCCAGTCCCTGGGGGCGGTCACGGCGAAGCGGAAGGAGGCCTTCAGGTCCGGCTGCTCGAAGGTCGGGAAGACCCGGCGGCAGTCGGCCGGCTCGTACTGGGTGTACAGGTAGGTGCGCCCGTCCTCCGGGTCCAGGAAGCGGTGCAGGCCCTCCCCGGAGCGGGAGTACAGGGAGAAGCCGTGCACGACGAGCTCGTTGCTGCGCTCCAGACCCGTCAGGGTGATCCGCGAGCCGACCACCGCGGTCCGGGGGTCCAGGCGGCGGCCGTTGAGGGTGATCGCCTCGACCGAATGGTGCAGATACTCGATGAACGTGGTCTGAGCCGCCGGATCCGCGGCGAGCACCTCGAAGCGGACCGCCGCGCGCACCGGGTAGGCCAGGCGCTCGGGGTCCGCGGCGTGGGTCAGGTCCACATGGACGTCATAGCTGCCGACGCGCAGCAGCGCCGAGCGGTCGCGGGCTTCCTCAGCCGTCAGGTTGTCGTTTCGCACCCCTTCATCAAAACACACGTGAGGCGCGCCATGTCGGCACCGCCGCACCCGGGCCCCTGTGGAGGGACCCGGGTGCGGCGCATCGGCGAGCGCGACGCGGCGGGGGCTCAGCGGCGAGCCCGGCTCAGCGGCGTCGGGCGGTCTTCCCGGCCCCGGTCTGGCGGGCGCGCAGGGTCTTCTCCTCCACCGGGGCCTCGGAGCTGGCCCGCAGGTCGCGGTAGTAGGCCCGGGCCTCCTCCTGCCGCTCGGCCTCGATGCCGGAGGAGATCTCCGCGCGCAGGTGCTCCTGCTCGTAGCCGAAGGCGGCCACCAGATCCAGGGTGTAGGGCTCGATCCGGTCGATCAGACGCAGGATGTAGGACTCCACGGTGCGGGCCCGCTGGGTGGAGAGCAGGCCGTGGGAGAGGTACCAGCCGAGGTTCTTCTCAATCAGGGTCATCCCGAACAGGTCCCGCAGCCAGGTCAGCACCTCGGCGTTGACGCCCTCGGCCTCCTGCACCGCCCGGTGCAGAGCCTCCCACTGCAGCAGCTCCGCGTGCGAGCGGGCGGCCTCGATCAGACGCACCTGCTGGGAGTTGAACACCTCGGCGGCGTCGGCCTTGGACATCTTCCGGGCCGGGCGCAGCTCGTCGGCGATCCGGCCGATCAGGTTGTCCACCCGGGCCCGCATCAGCTGCGCCTGGGCCACCGGATCCTTCAGCGCGTTCGCAGACTTCCGGGCGTCGGCGGTGTCCTGGACCGCCTGGGCCACCCGGCGCAGACCGGAGCGGTTCAGGGCGAGGTCCTCGGCGCGGGAGGAGACGTACTTGGTGATCGAGCCGAAGTCTGCGCCGGCGAACTCCTTGGAGTAGTCCCCGAGCAGGCGCTTGCCCACCAGCTGCAGCAGGATGTGGTTGTCCCCCTCGAAGGTCGCGTACACGTCCAGATCCTGGTACAGCCCGGTGAAGCGGTTCTTGGTGATGAACCCGGATCCGCCGCAGGCCTCGCGGCAGGTCTGCAGGGTGTTCAGCGCGTGCCAGGTGGAGATCGGCTTCAGCCCCGCCGCGAGGGTCTCCAGCTCGGCCCGGGACTCCGGGGTGTCGTTGTCCCCGCTGAACACGTCGTGGAAGGCCTCCAGCAGGTCGTGATGGGCGAAGGAGGCGGCGTAGGTCTGGGCCAGCAGCGGCAGCAGCCGACGACGGTGCAGCTGGTAGCTCATCAGCGTCGCCTCCTCCCCGGCGCCGTCGTCGAACTGGCGGCGCTGGTAGGCGTAGGTCAGCGCGATGGACAGTCCCACCTGGGCCGCCTTGGTCGAGGCTCCGTCCAGGGAGACCCGCCCCTGTACGAGGGTGCCCAGCATCGTGAAGAAGCGGCGGCCGGGGGATTCGATGGGGGAGGTGTAGGTGCCGTCCTCGGCGACGTCGCCGTAGCGGTTGAGCAGGTTCTCCCGCGGGATGCGCACGTGGTCGAAGGCCAGCTGGCCGTTGTCGATGCCGTTCAGGCCGCCCTTCATGCCGTCGTCGGCGGACTGCACCCCGGGCAGCAGGTTCAGCTGCGCATCGCGGATCGGCACGAAGAAGCAGTGCACCCCGTGGTTCACGCCCCGGGTGATCAGCTGCGCGAAGACCGTGGCGGCCTGCCCGTGCACCGCGGCGTTGCCCAGGTACTCCTTCCATGCGGCCTTGAAGGGGGTGTTGATCACGAACTCCTGCGTGTCCGGATCGTAGGTGGCGGTGGTGCCGATCGCGGCGACGTCAGAGCCGTGCCCGATCTCGGTCATCGCGAAGGCCCCGGGGATCTCCAGGGACATGATCCCCGGCAGCCACTTGCGGTGGTGCTCCTCGGTGCCCAGCTGGTGCACGGCGGCGCCGAACAGGCCCCACTGCACGCCGGCCTTGATCTGCAGGGACGGGTCGGCCGCGACCAGCTCCTCGAAACCGGCGATGTTGCCGCCGGGGTTCTCCCCGCCGCCGACGTAGGCGGGGTAGGCCCGGTGCACGGACTGGTTCTGCACGAGGATGCCCAGCTGCTCGAAGACGCGCTGGCGCTGATCGTGGTAGGTCAGCTCGGGCTGCTTCCACAGCGCCGGGTCCTTGATCAGCTTCCGGGTGTCCTCCCGCTCCGCCCGCCAGCGGCCCATCAGCTGCGCGTAGAGGGCGTCGGTGTCCAGGGTGCGGGCGTGGTCCGGGCGGGGAGAACGACGGCGCTCGGGGACCTCGCGGTTGGTGGCGGCATCGTCGGCGGGGGTCGGCTCGGGTGCGGTGCGGGGGTGCTCGGTGAGGGTCATGTCTGCGGTACTCCTTCGTGTCAGACGGGGTCGGATTCCGCTGGATGCGGAGGGGAGTTGGGGGATCAGCGGGTGGGTACGGGCATCGGGGACAGCACCCAGGCGCTCAGCTGCCGGACCAGCAGGTCGCGGTCGGGGGCGGTGCCTGCGGCCACCTCTCCGGCCCACTGCTCGGCCGCGGCGTGCACCAGGCCGACGACGGAGCGGGCCCAGTAGCTCAGCAGGTGAGCGGCCTGGTCGGGGTCGGGCAGCCGGGCGGCGAGGGCCTGTTCGGGGGCCGGGCCCAGCGCCTCCAGCAGCAGCCGCGAGACGTGGTCGGCGAACAGCCCCAGGCTCGCGGTCGGTCGCTGGGCCTCGGAGGGTCGGGACCAGCCCAGGCCCGCCTGGGAGGTGACGAAGGCGTGCAGTGCGGGGGAGCGCTGCACGAGGACCAGGTAGACCTCGATCATCCGGGCGACGACGGCGCGCGGCGGGGCGCTGTCCTGCGGATCGCGCCGGACCGCTTCGGCGATGCGGGCCTCCAGGTGCGCCAGCAGGGATTCGCCGAGGGCCTGGCCCAGCCCGTTCTTGTCCCGGAAGTACCGGTAGAAGACGGACTTGGAGGTCCCGGCGTACTGCGCGATCTCCTCCATGGAGGCCTCGGCGCCGATCTCGTGGATGGCTCGTCGGGCCTTGCCCAGCAGCTCCTCGCGGCGGGCGACCCGGTGCGCCTCCCAGCGGGTGCTGCGGCCGTCGCGGGTGCGGTAGGGGCCGTGACCTGCGGGGCGGTGGGCTGCGGCGGTGTTCACGATACGCAGAGTATCAGGTACTCTGTCCTGTGTCAGTCCAGTCACATCTGCCGGCGCGCGGGACCCGCCCGCACGCCCCGACGATCCGGAGGATCCCTTGTCAGCAGCAGAAGCTTTCGTCCTCGGCGGCAACCGCATCCCCTTCGCCCGCTCCCACGGCGCCTACGCCGACGTGCCCAACCAGGAGATGCTCACCGCCGCCATCGACGGGCTGGTCGCCCGCTGCGGGCTGGCCGGGGAGCGGGTCGGGGAGGTGGCCGCCGGCGCCGTCCTGAAGCACGCCCGCGACTTCAACCTCACCCGCGAGGCCGTGCTCGGCTCCGCGCTGGATCCCGCGACCCCCGCCTTCGACGTCCAGATGGCCTGCGCCACCGGGGTGGAGACCGTGTGGAACCTGACCAACAAGATCCGGCTGGGCCAGCTGGACTCCGGCATCGCCGGCGGCGTGGACACCGCCTCGGACGCCCCGATCGCCGTATCCGAGAAGCTGCGCCGCGCCCTGCTGGCCCTGGGACGGGCCAAGACCGTCAAGCAGCGCCTGGCCGCCGTCGCCGCCCTGCGCCCCGCCGACATCAAGCCCGAGGCTCCCGGGACCGGCGAGCCGCGCACCGGCCTGTCCATGGGGGAGCACCAGGCCATCACCACCGCCGGCTGGGGCATCACCCGCGAGGCCCAGGACGAGCTGGCCATGAACAGCCACCGCAACCTCGCCGCCGCCTACGACCGCGGCTTCTTCGACGATCTGCTCACCGGCTTCCACGGTCTGGCCCGGGACAACAACCTGCGCCCGGACTCCTCGATGGAGGCCCTGGCCAAGCTCAAGCCCGTCTTCGGCCGCTCCCTGCCGGAGGAGGCCACCATGACCGCCGGCAACTCCACCCCGCTGACCGACGGCGCCTCCGCGGTGCTGCTGGGCAGCCGGGAGTGGGCCGAGGCCCACGGGCTGGCCCCGCTGGCGAAGGTCGTGGACGCGCAGGCCGCCGCCGTGGACTTCGTCTCCGGCGCGGAGGGCCTGCTGATGGCCCCCGTCTACGGCGTGCCCCAGCTGCTGGAGCGGCAGGGCCTGAGCCTGCAGGACTTCGACTTCTACGAGATCCACGAGGCCTTCGCCGGGACCGTGCTCTCCGCCCTGGCCGCCTGGGAGGACGACGAGTTCTGCCGCACCCGCCTGGGCCGGGACGGAGCCCTCGGCGCGATCGACCGCGCCAAGCTCAACGTCAACGGCTCCTCCCTGGCCGCCGGGCACCCCTTCGCGGCCACCGGCGGACGCATCATCGCCTCCCTGGCCAAGCAGCTGCACGAGAGCGCCGAGCAGACCGGCAAGCCCCAGCGCGGCCTGGTCTCCGTGTGCGCCGCCGGCGGCCTCGGCGTGGCCATGATCCTCGAATCCGCCTGATCCGCACCCCGGGGGCCGGCCCGGCGCCCCTCCCGGCGCCGGGCTCGGTTCCCATCATCCCCGGCCCCGCCCATCGTCCGCGGCCCCCGTCAGGGCCGCACCACCCAAGCCCCAGGAGGCGACGAGAGACCATGAAGGACTCCTACACCCAGCTGGTCAACTCCCCGATCGGCAAGAAGCTGGCCGAAGCCCTCGGCCTGCCCCGACCCACCGCCCTGCGCCGCGACGAGCCCGGCGCGCCGCTGCTGGCCGACCCCCGCGTTCTGGTCGTCGGCGGCCCCGCGTCGGATCCGCTGGCCCGGCGTCTGCTGGCCTGGGGCCTCGAGGTGCACCGGCACCCCAGCCCCGGCACCACCTACGGCGCGATCATCGCCGACTTCACTGCCGTGACCGACCCCGGCCAGCTGCAGGAGATCGCCCTGGGCGTCGGTGCGGCGCTGCGCAGCCTGGGCTCCTCCGGGCGCATCGTGGTGCTGGGACGCACCGGCAGCACCGAGGACGACCCTGAGCTGGTCGCCGCCCAGGCCGGCGTCGTCGGCTTCATGCGCTCCCTCGCCCACGAGTCCCGCCGCGGCGCCACCTGCAATGCGCTGCTGCTGGACGGGGACTTCGGCCTCGACGCCCCGGCGCTGGAGGGCCCGCTGCGCTTCCTGCTCTCGGCCCGCTCCGCCTACGTCTCCGGTCAGCCGCTGGTGGTCGCCGCCGCCGATGGCCCGGGCGCCCCGGACCCCGAGCGTCCGCTGGAAGGCAAGGTCGCCGTCGTCACCGGCGCCGCCCGCGGCATCGGCGCGGCCATCGTGCGCCGCCTGCACGCCGACGGCGCCCGCCTGCTGCTCGTGGACGTGCCAGCGGCCGGGGAGGCCCTGACGAAGGTGGCCAACGAGGTCTCCGGGCAGGCCCTGCAGCTGGACATCACCGCCGAGGACGCCGGCCGACGCATCGCCGAGACCGCTCGGCGCGCCTTCGGGATCCTCGACGTCGTGATCCACAACGCCGGCATCACCCGCGACAAGATGCTGGCCAACATGGACGCCGCCCGGTGGGGCTCCGTGCTGGCCGTGAACCTCTCCTCCCAGCTGCGGATGAACCGCCAGCTGCTGGAATCCGGGGCGCTCGGGCAGCACCCGCGCATCGTGTGCCTGGCCTCCACCAGCGGCATCGCGGGGAACAAGGGCCAGACCAACTACGCCGCCTCCAAAGCCGGGATCATCGGCATGGTCGCGGCCGAAGCCGAAGACCTCGCCGAGACCGGAGGGACCATCAACGCGGTGGCCCCCGGATTCATCGAGACGGAGATGACCCGGGCCATGCCGACCGTGACCCGCGAGGTCGCCCGCCGCCTGAACTCCCTGTCCCAGGGCGGGCGCCCGGAGGACGTGGCCCAGGCCGTGGCCTTCCTCGCCTCCGACGCCGCGGCGGGGGTCAACGGACAGACCCTGCGCGTGTGCGGGCAGTCCATGGTGGGGGCGTGATCCGCGCGATGCCCAGGATCTCCCTGCCCACGTCCTTCTCCTCCTCCCGATCCACCGGCTCGGCCGGGCCCGCCGGACCCCTGGGGACCCTGGGCTCGGTGGTGCGCCACGAGGCCTCGGGCGCCCTGCGCTCGCGCCTGCCCGAGCGGGGCCGCACCCGCCCGGACGCCCTGCCCGACCCCCAGGCGATCACCCCCGTGCGCCAGCGGGTGCAGGCCGACGCCGAGCGGGCGGCGGCCTTCGCCCGCTGCGTGGGGGCCGCACAGGCCGAGCACGTGCACGCGGGATTCCTGCACACGCTGACCTTCCCCGTCTCCATGCGGGTGCTCACCGCGAAGGCCTTCCCGCTGCCGGTGCTCGGCCTGATCCACCTGGAGAACACCGCGACGGTGCACCACCCGGTGGGCGCCGACGAGCAGCTCACGGTCCGCTCCCGGATCCGGGAGTTCGGGCGCCACCGGCGCGGCATCACCGTCACCGTGCTCGCCGAGATCTGGGACGAGTCCGGACGGCTGGTCTTCTCGGACGAATCCCTGTACCTGTCCAAGACGGCCGCAGGCGACGACGGCGCCCCGACGGCGAAGACCGACCGGCCGGATCCGCGGGAGGGGGCCCGGCTGATCGGGCGCTGGCGCCTGCCGGGCGACATCGGGCGCCGCTACGCCGCGGTGAGCGGCGACGCCAACCCGATCCACCTCAGCGCGGTGAGCGCCAAGGCCTTCGGGATGAAGTCCTCCCTGGCCCACGGGATGTACTGCGCCTCGCGGGCCCTGGGGCTGCTGGTCTCCGATCCCGGCGCGGCCGGGACCTGGCGGGTGGCCTTCGGATCCCCGGTCTTCCTGCCGGCCGCCGTGGACCTGTGGAAGGTATGCGATCCCGAGCCCGACGGGCAGACGGCCGTGCGCGGCATCGGGCGCGGGGCCCGGCAGCACTTCGAGGTCTCCTTCGGCCGTCCGTCCTGAGGCGGCCCCCGCCCCCGTCCCGCGGCTCCGCGGGGCGGGGGCGGGGCTGGCGATGCGGAAGTTGCACAGCGTCGAGCCAGCAGGTAAGTTTCTACTCGTTGTCCGGCGCCCCCAGGGGACGTCAGACGGCACTCGCGCGGGTGGCGGAATAGGCAGACGCGCTAGCTTGAGGTGCTAGTCCTCGTATTAGAGGGTGGGGGTTCAAGTCCCCCCTCGCGCACGCGAGTCATCACAAGGCCCCGGAACGGATCCAGGTTCCGGGGCCTTCGCCGTACTCGGCGGGGTGCGGTCGCGTCTGTGCGGGTTCGTGTGGGGTGCCGCGGCAACATCCACGTCATAAACCCACAGAAACCCACAGAAACCCTCACTCAGGTGGCATCATGGTGCGTGGTATCGGCCCGTCGACGAAGAAAGCGGCCGAACGTCGCAGGAAAGGGAACACCATGACCGTCACCCAGGATCGTCCGTCCACCAAGCTCGGCATCGTCGGAGCGGGCGGCGTCGGCTCCGCCATGGCCTACGCCTCCGTGATCCAGAACGTCGCCCGCGAGGTCGTCCTCTACGACATCGCCGCCCAGAAGGCCGAGGCCGAGGCCCTGGACATCGCCCACGGCTCGCTGTTCGCCTCCAACGTCCGGATCACCGGCGGGGGAGACCCGGAGCTGCTTAAGGGCTGCGACATGATCATCATCACCGCCGGCGCCCCCCAGAAGCCCGGGCAGACCCGCCTGGAGCTGGCCGGGACCAACGTCAAGATCCTCGAGTCCATGATGCCGACGCTGCTGGAGCAGGCCCCGGACGCCGTCTACATGCTCGTGACCAACCCCTGCGACGTCCTCACCGTCGTCGCCCAGCGGATCTCCGGGCTGGGCGCCCACCAGGTCTTCTCCTCCGGCACCGTGCTGGACTCCTCCCGGCTGCGCTGGCTGATCGGCAACGCCGCCGGGGTCTCCAGCGACTCGGTGCACGCCATGATCGTCGGCGAGCACGGGGACTCGGAGTTCCCGCTGTGGTCCTCCGCCACGATCGGGCAGGTCCCCGTGGACCAGTGGACCGGGGATGACGGCTCCGCCCTGTTCACCGACGAGGTCAAGGACACCCTGGGCCACGACGTCATGCGCGCGGCCTACAAGGTCATCGAGGGCAAGGGCGCGACCAACTACGCGATCGGCCTGTCCGGGGCCCGCATCGCCAAGGCCGTGCTGCAGGGTCAGGACGCCGTGCTGCCGGTGTCCACCGTGCTGGAGGGCTACCAGGGCATCGACGGGGTGGCCCTGTCCGTGCCCTGCGTCGTCGGCTTCGGCGGCGTCCGGCGCGTGCTGGAGGTGCCGATGGACGAGGCCGAGACCAAGAAGCTGCAGGCCTCCGCGCAGACCCTGCGCGAGTCCCTGTCCAGCCTCGGGTACTGACAGCCGAAACCCCCAGCGAGAGGCCGATCCGGCTGCTCGCCGACGCCGCGTCGCCGCCGTCCGCTTCCGGGTCACCGGGGACGGCAGCGACGCCGCGTCCGCCCACAGCGTGCCCGTGTTCCCCTGACCGCCGAAAGGGGCTAGTTTGGAGACCATGACGACAGATCCCCGCACCGCGCTGACCCAGCTGACCGAAGCCCTGGAAGAGCACCTGAACGCGGTCGCCTCCCGCCGCGGGGACCAGGACCCGGCCGTGGATGCCGCCTATCTCGGCATCGCCGACGCCTTCGAGGTCTACGAGGACGCCCTCTACGTCACCTACGACGAGGTGACGCCCCTGGAGGTCTTCGTCGAGGACGATGATGAGGACGAAGAAGACGACGACGAGGACTTCGACGAGGAGGACCTCGAGGACGACGATGACGAGGACCCGGAGGGCGAGCTCGACTGAGCCCCTCGGGTGATCTGCGCCCCACCCGCCCCGGCGGATGGCGGCCATGCTGCGGCCCCGCCGCGCAGACGGTGTCTGCGCGGCGGGGCCGTTTCGGTAGAGTCAGCATCCGTGGCATGGTTACAAGCACTCATCCTCGGCCTGGTGCAGGGCCTGACGGAATTCCTCCCGATCTCCTCCTCGGGGCACATCAGCATCGTCGGGCAGCTGCTGCCCCATGACTCGGACCCCGGGGCCGCGTTCACCGCGATCACCCAGCTGGGCACCGAGACGGCCGTGCTGATCTTCTTCTGGCGCGACATCGTCCGGATCATCACCCGGTGGTTCGGATCCCTGCGCGGCACCGTCCCCCGCTCCGACCCCGACGCTCGGATGGGCTGGTACGTGATCCTGGGCTCCCTGCCCATCGGCATCCTCGGGCTGCTGCTGCAGGACTACATCGACACCGAGTTCCGCAGCCTGTGGATCACGGCGACCATGCTCGTCGTCTTCGGCGTGTTCCTGGGGCTGGCGGACCGGGTCGGCCGGGAGCAGCTGCGCCTGAGCGACCTGAACCTGCGCGATGGCGTGCTCTACGGCTTCGCGCAGGCCCTGGCCCTGATCCCGGGGGTCTCCCGCTCCGGCGGGACCATCACCGCCGGCCTGCTCATGGGGTACACCCGCCAGGCCGCGGCCCGCTACTCCTTCCTCCTCGCGATCCCCGCGGTGTTCCTGTCCGGCCTGTACAAATTCGCCAAGTCCATCGGCGACGGCTTCGACGCCTACTACACGGCGGGCCCGACCCTGCTGGCCACCGTGGTCGCCTTCGGCGTCGGCTACGTCATGATCGGCTGGTTCCTGAAGTACGTCAGCTCCCACAGCTACACGCTGTTCGTGTGGTACCGGATCGGCCTCGGCGCGCTGGTCTTCGTGCTGCTGGGCACCGGCGTGCTCGTGCCCTGATCCCCGCCGCATCCCCCGCATCCGCACCGGGATCCGACGCCGCGGCGTCGGATCCCACCCGACGAAAGGCGCCCGCCATGAAGTCCTGGACCGCGACCCCCTGGACCCCGCTGCCCGGTCACGCGCCGGCCCCCACCCTGTACGACACCCGCCTCGCCCGGACCGAGGCCCTCCCGGAGGCCCCGACCGCGGGCCTGTACGTGTGCGGCATCACCCCCTACGATGCGACCCACATGGGACACGCCGCGACCTACGTGGCCTTCGACCTCCTGCACCGCGCCCTGCGCGACGCCGGGCAGGAAGTCACCTACGTGCAGAACGTCACCGACGTGGACGACCCGCTGCTGGAGCGGGCCGAAGCCACCGGGGTGGACTGGCGGGAGCTGGCCGCCGAGCAGACCGAGCTGTTCCGCACGGACATGCGCGCCCTGAACGTGCTGCCGCCGGCCCACTACATCGGCGCGACCGAAGCCGTGGAGTGGATCGTGCCGTGGGTCGAGACGATGCTGCAGCGGGGCACCGCCTACCGCGTGCCCGGCGGCCCCGACGAGCACGGGGTCCCCCAGCCGGACGGGGACGTGTACTTCGACGTGCGCGCCGCCGCGGACACCGAGCACGATCCCGCCCGGTGGTTCCTCGGGCGGGTCAGCGGATACACCGAGGAGCAGATGCGCCCGCTGTTCGCCGAGCGCGGCGGGGATCCGCAGCGCCCGGGCAAGCGCGACCCCTTCGACCCCCTGCTGTGGCGGGTCCACCGCGACGGCGAGCCGTCCTGGGACGGCGCCGCCCTGGGGCGGGGCCGCCCCGGCTGGCACATCGAGTGCACCGTGATCGCCGACCGCTTCCTGGGCATGCCCTACACCGTGCAGGGCGGCGGCTCCGACCTGCGCTTCCCCCACCACGAGATGGGCGCCGGGCACGCCTTCGCCGTGACCGGGCAGGAGATGGCCCTGCGCTACGCCCACACCGGGATGGTGGGGCTGGACGGGGAGAAGATGTCCAAGTCCCGGGGCAACCTGGTGCTGGTCTCCACCCTGCGCCAGCGCGGGGAGGACCCGCGGGCCATCCGCCTGGCCATCCTCGCCCACCACTACCGGGAGGACTGGTTCTGGACCGACGAGCTGCTGGAGCGCTCCCGCGAGCGCCTGCGCACCTGGCGCCACGCTCTGCAGGCGGCCCGCGAGGCCGAACTGACCGGCCCTCGGGAGGGCGAGGCCGAAGCCGACGAGTCGCCGGCGCGTCGGCTGCTGCGCCAGGTGCGGGAGCGGCTCGGCGATGACCTCGACGCTCCCGGGGCGCTGCGCGCGGTGGACGCCTGGGCGGATCAGGCCCTGCGCGGCGAGGGCGCGGGCCAGGCCGGTCTGGTCCGGGACCTGATCGCCGCCCGCCTCGGCGTCGCCCTCTGAGCGCCGTGGCACCGCAGCGGGGAGCCGAACGCGGGGTGCGGACTCCCGTGGTGCGGGTCTCCGGCTCGTGGTTCCTGCTGACCGGGCTGATCGTCGTCGGCTACGGCGGCTACCTGCACCAGCGCCTGCCGTGGCTCGGCGCCCGGGCCTATCTGGCGGCCCTGGCCTTCGCCGTGCTGCTGGGCCTGTCCGTGCTGGTCCACGAGCTCGCCCACGCCGGGGCCGCCCGTGCCTTCGGCTGGCAGGTGCGGGAGATCCGGCTGACCCTGATGGGCGGGCACACGACCTTCGACGCCGCGCGGGAGGCCCCCGGGCGCTCCGCCCTGGTCAGCCTCGCCGGGCCCGCCGCGAACCTCGTGCTGGCCCTGCTGGGGGCGATCCTGCTGGGGAGTCTGGACCCCGGCGGCCTGCCGCGGCTGGTCGTGGAGCTGGTCACGACCGCCAACCTGCTGGTCGGGGCCTTCAATCTCCTGCCCGGTCTGCCGCTGGACGGCGGGCACGCCGTCGCCGCCCTGATCTGGCGGATCAGCGGATCCCGCCGGGCCGGGGTGCGCACCGCGGCGGTCCTCGGCGGGCTCGTGGCCGCGGCCCTGGTGCTGCGCCTGCTCCTGCCCGGCCGGGCGGCGGGGGTGACGGAGCTGGTCATCACGGTCCTGCTCGCGGTCTTCCTCCTCGACGGGGCCCGCCGGGCCGTGCTGGCCCAGCGCACCCGCGACCGGCTCGCCCCGCTGCGCGCGGGGGACCTGGCCCGTCCGCTGCGCGTGCTGGATCCCCGGGACCCCGTCTCCCGGGCCCTGCGGCTGCAGGAGGGCGTGCCGCCGGACGGCGCGCCCGCCCCGGTCCTGGTGGTCGCCGCGGGTCCCGAGGCCCTGGGCGTGGTCGACGCCCAGGCCCTGGGTCGCGTGGCCGAGGCGGGTGCGGTCTCGACGCCGGTCGAGGCGGTGCTGCGCCGCGCGCCGTTCGGCCCTGCCGTCGCCGCCGACCTGGCGGGGGAGGAGCTGGTGCGCACCGCCCAGGCGCTGCCCGGCGGGTGGTGGCCGGTCACGGGGCTGCCCGCTCCCGCGATCCTGGCCGAGGAGGACGTGCGCCGGGCCGTGACCGGGGCCCTGGCCGCCGGCTCCCGCTCCCGCGGCGCATGAGATACTGGCAGCTGCCCGGAGCTCGTGCTCCGGGGAGAGCTGACCCCGACCAGGAGCAGGTGCCCCGCCCATGACCCCCAGCCCCGAGAATCCCACGCACCCGGCCGACGCTGCGGACGAGGCGCGGAAGGGCCCGGCTGCCCCCGCCGAGCCGGTGGGGGCGGCGCGCCGCCGCGGCCCGCTGCGCCCGGGGGAGCGGGTGCAGCTCACCGACGAGCGGGGCAGGATGAGCACCATCACCCTGGTCGAGGATGGGCAGTTCCACACCCACCGCGGCGTGCTGCACCACGAGCAGCTGATCGGGCGGCCCGAGGGCATCGTCGTGGAGAACTCCGCGGGCTTCCGGTACCAGGCGCTGCGTCCGCTGCTGAAGGACTTCGTGCTGTCCATGCCGCGCGGGGCCGCGGTGGTCTACCCCAAGGACGCCGGGCAGATCATCACCATGGCGGACATCTTCCCCGGGGCCCGGGTCATCGAGGCCGGGGTCGGCTCCGGGGCCCTGAGCATCTCGCTGCTGCGCGCGGTCGGGGAGGCCGGGCACCTGCGCTCCTTCGAGCGGCGCGAGGAGTTCGCCGAGATCGCCCGAGGCAACGTTGAGACGATGTTCGGCGGGCCCCACCCGGCCTGGGAGCTGACTCTCGGGGACCTCGCCGAGGCCCTCGGGGAGCACGAGCAGCCCGGGACCGTGGATCGGGCCGTGTTGGACATGCTGGCCCCCTGGGAGTGCCTGGACGCCGTCGCCACGGCCCTGGCCCCGGGCGGGGCGCTGATCTGCTACGTCGCGACCGTCACCCAGCTCTCGCGCACCGCGGAGGCGATGCGCGCCGATGGCCGCTTCACCGAGCCGGAGTCCTTCGAGACCATGGTCCGGGGCTGGCATGTGGAGGGGCTGGCGGTGCGCCCGGACCACCGGATGGTCGCGCACACCGGCTTCCTCATCAGCGCCCGGCGCCTGGCCGACGGCGAGCAGCGCCTGGCTCCGAAGCGGCGGGCCTCCAAGACCGACTACACCGCGGAGGACCTGGAGGCCTGGACCCCGCAGGCCCTGGGGGAGCGAGCGGTCTCGGACCGGAAGCTGCGTCGGGCCGCCCGCGATGCCCGCTCCCTGGCCCGCCACGCCGCCGGGGAGGCGGACGAGGACTAGCCGCATCCCGGCGCAACGGATTCGGCCCGGTGCGCCCGGTGGTGAGATGCTGAGAGGCATGTCCACCGCCGAGAATCCCCCCGCCGACCGAGAGCGCGAGCGGCTGCGTCGCGAGGCCGCAGGACTGCGCCAGCAGCGGCTGAGCCTGGACCGCGCCCTGCGCGAGGCCATGGCCCGCAACGAGCGGCTCACCGGAACCCTGCGCACCGCCCAGGAGGACATCCGCCGGCTGCGCCAGGCCCTGGCCCAGGAGCTCGAGGCCCCGATGAACGAGGCGCTGGTGCTGCGGGTGAACCCGCCGGTGCGCGCGGGGGCGCTGACCCAGGAGGCCGAGACCCCGGCGATCCTGACCCAGGCCAGCCTGGACGTGCTGCTGGGCGGGCGCCGGATGCGGGTGCCGGTCAGCCTCCTGCTGGACCCGGAGCAGCTGCGCCCCGGGATGGTCGTGCTGCTCACCGAGTCCGCGGGGGCCTGCGCGAACCTCGGCTACCGGCTCTCCGGGGAGATCGCCACAGTCCGGGAGATCCTGGACGAGGACCGCCTCGTGGTGGGCACCGGACAGTCCACCCAGGCCGTGGCCCGTCGATCCGGGCTGCTGGCCGAGGTCCCGCTGGGCATCGGCGACGCGGTGGCCTGGGATCCGGCGGCGGGCCTGGCCCTGTGCACCGTGCCCAAGACCGAGGCCGAGGAGCTGGTCCTGGAGGAGACCCCGGAGACGACCTTCGCGGACATCGGGGGGCTCTCCGCGCAGATCGAGCAGATCCGCGACGCCGTCGAGTTGCCGTTCCTGCATCCCGAGCTGTACCGCGAGCACCATCTGAAGGCCCCCAAGGGGATCCTGCTCTACGGCCCGCCCGGCAACGGCAAGACCCTGATCGCCAAGGCCGTGGCCCGCTCCCTGGCCCAGCGGATGGAGGCCGCCGCCGGCGGGGCCGATGTGCGGGGGTATTTCCTCAACGTCAAGGGCCCGGAGCTGCTGGACAAGTTCGTGGGAGAGACCGAGCGCCAGATCCGGGCGATCTTCTCCCGCGCCCGGGACAAGGCCGACGCCGGCAGCCCCGTGGTGATCTTCTTCGACGAGATGGAGTCCATGTTCCGCACCCGAGGGGCCGGGCGCTCCTCGGACGTGGAGACCACCATCGTCCCGCAGTTGCTCGCCGAGATCGACGGCGTCGAGGCACTGGACAACGTCATCGTCATCGGGGCCACCAACCGGGAGGACATGATCGATCCGGCCGTGCTGCGCCCCGGCCGCCTGGACGTGAAGGTGCGGGTGGACCGCCCGGACCGGGAGGGCTCGGCCCAGATCCTCGGACTCTACGTGACCACCGAGCTGCCCCTGGACGCGCAGGAGGTGCGCGCCCACGGCGGGGACCGGGCGGCCGCCGTCGCGGCGATGATCGAGACCACCGCCGAGGAGATCTTCGCCCGGGACGAGCGGCACCGGTACCTGGACGCGATCCTCGCCGACGGCCGCCGGATCCCGGCGCACTGGGGGGATTTCGTCTCCGGGGCGCTGCTGCGCAACGTCGTGGATCGGGCCAAGAAGCACGCGATCAAGGAGTACCTGGAGACCGGGGAGAAGGGCCTGGCCACCCGGCACCTGGTGCGCAGCGCGGCCGAGGAGTTCGCCCAGCAGCGCGACGCCGCCTCCCGGGCGGATGTGGAGGACTGGCTCAAGAGCCTCGGGCACTCCGTGGCCCTGCAGGGGCTGGAGCGGCCCGCGGCGGCGTCGGGGGAGGGGCGCTCGTGATCTTCACCCGGCCCATGGGCTCCGAGACCGAGTTCGGGGTCAGCTGCCCGACGCGCCCCGGCGCCCACGAGACCATCCTGTCCGCGCTGGTCGTCGACTCCTACCCGGATGCGGCCCGGGACGCGGGCTGGGACTACGCCGGGGAGACGCCGCTGCGCGATGCCCGCGGCGGGCGGATGGAGGAGGAGCAGGCCCACCCGAGCCAGCTGACCCACCGCAGCCGGGTGCTCACCAGCCAGGACGTGGCCCGGGAGCTGATCGCCGATTCCCCGCAGGCCGCGGATCCGCGGTTCTGGGAGCGGGCCGCGATGAACCGCGTGCTGCCGGACGGCGCGCGCTTCTACGTGGATCACGCCCACCCGGAGTACTCCGCCCCGGAGACCACCCACCCGTGGGAGGCGCTGGTGCGCGACGCCGCCGGAGACCTCATCGCCGGCCGGGCGGCCCAGGCGGTGCCCGCCCGCTACGGCGCCTCATGGCCGGATCCGGTGGTGCTGCACAAGAACAACACGGACAACAAAGCCGTGTCCTACGGCTACCACGAGAACTACCTCGTGCCCCGCCGCATCGACTTCTCCCGCATCGCCGCGGTCATGATCCCCTTCCTGGCCACCCGCCCCGTCCTCGTCGGGGCCGGGCGCGCCGGACTCGGGGCGCAGGACGTGCGCCCCGGCTTCCAGATCAGCCAGCGCGCGGACTTCTTCGAGCGCACCATCGGCCTGGAGACCACCATCCGGCGTCCCCTGGTCAACACCCGGGACGAGCCCCACGCCGATGCCGCCCGGTGGCGGCGCCTGCACGTGATCCCCGGGGACGCCACCCTCTCCCACACCTCCACGCTGCTGAAGTTCGCCTCCGCGGCGGCCGTGCTCACCCTCATCGAGCACGACGCCGCCCCGGCCCTGGAGCTGGCCGCCCCCGTGCATGCCATGCAGCTCATCTCCCGGGACCCCTCGCTGACCACCCGCGTGGAGCTGACCGACGGGCGGCGCCTGACGGGTCTGGAGATCCAGCGGATCTACGCGGAGGCCGCCCGCGAGCGCGCGGAGGCCCTGGGCGCTCTGCAGCCGCGGGACGAGGAGATCTTCCGGATCTGGTTCGAGGTGCTGGATGGGCTCGCCCGGGATCCGCTGAGCCAGGCGGATCGCCTGGACTGGGTCGCCAAGTACGCCCTGATCCGCGGTTACGCCCAGCGCGGCATCGACGTCGGGCACCCGAAGGTGCAGGCCCTGGACCTGCAGTACGCGGATCTGCGCCCGGAGCGCAGCCTGTACGCCAAGCTGGTCGCCCTGGGTCGGATGCGCACCCTGGTGCCGCAGGAGCGGATCGAGGAGGCGGTGCGCACGCCCCCGGAGGAAACCCGAGCGTGGCTGCGGGGTCGGCTGATCGTCCTCTGGCCGGATCAGGTGCACTCGGCCGGCTGGGAGGTGCTGGCGCTGCGCGACCCGGACACCGATCGGGTGCACCGCTGGGTCGTTGATGACCCGCTGCGCGGGACCCGGGCCGAGACCGAGCACGTGCTGGAGACCTCACCGAGCGCCGTGGCGGCCCTGCGTAGACTCGGGATGCAGACCCTGGGCTGAGCAGGCCCGCGACCCCCGAGGAGAGGACAGATCGAGATGGCGCAGTTCCGCGACGCCGCGCAGCAGCGGCAGACCGAGACCGGTACCGAGACGGACCAGGAGCCGCTGGGCGCCGCGCGCCCGGTGGATCAGCAGCTGGTGAGCGAATCCGATGACATCCTCGACGAGATCGACAGCGTCCTGGAGGAGAACGCCGAGGACTACGTGCGCGGCTTCGTGCAGAAGGGCGGCCAGTAGGCCCCATGCGCAGCAGGATCTTCGGCGTCGAGACCGAGTTCGGCCTCCGCTTCGCCCCGGACGGGCTGGGGCAGCTGGCTCCCGAGGAGGCCGCCCGCGTGCTGTTCCGGCCCGTGGTGGAGTGGGGGCGGTCCTCCAACGTGTTCCTCGGCAACGGCGCGCGGCTGTACCTCGACGTCGGTTCCCACCCGGAGTACGCGACGGCCGAGTGCGCGAGCCTGACCGATCTGGTCCGTCAGGACAAGGCCGGCGAGCGGATCTTCGAGGATCTCGCCGAGCAGGCCGAGGACGCGCTGGCGCTGAGGGACCGTCCGGGCCGGCTGCACCTGTTCAAGAACAACGTGGACTCGGCCGGGAACTCCTACGGCTCGCACGAGAACTACCTGATCTCCCGGCGCGTGGAGTTCCCACGGCTGGTGCGCCACCTGGTGCCGTTCCTGGTGACCCGGCAGCTGGTGGTCGGCGCGGGCCGACTGCATCCCCCGGGCTCCGCGGCCGCCGTGCAGGCCGGCCGGGAGGGCGGGTCCTACTCCTTCTCCCAGCGCGCGGACCACGTCTGGGAGGCCGCCTCCTCGGCGACCACCCGCTCCCGGCCCCTGATCAACACCCGGGACGAGCCGCACGCGGATCCCTCGGCCTACCGGCGCCTGCACGTGATCGTGGGGGACTCCAACATGTCCGAGACCACCCTGCTGGCGCGGGCGGGCATGACGGATCTGATGCTGCGGATGATCGAGCACCGGGTGGGCCTGCCGGATCTGCAGCTGCGCCACCCCGGGCAGGCCCTGCGCGCGGTCTCCCACGACCCCACGGGTGCCGCCGAGGTGGAGCTGGCCGACGGGCGCCGGCTCAGCGGGCTGCAGCTGCAGCGGATCTGCCTGGAGGCCGCCGCGGACTTCCTCGACGACCAGGGCTCGGACCGCCCGGAGACCGGCGTCGTAATGGACCTGTGGGAGCGCACGCTGGAGGCGATCGAGACCCAGGACATCTCCGGGATCGACACGGAGATCGACTGGGCCATCAAGCGCCGGCTGATGGAGCGGGTCTCCCGTGGCCGCGGCCTGGATCCGGCCGACCCGCGCCTGGCGCAGGTGGACCTGGCCTACCACGACATCAACCGCTCCCGGGGGCTGTTCCACCTCCTGCAGCGGCGGGGCCTGATCCGGCGGTGGGTCACGGAGGAGCAGATCGCCCAGTCCATCGCCGAGGGTCCGCGGACCCGGGCCCGGGTGCGCGGCGGATTCATCCGCGCCGCCCGCGAGGCCGGCCAGGACTTCACGGTCGACTGGGTGCACCTGAGGATCAACCAGCGTCCCGACCTCTCCCACGTGTGCCAGGATCCCTTCGCGGCCAGCGACCCGGCCGTCGAGGAGACCGTGCGCACCCTGGTGGGTCGCCGGGCGCCGGCAGACCCGCCCGAGGATCAGGCCGGCGTCCCGCTGGTCTAGTCCGGCGCAGAGTGCGCCCCGGCGCATGTACTAGAGTCGGGCACGCATCCACCGGTGAGGCACCGCGAAGACCACCGATCCCGTCAGCGAGGAAAGAATCCCAGTGCGCAAACCCCTCAAGCTCTCCGCCGCCGCGGCCATCCTGGCCCTGGCCCTGACCGGCTGCGGCCAGCACGCGATGGACTCCATCGACTACACGGACAAGGGAGCGGACAATGCCCCCGAGGTCAGCTTCCAGACCCCGTTCAAGGTCGACGACGCGACCACCAAGGTCCTCAAGGAAGGCGACGGCGCCGACGTCGATCCGGGGGACACCGTCATCGTCAACGCCGCGCTGTACAACGGCGAGGACGGCAAGGAGGTGCAGGACACCTACCAGAGCCAGCAGCCGATGACCGTCGTGCTCAACGACGACGTGAAGGACAAGCTGCCCGAGCTCTACGACGCGCTGGTCAACGCCAAGGTCGGCACGACCTTCGCCTTCGCCCAGGCCCCGGATGAGGCGAAGACCGGCTCGAAGGACGCCTCCGTGCTGGAGGTCTACACCGTGTCCGAGAAGATCCTGGACCACGCCGAGGGCGATGAGGTCAAGGACCTGCCCTCCGGGCTGCCCAGCGTGAAGATCGAGGACGACGGCCCGAAGATCACGATCCCGAAGGACACCGAGCAGCCCACCGAGCTGACCGCCCAGAACCTCATCAACGGCTCCGGCACGGAGGTCAAGGCCACGGACACCGTGTTCGTGAAGTACGCCGGGGTGAAGTGGTCCGACGGCAAGCAGTTCGACTCCAACTGGACGAAGGACCCGACCAGCTTCGCCCTGGACCAGGTCATCGCCGGATGGAAGGACGGGCTGAAGGGCAAGCACGTCGGGGATCGGGTGGAGCTGGTGGTCCCGGCGGACCAGGCCTACGGCACCGACGAGGAGGTCAAGGGCACGAAGAACCCGGGCGGGGCCCTGGTCTTCGTGGTGGACATCCTCGGCACCCAGCCCACCCCGAAGCAGACCACACCCTCCCCGAGCCCCTCCGGACAGGCCTCCTCGGCCCCCGCCTCGGCGGCTCCTTCGGCCTCGGCCGAGAGCAAGTGAGCATCCCACCCCGACGACGATAAGGAGCATCCCATGTCCTTCGGCCAGCGCACCCTGGATCGAACCAAGCCCGAGATCGACTTCCCCGAGGGCCCGGCGCCCACCGAGCTGGTGGTCACCGACCTCATCGAAGGCGCCGGGCGGGCCGCGCAGCGCGGCGACACCGTCAGCTGCCACTACGTCGGCGCCACCTTCTCCGGCGGGGAGGAGTTCGACGCCTCCTGGAACCGCGGGGAGCCGCTGCGATTCACCGTGGGCGTCGGGCAGGTCATCGAAGGGTGGGACCAGGGCCTGCTCGGGATGCGGGTGGGCGGACGCCGCCGCCTGGAGATCCCGGCGCAGCAGGCCTACGGTGAGCGCGGGGCCGGCGGGGTGATCGGACCGAACGAGGCGCTGATCTTCGTCGTCGATCTGGTCGACGCCCGCTGAGCGGCACCGCCGTCGTGGGGCACAGATCCGCCGCGCGCCAGAGGCGGCGCCGATGAGCAGCACCGTGCCGGCCGGGGTCTCCGAGCGTCTGCTGGCCCTGTACGCCTTCCTGATCACCCGGGAGCTTCCCGCGGACCGAGCCAGGATCCGCGAGGCCATCCAGGACTACCGGCAGGCCCCGAGCGAGGAGGCCTTCGAGCGCAGCTTCGAGCGGGACAAGGCGGCCCTGCGCGCCGTCGGTCTCCCCCTGCGCACTGTGCACCGAGCCGATGGCCCGGCCTACGTCCTGGATCAGGACGGGCTGTGGCTGCCCCGGCTGAGTCTCAGCGCACGCCAGCGGCTCTTCCTGGGCCTCGCCTCCCGACTGTGGGAGGAACCGGAGCTGGTGCGCGAGGGCGACCAGGCCCTGCGCCGCCTCCGGGTGCTGACCCCCGAGGCCGCTTCGGACCGAGAGGCCGAGGCCGAGCTCCCCGGGCCCGCGGAGTCCGGGCCGGTGACCGACATCCCCGATGAAGACCCGGTGACCACGGCGCGCCTGGATCGCCTCGAGGTGCGGCTGAGCTCCGCCCCGGGGCTGGACCAGGTGCTGGATGCCCTGGCGCTGGGCGAGGACCTGCGCTTCACCTACCGCGGCGCCCTGGAACTGACCGGGCGGGAGCGACGGATGCGCCCGTGGGGCCTGGGCCAGCGCTTCGGGCACTGGTACGTCCACGGCTGGGATCCGCAGCGGCGGGCGCCCCGGCTGTTCCGGCTCTCGCGCATGGCCCAGCTGCGGCGGGCCCCCGCCCAGGGGTGGTCCGTCCCGACGGACCTGGACCTGTCGGCCGTGCTGGACGGCATCACCGAGGTCTCCGGGCCTCGTGCCGTGCTGCGCGCACCGGCCGCCCTCGCTCCGCTGGTGCGGGACTGGATCGAGGAGGGCCTGGCGCTGCGGGCGGATCCGGAGACCCCGATCACACCGGAGGACGGGGTTCCTGTGCGGATCCTCGACGTGCTGGAGCTGGCTCGCTGCCTGGCCGAAGCCGACGGCGCCGTCACCGTGGAGTCCCCGGAGCTGGGAACACGAGGCCTGGAGGCGGTGCGAACCCGGGCCCGCCATCTGGTGGACGCGGCGCAGGACCGACGCGAGCTGATCCGCCGGGCCCGGGCGGAGGGCCGGGTACGCACCCGCCCGGTCCGCCGCAGCCCGGAGCGGGAGAGCCGCTACGCCCGGTTCGCCCGCCTGGCTGATCTGATCGTGCGCCTGTCCGAGGTCCCGGAGGCGGAGGTCTCGCAGCTGGCCGAGGAGTTCGGGGTGGATCGCCGCAGGATCGTGAAGGACCTGGAGATCCTGGCCGACGCGGGCGACGCCGTGGGGGACGGTGCCGACCTGCGGGTCGAAGCGCACGAGGACGACGTGCGCCTGAGCCTGAGCACCCGCCTGGCCGGCCCGGTGCGCCTGGGGCCCCAGCAGACCCTGCGACTGCTGCTGGGCACCCGCCTGCTGGCCGAGCTGCTGCCCGACCACGACGCCGAGCTCGGCGAGCTCGCCCTGATGCTCGCCCGCACGCTGCCGCGCCCGGACGAGGCGGCCGCCCCCGTACCGGCCCTGTCCGTGCGTCTGGAGGAGGACCTCAGTCGGCTCGCCGGACGCCTGCGGGAGGCCGCCCGCACGGGGGGACGGGTCCGGCTGGAGTACCGCTCGCGGGGCGATGACCGACCGCGGGAGCGGCTGCTCCAGCCCCTGGCGGTCGAATCCCGGCGAGGCATCTGGTACCTGCGGGCCCGAGACCTCGCCCGGGATCAGGAGCGCACCTACCGGCTGGACGCGGTGCACGGCGTGCACGACGCCGGCCCCGGCCGGCCCGGGGAGCCGGATCTCCCGGCCACGGAGCCGGAGGAAGCGCGGGCCCGGGTGCGGACGGGCGCAGCGGCGCAGGCGAGCATGCTGCTGTGGGTGCACCCCGACGTCGAGGCCGACGCGGCCCGGGAGCTGGGCGCGATCCGTGAGGCCGAGGTCCTCGCCCCGGCGGACCTGGCCCGGGCCGGGCTCTGGCGCATCCCCGTGCGCGATCCCGACCAGCTGCGCCGGGTCCTGCGCCGCCACGGCGGGCAGATGGCGGCCTGGGAGCAGATCCCCGACGTTACACCCGCCACCTGAGCCGCCCCGGAAGCGGGTATCCGGTGCTCGCCGCTGCGGTCCCGGCGCCCCTCGTCTGCGTATACTGGGGCCCATGCCGTGGTGGTTCTGGGTCCTGCTCTGGGCCGTGCTCGCGCTGACGGGCCTCGCCGTGCTCGCGATCCTGACGCTGCGCACCGGACGCCGAGCCCTGGCCGCGCTGGAAGCCGTCTCCGAGCTCGGCGAGGACATGACCCGCCGCTGGGAGCAGGGCTCAGCGGCGGTCGCACGTCACATCCGCCGGACCCCGGTGCCCGGTATCCTGGTTCCGTTGGATCAGGCGCGGCGGGAGTACCTGACCGGGCGGGAGGCACGTCGGGACCGCTTGGCCGCCCGCCGCATCGCCCGTCGTGACCGCCGAGGCCAGCCGCAGCGCGTGGATGACCTGCGCCGCGGCGCACAGAAAGGAAACAACCATGGGTAACCTCTTCCACAGCCCCACGCACCTGCTCATCCTCCTCGTGGTCCTGCTGCTGCTGTTCGGGGCGCCCAAGCTGCCCGGCATGGCCCGCAGCCTGGGCCAGTCCATGCGCATCTTCAAGTCGGAGGTCTCCGAGATGCGCAACGACAAGAAACCCGCTTCCGGCCAGTCCACCACCGTGGTCAACGGTGAGGTCGTCAAGGACGGGTCCGCCTCCTCCGGCGAAGGCTCCACCGCGGCCGACCAGTCCCGCGCCGAGCAGACCCGCGCCGAGCAGACCCGCGCCGAGCAGACCAGCACCGGCTCGGATTCCACCCGCAGCTGACCGGGAGCCATGGCACGTACCCAGAGGGCGGACCGCCCGCGCCGTCGCAAGCGCACGCCCGGCGCCCAGATGGAGTTGCGCGAGCACCTGAGGGAGTTCCGCAACCGTCTGATCAAATCCGCCGTCGCGACCCTGGCCGGCATGGTCGGAGGGTTCTTCCTCTACGACCCGGCGATGCAGGCCATCCAGGCGCCCCTGCACCAGATCGCGCAGGATCCCTCCCGCAACATCTCCATCAACTACTCCGCGGTCGGGTCCCCCTTCGACCTCATGGTGCAGGTCTCCCTGACCATCGGCGTCATCCTGGCCTCCCCGGTGTGGCTCTACCAGCTGTGGGCGTACATCCTGCCGGCTCTGCACCGGAAGGAGAAGGCCTACGCCCTGGTGTTCTTCTGCAGCTCCGTCCTGCTGTTCCTGGGCGGAGTGGTCATCGCGTGGCTGTGCATGCCGGCGGCGGTCATCGCCCTGACCATGTTCACGCCGGAGGGCGGGGACAACTTCATCGACGCCAAGACCTACATCGCCTTCGTGCTGCGCCTGCTGCTGGCCTTCGGCGTGGCCTTCGTGCTGCCGGTCGTGCTGGTGGGGCTGAACATGATGGGGCTGATCCGGGGCCGCACCATCCTGAAGTCCTGGCGCTGGGTCGTGGTGCTGGTGGCCCTGCTCGCCGCGATCGCGGCTCCCGGCTCGGACGTGCTGACCATGTTCTACCTCATGGCCCCGCTGCTGATCCTGTTCTTCCTGGCCATCGGCCTGTGCCTGTGGGGGGACCGACGACGGGACCGCAGGGCCGCCGCCGCGCTGGTCGATGCCGGCGTCGGATCGGATGCGGCCACCCCGGAGGATCAGCTGCGCACCCTGGGCCGCTGAACCTGTTTCGGGGCTGTCCACCGCCCGCCGAATCCCGGATGAGCCGCACAGCTCCGCCGATAGGATGGGTATATGCCCAGCTACGCCGACCAGTACCTCGCCGCCCGGGACCGCTCCTCCTTCGCCAAGACCCCGCTGGGGCGCTTCGCCGCCGGACTGGACTTCGAGCTGGATGACTTCCAGCTGCAGGCCTGCCGCGCCGTCGAGGATGGTGAGGGGGTGCTCGTGGCGGCGCCGACCGGGGCCGGGAAGACCGTCGTCGGCGAGTTCGCGGTGCATCTGGCCCGCGCCGAGGGCGCCAAGGCGTTCTACACGACCCCCATCAAGGCGCTGAGCAACCAGAAGTACCAGGACCTGGTGCGGGTGCACGGCGCGGACCGCGTCGGCCTGCTCACCGGGGACGTGTCGGTCAACACCGAGGCGCCGATCCTCGTGATGACCACCGAGGTGCTGCGCAACATGCTCTACGCCGGCTCCCCGACGCTGCGGGGCCTGCGCTACGTGGTCATGGACGAGGTGCACTACCTCGCCGACCGCTTCCGCGGGGCCGTGTGGGAGGAGGTCATCATCCACCTGCCGGCCTCGGTCAGCGTCATCTCCCTGTCCGCGACCATCTCCAACGCCGAGGAGTTCGGGCAGTGGCTGGACGCCGTGCGCGGCTCCACACGCGTGGTGGTCTCCGAGCACCGGCCCGTGCCGCTGTGGCAGCACGTCATGGTCGGCTCGCGGTTGTTCGACCTGTTCTCCGGGGACACCACGATCGCCCAGGCCGCGGACATCGTGCGCGATCGCGGGGCCGACCAGGTGAGGGTCAACCCGGACCTGCTGCAGGCCACCTCCCACCGCACAGGTCCCCGGCGCGGGCGCCGCGGCGGGCAGCGACCCCGCACCCCGCGGACCCGCCGGGCCCCGCGCCCGGTGGTGCTGCAGGAGATGGATCGGGAGGGTCTGCTGCCCTCGATCGTGTTCATCTTCTCCCGAGCCGCCTGCGACGACGCCGTGCGCCAGTGCATCGACGCCGATCTGCGCCTGACCGACGACCGCCAGGCCCGGCTCATCCGGGCCTACCTCGCGGAGGCCACGGTCGGGGTGCCGCTGAAGGATCTGCGCGTGCTGGGATACGACACCTGGCGGGAGGGCCTGACCCGCGGCATCGCCGCCCACCACGCGGGGATGCTCCCGCTGTTCAAGGAGATCGTGGAGCAGCTGTTCTCCCAGGGGCTGGTCAAGGCCGTGTTCGCGACCGAGACCCTGGCCCTGGGCATCAACATGCCGGCCCGCTCCGTCGTGCTGGAGAAGCTCACCAAGTTCAACGGCGAACGCCACGTGGACATCTCACCGGGGGAGTACACCCAGCTGACCGGGCGGGCCGGGCGGCGCGGCATCGACGTCGAGGGCCACGCCGTGGTGCTGTGGAACGACGGGATGGACGCCAAGTCCATCGCCGGGCTGGCCTCCCGCCGAACCTATCCCCTCTACTCGAGCTTCAAGCCCACGTACAACATGTCCGTGAACCTGCTGGATCGCTTCGGGGTCGAGCAGACGATGACCATTCTGGAGTCCTCCTTCGCCCAGTTCCAGGCGGATCGCTCCGTGGTCAGCCAGGCCGCGAAGGTCCGCCGCCAGGAGCAGGCCCTCGCCGGGTACGAGGAGTCCATGACCTGCCACCTCGGGGACTACGCGGAATATGCGGACCTGAAGTACAGGTTGAATCAGCTGGAGAAGAAGTCCACCCGGGACCGCCGCTTCGCCCGCCGGGCCGTCGCCGCGGACGACCTGCGGCTGCTGCAGCCCGGGGACATCCTCGAGGTCCCCCATGGGAAGCACGCCGGGCACGCTGTCGTGATCGCCCGGCCGCAGGAGGCCCGGGACGTGCAGGTGGGGGTGGTCACCGAGGCCGCTCAGCTGCGTCGGCTGCGTCCGGAGGACTTCGCGGGTGCTGTGCGCCCGGTCTCCCGGGCCAAGATGCCCAAGGGTTTCGCCCCCCGCAGCGCTCAGGAGCGCCGGGATATGGCCTCGCGCATGTTCGCCGCCCTGCGCGAGCACAAACCGCCCCGCTCGATCTCCGGGGCGCGGGAGGCCGACTTCGATCCGGCCCGGGACACCCGCCGGGAGGAGATCGATCGACTGCGCACCGCGGTGGAGTCCCACCCGTGCCACGGCTGCTCCCACCGCGAGGAGCACGCCCGCTGGTTCAACCGGTGGGTGCGCCTGCGCCGGGAGACCGACGCCCTGCGCCGGGAGATCGACTCCCGCACGAGCACCATCGCCCACCGGTTCCAGCGCATCACCGACCTGCTCACCGACTACGGCTACGTCGAGGGCGGCGGCGAGCGCGAGGAGCTGAGGCTGACCCCGCTTGCGGCGCCGCTGCGCCGGATCTACGGGGAGCGGGACCTGCTGACCAGCCTCGCCCTGAGCGACGGGGTCTTCGACGATCTGGACCCGGCGGCCCTGGCCGCGGCCGTGACCGCCGTCGTGCATGAGGGCAAGCGCGAGGCCACGGAGTTCCTCGGCCGGTATCCCGCGGGCCTGGGGGAGCGGATGGCCCAGCTGCGCCGGCTCTGGCAGCGGCTGACCGAGGCCGAGCGGCACCACCGCCTGCCCGAGACCCCCGCGCCGGACGTCGGGCTGATGTGGTCCATGCACCGCTGGTCCCGGGGGGACAGCCTCGCGCAGTCCCTGGAGAACTCCGGGCTGGCGGCCGGAGACTTCGTGCGCGCCGCGAAGCAGGTCATCGACGCGCTGGATCAGCTCGGACACGCCCGCGCAGAGGATCCCGACTGGCGCACCCTGTGCGAGGCCGCCGCGGCCCGCGTGCGCCGCGGCGTCGTGCTGCACGAGCTGGACCCGCAGGCGCGCACCCCCGATGAGGCCGCGGCGCAGGAGCCCCGCGCGCAGGCACCGCGCGGGGAGGAACCGATCGAGGAGGAGCGGCGATGAGCCCGCAGCAGCAGATACGAACGGCCGATCGGAGCGCGGCGACGGTGATCTACCGGAACGGCTCCGTGTACTCGCCGGTCGATCCCTTCGCCACCGCGCTGCTGGTCCAGGACGGCCGGATCCGCTGGGTCGGGCAGGAAGCCGGGGCCGACTCCCTCACGGACGCGCACGTGCACACCGTGGACCTGGACGGCCTGCTGCTGACCCCCAGCTTCGCGGCCGCCGGACCGGAGCCCTCGGAAGAGCGGGGCTGGCTGGACCTGCGGCGGGCCGGCGTGCACGCGGTCCTGGATCCGCAGCGCGGGTGGGTGGACGCCGCCGGTCAGCGCAGCCCGCTTCCCGCGCGCGTGCGGCGCCTGGGCCCGCAGGGACCCCTGGATCCGGCGCAGGCCGAGCAGGCGGAGGGCGATCCGCTGCTCGTGCTGGCCCCGGAGGACGCACCGGAGCCGGGCGGATGGATCGACGTGGCCCGGGCGGGCCTGAGCGCCGGGCGACCCCTGGGCGTGGCCGAGGTCCTCGAATCCGGAACGGCCCCGCGGCCGTGGCGGCTCACGCTGGCGGCCCTGCGCCTCGAGCAGCAGGGCCCCGGGATCTCCACCCGCGGCTGCTTCGGGCTGCAGACCCGCGGGGTGCGTCGGGTCTGCGGCGTCGACGGACCCTTCGGCGGCCAGCTCGTGCCGGAGGCCCCCGCGGATCTCATCGGGTGGCGCACGGAGGCGCTCATGGTGCAGACCGCCGATGAGAGGATCGCCGCCTGGAGCACGGATCCCCGAGCCCGCACCCCGCTGCTGCCCGCGCTGGGGCCGGATGTCCCGCTCCCGCAGGCCCGCCTCTCCCTGATCGGCACCTCGGAGCTGACCTGGTGAGAGGCCCGTCGGACGGGGTGCCCGGTCGCTGGGTCGGTGCGGGGGAGGGCTGGCCGATATACTGGCCAGCGACCCGAGACTATGCTCGCCGCGCGCCCTGGGACGCGGCGATGAGGAGTGCCCTGTGCGACTGAAGACCCTGACCGTGATCCCCACGTATGACGAACGGGAGGCGCTGCCGGTGGTGGTGCGTCGCCTGCGCGCCGCGCAGCCGCAGGTGCACATCCTGGTGGTCGATGACAACAGCCCCGACGGCACGGGACAGCTGGCCGATGAGATCGCGGCCGCCGATGAGCACGTGCACGTCCTGCACCGGCAGGGTAAGGCCGGCCTCGGCGCGGCCTATCTGGCCGGCTTCCGCTGGGGCCTGGAGCGGGACTACGACGTGCTGGTGGAGATGGACGCGGACTGCTCGCACCAGCCCGAGCAGCTGGGCCGCCTGCTGGAGGCCGTGGAGCGGGGCGCGGATCTGGCCATCGGCTCCCGGTACGTCCCGGGCGGCGAGACCGAGAACTGGCCGTGGTACCGGCAGGCGCTCTCCCGCGGCGCGAATGTGTACACCCAGGTGATGCTGGGCACCGGGGTCAAGGACATCACCGCCGGCTACCGGGCTTTCCGACGGACCACCCTGGAGCGGATCGACCTGGACGGCGTCGAATCCGTGGGCTACTGCTTCCAGGTGGATCTGGGGTGGCGAGCGGAGCTGGCCGGGATGCGCGTGGTGGAGGTGCCCATCACCTTCGTCGAGCGCGAGGTGGGCAGCTCCAAGATGGATTCCGGGGTCATCCTGGAGTCCATGACGAAGGTGGCCCGGTGGGGCCTGAGTGCGCGGGCCGCAACCCTGGGCCGCCGCGTGCGCCAGCTGTTCTCCCGAGCCTGAGCAGCCCAGGCGGCAGGGGAGTAAGCCGGCGCCGTCGGGCCCGTTCCCACAGCATGAGAAAGGCCCCCGCGCACCCGTGAAGGGTGGGCGGGGGCCTTTCGCCGCCCTCAGCGCTCCGCGGTCGCACCGTCTGCGGCGCAAGGAGCGCGGCGTGGGTCTTCCGGCGCCTCAGACGGCGTGGCGCTCCCGGTAGGACTCGAGGCGCTGCTGGAGGGTCTGCTCCAGCTCCTCCATGCTGCGCCGCTCCAGCAGCATGTCCCAGTGCGTGCGCACGGGCTTCTCGTGGGAGACGTCCGGCTTGGACCCGTCCACCAGCACGGCCACCTTGCCCGACTTGGCGGTCCAGGTCGGGGGGATCTCCGCCTCGGCGGCGAAGATCACGAAGACCCGCTCGCCGTCCTCGGTGCGGTACTCCACCCGCTGGCGCGGGGCCGGCTCCACACCGGCTTCGGTCTCCATGGACTGAGAGCCCAGGCGCATGCCCCGGAGGCTGCGATCGCTCATCGGTGATCCCTTCGCATGTCTCGTCCCGGTCTCCGGCTCGCGAGCCGGGGACGCGCTTTTCTGTCACCCTACAACCGGACGGACCGGCCCGTTATTCCCCGGGATGCCCGGTTCGTCCTGGGCCGACCCGCACCGGCGGTTCAGGAGCGGGCGGGTCCCTCGTCGGGCTCGGCGCCGGCCTCGGGTTCGGCTGCGGTGCCGGAGGCGGGGGTGCGGGGGAAGGGATCCGCCGCGGACGCCGGGGCCTCCGGGTCGATGCTGGAGGGCGGCATCTCGAATTCGTCGGGATCCACGCTGGTGCGCGTGGGATCCGCGGTGAGGTCCTCATCGGTGATGCGAAGCTCTGGGCTGTCCACGATCGGCTCGTCCTCCGGTTCAGGCTCCGGGGCGGGCTCCTGCTCATCCGTCCCGCCGAAGGGGGAGAGGGGATCCCCGGGGGTGCCGTCGCCGAAGGCCTTGCCGATGCCGCGCAGGGCGTCGCCGAGCTCGGTCGGCACGAACCACAGCTTGTTCGCGCTGCCCTCGGCCAGCTTCGGCAGGGTCTGCAGGTACTGGTAGCTGAGCAGCTTCTGGGTCGGCTTAGCCCGGTGGATCGCGGTGAACACCTTGTGCACGGCCTGAGCCTCGCCGTCGGCCCGCCTCCGCGGTGAGGATCTGGGACTGCTTCTCGCCCTCGGCCGTCAGGATCGCGGCACGCCGGTCCCGCTCGGCGCGCATCTGCTTCTCCATCGAATCCTGGATGGAGGCCGGCGGGGCGATCTCCTTGATGTCCACGCGGGACACGCGCAGCCCCCAGCGCCCGGTGGTCGAGTCCAGGACCCCGCGTAACTCGGCGTTGATCTGATCGCGGGACGTCAGGGTCTGCTCCAGGTTCAGCCCGCCGACGACGTTGCGCAGGGTCGCGCTGGTCAGCTCGTCCACGGCGTGGATGTAATTGGTGATCTCGTAGGTCGCCGCCTGCGGATCGGTGACCTGAAAGTAGACCACGGTGTCGATGCCGACCACGAGGTTGTCCTCGGTGATCACGGACTGGGACGGGAAGGAGACCACCTGCTCGCGCAAGTCGATCAGGGGCAGCACCCGGTCGATGAACGGCACCGTGAAGTGCAGACCGGGGTTCAAGGTGGTGTGGTACTTGCCCAGGCGCTCGACGATCCCGGCACGAGCCTGGGGGAAGATGCGCACGGCCTTGAACAGCACGACCGCGACGAACAGGATGAGCAGGGCCAGCAGGATCAGTCCTGCGGTTCCGCCGTTCATGGTTTCTCCTCGGGTGTCAGGGAGGGGACGCGGCCCCGCCGGTGATGGTGGATGGTGTCGAGGGTCAGTGGGCGGAGACGGAGGACTCGCCGGCATCGGCGTCGGGCTCGACCACAGCGGTCGCCCCGTCGATGCGCACGACCCGTCCGAAGGCGCCGGTGTCCAGGCTCAGCCCGCCCGCGCTGCGAGCGGTCCAGACGTCGCCTTCCAGGCGCACCAGCCCCTGGAGGCCGGTGACCCGCTCCAGGGCCTGCACGGGTCGACCCACCAGCGCCTCGGCGTTGTTGCGGGTCTCCGGGGTGTTGCGGTTCAGCCGCCGGACCATGGACGGGCGCACCAGACCGAGCAGGGCCAGGGAGACCGCGGCGAACACCAGCACCTGGATCGGCCAGGAACCGGTGGCGACGGCGGTCACCGCGGCGGCCGCCGCGCCGCCGACCATCATCAGGCAGACGAACTCCAGCGAGAACATCTCGATCACGCCGAGCAGGAGCACGACCAGCAGCCACAGGGCCCAGGGATTCTGTGCGAACCAGTCGAACATGGCGGGTGGGTTTCTCTCCGGTGGCGATGTCGGCTCGTGCTCACCATCCTGCCGAATCCGGGCACCGAGGGCCACCTCATGCGCGGGATCCCGCCGCCCCATAACGCGCCGATAATCTACATTATGTAAAGTAGAGCGCGGAGCGCCCCTCCTCCGGCGGCGGCGGATGCGGCTCGAAACGAGGTCCCCGGTAGATTCGGAGATCATGAGCTCTCGGCATCCCCGCACCACCGCATCATCCTCCGACGCCGCGCCGACGTGGGCGGTGTGGCCCGTTCTGACGGCCGACATCCTCGCCGTCGTGCTGTTCGCCGGCCTCGGCAGGCTCTCGCACGGCGAAGATCTGCTGGGCACCCCGGTGACGGCCTGGCCGTTCCTCGTCGGCCTGGCCGTCACCTGGCTGGTCTGCCGCGCCTGGCGCGCCCCGGGCGGGCTCTGGCCCACCGGGATCATCGTGTGGCTGGGCACGGTGCTGCTCGGCATGGTGCTGCGCCGCCTCGTCGGCGAGGGCACACACTGGAGCTTCGTCGTCGTGACCCTGATCGTCACCGGGATCTTCCTGCTCGGGCACCGTGCGCTGGGGCGGCTGCTCGCCCGCCGTTGCCCCTGAGGGCATCCGGCAGAGGTCAACCTCAGACTGAGATTGATGATTCGCCTGAATCGCCCTCGGTGAGGAATCGGATCCAGTCCTCCAGCAGCCGCTGGGCGGCCCCCGAATCCAGGGCCTGCGCGGCGCGCGGGATGGCCTCGCCGATGCGCTCGGCCAGCGGGCGGCCGACGTCCGCCCGGCGCGCCACGAGCCCGGCGGCGGCGTTGAGCACGACGGTGTCCCGGATGGGGCCCGGCTCCCCCGCCAGCACCCGGCGGATGACCTCGGCGTTGTGCGCGGCGTCCCGGCCGGTGATGTCCTCCAGTCGGTTCTCGGGCAGATCAACATCCGCCGGTTCCAGGCGCACCCGCTGGATCTGCCCGTCCGCAGTCTCCCAGATCTCGTTGGGCCCGATCAGGCTGAGCTCATCCAGGTTCCGGGCGCCGGTGAAGACGAGGGCGCGGTCCCCGCGGCGGGCGAAGACCTCCGCCATGAGCGGGGCCATCCTCGGGTCCGCGACGCCGATCACCGAGGAGCGCACCCGGGCGGGGTTGGCCAGCGGCCCCAGCACGTTGAACACGGTCGGGACGCCGAGGGCGCGGCGCACCGGGGCGATGTGGCGCATGGCCGGGTGGTAGGTGTTGGCGAACAGGAAGCTGAATCCGACGGCGTCGGCGGCCGCCTCGATCCGCTCCTGCGGGGCATCCAGGGGCACCCCGAGGCGCTCCAGGGCATCCGCGGAGCCGGTCGCGGAGGTCGAGGCGCGGTTGCCGTGCTTGACCACCTTCTCCCCCGCGCCGGCGATCGTCAGGGCCGCCATCGTCGAGATGTTCACCGTGTTGTGCCGGTCCCCGCCCGTGCCCACGATGTCCACGGCCTCCCGCGACCCCGCATAGGGCCGAGCCATGGCGAGCATGGTCTCGGCCAGGCCCCGCAGCTCGGCGGCCGTCTCCCCCTTGGTGCGCAGGCCGATCAGGAAGCCGGCCACGACCGCGGGGTCCGCACTCCCGCTCATCATCTCGCGCATGGCCCACGCGGCCTGCTCCTCAGTGAGGTCCTCACGCCGTTCGATGGCGAGGAGGAGCTGCGTCCAGCTGGTCCCGGTGCTCTGCTGCGTCGTCATGCCTTAAAGACTAGGAGAACACGCGCACAGGGTGCGCCGCCACCCTGGGGAGCATCCGCACGTGTTCTGGGAGTCTGCTGGGAACCGCTCCCCTGCCCTTGCCATCCGCGCCGGTACGGGTTACGTGATCTTTACGATGGTCGGGGGCCGGAAACACGCGGGATTCGGCGGGCCGCAGGCCCTGTGAGTGACACGCCGAGGGGTCGACATGGGCGCGCCTGTTGGTGGCCTGTGAGTTTTACCGACATAATGTCTGTGTGACAACTGCATCCCATACCCCCAGTCAGTCGGCGGCACCGACCCTGAACCGGCCCAACATCGTGTCCGTAGGCACGGTGGTGTGGCTGGCCAGCGAGCTGATGTTCTTCGCCGGCCTGTTCGCCATGTACTTCACGCTGCGTGCCACCTCCCCCGAGGTCTGGGCGGAGAACACGAAGCTGCTCGACGTGCCCCTGGCCTTCGGCAACACCGTGGTCCTGGTGCTCAGCTCCGTGACCTGCCAGTTCGGCGTGTTCAAGGCGGAGCAGCTCAAGGCCCGCCGCACCGGCTCGATCTTCCAGATCGGCCAGTGGGGCATGGTCGAGTGGTTCTTCCTGACCTTCATCATGGGCGCCGTGTTCGTGAGCCTGCAGGCCATGGAGTACGCGACCCTGGTGCAGGAGGGCGTGACCATCGCCGCCAACGCCTACGGCTCGGCCTTCTACATCACCACCGGATTCCACGCGCTGCACGTGACCGCCGGGCTCATCGCGTTCCTGTTCATCATCGGACGGGCGCTGGTGGCCAAGCGGTTCGGGCACTACGAGGCCACCTCCGCGATCGTCGTGTCCTACTACTGGCACTTCGTCGACGTCGTGTGGATCGTCCTGTTCGCCGTCGTCTACTTCCTGAAGTAGCACCGGCCCGCGGGCTCCCCCACGTACTCACTCACACACCGAAGGATCATTGACGTGAAGGCACTTTCCCAGAAGCGGCGTCACCCGCTGGCGGCCGTCGTCCTCCTGGCCATCGCCCTGGTGCTCACCGGCGGTCTCTACGCAGTTGCCACCGCCTCCAACCAGGCTCAGGCCGACACCGCCGCGTACACCAGCCAGGACATCGAGCAGGGTGAGAAGCTGTTCAGCGCCAACTGCGCCACCTGTCACGGCACCGAGGCCGCCGGCACCGATGCAGGCCCGTCGCTGATCGGCGTGGGCGCTGCCGCCGTCGACTTCCAGATCGGCACCGGGCGCATGCCGCTGGAGATGCAGGGGGTGCAGGCCCAGGTCAAGCCCGGCCAGTTCAACGACGAGCAGATCAAGCAGCTCGCCGCCTACGTGGCCTCCCTCGGCGCGGGCCCGGGGGTGCCCGACGACGAGGACGTGGACGTGTCCAAGGGCGACGCCGCCAACGGCGCCAAGGTCTTCCTGGCCAACTGCGCCATGTGCCACAACGCGGCCGGCGCCGGTGGTGCGCTGACCCGCGGCAAGTGGGCCCCGACCCTGATGGGCGTCTCCGAGAAGCACATCTGGGAGGCCATGGAGACCGGCCCGCAGAACATGCCGGTGTTCAACGACGCGAACATCACCCCCGAGGAGAAGCGCGACGTCATCACCTACCTGAAGTCCCTGGAGACCAACACGACCCCCGGCGGCTTCGCGCTGGGCTCCCTGGGCCCCGTCTCCGAGGGCCTGTTCATCTGGACCATCGGGCTGGGCATCGTCATCGCCTTCACCGTCTGGCTGACCTCCCGCTCCGCCTGAGCGGACAGGCCGCGCTCACACACAAGAATTCGTACCTAGGAAGATAGAGGAACACATGGGCAACCATCGTGACGCAGCACCGGAGAGCTCCGGCGCCGTCGCTACCTCCGATCAGCACCGCGAGGGCTCGTTCCCCGATCCGGGGCTTCCCCACCACCGTCCGCGCCTGACGGATGTGGATCCGAAGGCCGCCAAGAAGGCCGAGCACCGCGTCTCCTGGCTGTTCGTGCTCTCGATGCTGGGCTCGCTGCTGTTCTTCGTGGGCTTCTTCGGGGTCCGCGTGGACGGCGACATCTACGACGTCATGGATCCCGATCCCACCGCGCGGCTGCGCCTGCAGAACCTGCTGCTGGGGCTGGGCATCTCCTTCGCGATGTTCGGCATCGGCGTCGGGATCGTGCAGTGGGCCCGCAGCCTGATGCCCGATCACGAGATGGTCGAGATGCGCCACGAGATCTCCGCCGAGCCCGACCGGGCCGAGGCCCAGGAGATCGTGGAGACCATCATCGAGGAGTCCGGGGTCAAGCGCCGCCCGCTGCTGCGCAACACCCTGATCGGCGCCGTGATCCTCGCGCCGCTGACCTTCGTGACCCTGTTCCGCGAGCTCGGCCCCATCAACCCCGGCGTGCTCAAGCAGACCCTGTGGGGCGAGGGCGTGCGCCTGGTCCGGGACCCCTCCGGGACCCCCATCCGCGCCGCGGACGTGACCATCGGCTCCGCCTACCACGTGCTGCCGGAGAACATCCTCGGGATCTCCCACCAGGACGGCTACCTGGAGGAAAAGGCCAAGGCCGTCGTCCTGCTGATGCGCATGAAGCCCGAGGAGATGCACGTCTCCAAGGGCCGCGAGGACTGGAACGTGGACGGCATCGTCGCCTACTCCAAGGTCTGCACGCACGTCGGGTGCCCCATCGCCCTGTACGAGCAGCGCACCCACCACCTGCTGTGCCCCTGCCACCAGTCCACCTTCGACGCCTCCCACGAGTGCGAGGTCATCTTCGGCCCCGCCGCGCACGCCCTGCCCCAGCTGCCCATCCGGGTCAACGCCGAGGGCTACCTGGAGGCGCGCAGCGACTTCCACGAGCCCGTCGGCCCGGCCTACTGGGAGCGCGGCAAGCAGAAAAAAGAAATGGCGAGTGAGGCCTGATCATGTCCAACGCTGTGACCGAATACCAGCCGGAGACCCGCACCGGCCGCATTGCCAACTTCGTCGACTCCCGCGTCGGGATGTCCGGGATCATCAAGGAGTTCGGCCGGAAGATCTTCCCGGATCACTGGTCCTTCATGTTCGGCGAGGTGGCCCTGTACTGCCTGGTCATCCTCATCCTGTCCGGGACCTACCTGACCTTCTTCTTCAACCCCACCATGGACACCGTCATCTACGACGGCGCCTACGTGCCCATGAAGGGCGTGGAGATGTCCGGGGCCTACGCCTCGGCGCTGGACATCTCCTTCGAGACCCGCGGCGGGCTGTTCATGCGCCAGGTCCATCACTGGGCGGCGCTGATGTTCGTCGTCGCGATCGCGGTGCACATGATGCGCGTGTTCTTCACCGGCGCCTTCCGGCGCCCGCGCGAGCTGAACTGGGTCGTCGGCGGCACGCTGTTCGTGCTGGCCATGGCCGCCGGATTCACCGGCTACTCCCTGCCGGATGACGTGCTCTCCGGCAACGGCCTGCGCATCATCGACGGCGTCATGAAGGCGATCCCGCTGGTGGGCACCTATCTCTCCCTGTTCTTCTTCGGCGGGGAGTTCCCGGGCCACCACGTGATCGGGCGCCTGTACACGCTGCACATCATGATCGTCCCGGCCCTGATCCTGCTGACGGTGGCCATCCACCTGTTCATGGTCGTCGTGCACAAGCACACCCAGTACCCGGGTCCGGGTCGCACCGAGAAGAACGTCGTCGGCTTCCCCGTGGGGCCTGTCTACGCCGCGAAGGCCGGCGGGTTCTTCTTCATCGTCTTCGGTGTGATCGCCCTGCTCGGGGCGACCACCACGATCAACGCGATCTGGAACTACGGCCCCTACGACCCCTCCCCCGTGCAGGCCGGTACGCAGCCGGACTGGTACATCGGCTGGGTCGACGGCGCGCTGCGTCTGATGCCCGGCTCCTGGCCGTGGCACTGGCAGCTGCAGGCCGGCGGCACCTGGGTCCTGGCGGTTCTGCTGCCGATGATCCCGGCCGCGATCCTGCTGGGCGTGTTCTTCACCTGGCCGTGGCTGGAGCGCTGGGTGACCAAGGACAACCGGGAGCACCACATCCTGGATCGTCCCCGCAACGCCCCGTTCCGCACGGGTGCCGGGGTCGCCGGGATCACCTGGTACGCCGTGATGATGACCGCCGCGAGCTCCGACCTGATCGCTACCCACTTCCACGTGGCCTTCAACGACGTGCTCTACGTGCTGCGGTTCCTGTTCTTCTTCGGCCCGTTCATCGCCTTCGAGATCACCCGGCGGATCTGCCTGTCCCTGCAGCGCAAGGATCGTGAGCTGGTCCTGCACGGCGTCGAGTCCGGTCGGGTGGTTCAGCTGCCGCACGGTGAGTTCATCGAGATCCACGAGCCGCTGAACGAGTACGACCGCTACCGCCTGGTCTCCTTCGAGTCCCCCGTCTACCAGCCGGCCACCCCGGATGAGGACGGGAAGATCGGCGGCAAGGAGAAGATCCGCGGGGCCCTGTCCCGCCTGTTCTTCCACGACCGGGTCGCCCCGGTCACCCCGCGTGAGCTGGAGGCGGCACAGCACCACCACGAGCTGGAGTCCGGCGAGAAGCACTGATCCGCTCCCCCGGTCTGGACAGGCCCCGCGCATCGGCTGATGCGCGGGGCCTCTTCGCATACTCTGGGCCGGGTTCGGACCGGGCTCACCTCGCGGGCCGTTCGGGAGGGGTTCGTCGTTTCGGGACCGGAATACCCCGTCCCGAAGCGACGAACCCGTCCCCAAACGCGGCCGATGCCGGTTCCGGTCCCCTGGTGCTCATGGCGTGAGACCCGGCCGGCACACACCCACCGGGTCCGAACGGGGACCCGCCCTCGCCTCCACGTCGCCCTGCGCCGCACTGGCGAGGCCCTGAGGTCCCTGTTCCGGATCCGGCGCCCTGTCCCGGAGCGGATCCGGCGCCCCCTCTGGCGGCGTCGGCCTACCGTCACCACTCTTGCGGGGCTGCCCGCTGACTTGCGTTCGGAGGCGCACACAGACGCAGAGAGGCGCTGGAGCACGGGGCCGGCGCGGCGGGCGCAGGCCGGGGGTGCGATATCCGGGCTGGGCGGGTGCTGCGGCGCGGTGCCCGGCTCCAGGTGGGAGCGCGAGAGGGGACGAGGGGCAGGCTCTCGGTCGGGTCTCGGTCATCACGTTGAGTACGTGCGGTCACACGGTGGATTTGGTCCCCGCCGGGGAGAGCCGCAGGAGCCGCAGGGCCGATCCAGCGTCCTGGGCGTCGCTTCCTGACTCGTCTCTCTCCCCGCCCCCGCGGAGATACCGGATGCGTGCTGAGATGCGGGGATCGTGTTGGGATACAGCACGACGGGACGCACCTGAGAACGAGCAGTGCACCTCAGCACTAAACCCTCATCTCAACGCACTCGGGAGTGCTGCACTCACGACGCTGCGGGCACGCGGCATCACCGGGAAGGCATCGCCGGAGCCGGACGCGGGGCGGGCGTCCTGCATCCGATGATCCGGGGTAGGTCCTTCTGCCGGGGACCCGCCCCGGCTTCCGGCATGGCGCCGACGGTTTGGCGAAAACCAGAGGAGCACTCCCCGGTCGGCCCAGCGTCGCCCCCGTCGGTCTGGGATCGGCCCAGGATCAGTCCGGGAACGAGACCACCCGGATCCCCCGACTTGGCTCGCCCGTAGGGGACAGACAGAGGGTTGCCTCCGGCGGAGAACCGGGGCCCGTGGGACCGGTATCGGACCCTGCGGGGGGCTCCAGCATGAGGCAGCCCTCGGCAGATGGTCCCCGGTCCCCCACCGGGCCGATGGCGCCCGGCGGGGCCCGGCATCGACGGGCGCCACGGCGACAGCTGCTCGCCAGGAGAACGGACGCCCCTCGGGCAGACTGTCCGCGGGCACGAGGCGTGCGCATCCCCGCAAGGCCGCGGGCCGTGAGAAGAAAGCCGGCTTCCGAGCGCAGCGGCCCCGCGAGGGCATCAGACAGGGGCACAGGGGCGCAAGCATACGAAAAAGGAGCGTCCCCCTTCGGTGCAGAGCATGCTCTGCGCCGAGGGGGACGCTCCCGTATCGTGCCGGTACCTACCCGGCGGCCGCGGTTCCCCACACCGGGGATCCGCGGCCGCCGGGGTGTCAGTGGGCGTGGGCCCCGCGGTTGTACTCGTAGACCCAGCCGACGAGGCCGACCACGGCCAGCGGGGCCGCGATCGCCAGGATCCACCAGCCCACGGCCATGCCGACGACGGCGATGGCGCAGACGATGCCCAGCATCAGGGGCCACCAGCTCCACGGGGAGTAGAACCCGTAGTCCCCGGCGGCGTCCACGATCTCACCGTCCAGGTTGTCCGACGGCTGATCGGGGTGGTGCTTCTCCGTGAAGAAGATGAAGAAGGCCAGGAACCCGCACATGATCGCGGTGAGCAGCAGGGCGGGGAACCCGACCCACTCCTCGAAGCCCGTCATGAAGCCGTAGACGATGGCCACGGGGACCAGGAAGACCGCGAGGCCTCCGAAGATCAGACCGGTGATGCGCATAGCGTGTCTCCTCCCCTAGGCGCTGACCGAAGCGGCCTTGCGGGCCGCCGCGGCGACGTCGTGGTTGGTGGACAGTTCCGGATGGTGCAGATCCAGCGCGGGGCGCTCGGAGCGGATCCGGGGCAGGGCGGTGAAGTTGTGCCGCGGGGGCGGGCAGGAGGTCGCCCACTCCAGCGAACCGCCGAAGCCCCAGGGATCGTCCACCTCGACCTTCTTGCCGTAGCGGGTGGTGATGTACACGTTCCAGAAGAACGGGATCATCGACACCGCCAGGATCATCGAGCCGATCGTGGAGATCTGGTTCATCCAGGTGAAGCCGTCCTCGACCATGTAGTCCGCGTAGCGACGCGGCATGCCGTCCACACCCAGCCAGTGCTGGATCAGGAAGGTCGTGTGGAAGCCGATGAACAGCAGCCAGAAGTGGATCTTGCCCAGGCGCTCGTTCAGCATCTTGCCGGTGAACTTGGGCCACCAGAAGTAGGTCGCCGCGAAGGCGCAGAACACCACGGTGCCGAATATCGTGTAGTGGAAGTGCGCCACCACGAAGTAGGTGTCGGACAGGTGGAAGTCCAGCGGCGGGGTGGCCAGGATGATGCCGGTGACGCCGCCGAACAGGAAGGTCAGCAGGAAGCCGAACACCCACAGCATCGGCGTCTCGAAGGTCATCGAACCCTGCCACATCGTGCCGATCCAGTTGAAGAACTTCACGCCCGTGGGCACGCCGATCATCATCGTCATGAAGGAGAAGAACGGCAGCATCACGGCGCCGGTCACGTACATGTGGTGCGCCCACACGGTCACCGACAGGGCGGCGATCGCGATGGTCGCGTACACCAGGCCCTTGTAGCCGAAGATCGGCTTGCGGGAGAACACCGGGATGATCTCGGAGACGACGCCGAAGAACGGCAGCGCCAGGACGTACACCTCGGGGTGCCCGAAGAACCAGAACAGGTGCTGCCACAGGATCGGCCCGCCGTTCTCGGCGTCGTAGATGTGACCGCCCAGGCGACGGTCCATCCCCAGGGCGAACAGCGCCGCGGCCAGCGGCGGGAAGATCATGATGATCAGGATCGCGGTGATCAGGGTGGTCCAGGTGAACACCGGGGTGCGCCACATGGTCATGCCCGGGGCGCGCATGCACAGGATCGTGGTGATGAAGTTGACGCCGCCCATGATGGTGCCGAAGCCCTGCAGCGCCAGGCCGAAGACCCACAGGTCGCCGCCCACGCTGGGGCTGTAGGTGGTGGAGTTCAGCGGGGCGTAGGCGAACCAGCCGAAGGAGGCCGCACCCTGCGGGGTGAGGAACCCGGCGATCGCGACCAGCGAGCCGAACAGGAAGAACCAGAAGGCCAGCGCGTTCAGCCGCGGGAAGGCGACGTCGGGTGCGCCGATCTGCAGGGGCACGATGACGTTGGCGAACCCGACGAACACGGGCGTGCCGAACATCAGCAGCATCAGGGTGCCGTGCATCGTGAACAGCTGGTTGAACTGGTCCTTGGTCTCCAGGATCTGCATCCCCGGCTCGAACAGCTCCAGGCGCATGATCAGCGCCATCACGCCGGCGAGGCAGAAGAAGGTGAAGGACGCGATCAGGTACATGTACCCGATGGTCTTGTGGTCGGTGGACGTCAGCCAGTTGACGACGATGCGCCCGCGGGAGCGGGGCACGGCGCGCGGAGCAACTTGGGTCTGGTCCGCTGAATACTCGAAGGTAGACATCGGTGCTTCCCTACTGGTCGGTCTTGGTCTTGTTCGGGTTCCGGTTGTACTCGTCGCCGAGGATCCCGTGGTTCTGCGGGTGATCCTCGTCGGCGAACAGCTCCATCTGCTTCCGGTAGTCCTCCTGGGAGACCACCTTGACCTTGAAGAGCATCTCGGAGTGGTATTCACCGCACAGCTCGGCGCACTTGCCCTGGTACTCCCCCGTACCGCCGGTGGTGAAGCTCATGTAGTTGGTCTGGCCGGGGATCGTGTCCAGCTTCTGCAGGAACGCCGGAACCCAGAAGGAGTGGTTGACGTCGCGGCTCTTCAGCTGCAGCTCGACCTTGGAGTGCTCCGGCAGGTAGAGGGTGTCCAGCTTCTCTTCGACGCCCTCCTTGCCGGTCAGGTCCGCCTGCGCCCCGGAGGTGTGCACGTTGGAGTCCACGTAGTTGAAGTCCCAGGCCCACTGCTTGCCGTAGACCTCGACGGTGACGTCGGGGTGGTCGTAGCGGGCGTCCACCTCGCGCTCGACGCGATCGGAGAAGGAGAAGAGGCTGACGATCAGGATGATCGGGACCAGCGTGTAGAAGATCTCCAGCGGCAGGTGGTAGCCCACCTGCTTGGGGTACCCGGTCTCGTTCTTGCGACGCCGGTAGGCGATGATGCACCACAGCATCAGACCCCAGGTGATCAGGCCCACGGCCAGCGCCGCGATCCACGACCCGATCCACAGATCCATGATCGTGTCCACGTGGTTGGTGGTGCCCCGCTCCGTCGGCAGGAAGCCTCGCTGCGCGACGTCCGAACACCCCGTCATCAGCAGGGTGGCCGCGGCCGATGCCCCGACGACGAGCGTCTTGGTCCACCGGGAGCCGGTTCGATGCTGCGAACTCACAGACTGCCCTTCCTCTAAATCCATGCGTGTGATGCGGCGCAGGGGCGGTCCGGTGTGCCTCCCGGAGGGGAAGCCGGGACCGACCCTAGCCTGGTTTTCTCTTCAGAAGCTTACCCGCACCTGCGAGTTCGCACTGACACTGTGTCATCAGGATATCCCGTGTCGCGCGCCTCGCCCGGCTGCGACATCCCGGTCTCGAGGACCGCGCCGCCGCGTGATCCCGGGGCAGCAGCCGCACGCGAACGCGGCCCGCATCCGCCCTCCTGGGAGGGGGGGATGCGGGCCACGTTACGGGGGGATGCGGGCCACGTTACGCTCGGGAATCCGCGTGGGCGGATCAGTGGAAGGAGTCCCCGCAGGCGCAGGAGCCCTGGGCGTTGGGGTTGTCGATGGAGAAGCCCTGCTTCTGGATGGTGTCCTCGAAGTCGATGGTCGAGCCGTCCAGATACGGCACGGACATCCGATCCACGATGACCTCGACGCCGTCGAAGTCGCGCACGGCGTCGCCGTCGAGCACGCGCTCGTCGAAGTACAGCTGGTAGATCAGCCCGGAGCAGCCACCCGGCTGCACGGCGACCCGCAGCCGCAGGTCCTCGCGGCCCTCCTGCTCGAGCAGGGAGCGGACCTTCTCGGCGGCGACCTCGGTCAGGGTCACCCCGTGGGTGGGCATCTCGGTGGCAGTCTCTTCGGTGGCGACGCTCATGGTCGTGTTCCTTTCCCGATCGGGGATCTGGCGGATCCGTCCTCGTGTTCCGAAAGCCTAGTCCGCCGTGCACCTGTGGCCAACGGCGGTGGGCCTTCCGTTTATTCCCCGGCGGCCTCGGACCCGGAGCCGTTCTCGTTCATCCGCGCCAGGAACAGCGCCTGCGCCTCGATGGCCCGGCGGAAGTCCGGGACGTACAGGGACTCGTTGGCGCTGTGGGCGCGGGTGTCCGGATCCTCGATGCCGGTGATCAGGATCGCGGCCTGCGGGAAGGTCTCGGTCAGCGAGGCGACGAACGGGATGGAGCCGCCCATGCCGGTCAGCACCGGCTGCACGCCCCAGGCCTCGCCCATCGCGGCGAGCACGGCCTGGGCTGAGGCCGAGGAGGTGTCGGCCTCGAACGGGCTGCCTGCCTCCCCCGCGTCGTAGGTCACCTGCACGCCCGCGGGAGCGTGCTCGCGCAGGTGCCGCTCCAGCAGTCGGTGGGCCTCGGCCGGGTCCTGGCCCGGTGCCAGCCGCAGGCTGACCCGGGCGCGGCAGGTCTCGACCATCGTGTTGGAGGAGTGCTCCACCGGGGTCACGTCCATTCCGATCACCGACAGCGCCGGCTGGGCCCACAGCCGCGACGTGAGGGATCCGCGCCCGGCCAGCGCCGCCTCCTCGGCCACCCCGGCGTCGGCCCGGAAGTCGGCCTCGTCGTAGTCCAGCTCCGGCTCCGGCGCGCGCACGAGGCCCTCGACGGCGACCGCGCCGTCGGCATCGTGCAGGGTGGCCAGCAGCCGGACCATCACGGTGGTCGCATCCAGCAGGGGCCCGCCGAACATCCCCGAGTGCAGCGCGTGGTCCATCGTGCGCACGGTGACCGTGCCGGAGACGACCCCGCGCAGACTCGAGGTCAGGGCCGGGACCCCGGCCCGCCAGTTCGCCGAATCAGCGACGACGATGGTCTGCGCGGCCAGCTTGTCCCGATACTGAGCCAGGAAGTTCTCGAAGCTGGGCGAGCCCGCCTCCTCCTCCCCCTCGATGAACAGGGTGATGCCCAGGCGCAGGTCATCCCCGAGGGTGTCGATCAGGTGGCGCACCGAGGCCAGATGGACCATGACCCCGGCCTTGTCATCGGCGGCCCCGCGGCCGTAGAGCCGATCGCCCACCGGGGTGGCGACGAAGGGCTCGGTGTTCCACTGCTGCGGATCGGAGACCGGCTGCACGTCGTGGTGGGCGTAGAGCATGACGGTCGGATACCCCGGGGCGGCCGGTCGGGAGGCGACGACGGCGGGCATCCCCTGGGATCCGTCCGGGCGGGCGGCGGTGAGGATCTCCACCTGCTCCAGCCCGGCCTGGCGAGCCAGCTCGGCGACGGCCTCCGCGCTGCGGGACACCTGGCTGAGGTCGTGGCTCTCCCAGGCGATCGAGGGGATGGCGACCAGCTCGGTGAGCTGCTCGAGGATCCGCGGGAAGTCCTCCTCCACCGCGCGCATCAGCGCGGCGTGCTCCTGCGGGCGGTCGGCGGGCGTGTGGGGTGTTGCATCGGTGCTCATGCCCTCCAGCCTATCCGCGCCCGCCCCGCATGCACCGGCCCGGGCCGCCGCGCGGGCTTCCCACCGGCCCGCCCGGCAGGTCGTGCGCCCGGGCCGCACCGGGACGGCGGACCGGTACCATGGTCGGGTGTTCGGAAAGAAGAAGAAAGCCCAGGAAGATCGGCCCGATCCCGCCCAGGAGAGCGTCCGGGAATCGCCGACCCGCCCACACGACGGCGGGCGCGGAACGACCCCCGGCAAGGGCCGCCCCACCCCCAGCCGCAAGGAGCAGGAGGCCGCCCGGCGTCGTCCGCTGGTCCCCCAGGATCGCAAGGCGGCCAAGGAAGCCAACCGCGAGGCCGCCCGCGAGGCGCGGATCCTGCAGAACCAGGCGATGCAGACCGGCGACGAACGCTATCTGCCCGCGCGCGATCGGGGCCCGCAGCGCCGCTTCGCGCGCGACTTCGTGGATTCCCGGCGCAACATCGGCGACTTCTTCATCGTCGTGCTGCTGATCCTGTTCATCGGAAGCATGTTCCTGCCGGCCCAGCAGCCCATCCTGGTGAACATCATGTGGATCCTGATCCTCGTGTGGATCATCGACACCTGGCTGATGTGGCGGAAGCTGAAATCCCGCCTGGTCGAGAAGTTCACCACGGTCCAGCAGGGCTCGGCCTGGTACGCGTGGAACCGGGCCATGATGATCCGCCGCCTGCGTCTGCCCAAGCCCCAGGTCCGCCACGGGGAGCGCCCCGCCTGATCCCGGCCTCAGCGGGAGCGGCGGGGATCCCGCCGAGCCATCAGCCGGCGCAGGCCGCGGTTGATCCGGCGGACCCAGAACGGGCCCTCGTAGAGGAACGCGGTGTAGCCCTGCACGAGGTCCGCCCCGTGCTCCAGGCGCTCGTAGACATCCTGGGCCGTGGTGACGCCGCCGACCGAGACGACGGCCATGGACTCCGGGACGATGCCGCGCAGCAGATCCAGGACCTCCAGGGCCCGTCGACGCAGGGGCTCGCCGGAGAGCCCGCCCGCACCGCGCTCGGCCACCTCCGCGGGGTCGCTGCGCAGGCCCAGGCCCTCGCGGGCGATCGTGGTGTTCACCGCGATGATCCCGTCCAGACCGACTCGCTCGGCCAGCTCGGCGATCTCCCGGATCTGCTCGTCCTCCAGATCCGGGGCGATCTTCACCAGCAGGGGCACGTGACGCCCGGCCACCCGGTCCGCCTCCTCCCCGACCGCGCGCAGCAGCGGCTCGAGGCTCTGCGCGGTCTGCAGATCCCGCAGGCCGGGAGTGTTCGGGGAGCTGACGTTCACGGCCAGGTAATCGGCCTGCGGGGCCAGGGCGCGGGTGCTCTCCAGGTAATCCGCGGTGGCCTCCTCCAGGGGCACGATCTTGGTCTTGCCGATGTTCACCCCGATCACGGGGCGGACGCGGCGTCCGCTCCGAGCCCCCTCCAGGTCCGCGTGCGCCGCGGCCAGGCGCGGGCCGATGGCCCCGGCGCCGTCGTTGTTGAAGCCCATGCGGTTGATCACGGCGCGGTCGCGCACGAGGCGGAACAGCCGCGGGCGGGGATTGCCGGGCTGGGCCTGGGCCGTGATGGTGCCGACCTCAACATGCCCGAACCCCAGATCCGCCAGCGCCGCGACGCCGGTTGCGCCTTTGTCGAAGCCGGCGGCCAGACCGAAGGGCGACGGGAAGTCCAGCCCCAGAGCGCGGGTGCGCAGCTGCGGGTGGGGGGCGCACAGGACCCGCAGGAGCCGGGAGGCGCCGGTGGCCCGGGCCGCCTTGATGCCGTCGAAGCCGATGCGGTGGGCTCGTTCGGGATCCATCCCGGAGAAGACCACGCGGAAGAAGGTCGGGTAGAAGCGCACCATGTTCATCCTCGCTCGTTATATCTCAGGTTGCAGTTGAAGGTCTGTTGTTCAATCTCAGGTGTTGCTTGAAGCCTTGTCGACGGCCGCCCCGTAGCGTCGGTCCCGCCGGGCGTACTCCTCGACCGCGCGCCACAGCACGAGCCGGTCCATGTCCGGCCAGAGCACGTCCATGAAGACCATCTCCGCGTAGGCCGACTGCCACAGGAGGAAGTTGGAGAAGCGCTGCTCCCCCGAGGTGCGCAGGAACAGGTCGACGTCGGGCACCTCGGGCTCGTCCAGGTACCGGGCGAAGGTCTTCTCCGTGACCGAGCCCGGCTTCAGGCGCCCCGCCGCGGCGTCGGCGGCGATGGCGGCGGCGGCATCGGCGATCTCGGCGCGGCCCCCGTAGTTCACGCACATCACCAGCGTGCACACCGTGTTCTCTCTGGTCTCCCGCTCGCACTGCTCCAGCTGCCGGATCACCGAGGTCCACAGTCGGGGTCTGCGCCCGGCCCACCGGATGCGCACCCCCCAGGACTTCAGGGTCTCCAGCTGGCGCTCCAGCACGTCCGTGCAGAAGCGCATGAGGAAGCTGACCTCGTCCAGGGAGCGCTTCCAGTTCTCCGTGGAGAAGGCGTAGGCGCTGACATACGGGATCCCCATCTCGATGGCCCCGGCCACGACGTCCAGCAGCGCCTGCTCCCCGGCCTTGTGGCCCTCGTTGCGCGGCAGACCGCGGGCGTTGGCCCACCGGCCGTTGCCGTCCATGACCACCGCGACGTGCTGCGGCACGAAGCGCCGGGGGATGTCCGGCGCGGTGCGACCGCTGGGATGGGGGAAGGGCTGCACCGGCTGATTCATCGAGGCCTTTCTTCCAGCAGATCGAAGGACCGGAACGCGTGGTCCAGGTGCCACTGTACCGAAGCCCGCACCAGCCGCCCGGTCCGACGACGCGAGGCATCGTCGTCCGCCGAGTCCAGCGCGGCCCAGTCACCCCGGGCCAGGGCGTCGAGGCGGTCCAGATCCCCGGCGCGCAGGGGCCGGTCCCCCGGTTCCAGGCATCCGGAGCCGACGGCGCCGCCGTCGCGCACGGACCACCCGAGAAGGTCCGCCTCACCCCCGCAGCGCACGCAGCGGTTCGTGCTGACCGACCAGCCGGCCGCTGCCAGGGCGCGCAGCAGGTAGGAGTCCAGGACGTCGCGCGGATCGTGCAGGTGCCGCGCCAGGGCCGACAGCGCCCCGGCCGTGAGGGGGAACAGCGCCGCGGCCGTGTCCTGCTCCCCCTGCCCGATGCGGTCGGCGACCTCGCAGATCGCGCTGGCCGCCAGATACGCGTCCCAATCGGCCACCAGCGGGGCGGAGTAGGCCTTGACGGTCACGGCCTGGGTGATCGTGGCCAGGGAGCGTCCGGAGACGAAGGAGACGTCCGCGACCATGAACGGCTCCAGGCGCGCCCCCATCTTCGACGAGGCCCGCCGCACCCCCTTGGCCACCGCGCGCAGCATCCCGTGGTGGGCGGTGAGACCCACGATGATCCGGTCGGCCTCCCCCAGGGGGTGGGTCGCGAGGATCAGCAGCAGGTCCCGGGAGCTGCGGGCGGGGATCGCGGTCAGAGGCACGCCTCCATTCTCCCACGGCAGCCCGCTCGAGGCCGGGAGCGCAGGGTCCCGGCCGACGGCGGCCACGGCACGGGCCGATCCGAACGCCCCAACTCAGCGCAGCGCGCGGTTCACCGCGGAGACCACGGCCTTCAGCCCGGCGCGGGTGGTGTTGGCGTCGATGCCCACGCCCCACAGCACCCGATCCCCCACGGCCGCCTCGACGTAGCTGGCGGCCTGGGCGTACTCCCCCGAGCTCAGCGCGTGCTCGGAGTAGTCCAGCACGCGCACATCCACTCCCTCGCGGGAGAGGATCTGCGTCATCGCGTCGATCGGGCCGCTGCCGGTGCCGGAGCGCTCCAGGACACGGCCCCCGGCCTCCAGCCGCACCCGCAGCGTCGTGTCCCCCGTGTCTGCGGCCTCGGTGGTCATCGAGGCGATGCGGAACCGGCCCCAGCGCGCAGCCCCCGGCTCCTCGGCCGGCAGGTACTCGTCCCGGAAGATCTCCCACAGGGCGACGCTGGTGATCTCCCCGCCCTGCTCGTCGGTGCGCGCCTGGACCAGCGCGGAGAACTCGGCCTGCGCCCGCTTGGGCATCTCCAGGCCCTTCTGCCGCTGCAGCAGGTAGGCGATCCCGCCCTTGCCGGACTGGGAGTTTACCCGGATCACGGCCTCGTAGTCGCGCCCGACGTCCTTCGGGTCGATCGGCAGGTACGGCACCGCCCATTCCATGTCCGCGGGGTCCTGCCCGGTCTGCTCCGCCCGCTGGGCCATCGCATCGAAGCCCTTCTTGATGGCGTCCTGGTGGGACCCGGAGAAGGCCGTGAAGACCAGCTCCCCGCCGTAGGGGGTGCGCTCGGGCACGCGCAGCTGGTTCGCGTACTCCACGGTGTGGCGGATGTGCTCGATGTCGGAGAAGTCGATCTGCGGATCCACGCCCTGGGTCAGCATGTTCAGTCCCAGCGTCACCAGGTCCACGTTGCCGGTGCGCTCGCCGTTGCCGAACAGGCACCCTTCGATCCGGTCGGCCCCGGCCAGGTACCCCAGCTCGGCCGCGGCCACACCGGTGCCGCGGTCGTTGTGCGGGTGCAGGGACAGCACCACGTTCTCCCGGTGCTCCAGGTGCCGGTGCATCCACTCGATGGAGTCGGCGTAGATGTTGGGGGTGGCCATCTCTACGGTGGCCGGCAGGTTGATGATGACCTCGCGGCCGTCGCCGACCCCCAGCTCGGCGGCGACGGCGTTGGCGACCCGGGCCGCGTACTGGACCTCGGTGCCCGTGTAGGACTCCGGAGAGTACTCGTAGGTGATGGGCACGGCGCTGCCCAGCTGCTCCTCGTACTTGGCGCACAGCCGGGCCCCGCGCAGGGCGATGTCCAGGATCTCGTCCTGATCCGCCTGGAAGACCACCCGGCGCTGCAGCACCGAGGTGGAGTTGTAGAAGTGCACGATCGCGGAGGGGGCGCCCTCGATGGCCTCGTAGGTGCGCTCGATCAGGTGCTCCCGGCACTGGACCAGCACCTGGATCGTGACGTCCTCGGGGATGTGCCGACCCTCGATGAGGGTGCGCACGAAGTCGAAGTCCGTCTGGGAGGCCGAGGGGAAGCCGACCTCGATCTCCTTGTAGCCCATGGCCACCAGGAGCTTGAACATGGCCAGCTTGCGGTCGGTGTCCATCGGATCGGCCAGGGCCTGGTTCCCGTCGCGCAGGTCCACCGCGCACCAGCGCGGGGCCTGAGTGATGACCCGGTCCGGCCAGGTGCGGTCCGGCAGGGACACGGGCAGCTGCTCGAGATAGGGACGATACCGATGGGTGGGCATCGGGGAGGGCTGCTGGCGGTTGGGCAAGGCACTCGCCTTCTTCCTGGGTCAGGATGGGCGGTCGACGCGGGCGGCGGCTCCGCAGCGAGGGGGTCGGCCTAGGGGAAGCTGACCTCGCTGCGGCGGCTAAGGCGTCGGAGTACTGCCGTGTGCATCACATCAGCAACGTATCACCGTGCCCCGCCGCACGCCCCCTGCCCGCCCCGGAGTCCAGATAATGGACGAACCGGGACCGGCTCGGGCGTTCCCGCACCGCGCGGGCCGCCCGGGCCTAGTACCCGAAGGCCTGCTGGCAGGGGGACTCCTGCGCGGTCTGCCCGGAGGCGCCGCCGACGATCTCCTGGTCATCGGCCTTGACCTTGTCGCCCGAGGTGAAGTCCAGCCCGGGCAGCACCGCGACCCCGGCGTAGGCCTCGCTGGGCTGGATCTGCTCCGCCGCAACCCCCAGGGCCTGACCGATCTGCTCCGCCTGCTCCTCATAGCCGGTGCTGTAGTACACGGTCGTGCCGGCCAGCTGGTTCTGGGCCTGCTGGTGCGTGACCTGCGTGTAGCCCAGCTTCTCCACGAGGTCGGCCACGTGCTCCCCCTGGGAGCTCGTGCCGGTCGCATCGATCACCGAGACCGGCACGGAGCGGTCCACCGACGCCGACGGGGAGGGCTGCGCGGAGGCGGAGGCGGAGGGCTGCTCCTTCGCCGCCAGGGATCCGTCCTTGCGCAGGGTCGCGAAGACCTGCTGCGCGGAGTCGGACAGCTGCAGCTTGTTCGGGTTGGCCGGATAGGCCTCGTTCGGCACCGTCGCGAAGACCACCTTGTCCAGGTCGACGCCGGCGAAGATGCTGCCGATCGACACGAGGGTGCTGGGATCGGTCAGCCCGGAATCCACGGTCACGTTCTGCGTGATCGCCTCCGCGATCCGGTACATCGTCCCCGGGTTGGTCAGGGTCCCCTGCGCCTTGACCTTGCGCAGCAGCGAGGCCAGGAACGCCTGCTGGGCCTTGATCCGGGTGGTGTCCGAGCCGTCGCCGAAGCCGTGGCGGGAGCGCAGGAAGGACAGGGCCTGCTCCCCTTCCACCTCCGACTCCCCCTTGGGCAGCTTCAGCCCCGAGTAGGGATCATCGACCGCCTGGTCCACACAGACCTGCACCCCTCCCACCACGGAGCTGAGCTGCTTGACGGCGTTGAAGTCCACGAGCATGAAGTGGTCGATGTTGATCCCGGTGATCTTGTTGATCGTGGCCACCGAGCACCCCGGCCCGCCGTGATCCAGGGATTCGTTGATCTGGGTGTCCGGGGACTCAGGGTAGGTCTGCCCCGTCTTCTGGTTGGTGCACTGCGGGATGTCCACCATCAGGTCCCGGGGGAAGGAGACGACGCTGACGTTCTGCCGGTCCTGACTGATCTGCACCAGCATCATCACATCCGAGCGGGCCCCCGAGGAGGCATCGGCGGCGTCGCCGTAGGCGCTGTTGGCCCCGGCGCGGGTGTCCGATCCGATCACCAGGATGTCCAGGGGACCGTCCTCGAGGTTCTCGCTGCCCCCGAGGTTCAGGGCGTCGGTGCTGACGTTGTGCCGCAGCCGCAGGGCCGCGACGCCGCCGGCGCCCATCACGACCAGCAGCAGGGCGATGCAGCACAGCGCGGCCCACAGGCCGCTGCGCGAGACCAGTCCGTCGTTGCGGAAGTGCCGACCGCGGGGCACGGCGCGGACGTCCTGCTCGGGGGCGCTGGAGGTTTCTGGCACGGAGTCTCCTGGGGGAAGAGGCCGGGGTCGCGCTCGATTCTACGACGCCCGGCTGAATGCCGCCCGTGAGTCGGGATCAGAACCCCAGCCGGCCCAGGGCGCGCGGATCGCGCTGCCAGTCCTTGGCGACCTTCACGTGGATGCTCAGGTACACCTTCGCCCCCAGCAGGGGCTCGATCCCGGCCCGGGCCTTGGTGCCGATCTCCTTCAGCCGCGAGCCCCGGCGCCCGATGATGATGGCCTTCTGGGACTCCCGCTCCACGTACAGGTTCACGTGCACATCCACCATCGGGTCCTCGGCGGGGCGACCCTCCCGGTCGACCATCTCCTCGACCGTGACGGCCACCGAGTGCGGCAGCTCGTCCCGGACCCCCTCCAGGGCCGCCTCGCGCACCAGCTCGGCGATCATCACCGCCTCCGGCTCATCCGTGAGATCCCCCTCCGGGTACAGCGGCGGGGAGACCGGCAGGTGGGAGCCCAGCACCTGCGCGACCGCCTCCACCTGGTAGCCGCTGACCGCGGAGACGGGGATGACGTCGGCCCAGCCGGAGCGACCGGCATCGGACTCGGCCTTCGGCGCACCCGCGCCGGAGCCGCGGCGTCGGGCCCGACGCTGCCGGCGGGCCTCCTGCTCGGCGGCCATGGTCTCCTCGCCGAGGGCCTGCACGGCCAGCAGCTGCTCGGCCAGACGCTGCGGAGGCACCGCATCCGCCTTCGTGACGATCGCGACGACGGGCCGGTTCCCGGCCGCGGCCAGCTGCGCGGCGATGTAGCGATCCCCGGGACCGATCCGCTCATCGGCCGGCAGGCAGAACCCGATGACGTCCACCTCCGCCAGGGTCTCGGCCACCAGGTCGTTCAGCCGCTGACCCAGCAGGGTGCGCGGCCGGTGCAGCCCCGGGGTGTCGATGAGGATCAGCTGGTGCTCGGGACGGTGCACGATCCCCCGGATCGTGTGCCGGGTGGTCTGCGGACGGTTGGACGTGATGGCCACCTTCTGACCCACCAGGGCGTTGGTCAGGGTGGACTTCCCGGCATTGGGGCGCCCGACGAGCACGGCGAAGCCCGCCCGGAAGCCCTCGGGAACGGCGGCGAATTCCATGGTCACTCCTCGTGCTCGGCGGCGGACTCGGCCGGCTCCGGGGCGACGGGGCTGGCCAGGACCGTGCCCACCCGGTTGCGGCGTCCTTCGAGCCTAACGGCCTTCAGCTTCAGCCCGTAGATCTGCGCCTCCGACCCGACGATCGGCACCCGCCCCAGGGCCTTGGCCAGCAGCCCCCCGACCGTATCCACGTCGTCGTCCTCCAGGTCCAGGTCGAACAGGTTTCCCAGGTCCCCCACCGACAGCCGGGCCGAGACCAGGTAGGCATCCCCCTCGGCGGTGACCTCCGGGACCGCGGCATCATACTCGTCCACGATCTCCCCCACCAGCTCCTCGATGAGATCCTCCAGCGTGACCAGCCCGGCCGTGCCGCCGTACTCGTCCACCACGACGGCGATGTGGGTCCCCTCCCGCTGCATCTGGGGCAGCAGCTCCGAGACCTTCTGGGACTCGGGGACGAACCTGGCCGGACGCAGCAGCTGCCCGACGCCGCGCTCGCGGGCCCGGCCCCGATCCGCGAGCATCGCCTCGGCGACGTCCTTCAGGTACAGGAAGCCGCGCACGTCGTCGACGTCCTCGCCCAGCACGGGGATGCGGGAGTAGCCGGACCTCAGGAAGAGGTTCAGGGCGTTGTCCAGGGTGTCCTCGGCCTCGAAGCTGACGATGTCCGGGCGCGGCACCATCACGGCGCGGATGCGGGTGTCGTCCAGCTCGAAGATCGAGTGCAGCATGGCCGCCTCGCTGTCCTCGATCAGATCCGTGGTGGAGGCCCGGTCCACGAACTCGCGCAGCTCCTCCTCGGTGAAGAATCCGGCGTTCTCCTCGGTGGCCGGGGAGATCCGCGCCCCCAGTCGCATCAGCCAGCGGGGCACGGGCCCCATGCCTCGGGTCAGGGCCCGCAGCAGCTTCGCCGTGGCACCGGCCACCCGCAGCGGATGGGCCCGGCCGAGGTGGCGCGGGGCGACCCCGACCAGCACGAAGCCCGCCAGGGAGGCCAGCAGCACGGTCAGCACCGCCGCCAGCCAGACCCAGGGCAGCACCCGCATCAGCAGCAGCAGGAGGATCACGCTGACCGCGGACTCCCCCACGATGCGGGTGAAGCGCAGTGCGTACATGTGCGGCCGGGGATCGGCCAGCACCGCACGCAGGCTGGCCCGCCCCTCCTCCCGGCTGACGGTCTCCGCCTCGTGGCGGGGCAGGTAGGTGAACGCGGACTCCGCGGCGGTCATCAGGAAGGCCAGGCCCAGCAGGACGAGGACGGCGAGGATCAGCAGGACGGTGCTCATGACGGCCTCCTTCTAGTGGCGGGTCTCGACCGGGGCGGGGTGTCCGAGGAAGTCCTCCAGGATCCGCCGCTGCAGAGCGAACATCTCCCGCTCCTGCTCGGGTTCGGCGTGGTCATAGCCCAGGCAGTGCAGGATCCCGTGCACGGTGAGCAGGCACAGCTCATCGGCCGTTCCGTGCCCCGCGCGCTCACCCTGCTCCCGGGCCACCGTCGGGCACAGCACGACGTCGCCGAGCACCCCGGCCGCCGGGTCCTCGGCGGTGCCGGGCCTCAGCTCGTCCATCGGGAAGGACATCACGTCCGTGGGCCCGGGCAGATCCATCCACTGCCGGTGCAGCTGGGCCATCTGCTCGTCGGTGACCACGGCCAGGGACAGCTCGACCTCCTCCCCCAGGTGCAGACGGGCGCCGGCGAAGTCCACCAGGGCGCGCAGCTGGGCCAGGTCCACCTCCGCGAAGGCCGTGCGCTCGGCGTCGGTGCTCGGCTCGGAGACCTCGATGTCCAGGATCATGCCCGCTCCCCCGCATCCGCCCCGGCGCTCCCGGCGTCCCGCGAGTCTCTCCGGGAGTCCGCGGAACCCGCCCGGGCGGCGTCGCGCGCCCGCTTGTCCCGGGCGTGGGCGGAATCCTGCTCCCACCGCCCGTAGGCGGTGACGATGTCGCTGACCAGCTGGTGGCGCACGACGTCCACGGCCTCCAGGCGCGCGAAGTGCACGTCCTGCACATCGCGCAGGATCGTCTGCACCTGCCGCAGCCCCGAGGCGGCCCCCCGGGGCAGATCCACCTGGGTGACGTCCCCGGTGATGACCATCTTGGAGCCGAAGCCCAGGCGGGTCAGGAACATCTTCATCTGCTCCGCGGTGGTGTTCTGCGCCTCGTCGAGGATCACGAAGGCGTCGTTGAGGGTGCGCCCGCGCATGTAGGCCAGCGGCGCGACCTCGATGGTCCCGGCCTCCATGAGCCGGGGGATGGAATCCGGGTCCATCATGTCGTGCAGGGCGTCGTAGAGGGGACGCAGGTACGGGTCGATCTTCTCGTTGAGGCTGCCGGGCAGGAAGCCCAGGGACTCCCCCGCCTCCACCGCCGGGCGGGTCAGGATGATCCGGTTGACCTCCTTGGCCTGCAGGGCCTGCACGGCCTTGGCCATCGCCAGGTAGGTCTTGCCGGTGCCGGCCGGGCCGATGCCGAACACGACCGTGTTCGCGTCGATCGCCTCGACGTACGCGGACTGGTTGACGGTCTTGGGGCGGATCTTCCGGCCCCGGCTGGAGAGGATGTTCTTCGTCAGGCTCGGCGCGGCCTGGGCCATGTTGCGCACGAGCAGGTCCGTGAGCCGCTGGACGGTCTGCACGGTGATGCGGGTGTCCTGCCGGGCCAGGGCCTCCAGCTCCTCGAGCAGACGCAACACCAGCTGCACCTGGGCGGAGGGACCGCTGACCCCGACCTCCAGGCCGCGCAGGTGCAGGGAGACGTCGGGGAAGGCCTGTTCGATGACCAGCAGCGAGGAGTCCTGGGGGCCCAAGGCCCCGATCATCGCCTCGCGCGAGGCGAAGGCATACGTGCGGGAGACGGACAGCGGGCGGGAGTCGCCGGTCGGCGAATCGGAGAGCACGGCGGCGGAGAGCCTTTCGACGGTGGGCGTGCGCGGGGGCGGGATGCTCCATCCCAGCCTACCCGCCCGCCCCCGGGCTCGTCTGCGCCCGGGGTCCGGCGGGAGGGATCCTCAGGAGGATGCGGCGGGTTCGTCGGGATCGGGGGTCAGGGGATCCGTCCCGTCGGGATCGGCGCCCTCGGACCCCGGGCCGAGCTGGGACCAGTGCCCGGACAGGACCTGCAGCACGGCCAGGGCGGCGGCCCCGGCCGTGGAGGTGCGCAGCACCTCCGGGCCCAGGCGCACCGGGTGCGCGCCGGCCGCGACGAGCCGGCGCGTCTCCTCCGGCGAGATCCCGCCCTCCGGACCCACGACGAGCAGGACCCGGCCCCGGCCCTGCGGATCCGGCAGGCGGGCGGGCACCTCCCGGCTCAGCGGGTTCCGGGCCTGCTCGTGCAGCACGAGCACCAGGTCCTCGGGGCCCACCTGCCCGAGCAGGGCCTCCAGATCGGCCAGCGGCAGCACGTCGGGCACGACGGCGCGCCGGGCCTGCTTGGCGGCCGCCGCCGCGGTGCGCTCCCACTTGGCGTGGGAGCGCGCGGCCCGCTCCCCCTTCCAGCGCACGATGCTGCGCTCGGCCTGCCACGGCACGATCGCCGCGACCCCGAGCTCGGTGGCCATCTCCACGGCCATCAGGTCCCGGTCCCCCTTGGCCAGGGCCTGGACCAGCACGAGTCGGCCGACCGGCTCCGGGGCGGGATCGGCCATCAGGCGCACCAACAGGCCCTCGGGCAGCAGCTCCCGGACGACGCCGGGGGCGCGCAGCCCGCGCCCGTCGACCAGATCCAGCTCCTCGCCGGGGCCCAGGCGACGCACGGTGCGGGCGTGGTGGCCCTCCGGGCCGGTCAGTTCGACGGAGTCCTCCGAACGCGCGTCGCGCAGGAGATCGGTGGGGACGCGGAAGACGGGGCGGGTCATGGCGGCTCCTGTGCGGTGGCGGGGTCAGTCCTGGAAGCGGTCGCGCAGCCGGGAGAAGAAGCCCTGCCCGGAGCCGCGCTGCACGGTCTGCCCGGCGCCGTCGTCCTCCCCGCGCAGCTGGGCCAGCTTCCGCAGCAGCTCGCGCTGCTCGTCGTTCAGGCGGGTCGGGGTCGTGACCTGCAGGTGCGCGATCACGTCGCCGCGGCCGCTGCCGCGCAGGCGGGTCGCGCCCAGGCCGCGCAGGGTCACGGTCTGCCCGTTCTGGGTGCCCGGCTCCACGGTGACCTCGCGCGGTCCGTCGAAGGTCTCCAGGGTGACCGAGGTGCCCAGGGCGGCCGCGGTCATCGGGACGGTGATGCTGGCGTGCAGGTCGTCTCCCTCCCGGGTGAAGACCTCGTCCGGGCTGACCCGGATCTCCACGTAGAGATCGCCGTTGGGTCCCCCGCCCGTGCCGGCCTCGCCCTGCCCGGACAGCCGGATGCGGGTGCCGGTGGACACCCCGGCCGGGATCTTCACGGTCAGCGGCCGGCGCTGGCGCACCCGGCCCTCGCCGTAGCACTCCTGGCAGGGGTGCTTGATGACGGTGCCGAAGCCGTGGCAGTGCGGGCACTCGGCGGTGGTCACCACGTTGCCGAGGATGGACTGGACCTGGCGCTGGACCTGCCCGCGCCCGTGGCAGACCTCGCAGGTCTCCGGCTCCGTGCCGTCCTGGGTGCCCTTCCCGGAGCACTCCGGGCAGGTCACGGCGGTGTCGACCATGACCTCCTTCTCGGCGCCGAACACGGCCTCGCGCAGGTCGATGCGCACGGTGATCAGGGCGTCCTGGCCCTGCCGGGCCCGGCTGGCCGGGCCGCGGGAGGACTGGGCGCCGTTGAAGAAGGTCTCGAAGATGTCGGAGAAGCCGAAGCCCCCGCCGGGGAATCCGCCGCCACCGCCGAAGCCGCCGGCGGTGCCGTTCTCGTTGCCGGTCGCGTCGTAGATCCGGCGCTTCTCCGGGTCGGAGAGGACGTCGTGGGCGTGGGAGACGCGCTTGAACTCCTCGGCGGCCTCCGGGGAGGGGTTGACGTCGGGATGCAGGGTGCGGGCCTTCTTCCGGTAGGCCTTCTTGATCTCCTCGGGGCTGGCGTCGCGGGAGACGCCGAGGGTTTCGTAGTGGCTGCTCACGGTGTGCTCGTTCCTTCTTCTCGCGGTGTGCTCACCGCGTGGCGGGGTCGATGGTCAGGGTCGGGTGCGGGTCAGGGCTGGTCCTCGCGCAGCAGGCGCGAGAGGTAGCGGGCCACGGCCCGCACAGCGGCCATGGTCTCGGGGTAGTCCATGCGGGTCGGTCCGACCACGCCCAGCTGGGCGCTGCCGGCCGGACCGTACCCGCTGGCCACGACCGAGGCGTCGGCCAGGGGGGTCGCGGCGTTCTCGGCGCCGATGCGCACCGAGACGCCGGTGGCTCCGGGGTGCTCCTCCCCGAGCTCCGAGAGCAGGCGCAGCATAACGACCTGCTCCTCCAGCGCATCCAGGATCGGGGCGATGCTGCTGCGGAAGTCCCGGGTGGACTGGGCGAGGTAGCTGGTCCCGGCCATCAGCAGCCGGTCCTGCGCGCCGCCGTCGGCCAGGCCCGCCAGGCCCGCCATCACCCGCGCCCCGGCCTCGCGCGCCCCGGGCGGCAGGGTGGCGAGCACGGTGTCGGCGCGGGCCGCAGCCGCATCCAGCGGGGCCTCGACCAGCTCCTCCAGCAGGCGGGTGCGCAGCAGGGCGAGGTCCTCCCCCGCGTGCCCGGCGTCGACGGGCAGGGGCACCGGCTGCTGCAGCACGCGCCCGCGGCTGGTGATGAGGATCAGCAGGGCCGTGTCCGGCTCCAGGGGCACCAGGTCCAGGTGCCGGACCCGCTCCCCGGTGCGCCGGGGATAGCGCACGACGGCGACCTGGTGGGTCAGCTGCGAGAGCAGGCGCACCGTGCGGGCCATGACCTCGTCGAGATCGTGGGAGGAGCCGAGGAACTCGACGATGACCCGGCGCTGGGCCGGGGTCAGCGGCCGCACGGCGTCGATGCGGTCCACGAAGGCGCGGTAGCCCTTGTCCGTGGGGATGCGCCCGGCGCTGGCGTGCGGGGCGGCGATCAGGCCCTCATCCTCCAGGGCGGCCATGTCGTTGCGCACCGTCGCGCTGGAGACGCCGAGCCGGTGCCGCTCGACGAGGGCCTTGGATCCCACCGGCTCCCGCGAATGCACGTAGTCCTCCACGATGGCGCTGAGCACCTCGAGGCGGCGCAGATGGTTCACGGTCTGGCTCCTGGGTTCTGCCGGGGACGGCGGGGCTTTGCGGCACGGGGGGGGCGGATCGGGAGGGATCCGCGGTGTGCCGGGGACCGGCGGCGGCGCTAGAGTCGGGGGCGCACGGCGCGGGCCGATCTGGCACTCGGGTGGTCCGAGTGCTAATCCTACGCCCGTGCCGTCATCGAGGAAAGCGCGGGCCGGGTCCGGAGCGCGCCGGCCGCCGACGTCGGGATGATCCGCCGGTCGCAGATCGCCGACCGGGCCGCCGAGGGAGGAGCGACGAGGATGCACACACAGGACTGGGGGCCGCAGTCCCTCGAGGAGCTCTCCGCCGCCCGCCGCGGCCCGCGCACCGAGGACCTGCCGGTGCGCGCCGGGATGGTCCTGGAGGAGCTGGAGACCGGCTGGGTCGGGGCCGCGGTGCGCCTGGAGACCATCGGCGGGCAGCGGGTGGTCAGCCTGGAGGACCGCCACGGCGCGGTGCGGGCCTTCCCCCTGGGCTACGGCTTCCTGTACGAGGGCCGCCCCGTGCGCCTGGTCCCCCCGGCCTCGCGTCCCGCCCCCAGTGGCCCCGGCCGGACCCGGTCGGGCTCGGTCGCCCTCCCCCAGGCCCCGGCCCGCACGGCGCGGGCCTCGCGGATGCTGGTCGAGGGGGTGCACGACGCCGAGCTGGTGGAGAAGGTCTGGGGCGATGACCTGCGGGTCGAGGGGATCGTGGTGGAGCCGATGCACGGACTGGATCACGTCGAGCAGATCATCCGCGACTTCCAGCCGGGTCCGGGCCGACGCCTGGGGGTGCTGGCCGATCACCTGGTGCCCGGCTCCAAGGAGTCCCGTCTGGCCGAGCAGGCTCTGGGCCTGCCCGGGGCCCGCGAGCACGTGCTGTTCGTGGGCCACCCCTACGTGGACGTCTGGGAGTCGGTGCGCCCGCGCGCCGTGGGGCTGTCCGCCTGGCCGCAGGTCCCGCGGGGGGAGGACTGGAAGACCGGCGTGCTGCGGCGGATCGGGTGGCCCCATGCCAGCGCGGCCGAGCGCGGCCGGGCCTGGCGCCGGATCCTGGCCGGGGTGAACAGCTACACGGACCTGGATCCCGGGATCCTCGGTCCCGTGGAGCACATCATCGACTTCCTCACCGATCACCCCTGACCCCCACCGCCTCATGTGATCTTCGCCATGGGTGATCCCGGCCTCCGCCGTCGCCGGTTCGGGCCCGGTAAGCTGGAGGCGATGCCCGCACGACCCGCGCGGCCGCTGACGAGACAGGATGAAGCGAGAAGTTTTGGGGACCACTTCCACCACCGAGCAGACTCCTCCCTTCGAGGGGACCAATGCGATGCCGCAGCCGCTGAGCGTCAAGGATGACCGCACGATGGCCACCCTCGCCCACTTCGGCGGGGTGGTGGGGTGCATCCCCTCCGGCCTGATCTACCTGACCCTGCGCGCCCGGGGTCGCTTCACGGCCCAGGAGTCCCGGGAGGCCCTGAACTTCACCCTCCTGCCGAGCGTGCTGATCGTGGTCTGCGTGGCCCTGTCCCCCGTGCCCGCCATCGGGTGGCTGTTCGGCCTCATCGCGGCCGTGGTCTGGGTCTTCCTCGCGCTGTCCTCCCTGGTGGCCGGGGTGCACGTGAACCGGGGCAACCCCTACCAGTACCGCTTCAACACCCGGCTGCTGGATCGGATCTCCGCCCGCCGCGGCTGATCCCGACCGGGCTCGGATCCGGGACCCCGACGTCGAACCCCGGGGTCGGCTCGCCCCGAGCCCCGTCTGGAGGACGTCCCTGCGGCTCAGTCCCCCAGCAGGGTGCGCACGACGGCGTCCCCCAGCAGCCGCCCACGCAGCGTGAGCACGACCCTGCCCTCGGCCCGGGCCTGCGGCTCGATCAGCCCCTGGCCCTCGAGCCAGCCCACCGCCTCCCGGCCCGGCCCCCGCAGATCCTCGATCGCGACGCCCTCCCGGATGCGCGCGGCGAGCATCACGTCCTCGACGTAGCGGGTGTCCGCATCCAGGTGCTCCCGAGCCGCCGCCGGGGACAGGCCCTGACGCACGCGATGGGCGTAAGGCACGGGGTGCTTCAGATTCCACCAGCGCACGCCGTTGATGTGCGAGTGCGCGCCGGGGCCGATCCCCCACCAGTCCCGGTTGCGCCAGTACGCGAGATTGTGCCGGGAGCGGGTGTCCTCGGAGCGGGACCAGTTGGACACCTCGTACCAGGAGTACCCGGCCTCCCCGAACAGGCGGTCGGCCAGCAGGTACATGTCCGCCTGGGCGTCGTCGTCCACCGGGGACAGCTCCCCGCGGCGGATCTGCGCGGCGAGCTTGGTGCCCGGCTCCACGATCAGCGAGTAGGCCGAGATGTGGTCCGGGGCGCAGTCGATGGCCGCGCGCACCGAGGTCTCCCATTCCGCCAGGGTCTCCCCCGGCGCCCCGCTGATCAGGTCCACCGAGGTCTGCAGGCCCACCTCCCTGGCCCAGGAGACCACCTTGGGGACGTTGGCCGGGGTGTGGGTGCGATCCAGCACGGCCAGCACCCGCGGCACCGCGGACTGCATCCCGAAGGAGACGCGCGTGAACCCCGCCTCCTTCAGCAGGGCGAGGTCCTCGCGGGTCACCGAATCCGGGTTGGCCTCGGTGGTGACCTCCGCGCCGTCGACGATGCCGAAGCGCTCGATCCCGGCGCGCAGGATCCGCGCCAGGTCCTCGGCCGGCAGACGGGTCGGGGTGCCCCCGCCGAAGAACACCGTGCTCAGCGGGCGGGCCGGCAGGCCGGAGCGGGTGAGGACGCCGGCGGCCAGGTCCAGCTCGCGGATCGCGTCCTCGGCGTAGCTGAGCCGGTTCACGCCGTCGCCGAAGTCCTCGGCGGCGTAGGTGTTGAAGTCGCAGTACCCGCAGCGCACCGAGCAGTACGGCACGTGCACGTAGAGGCTCAGGCTGCGCCGCTCGGCGCCGTCGAGCACAGAGGCCGGCAGCAGGCCGTCGGACGGGGCCGGATCCCCCGTGGGCTGGGCCGGGCTCACTTCTTCGGCTTGTCCTTGGTCTGCTCCCCGGAGGACAGGGCGGCGATGAACGCCTCCTGGGGGACCTCCACGCGCCCGACCATCTTCATCCGCTTCTTGCCCTCCTTCTGCTTCTCCAGCAGCTTGCGCTTGCGGGAGATGTCCCCGCCGTAGCACTTGGACAGCACGTCCTTGCGGATGGCCCGGATGTTCTCCCGGGCGATGATCCGCGAACCGATGGCCGCCTGGATGGGCACCTCGAACTGCTGGCGCGGGATCAGCTCCCGCAGCTTCGCGGCCATCGCCGTGCCGTAGGAGTAGGCGTTGTCCCGGTGGGTCACCGCGGAGAAGGCGTCCACCCGCTCCCCCTGCAGCAGGATGTCCACCTTGACCAGGTCGGCCTCCTGGGTCCCGTCCAGCTTCCAGTCCAGGGAGGCGTAGCCGCGGGTGCGGGACTTCAGCTGGTCGAAGAAGTCGAAGACGATCTCCGCCAGCGGCATCCGGTAGCGCAGCTCCACGCGGTCCTGGGAGAGGTAGTCCATCCCGCCCATCTGCCCGCGCCGGGACTGGCACAGCTCCATAACCGCGCCGATGAACTCGCTGGGCGCGATGATCGTGCAGGCCACCATCGGCTCCTCGATCACCGCGATCTTGCCCTCGGGGAACTCGGAGGGATTGGTCACCCGCATCGAGGTGCCGTCCTCGGCGACGACGTCGTAGATGACGTTCGGCGCGGTGGAGATCAGGTCCAGGTCGAACTCCCGCTCCAGGCGCTCGCGCACGATCTCCAGGTGCAGCAGCCCCAGGAAGCCGCAGCGGAAGCCGAAGCCCAGGGCCGCGGAGGTCTCCGGTTCGTAGACCAGGGCGGCGTCGTTGAGCTTGAGCTTGTCCAGGGCGTCGCGCAGGACGGGGTAGTCCGAGCCGTCGATGGGGAACAGCCCGGAGAAGACCATGGGCTTGGGGTCCTCGTAGCCGCCGAGGTTCTGCTCGGCCGGCTTCTTCGCGTCCGTGACGGTGTCCCCGACGCGGGACTGGCGCACGTCCTTCACGCCGGTGATCAGGTACCCGACCTCCCCGACGCCGAGGCCCTCGGTGGGCTTGGGCTCCGGGGAGATCACCCCGATCTCCAGCAGCTCGTGCTCGGCGCCGGTGGACATCATCTGGATCTTCTGGCGCGGGGTGAGCCGCCCGTCCACGACGCGCACGTAGGTGACCACGCCCCGGTAGGAGTCGTAGACGGAGTCGAAGATCATGGCCCGCGGCGCGGCGTCGGGCCGACCCTGGGGGGCGGGCAGGTCGCGCACGATCCGGTCCAGCAGCTCCGGCACGCCCTCGCCGGTCTTGCCGGAGACCTTCAGCACGTCCTCCGGCTCCACCCCGATGAGGTTGGCCAGCTCCTCGGCGTACTTCTCCGGCTGGGCGGCCGGCAGGTCGATCTTGTTCAGCACCGGGATGATGGTGAGGTCGTTCTCCATGGCCAGGTACAGGTTCGCCAGGGTCTGGGCTTCGATCCCCTGGGCGGCGTCCACCAGCAGCAGGGCGCCCTCGCAGGCGGCCAGGGAGCGGGAGACCTCGTAGGTGAAGTCCACGTGCCCGGGGGTGTCGATCATGTTCAGGGCGTAGGCGGTGCCGTCCACCTCCCAGGGCATGCGCACCGCCTGGGATTTGATGGTGATGCCGCGTTCGCGCTCGATGTCCATCCGGTCCAGGTACTGCGCCTTCATCTCCCGCGGGGTCACGACGCCGGTGGCCTGCAGCATGCGGTCGGCCAGCGTGGACTTGCCGTGGTCGATGTGCGCGATGATGCAGAAGTTGCGCAGGACCGCGGGGTCCGTCGCCGCGGGCTGCGGGGCGTGGGCTGCCTGGGGGGCCACGGGCATCCTTTCCTGGCGCGGGGAGACGGCGCCGCTCGTCAACGGGTGCTTTCGGCAGGCGCGGGGATGCCGAGCGGGTCCGAGCACGGGACCCGACGCTGATCCGCGCCTCGCCCCAGTTTCCCACGAGCGGGCCCGTTTCCCCGCATCCGCTCCTCGCCGCGCGAGGGCCCCGGGGTGGACGCGGGGCGGGGGCGGCGGCCCCGTGCGGGACCGACGGTGGCCTAGGGTGAGGAGCATGCAGATCGATCGCCGCACCGTGACCCGCGTGCTGCGCACCGCCCAGCGCCTCTGGCGCCGGTACGCCTCCCAGCAGCCGGAGACCACCCGCAGCTCCTCCTCGCGGCGGGGCTCCGGGGCGGTCGCCGCCCCGTCCGAGCACCGCGCCGGGAACACCGGAGCCTATCCCGGGGACTACACCGGGGCCCTGGATGCAGTCTACGGGCCGCGCCCGGACGGGCGGCCGGATCCCGGGGAGATCGTGTGGACCTGGGTGCCCTACGAGGAGGATCACCGGCGCGGCAAGGACCGGCCGGTGCTGCTGGTGGGTCGGGACGGGCGCTGGCTGCTGGGGCTGATGCTGACCAGCAAGGATCACACCAACGCCGCGCACCGCGACGACCGCTACCTGGACATCGGCTCCGGCCCGTGGGACCGGCAGGGTCGGGCCTCCGAGATCCTGGTGGACCGGGTGATCCGCGTGGATCCCGGAACTGTGCGCCGGGAGGGTGCGGTGCTGCCGCGCGAGGTCTTCGAGCGGGTGGTCCGCGCCGTGCCCCGCCGCCGCTGAGGCGACGGGCGGGGGCCTCGTCGTCGCGGCCGACGGCGCTCCCCCACCGGTGGCCTGAACCTCCGCGGTCTGCTAGAGTGGACGGCTGTGTGTCCGATGGTCATCGGGCACTGCGCAGCGATGACGGAACCCTCGGCATCCCCACGCCGCTCAGTCGCGATCCGCTGCGTTTGCCCTCACTGAGCCATTCGACGGAACAGAAAGAACTTTTCACGTGGCGAACATCAAGTCCCAGAAGAAGCGCATCCTGACCAACGAGAAGGCCCGCCTGCGCAACAACGCCTACAAGTCCGAGCTGCGCACCGCGGTGCGCAAGGTCAACGCGGCCGTGGAGTCCGGCAGCAAGGAAGAGGCCGCCGAGGCCCTGCGCGTCGCCTCCCGCAAGTTCGACCAGGCCGTCTCCAAGGGCGTGCTGCACAAGAACAACGCGGCCAACAAGAAGTCCGGTCTGGCCGCTCGGGTGAACTCCCTGGCGTAACGCCCCCTCACGGCCAGCCGCTCGAGGCCCCGTTCCCTCACTCCCCTCCGGTGGTGGAGGCGACGGGGCCTCGTCGCATCCGCACGGCCCGCCCCCATCCGCTCGGCCCCGCCCCGGGCGCGCCGCTGCGCGCGCAGGGTGGGAGACCCGGAGACCCATCCTGCGGGAGGAGGCCTCGGGCGGCTGGTCAGCGGCGGCGTCCCGCGGTGGCCAGGGTGAGCACGGCCCGCTCCAGGGCGTAGATCGGGTCCTGGGCTTCGCCCTTGACCTGCGCGTCGGCCTCGGCCAGGGCCCGGATGACCTCCCCCAGCGCCTCGGGGGCGTAGCGGCGGGCGTCCCGCTGGGCCTGCTCGGCCTGCCAGGGCGCCATGCCGAGGTCCCGGGCCAGCTGGGCGGGACTGTCCCGGCGTCCGTGCACCTGGGCGATCGTGCGCACCCGCATGGCCAGGGCGCCGACCAGCGGCACCGGGTCCACCCCGGAGTCCAGGGCCTGGCGCAGCGCGCGCAGCGCCGATCCGGGGTTCCCGGCGACGGCGGCGTCGGCGACCTTGAAGGCCGTGACCTCGGTGCGTCCCCCGTAGTACCGCTCCACCACGGCATCGGTGATCGTGGCGGGCCCGTCGGCCAGCAGCTGCCGGGCCGCGGCGTGCAGCTCGGCGGCGTCGCGCCCGGTCGCGGCGATCAGCAGCCGCACGGCATCCGGTTCGATGCGCCGCCCGGCCTCGCGCACGACGGCGTGCAGGAACTCCGAGGCGTCCCGGTCCGTCTTCAGCGGCCGGCAGGACACCACCGGGTGCCCGGCCTTGCCGATCGCGTCCAGCAGCTTCTTCCCGCGATTGCCGCCGCCGTGGTGCAGCAGGACCACGGACTCCTGGTCCGGGGCCTTGACGTAGGCGAGGGCCTCGGTGAGGAACTCCTCGGACATCCGCTCCAGCTCCTGGACCCGCACCAGGCGGGCGTCCCCGAACAGGGAGGGGCCGGTGGCCTGGGCCAGGGCTCCGGGGGCGTAGTCCCGGGCGGAGAGCTCGTGGACCTCGACCTCCCCGCGCTGCTCGCGCATCCGGGCGAGCACGCGACGTCGGGCCTGGGTCGCGAAGTGCTCCTCCGAACCGCTGAGCAAGATCACGGGGGCCGGTTCCACGCTGCGCCAGGAGGTCTGCTCGGTCTCGGCGCTGCGGCGGCGCGGGGGCATGGGGGTCCTTCCTCCTCGGCGGCCAGGCTGGCCCGCAGACTGTCGGGCAGCTCCTTCATGGTAGCCCGGCGCGCCGGGTCCGCCAGCTGCAGGGCCACCGCGGCCAATCCCGCGAACAGCCCGGCCAGGACGACGGCGCCGGGCCCGTCCCCGGTGGGCACCCGGGCGGCCGGGGCCTGCCCGATCCCGTGGGCCACCGCCTCGATCCATCGGGCACAGACACCGGCGCCCAGCAGCAGCGGATCCGCCAGCGGGCCCACCCCGGACGAGCACACGGCCAGCAGACCGCAGACCGTGCCCAGAGGGACCGCGGGGGCCGCCAGCACGTTGGCCGGGACCGTCCACGGCCCCCAGAACCCGGACAGGTGGACCAGATAGGGCGCGCACCAGAGGCTCGCGACGATGCTGATGGCCAGCGCCTCGGCCAGCCACCGCCAGGCCACCCCGCACAGCAGCCGGCACACGGCCGGGCCCTGCAGGATGATCCCGGCGGTGGCCGCCACGGACAGGACGAACCCGGCGTCGGCGCCCAGGCTCGGGTCCACCGTGAGCAGCACGACGGTGCTGACCCACAGGGCCGCCCCGCTGGATCCGCCGCGCCCGGCGGCCACGCTGATCCCGCCGAGCACCCCCATGACGGTGGCGCGAAGGATGCTGGGGTCCGGACCGACCAGCAGCAGATACGCCCCGGCCGCCGCGATCCCGGCGAGCAGGGTCACCGCCCGTGGGCAGCGGGTCCAGCGCACCGCGTGGACCCCGAGCAGCAGCACGATCGCGACGTTGGACCCGGACACGGCCGTCAGGTGGGTGAGCCCGGCGGTCTTCATGTCCTCGGCGGTCGGCTCCGAGAGGGACTCGTCATCCCCGTAGGCCATGCCCAGCACCAGGGCGGCGGTGTCCGGGGCGAGCAGGTCCCGGGCCCGGGCCTCGGTGCGCTCCCGGGCCCGCTCCAGGATCCCCGGCCGCGCACCGGTCCTGTCGGCGGAGCCCGACGACGCACCGCCCGATCCGGCGTGGTCCGGGTCCGCCGGGCCGATCACGGCGGCCACCGAGATCTGCGGCTCCCCACCGCGCCCGGCGCTCACGACGCCGGCCAGCAGGACCGGTGCGGTGCCGGCCTCGGCCAGGCGCGCCGTCGGATCGGCGCCGAACCACAGCGTCACCGCCGCCGAGCCCGCCGCCGTCTCCCCGGTGGGCCCGCGCTGCACGGCCAGGACCGTGGTGGGCACGGCCCACCGGGAGCCGAAGCGGCCCTCCACCTCCCTGGGGTCCTCCGCGACGCGCGCGACCAGGCGGACGGCGGTCTCCGCGGGGTTCGTCTCGGCGGACGAGGCCGGGGTCTGCCCCGCTCCGGTGGCGGCGCCGTCGACCGATGACTCGGCGTCGGTGCCCGATTCGCCGTCGGTGCTCGCGCGGGCGGCTTCCGCCAGAGCGAGGGCCACCGGGTCCCTCGCCTGCAGGCCGGCGCTGGTCAGCACCAGGCCCGCCCCAACCGCCGCGATCACCAGGGCACCGAGGACGGCGCGAGCCCGCGGGAGCAGCCCGCGGGGACCGGATCTCGGGGACCGACCCGCCCGTCCCCCATCCCCGGGATCCTCCGGGACCGCACCTCGGGTCCGGGGACCGCGACGGCGCCCGATGGCCGCCGGGATGAGCAGTCCGGCGCCGACCAGGGCGCCCGCAGCACAGATCCCGGCGGCAGCCAGCAGGGCCCGGGGCTGGTGGCCGGGGGCGAGGAGTGCGGCCGTCCAGGCCGCGGCCGCCGCGCTGAGCAGCCGCAGATCCACGGCTCGCACGGGTTGGGTACCGAGCCCGGGCGCGGGCATCTCACACCATGACCAGCGGCTCGAGGGCGGCGAGCATGGCCTCCCCGATCCCGGGAACGGCATCCAGCTCGGCCACCGAGGCGAAGGCCCCGTGGACCTGCCGATAGTCCAGGATCCGCTGGGCCAGCTTGGGGCCCACCCGCGGCAGGGTCTCCAGCTGTTCGGCGGTGGCCGTGTTCAGGTTGATCCGCTCCCCGCTCGCGGCACCACTGCCGGCCGTTCCCGGACCCGTCCCGGTATCCCCGGCTCCCGCAGCGGCGGTCCCGGAGGGGTTGGGCGGTGCCGCGGCCTGGGCGGCCGCCTCCTCTCGGGTGGGCACCCGGATCTGCTGTCCGGACTGCACCGGGGCCGCGAGGTTGATCCCTTCCAGCCCGGCCTCCTCGGTGGGCCCGCCGGCGGCCTGGATCGCCTCGGCCGTCAGGGCCCCGGCCGGAAGCCGCTGCAGCCCCGGGGACTTCACCGCGCCGACCACGTGCACGGCGACCTCCCCGCCCGGCGCCGCCGTGGCACCCGGAGTCCCTGGGGCACCGGCCGCCGGGGCGGCGTCGGAACCCGGGTCGGGCGAACCGAGCTCCAACGGGGAGGCGCTTCCGGAGGCGGCCACGGCGATCCTCGGGGCCTGCTGCTCCCCGCGGGGGACGAACAGCACGAGCGCGAGCACGGCCAGGGCCGCCACGGCCAGCAGGCCCAGCACCGCCCTTGGTGACGGGGAGAAGCGCAGCCACCCGACCCCCGGCGTCGGGACGGCGGCCGGTCCCCGTTCGTCCGGGGCCAGGCCCTCGATCATCGCGGTCAGCCGCTGCCGGGAGGCCGTGGGACCCGCCCGGCGCGGGGACGGGACCGTGCGGCGGGTGACGCCGTGATCCTCCGGGACCTCCCACGGGTCCTCGGTTTCCTCGATGCGCTGGTTCATGGGCCTCACCGTAGAAGGACCCGCGATCCGCCTCCGCACATCCGACCCGGCCGGAGGACCCCTCGGTGGATGACGGGGCCAAGACACCGCGTCCATCCCCCATCGGCGCGGACCCGTAGGGCGCTCAGTCCCCCGCGACGTCGGGCGCCGGATCCGCCAGAGCCCCTGCCAGGTGCCCGGGGATGCTCGCCGCGGCCGTCGGTCCGAGGCCGGTGTGCACGGCCAGGGCAGCGGGCAGGTCCGCCCGCACCACGGGCACCCGGCCCCCCAGCTGCTCCTCGATCCGGTGGTGCAGCCGCTCGGGTACCTCTCGGCCCCAGAAGTCCTGGATCAGGCACACCGCCCGCCCGTGATCGTCGGGCACGCCGCGGGCCGCGGCGTCGGCCAGGACCGCCCGGGTGGCGCGCTGCGCGACCAGCTCGGCGAAGCGCTGGACCGCCGGACCCTCCTGCCGGGGCCGCTCCAGGTAGCGCAGGCGCCCCTGCTCGACGGTCGCGATGGGTTTGACGTGCAGCATCTGCCCGACGCGGGCCAGGGCCCGGGGCACCCGGCCGCTGCGGCCCAGCTGCTCCAGGGAGGGCACCCAGAACAGCAGCTGCGTCGCCTCGAGGGCCGCCTGGGCCGCCTCGAGCACCCGGTCGGCATCCGCGCCGGTGCGCGCGGCGGCCAGCGCGGCGGCCACCCCGGCGGCCTGGGCTGCGGCGACCGTCCGGGTGTCCAGCACGCGCACCGGGATCGGGGATTCCCGGGCGGCGGTGCGCAGGGTCTGGACCGTCCCGGACAGCTCCCCGGAGATGGTCAGGGCCACCACCTCGGTGCACCCGGCCGCCGCCAGGGCCGCCAGAGCCCGGGAGACGGCGCCCGGGGAGGGGCGGGAGGTGCTCATGCTGCGGCCTTCGGCGGCGGCGAGCACCAGGTGTTCCCGCACGCGCGGGTCCGCGGCCTCGGGGAAGATCTGGCCCTCGATCATCAGGGGCAGATCCAGGCAGATCAGCTCCCCGGCCGCGCGTGCTCGCTCCAGCAGGGTGCGGGGCAGGCCAGCCGCGGCGTCGGTGAGCACCCCGACCCGACACGGCCGCGACCGCGCCGCGCCCGTCTCGGGAAGGACCGCCCCGGGAACGTCCGGGCCGGTCTCCTCCCGCCCGGTTGTGCCTGCCGGATCCCGCGTCTCGGTCATGGCCGCTGCCCGCGTGCGCCTAGGCGACGATGTTCACGAGCTTCGGCTCGCGCACGATGACCTTGCGGATCTCGGACCCGTCCAGGAACCGCTGCACGGCATCCGAGGCCAGGGCGCGCTCGCGCAGCTGCTCGGCGTCGATGTCCGCGGGCACCTCCAGGCGGTCCCGGACCTTGCCGCGGATCTGCACGACGGCGGTGACCGTGTCCTGGACCAGCAGCTCCTCCCGGACCTGCGGCCAGCCCGCGCGCAGCACCGGCTCATCGTGTCCGACCTGGTGCCACAGGTCCTCCGCGGTGTACGGGGCGTACAGGCTCAGCAGCACCGCCACGGCCTCCACCGCCTCGCGCACGGCCGGATCGGCCCCGCCGGGCCCGGCGTCGATGGCCTTGCGGGTCGCGTTGACCAGCTCCATGGTCTTGGCGACCACCACGTTGAACTTGCCCGACTCCAGGGCCTGCTCGGCCTCGTGCAGCATCCGGTGGGTGACCCGTCGCAGCGCCTGGTCCCCGTCGGCCGGATCCGCCCCCAGCGGGGCCGTCAGATCCTGTCCCAGCCGCCAGGCCCGGGCCAGGAACTTCAGGGACCCGCCCGGGGAGACGTCGGCCCAGTCGACGTCGTCCTCCGGCGGGGAGGCGAAGACCATCGTGGTGCGCACCGCATCCACCCCGTACAGGTCCAGCTGCTCGCCGAGGTTCACGCCGTTGCCCAGGGACTTGGACATGGCCTTGCCCCCGTTGAGCACCTGACCCTGGTTCAGCAGGGCCCGGAAGGGCTCATCGAAGTCGACCCACCCGAGGTCCCGGATCACCTTGACGAAGAACCGGGCGTAGAGCAGGTGCAGGATCGCGTGCTCCACACCGCCCACGTACTGATCCACCGGCGCCCAGTCGCGCAGCGCCTGCGGGTCCAGGGCGGCGGTGTCCAGGTGGGGGTTGGCGAAGCGCAGGAAGTACCAGGAGGAGTCCACGAAGGTGTCCATCGTGTCCGTGTCCCGCCGGGCGGGCTCGCCGCAGGACGGGCAGGCGACGTTGACCCAGTCCTCGGCCGCGGCCAGCGGGGACTGGCCCTTGGGCGCCAATTGCTCGCCCTTCAGGTTCTCCGGCAGGCGCACCGGCAGCTGATCCTCCGGGACCGGGACCTCACCGCAGTCCGGGCAGTGGATGATGGGGATCGGCGCGCCCCAGAAGCGCTGGCGGGACAGCAGCCAGTCCCGCAGCCGGTAGATGGTCTGGCCGGCCCCTGCGCCCTTGTCCTCCAGCAGCTGCACGGCGCGGGCGATCGCGGCGGACTTGTCCAGTCCGTCCAGCGGCCCGGAGCCGGTGAGCACGCCGTCCCCGGTGGTGGCCACGCCGCTGACCGCGGGGTCCTCCTCCCCGGTGTCCACGACGGTGCGCACCGGCAGGTCGAAGGCGCGGGCGAAGTCCAGATCCCGCTGGTCGTGGGCCGGCACGGCCATGACCGCCCCGGTCCCGTAGTCGGCCAGCACGTAGTCCGCGGCCCACACGGGCACGGACTCCCCCGTCAGCGGGTTCAGCGCGTGACGACCGGTGAACACGCCGGTCTTCTCCCGGTCGGTGGCCTGCCGCTCGATGTCCGAGAAGGCCTTGACCCGCTCCCGGTACTCCTCCAGGGCCGCCCGCTGCTCGTCCGTGACCAGCTCCAGGGCCAGGTCCGCATCCGCGGCCACCACCAGGAACGTGTTGCCGTACAGGGTGTCCGGGCGGGTGGTGAACACGGAGACCTCCCGCTCCGACCGGCCGCCTTCGGCCGGGATCCGGAAGTCCACCCGCGCACCCGAGGAGCGCCCGATCCAGTTGCGCTGCATCGCCAGGACCCGCTCCGGCCAGTGCCCCTCCAGCTGATCCATGTCCTCCAGCAGCTGGTCCGCGTACTCGGTGATGCGGAAGTACCACTGGTTCAGGGACTTCTTGGTCACCGGGGTGCCGCAGCGCTCGCAGGCGCCGTTGACGACCTGCTCGTTGGCCAGCACCGTCTGGTCCTTGGGGCACCAGTTGACCGGGGAGTCCTTGCGGTAGGCCAGGCCTTTGGCGTGGAACTGCTGGAACAGCCACTGGGTCCAGCGGTAGTACTCGGGGTCCGAGGTGTGCAGGCGCCGGGACCAGTCCACGGCGATCCCGTAGCGCTTGAAGGAGGCCGCCTGGGTCTCGATGTTGCGGTAGGTCCACTCGGCCGGGTGCGTGCCGTTCTTGATGGCGGCGTTCTCCGCGGGCAGGCCGAAGGAGTCCCAGCCGATCGGGTGCATCACGTCGTAGCCGCGCTGCATCCAGTAGCGGGCGACGACGTCGCCCATCGCGAAGGCCTCGGCGTGGCCCATGTGCAGGTCCCCGGAGGGGTAGGGGAACATGTCCAGGACGTAGCGGCGGGGCTTGGAGCCGTCGTCGAGGGGGACGAAGACCCGCTCGGTCTCCCAGTACTCCTGCCAGCGGCCCTCCAGGGCCGCGGCGTCGTAGGTCCTCTCCTCGGCCGCCTGCTCGCGGGCTGCGTCACTCACCTGGGCCACCATCATTCCTTCGGTTCTCGGCATCGGGGTGCGGGCGCCCGCGCGTGAGCGCGGGAACCGTCCCAGTCTACGCGGTGCCGGGCCCCGACGACGGCGCCCGGCCCGGGGAGGAACCGTAGAGTGGAGGGCGTGAGCTCGATCCTGGAATCCGCCCCCATCGGCGCCTACCTGCCCGCCGAGACCCGGTGGGATCTGCCCGCCGGCGTCCTGCGCACCTGGACCTACCCGGCACGCACCTCGCCCCGGGTGCGCCTGGTCGCGGTGCACGGCTTCCGCGGGGACCACCACGGTCTGGACCTGGTGGCCCGCGCCCTGCCGGACGACGTCGAGACGGTGGTCCCGGACCTGCCCGGCTTCGGCCGCTCCCCGGCCTTCCCAGCCCGCGCCCACGACGTCGCCGGCTACGCCGAGATCCTGGGGCAGCTGCTCGAAGCCCTGCCGCAGGACGGGCTGCCCCTGGCGGTGCTCGGGCACTCCTACGGCTCCGTCGTCGCCGCGGCCCTGGCGGCGCAGCACCCGGACGCGGTGGCGGCGCTGGCCCTGCTCAACCCCATCTGCGAACCGGCCCTGGCCTCGGCCCAGCGCCTGCCGGCCCTGGGGGCCGCCCTGTTCTACCGGGTGTGCGCGGTGCTGCCCGAGGCGCTGGGAGATCGGCTGGTGCGCTCGGCGGCGATCACCCGGATCTCCTCGGAGCTGATGATGAAGACCCGCGATGCGCACCTGCGCCGGTTCATCAACGGTCAGCACGCCGCGTACTTCGGGGCCTTCGCCTCCCGTCGGGTGGTCATTCAGGCCTACGCCGATTCGATCCGGGCCACCGTGGGCGACTGGTCCGGGCAGGTCACGGTGCGCACGCTGCTGGTGGCCGCCGAGCGGGACGACCTCGGTTCGGTGGCCGGGCAGCGGCGGCTGCGCGAGACCTTCCCACCGCAGGCGCAGGCGCGCCTGGAAGTGCTGCCCGAGGTCGGGCACCTGATCCACTACGAGACGCCCCGCCGGGCGGCCCGGGTGGTCGGGGACTTCCTCGCCGAGGCCCTCCCGGAGACCGGGGCCGCGCCGGCGGCGTCGTCATCGCGCCCGGCGGCCGGACCCGCTCGGTCCGACGGGAACGGGGGTGCGGCGTGAGGCTGCTGGTGGATGCCCGCTACGTCCGGCCTGTGCACGACGGCATCAGCCGGTACACGGCCGGGCTGCTGCACGCGGTGGATGCGCTGATCCGCACCGGGCAGACCCCGGGGCTGCGGGTCGCGATGCTCATCAGCGACCCGGCCCAGCGGAAGCAGCTGCCGGAGCTGCCGACGGTGCGCGGGTTCTCCCCCACCGGTCCTCTGGAGCCGCTGAGCGCCCTGCGGATCAACCGGCTGCGCCCGGACGTGGTCTTCTCCCCGATGCAGACCATCGGCACCTGGGGCCGGGACTACGCCCAGATCCTCACCCTGCACGACCTGATCTACTACGCCCACCCGCAGCCGCCGGGGTTCCTGCCGGCCCCGGTGCGCCTGGGCTGGCGGCTGTTCCACCGCAGCTACGCCCCGCAGCGGTGGCTGCTGAACCGTGCCGACGCCGTCGTGACGGTCAGCGACACCACCGCCGGGCTGATGGACGAGCACCGGCTGACCCGCCGCCCCGTCACGGTGGTGCCCAATGCCGCCCCGGACGGGGTGCTGCTGGACCCGCTCGAGGCCCGGACCCGGGCGCGCGGGCGCGGCACGGACCTGCTCTACATGGGATCGGCGATGCCGTACAAGGGGGTCGAGCGGCTGATCGCGGGCGTGGACCGGCTGCCCGGGTACCGGCTGCACCTGCTCTCCCGCTACCCCGAGGCCCGACGACGCGAGCTGGCCGCGCTGATCCGACATCCGGACCGGGTGGTCTTCCACGACGGGATCGCCGAGCCGGAGTACCGGGAGCTGCTGCGCACGGCCCGGGCGCTGGTCAGCGCCTCCCGGGCCGAGGGCTTCGGCCTGCCCGTGGTCGAGGCGCAGGCGCAGGGGGTGCCCGTGGTGCTCAGCGACATCCCGATCTTCCGGGAGGTCGCCCCGCACGGGCTGCACGTGGACTTCGAGGACCCGCAGGCCTTCCCTGCCGCGGTGCGCAGCCTGGAGGATCCCCGGGTGCGCACCGAGCTCGCGGCACGGGGCGTCGCCGACGCCGCCCGGTACTCCTGGGAGGCCTCGGCGCGCACCCTGGTGGAGTTGGCCGAGCGGGTCAGCCGCGCTCGTCGTGCTGGCGGTTCTGGATCTCCAGCGCGGACGTGACGGCCGCGGGCTCCGTCTCGGACTCCTCCAGCAGGGCCTCCAGCCGATCCTGCTGACCCCGGGAGAATCGGCGTCGGCGATCCTGCTTGACCCGCAGCAGGGCGCCGATGCGCCGACGCCGGGAGTCCTCGCTGCCGATCCGTTGCCGACGCGGCCACCACCACAGCACCAGCACCGCGATCAGCACGAGCCCGACGTAGCCGATCACCGGGTAGACGCTGGACATCAGGGTGCCGAAGCCGACGAAGCTCACGGCGTAGCCGATCGCGCACACCGTGACGAACACCCAGGGGTAGCGCCGCGGGTGGGCCGCGGTGAGCCGACGACCCAGGGCGTAGAACATCCCGATCGCGGTGTTGTAGACCATCAGGAAGATGATCCACACCATGATCGTGGAGAAGACGGGGCTGATGTGGTCGAAGACCTTCAGCACCGGCACCTGGGCGTCCCCGACCTCGTCGAGGGTGAAGAACAGCGTGGTCGCGTTCATCAGCAGCAGGGCAGTGAAGATCAGCCCGCCGATCAGCCCACCCCAGCCGGCCTCCTTCGGGCTGGGTTCGGCACCGCCGATCACCAGGGACATGGAGACCCCGACCATGAGGTTCATCCCGGTGTAGTTCAGGGCGGAGACCCACCACGGGTGCACCGGGGACTCCTGGGTCCGGCCCAGCTGCGACAGCGCCCCCAGGTCCCCGGGCACGTGCGCCAGGGACCAGATGAAGGCCACCAGGACCGCCAGGATGATCACCGGGGCCACCGAGGAGATGATGCGCGAGACCTTGTCCACGTCCAGCAGGCCGGTGAGCATCACCAGCGCCACCATGATCAGGGAGCCGACCCAGGCCGGAAGCCCGAACTGCTGCTCCAGGGTCGCCCCGGAGCCGGCGAGCATCACGAAGCCCACCGAGAACAGGGTCAGGGTCACCGCGACGTCCAGGAACACGGAGACCACCGGGTGGGAGACGCTGCGGAACACCTTCCGGTGGTCCTTGGCCAGGAAGTAGGAGCCGGCCTGCAGCACCACGGCCCCGGCCACCGTCATCACGACCCCGGAGATCAGCGCCCCCAGGATCCCGATCGCCCCGAAGGACAGGAAGTACTGGATCAGCTCCTGGCCGGTGGCGAAGCCGGCGGCCACGACCAGCCCGACGAAGGCCAGGGCGATGCGCATCGTGCGGCGCGCGCTCATCGGTCCTGCTCCCGGTGGATCCGCTCGGAGTCCACGTCCTCGTCCCGGTCCAGGTCGCGCAGGACCTCGACGCCGATCGCGGCCGTGACCTGCGGGGCCTCGACCACCGAGTCCTCGGCGATGCGCTCGGCCCGGGCGGCGTGGGCGTCGCTGTACTCCCGCTCGGGGTGATCGCGCAGGTACAGCAGGGCGCGCAGGTTGCGGCGTCGGTCCCCCTCGGCGAGGATGTCGCGGCGGTTGAGCACCCACCAGCCCAGCAGGACCAGCACCATCGCGGCACCGATCCACCCGATCACGGGGTAGACGTAGGTCATCAGCGTCTCGAAGCCGACGAAGCTCACCGCGAAGCCCAGCAGGCACACGACGAGGAAGATCGGGCGGTAGCGCTGCTCGCGTCCGGCGCTCAGGCGCCGACCCAGCGCGTAGAACATGCCGATCGCGGTGTTGTAGATCATCAGGAAGATGATCCAGACCATGATCTGCGCGAGCACGGGGTGGATGTGCTCGGACAGCTTCAGCATCGGCACGGAGGAGTCCCCGACCACCGCGATGTTGGCGTACAGGGTCACCGCGGCCATGATCAGCATGACCGTATAGAGGATGCCCCCGGCCAGACCGCCCCAGCCGGCCTCCCGCGGGTCGGTGTTGTTCCCGCCGATGACCAGGCACATGGACACACCCAGGATCAGCGCCAGGCCGTTGTAGTTCAGGGCCGAGACCCACCACGGCGAGACCGGGGACTCCTGGGCGGCGGCCAGATGGTCCAGGGCCGAGAGGTCCGAGGGCAGGTGGAACAGGGTCCAGAGGAAGGCCGCGCACACGGCGATGATGATCAGCGGGGTCACCGCGGAGATGATGTTGGAGACCCGGTCCACGTCCAGCAGGCCGGTGACCATGACCAGCACCAGCATGATGGCCGAGCCGATCCAGGCGGGCAGCCCGAACTGCTGCTGCAGGTTGGAGCCGGCCCCGGCGAGCATCACGAACCCGATGGCGAACAGGGTGATGGTCACGGAGGCGTCCAGCAGCTTGGCGATCACGGGGTAGGACACGGAGCGGAAGACGCGGTTGTGCTCATCGGCCAGGAAGTAGCTGCCCAGCTGCAGGATCACGGCGCCGGCGGCGGCCATGACGATGCCGGCCAGCACGGCCCCGGCGATGCCCCAGGACCCGAAGGAGATGAAGTACTGGATCACCTCCTGTCCGGTGGCGAAGCCCGCGCCGACCAGCAGGCCGACGAAGGACAGGGCGATGCGCGCGGTGCGCTTCACGGACATGCGGGGACCTCTTCCGGAAGGGATCGGGAGCGAGCGGACGCGGCGGGAGCTGCCGGGTGCCCGCCCGGCGTCGACGCCTCGGCCCGGGCACCGCATGAGATTGTAGCGGGCCCTCGGGGCCGCGTCAGGGGGTCGGGGATCTCAGAGCACGTCGGAGCCGTCGCAGCGCACCTGCACGGGGGCGTGCTCACGCGCCGCCGACGACGCCGCGCGCACCCGCCGCAGGGCCGCCGTGACCTGCGGTGCGATGCCGTAGGACATGAACACCAGCGCCCGGTAGAGCTCCTGGTCCTCTCCGTCCGGCTCCAGCGGGATGGGGTCGATCACGCGCAGGGCCGGGGCCTGCCCGAGGGAGGGCGGGTCCAGGGCGCGGAGGAAGGCCTCGACGCCCGTGCGGGGCCCGGTGATCGCCGCCGTGCGCACCGCCGGGGGCAGGCCCAGCTCCCGCCGCTCGGCCAGCTCCCGCCGGGCCCATCCGGAGGGATCCCAGCGCACCAGTGCCGCCAGCACCGAGGACTGCTCCGCGGTGACCACGACCTCCCCGCCCTCCTGCCGGGAGCGCACCAGCGCGCAGGCGTTGGCCCACCGGCGCAGCACGTCCTCGGTGCTGCGCAGCGCGTCCCGCTGCAGCATCCGGTCCCCGTCCAGCAGCAGGGCCGCCCGGTACCCGCCGGGCACGCGCGGCTCGGCCCCCGGGGTGGCCACGACGAGGGCGGGCCGATCCGGGACCTGCGCGCGCACGTGCTCCCCGGAGGAGGAGATCACCGGGACCCGGGGGAAGGCCCGCCCCAGCTCCTCCGCGGTGCGCAGCGCCCCGACGGTGCTCAGCCGCCAGGTCCGGTTGCCGCAGCTCGGGCAGGCCCAGTCGGCCGCGGCCCGCCCGCACCAGCGGCACTCGGCGTGGGAGCGGGAGTCCCGGGTCAGTCCGAGGGGGCCGTGGCAGTGCGGGCAGCGGGCCGGGGTGCGGCAGCGCTGACAGGCCAGGGTCGGGGCGTACCCGGTGCGGGCCACCTGCACCAGCACGGGCCCGTGCTCCAGGGCGCGGCGGGCGGCCTGGTGGGCCCGCTGCGGGATCCGGGCCAGGGCGGCCAGGGGGTCCCGGGCCCGCTGGTAGGAGTCGGAGGTGGCCACCACCAGGGGGCTGGTGCGCCGCAGGTCCTCCCGATCCGGGCTCAGCGGCACGGCCCAGCCGGTGTCCACCAGGCGCTGGGCCTCCGCGGAGACCGCGTACCCGCTCAGCAGCAGGGGCACCTCCTGCCGGGCGCTGCGCAGCAGCAGCACGTCTCGGGCGTGGGCGTAGGGGGCCTGGCGTTCGGTGAGGTTGGAGTCCCCGTCGTCGAAGCAGGCCAGCAGGCCCAGCTCCGGGACGGGGGCGAAGGCGGCCGAGCGGGTGCCGATCACGACGTCGGCCAGGCCGGCGCGGGCGCGCAGGTGGGCCCCGGCGCGCTCGCTGAGGCCTTCGTCGTTGCTCAGCCGGGCGATGCGCTCGGCGTCGAACAGCGGGGCCAGGGCCGCGGCGAGGCGATCCAGCGCGGTGGCGTCCGGGACGATGACCAGCGCCCGGCGCCCGGCGCTCACCGCCGCGCGGCAGGCCGCGGCCAGCAGCCGGGCCCAGTCGGCCTCGGCGGACGGCGCCAGGGCGGCCACGGCCCGCGGCGTCGGCTGTCCGGGGTCGCGCTCGGCGCCCAGGGCGGCGAGGAAGGCCGCTCCCCCGCGGTACAGGCCCCAGGGACCCGTCGAGGCGGGACCGGGGTCGGAGTGGAGTTCAGAGTCGAGTTCGGCCACCGGCGGGGCGGGCGGCGGCTGGGGGCCGGTGAGCAGCCCGGGGTGTTCGCGCAGGAAGGCCTGCTCGGTGCGGGCGGCCCGCGGGGGCACGGCCAGACGCAGCACATCGGCATCCAGACCGGCCATGCGCGCGGCCACCGCCCGGACCAGCTCCCAGGTCTGCTCGGTGAGCAGGCGCAGCGGGGAGACCACCTCGAGGATCCGGCGCAACGAGGTCTCGGCGGCCGTGGTGTCCACCCGCTCCACCAGCCACGCCACCTGCACCCGGCCGTGGAAGCTGACCCGCACGCGCACGCCCGGCTGGGCCTGCTCGTCCAGCTCGGCGGGCACCTCGTAGTCGAAGAGCCGATCCAGGTGGGGCACCCGGGTGTCGATGGCCACCCGGGCCACCGGTCGGTGTTCGGCCCCCGGGGAGGTCCCGGGCGCCGTCGGCTCGGGTGCCCCCAGCTCCTCCATCCCGGGCAGCACCCCGGGATCTTCGGCCGGGCTCACCTAGACGGCGGCCCGCAGGGCGTCCACCCGGCCGGTGCGCTCCCAGGTGAACTCGGGCTCGGAGCGGCCGAAGTGCCCGTGGGCGGCGGTCTTGGCGTAGATTGGGCGGCGCAGCTCCAGATCCCGGATGATCGCGGCCGGACGCAGGTCGAAGACCTCGCGGATGGCCTTCTCGATGCGCACCGGGTCCACGTGCTCGGTGCCGAAGGTCTCCACGTACAGGCCCACGGGGTTGGCCTGCCCGATCGCGTAGGCCACCTGCACCTCGGCGCGGTCGGCCAGCCCCGCGGCGACGACGTTCTTGGCGACCCACCGCATCGCGTAGGCCGCGGAGCGGTCCACCTTGGAGGGGTCCTTGCCGGAGAAGGCGCCGCCGCCGTGGCGGGCCATCCCGCCGTAGGTGTCCACGATGATCTTGCGTCCGGTCAGCCCGGCGTCGCCCACGGGCCCGCCCTGCACGAACTGCCCGGCGGGGTTGATGATCAGCTTCGCCTGCGCGGCGTCGAGGTCCTGCTCGGCCAGGACCGGGCGGATCACGTGCTCCTCGACGTCGCGGCGCAGGTCCTCCAGGGCGTAGCCGCGGTCGTGCTGGGTGGAGACCACCACGGTGTCCACCGAGACGGGGGTCGTGCCGTCGTACCCGAGGGTCACCTGGGTCTTGCCGTCCGGGCGCAGATCCGCGAGGGTGCCGTCCTTGCGCACCGCGGTCAGCCGCTCGGACAGGCGGTGAGCCAGCCAGATCGGGGTGGGCATCAGGGCGGCGTTCTCGTTGGAGGCGTAGCCGAACATCAGCCCCTGGTCCCCGGCCCCCTGGTGGTCCAGCTCGTCCCGGGCGGTGCCGCTGCGCTGCTCCAGGGAGGTGTAGACCCCGGCGTTGATGTCCGGGGACTGCTCCCCGATGGACACGGAGACGCCGCAGAACTCGCCGTCGAAGCCGTGGGTCGAGGAGTTGTAGCCGATGTCCAGGATCGTCTCGCGCACGATCTTGGGGATCTCCACGTAGGCGCTGGTGGTGACCTCCCCGGCCACGTGCACCTGCCCGGTGGTGACCATGGTCTCCACGGCCACGTTGGCCAGGGGGTCCTGGTCCAGGAGGGCGTCCAGGATGGAGTCGGAGATCTGGTCGCAGATCTTGTCCGGGTGCCCCTCCGTGACGGATTCGGAGGTGAACAGGCGCAGGTGGTCTCGCTGGTCGGAAGTCACGCGACCACTGTACTCGCTGGTCCGCGTCGTCTCCTCCCCCGCCGGGCGCGGAGTCCTCACGCTGAGGCGGATGACGCCGTGCGACGCGACTGGTCATCGATCAGCCGCAGCACGGCCCGCCACAGGGCGGCGGCCAGCTCGTCCTTGGTCCCGGCGACCTCCTGCTCCTCCACCTCCCCGTCGGGGCGGCGGGTGAGGATGGTCGCGGCGGTCTCGTCGCGGCCGAAGACCTTCTGCGCGCCGACCTCGTTGACCACGAGCACGTCGCACCCCTTGGATTCCAGCTTGGCGCGGCCGAGCTCGGCCACACTGGCCTGCGCGGAGCCGGTCTCCGCGGCGAAGCCCACGATCACCGGCCCGGGCTGCTCCGGGGTGCGGTCGCTCTCGCGATCGGTGACGATGCCGCGCAGGATGTCCGGGTTGCGCACCAGCTCGATGCCGGGGGCGTCCTGGGTGCCCGGGTCCTTCTTGATCTTGGTCTCGGCGTAGGCGGCGGGGCGGAAATCCGCGACGGCCGCGGCCATCACGACGACGTCGGGCGCCTCCTGCCGGATCAGCTCCCCCACCCGCTCGCGCAGCTGCAGCGCGGAGGAGACCCGGGACAGGCTCAGCGTGGTGGTGGGCTGCGGGGCGGGCACCTCCGCGTGGGCCAGCACCAGGTGCGCAACGGCCCCGGCGTCGGCGGCGGCCCGGGCGACGGCGATGCCCTGCTTGCCGGAGGAGCGGTTGCCGAGGTAGCGCACCGGGTCCAGGGCCTCCCGGGTGCCGCCGGCGGTGACCAGCACGCGCAGCCGCGCCAGCCGGGTCGCCTCCTTCGGGGTGAGGCCCGCGGCGGACACGGCGGCCAGGGCCTGGCGAGCGATGTCCGCCGGCTCCGGCAGGCGCCCGGGGCCGGAGTCAGCCCCGGTCAGGCGCCCCACGGCCGGCTCGATCACGCGCAGACCGCGGGAGCGCAGCAGGGCGACGTTGTCCCGCGTCGCGGGGTTGGTCCACATCTGCGTGTGCATCGCCGGGGCGAGCACCACGGGGCAGGCCGCGGTGAGCACGGTCGCGCTGAGCAGGTCATCGGCCCGGCCGGCGGCGATCCGGGCCAGCAGGTCCGCGGTGGCCGGGGCGATCAGGACGAGGTCGGCCTCCTCGGCCTGGCGGACGTGGTTGACGGCCTGGACCTCGTCGAACACGCTGGTGTTCACCGGATGCCCGGACAGCGCCTCCCAGGTGGGGGCGCCGACGAACCTCAGGGCGGTGTCCGTGGGCAGGGGGACGACGTCGTGACCGGATTCCTTGAGCAGGCGGAGCAGGATGGCGGCCTTGTAGGCCGCGATGCCCCCGCCGATTCCTAAGACGATGCGCACCCGGCCCATGCTACCGGGCACCGGGGTTCGACGCGGGAGCACCGCTGGCCGCCCCCCGCCGGTGCGGAGCAGGCGATCGCGGACGGGCCGCCCCGCCCACCGGTGAGGATGGGAAGGGCGGCCCGTGGCGATCGCGCCGCGGCCCTGGGCGAGCCGCGGCCGGGATCAGGCCTGCTCGCCGGAGGGATCCTCGGCGGCCTGCTCCTGCTCGGCGCTCTGGCTGGTCCGGTCGATGACCTCGGGGGTCTGCCCGGAGCTGAAGTCGACGGAGGCGTCGCCGTTGATCTCGACGTCCTCGGGGAAGAAGTCGGCGCCGAAGAAGTCCGCGGGGGCGTCGTCGTGGACCAGCTGGCCGTTCTCGTTGAACTTCCCGCCCTCGACGTGGTGGGCCTCGATGGTCCCCTCGTCGATCTCGCGCATCGCGATAGACAGGGACTTCTCGTTGATGTCCGTGTCCACCAGCGGCCCGACATGCTCGAACAGGCCCTCCTGCAGCTGGGAGTAGTAGGCGTTGATCTGCCGGGCCCGGCGGGCTCCGAAGATCACCAGGCCGTACTTGGACTCGGCCTTGCCGAGCAGCTCATCCACGGACGGGTCGATGATGCCTTCGTGTTCGGAAAGTGACAAGGGTTTAGCTCCGTTGGTCGGGTGTGGATCGGCCCTGCCGCCGCCTGGTGCGGGGACCGAACGGCCATCATACCGCGTGGTGCGTCGACAGGGTACCCCCGGGTGCCGGGGGTGCGGCTCAGTCGCGGTGTGCGGCGGGGTCCAGCCCCATGAGGGAGACGATCTCCTCGGCCGCGCGCCGCACCTCGTCGTTGGTCACGGTGACGTCGAACTCCGGCTCCGCGGCCAGCTCCTCCTTGGCGGTCTCCAGGCGCTGGCGCTGCTCCTCCGGGGACTCGGTGCCCCGGCCGCGCAGGCGCCGCACCAGCTCGTCCCAGCTGGGCGGAGCCAGGAAGATCAGCCGGGAGTCCGGCATCGCGTTGCGCACCTGCCGGGCGCCCTGCAGATCGATCTCCAGCAGCACGGGACGACCCGCGGCCAGGGCCTCCTCCACCTTGGCGCGCATCGTGCCGTAGCGGTGGCTGTTGTGCACCGTGGCCCATTCCAGCAGCTGGTCGTGCTCGACCATCGAGTCGAACTCCTCGTCGGAGACGAACCAGTAGTGCACCCCGTCCTGCTCCCCCGGGCGCGGCCCGCGGGTGGTCGCGGAGACCGAGAACCACACCTGGGGGTAGTGGTCTCGGATGTAGGCGGAGACGGTGCCCTTCCCGACGGCGGTGGGACCGGCCAGGACGGTCAGCGTGCGGTGGTTCCCCTCGGACATGGACTCACCCTTCGAGATAGGAGATCAGGCTGTTGCGCTGGTGCGTGCCCAGTCCGCGCAGGCGGCGGCTGGAGGCGATCTTCAGGTCCCGCATGATCGCGCGGGCCCGGACGTCGCCGATGCTGGGGATGGACTTCAGCATGTCCTCGACCCGGATCCGCTCGAGGGCCTCGTCCCCGTCGGCCCGCTCCAGGAACTCGGCCACGGTGATCTCCCTGCGGCGCAGGGCCTGCTTCGCCTCGGCGCGCACCTGCCGGGAGTGCTTGGCCTTCTCCCGGGCGGCCGCGCGCTGCTCGTCGGTGAGGGGTTGCAGAACCATGGAGCCATCCTCTCGTTCGTGGCCTGGGTGGGCCCGCCTCGGTTCGCGGGATCCGGGGTCGGCCGACGACGGGTACGCAGATCAAATTACCGAAAAAGGGCCCGCGGCGACCAATCGTGACGCAGCGGACCCCGGCCGGACCCGCACCCGTCCTCGGCTCAGGAGGGTGCCAGTCCCGCGGCCAGCCGCCGGTTGGTCCCGAGGATCTCCCTGCGCAGCGCCGCGACCTCCGGTCCGTGGCGCAAGATCGCCCGTGAGGAGGAGACGACCAGGCGCCGATCGGTCCCGGCGAACACGCGGGCGAGATCCTCCTCGGTGGCCCCCTGCGCCCCGTAGCCGGGGGCGAGGATCGGACCGGGGAAGTCCGCCAGGTCGATGCCGAGGCGCGACAGGGACGCGCCCACGGTCGCCCCGATGACCAGCCCGCACGGTCCGGCCAGCTCCCACCCGCCGGCCCCCTCGGGGCCGGGCTCGCGCAGCCGCTCGTTGAGCTCCCGCGCGGCGGCCACGATCCCCCGGGCCACCGAGGCCTCGGGGCCGCCGACGTGCTGCACCGAGGCACCCTCCGGGTTGGAGGTCAGGGCCAGGACGAAGGCGCCGCGTCCGGTCTCGGCGGCCAGGTTCAGGGCCGGATCCAGGGAGCCGAAGCCCAGGTAGGGGCTGAGCGTGACCCAGTCGGCGGCCAGCGGGGAGCCCTCGCGCAGCCAGGCGTCGGCGTAGGCGGCCATGGTCGAGCCGATGTCCCCGCGCTTGGCGTCGGCGATGAGCTCCAGCCCCGCATCCGCGGCGGCGGTGAGCACCTGCTCCAGGGCGGCCAGGCCCGCCGCGCCGTGGCGCTCGAACAGGGCGACCTGCGGCTTCACGACGGACGCCGCCCCCGCGGCGGCCTCCACCACGCGCAGGCCGAAGGTCCGGGCCCCGTCGGCGTCATCGGCCAGCCCCCAGTCGCGCAGCAGCCCCGGGTGGGGGTCGATGCCCACGCACAGGGGGCCGTGCTCGGCCATGGCCCGCACCAGCCGGTCACCGGCCCCGCCGCGCGGGCTCCGGGCCGTCACCGGGCCCGCGCTCACGCCCGGTCCCCCTCAGCTGCCGGGGCCTCCTGGGCCCGCTGGGCCAGGGAGGCCTCGTGCTCCTGCAGGCTCAGCACGTCCCAGGAGTGCTCACGCTGGGCCGCGATGGACTGGATGGAGGCCCCGAACTGGGACAGCGTCGTCATCAGCGGGACCCCGACCGAGGTCGCCGCCGCGCGGATCTCGTAGCCGTCGCCGCGGGCCGAGCCGCCGGAGGGGGTGTTGAAGATCAGGTCGATCTGCCCCTCGCGGATCATGTCCACCACGGAGCGCTCCCCCTCGGCGACGTCGCCGAGCTTGGGCACGACGGTGCAGGGGATCCCGTTGCGCCGCAGCACCTGGGCCGTGCCGCCGGTCGTGACGATCTCGAAGCCGAGGTCCTGGAGCATCTTCACGTAGACGACCGCGGAGCGCTTATCCCGGTTGGCCACGGACACGAAGACCCGGCCCTCGGTGGGCAGCGGGCTGCCCACGGCGGCCTGGCCTTTGGCGAAGGCGGTGTCGAAGTAGGGGTCCAGGCCCATGACCTCGCCGGTGGAGCGCATCTCGGGGGACAGCAGCGCGTCCACCACCACGCCCTCGGGGGTGCGGAAGCGGCTGAAGGGCAGCACGGCCTCCTTGACGGCGATCGCCGTGCCCTCCGGGATGCGGGCCCCGTCCATGTGCGCCGGCAGCACGCCATGCTCGGTCAGCTCGCGGATGCTCCGGCCCACCCCGATCAGCGCGGCGGCCTTGGCCAGCTGCACCCCGGTGGCCTTGGAGACGAAGGGCACGGTGCGCGAGGCGCGCGGATTGGCCTCGATGACGTAGAGGATGTCCGAGGCCACGGCGAACTGGATGTTGATCAGTCCGCGCACCCCGACCCCCTCGGCGATCCCGCGGGTCGCGGCGCAGACCCGGTCGATGACGTCCGGGCCGAGGGTCACCGGCGGCAGGGTGCACGCGGAGTCCCCGGAGTGGATGCCGGCCTCCTCGATGTGCTCCATGACCCCGCCCATGTGCAGGTCGGTGCCGTCGAACAGGGCGTCGACGTCGATCTCGATCGCATCCTCGAGGAACTTGTCGATCAGGGCCGGCTGGGACGGGGAGACCTCGGTGGCGTGCTCGAGGTAGGCCGCCAGGCTCGCCTCGTCGTAGACGATCTCCATGCCGCGGCCGCCGAGCACGTAGGAGGGGCGCACCAGCACCGGGTAGCCGATGCCGTCGGCGATGCGCTTGGCCTCGGCGAAGGTGGAGGCGGTGCCGTTCTTCGGGGAGATCAGCCCGGCCCGCTCCAGGACCTGGGCGAACTCCCCGCGGTCCTCGGCCAGGTCGATGGCGTCGGGGGTGGTCCCCAGGATCGGCACCCCGGCCTCCTGCAGCTGCGCGGCCAGCTTCAGCGGGGTCTGCCCGCCCAGCTGCACGTACACGCCCTTCAGCCCGCCGGTGCGCCGCTCCTCCTCGATGACCTCCAGGACGTCCTCCAGGGTCAGCGGCTCGAAGTACAGGCGGGTGGAGACGTCGTAGTCGGTGGAGACGGTCTCCGGGTTGCAGTTGACCATGACCGTCTCGTAGCCGGCCTCGCGCAGCACCATCGAGGCGTGCACGCAGGAGTAGTCGAACTCGATGCCCTGCCCGATCCGGTTGGGCCCGGAGCCCAGGATCATGATGGACTCCCCCTCGTGCGGGGCGACCTCGTCCTCCTGGTCGTAGGCGGAGTAGTGGTACGGGGTGAAGGCCTCGAACTCGGCCGCGCAGGTGTCCACGGTCTTGAACACCGGGCGGATGCCCAGCGCGTGGCGCACCCCCCGGACCACGTCCTCGCGGGTGTGGGCGATGGCGGCGATCTGGGCGTCGGAGAAGCCGTGGCGCTTGGCCTCGCGCAGGGTGTCCGGGGTCAGGTTCGGATCCGCCCGGACCCGCTCGGCCACCTCGTTGAGCAACTGCAGCTGATCCAGGAACCAGGGGTCGATGCCGGTGACCTCGTACATCCGCTCCACGCCGGCCCCGGCGGCCAGGGCCCGGCGGACCTGGTGGATCCGCTGGGTGGTGGGGGTGCGGGTGGCCTCCACGAGCTCGTCCAGGGCGTCCCGGTCCAGGGTCTCGGCGGCGAAGTCGAAGGCGCCGTCCTTCTGCTCGAGGGAGCGCATGGCCTTCTGCAGGGCCTCGGTGAAGCTGCGGCCCAGGGCCATGGCCTCGCCCACGGACTTCATGGTGGTGGTCAGGGTGGGGTCCGCGGCCGGGAACTTCTCGAAGGCGAAGCGCGGGACCTTGACCACGACGTAGTCCAGGGTGGGCTCGAAGGAGGCCGGGGTCTTGCGGGTGATGTCGTTGGGGATCTCGTCCAGGGTGTAGCCCAGGGAGAGCTTGGTGGCGATCTTGGCGATCGGGAAGCCGGTGGCCTTGGAGGCCAGGGCCGAGGAGCGGGAGACCCGCGGGTTCATCTCGATGACCACCACGCGCCCGGTGGCGGGATCCACGGCGAACTGGATGTTGCACCCGCCGGTGTCCACCCCGACCTCGCGGATCACGGCGATCGCGACGTCGCGCATCTTCTGGTACTCGCGGTCCGTGAGCGTCAGCGCCGGGGCGACCGTGATGGAGTCCCCGGTGTGCACCCCCACGGGGTCGAAGTTCTCGATCGAGCAGACCACGACGACGTTGTCGTTGCGGTCGCGCATCATCTCCAGCTCGTACTCCTTCCACCCGAGGATGGACTCCTCCAGGAGCACCTCGCTGGTGGGGCTGTACTGGATCCCGGCCCCGGCGATCCGGTGCAGGTCGACCTCGTCGTAGGCCATCCCGGAGCCCAGCCCGCCCATCGTGAAGGAGGGCCGCACGACCATGGGGTAGCCCAGCCGCTCGGCGGCGGCCAGGGCCTCGTCCATCGAGTGCACGATCTCGGAGCGGGCGGATTCGGCCCCGCAGCGCTCGACCACGCCCTTGAAGGCCTCGCGGTCCTCGCCGAGGTTGATCGCGGCGATGTTGGCCCCGATCAGCTCGACGCCGTAGCGCTCCAGCGCGCCGCGCTCGTCCAGGGCGATCGCGGTGTTCAGGGCGGTCTGTCCGCCCAGGGTCGGCAGGATCGCGTCGGGGCGCTCCTTGGCGATGATCTTCTCGACCGTCTCCGGGGTGATCGGCTCGATGTAGGTCGCGTCGGCGAACTCGGGGTCGGTCATGATCGTGGCCGGGTTGGAGTTGACCAGGATGACGCGGATGCCCTCGTCCTTGAGCACGCGCAGGGCCTGCGTGCCGGAGTAGTCGAACTCCGCGGCCTGCCCGATGACGATGGGACCGGAGCCGATGACCAGGACGGAGTGCAGATCGGTGCGACGGGGCATGGGGTTACTTTCCTGCTTTCTGCGCGGTTGCGGCGGCGGATCCGGCGGCCGGGAGGGAGTCGATGAAACGGTCGAAGAGGTAGGCGGCGTCGTGCGGTCCGGCGGCGGCCTCGGGGTGGTACTGCACGGAGAAGGCCGGCAGGTCCAGGCAGCGCAGGCCCTCCACGACGTCGTCGTTCAGGCACACGTGGGAGACCTCGACCCGCCCGAACTCCTCCTGCGGGGCGGTGACGGGTCCATCCAGCGGGGCGTCCACCGCGAAGCCGTGGTTCTGGGCGGTGATCTCCACCGTGCCGGTGGCCCGGTCCAGCACGGGCTGGTTGATCCCGCGGTGGCCGAAGGGGAGCTTGTAGGTCCCGAAGCCCAGGGCCCGGCCCAGCAGCTGGTTGCCGAAGCAGATCCCGAAGAACGGGATCTTGGCCCGCAGCACCTCGCGCAGCAGCTGGACCTGCTCATCCGCGGTCTCGGGGTCCCCGGGGCCGTTGGAGAAGAACACCCCGTCCGCCCCGAGCTCGCGGATCCGCTGGAATCCGGTGTCGGCCGGGACGATCACGGTGCGCAGCCCGCGCTCGGCGAAGCGGCGCGGGGTCATGGACTTGATGCCCAGGTCCACCGCGACCACGGTGCCCCGGGGCTCGCCCTCCCAGCCCCACTCCGAGGGCTCGACGATCTGCTCCTCGGTGATGCTGACCTCCTCGGCCAGGCGGCGCCCGAGCATCCCGGCGGAGTCCCGGACCTCGGCCAGCAGCTCGGCGCGGGGTCGATCGGCCTGGTCCCCGGAGAAGATGCCGGCGCGCATCGCGCCGACCTCGCGCAGCCGCCGGGTCAGGGCGCGGGTGTCGATGCCGCGGATGCCGACGATGCCCTGGGCCGTGAGCTCCTCGTCAAGGCTGCGCTGGGAGCGCCAGTTCGAGGGGATGCGGGCGGCTTCGCGCACCGCGTAGCCGGCGACCCAGATGCGCCGGGATTCGGCGTCCTCGTCGTTGACACCCGTGTTGCCGATGTGCGGGGCGGTCTGGATGACGATCTGCCCGGCGTAGGACGGGTCGGTGAGGGTCTCCTGGTAGCCGGTCATGCCGGTGGAGAACACCGCCTCGCCGAGGGTGGAGCCGACGGCGCCGTAGGCGCTGCCCTCCCAGGCGGAGCCGTCCTCCAGGACGAGGACCGCCGGTGTGGGGGCGGGGGTGGCGTGGGTGGTCATGGTGTGTGCTACTTCCTCGAGGTCGCGGCGGTGGTCTGATCGGCGGGGGCGGCTGGTGCCGGCGGGGCGGGCTCGGGCAGGCGGTCCGCGGCGTGCGGGGCGATGGCGCGCAGGGCCTGCAGCAGGGCGGGGGTGTCCGCGGCGCGGCGGGTGCGCAGCCCGGTGTCCACGAGCAGTCCGCCCAGGTCCCAGGTGATCACGGCCAGCCCGTCCTTCTCCACGAACTTCCCGGCCATCCCGGATTCTCGGCGCAGCACCCGGATCGCCTCGGCGGGCACCCACAGGTCCTCGGCGCCGTCGCGCACGATGATCAGGCCCTCGGTCAGGACGAGGGCCTGCCCGTCGGCGCGGGCGCCCAGCCCGTGGACCGCGATCCGATCCAGCCAGTCCCCCGCGCGGGTGGTGCTGACGTACTGGGCGGGGCAGGCGAAGGAGGCCTGCGCCCCGTCGAGGCGCTCGGGCACCGGGGCGGGCCGGGCGATCCCGGACTGCCGGTCCCGGCGGTGGCGCCAGCCCAGTCCGATCAGCCCGAGCACGATCCCGGCCAGCAGCAACGAGGAGAGCAGGGTCAGCAGGTGGTGGAAGGTCATGCGCGCGCCCCCTCAGCCTCCGGGGTGCGGGGGGTCGCCATGCGCCCGTCCAGGACGGTCGGGTGGCCCTCCCAGACGGTGGCCATGACCCGCCCGGGCAGCTCCAGGCCGCGGTAGGGCGAGTTGCGGCCCTTGCTCTGGTGCTCCTCCGGGACGACGATGCGCCGGGCCTGCGGGTTCACCAGCACGAGGTTGGCCGGCTCCCCCACCGCGATCGGACGGCCCTGTCCCGGGATGCGGGCGATGCGCGCGGGGTCGGCGGACATGATGCGGGCGACGTCGGCCCAGGTGATCAGCCCGGTGTCCACCAGGGTCTGCTGGACCACGGACAGAGCGGTCTCCAGACCCGTCATGCCCATCGCCGCACACGCCCACTCGCACTCCTTGTCCTGAACCGGGTGCGGGGCATGGTCGGTGCCGATCACGTCGATGGTCCCGTCGGCCACGGCCGCGCGCAGTGCCTGGACGTCCTCGGCAGTGCGCAGCGGGGGGTTGACCTTGTACACGGGGTCGTAGGTGCGGGCCAGCTCGTCGGTGAGCAACAGGTGGTGCGGGGTGGCCTCGGCCGTGACGGCGATGCCGCGCTGCTTGGCCCAGCGCACGATCTCCACCGAGCCCTTGGTGGACAGGTGGCAGATGTGCACCCGGGAGCCGACGTGCTGGGCGAGCAGCACGTCCCGGGCGATGATGGACTCCTCGGCCACCGCGGGCCAGCCGGCCAAGCCGAGCTCCGCGGAGACCGCGCCCTCGTTCATCTGGGCCCCGTCGGTCAGCAGCGGCTCCTGGGCGTGCTGGGCGATCACCCCGTCGAAGGCCTTGACATACTCCAGGGCCCGGCGCATCAGCACCGGGTTGTGTACGCACCTGCCGTCATCGGAGAACATCCGCACCTGCGCCCGGGAGTCCGCCATCGCGCCGATCTCGGACAGGCGCTCACCCTGCAGACCCACGGTCACCGCCCCGACCGGTCGAACCTCGACCCAGCCGGCGTCCTGGCCCAGCCGCTGGACCTGCTCCACGACCCCGGCGGTGTCCGCGACGGGATCGGAGTTGGCCATCGCGCAGACCGCGGTGTAGCCGCCGGCGGCGGCCGCCCGGGTCCCGGTCTGCACGGTCTCGGCGTCCTCCCGGCCGGGTTCGCGCAGGTGGGTGTGCACATCCACCAGCCCGGGCAGCAGCACGAGGCCCTCGGCCTCGATCACCCGGGCGGACTCGGGGGCGGTCAGGTTCTCGCCGAGCTCGGCGATGCGCCCCTCGCGCACCAGCACGTCCACGGTCTGCTCGCCCAGCAGGCGGGCGTCTCGGATGAGGATCGCAGCGTCGGTCATGGTGTCCTTTCCGGTGCCCTCAGGCACGATCGGCCTCCGGGTCCCCGGTGGCCCCGGCGGGGTCCGGGGCGCCGGTGAGCAGGTGGTAGAGCACGGCCATGCGCACGGAGACCCCGTTGGCCACCTGGCGCAGGACCAGGGAGCGCGGGGAGTCCGCGGCGTCGGCGCTGATCTCCAGGCCCCGGTTCATCGGTCCCGGGTGCAGGATCGCGGTCTGCGCCCCGCGGGCGCTGAGGCCGGCCAGGCGCTCGGGGCTGAGTCCCCAGAGCCTCGCGTACTCCTCGGAGCTGGGGAAGAAGGCCGCGTGCATGCGCTCGCGCTGGATGCGCAGCAGCATCACGGCGTCCGGGTCCTGGGCCAGGGCCTCGTCGAGGTCGTAGCTGACCCGCACCGGCCAGTCGTCGATGCCCACCGGCAGCAGGGTCGGCGGGGCGACGAGGGTGACCTGCGCGCCCAGGGTGCTCAGCAGCCACACATCGGAGCGGGCCACCCGGGAGTGCAGGATGTCGCCCACGATCACGATGCGCATCCCGGCCAGGTCCGTGCCCTGGGTGCCGGTGCCGGTCAGCTCGGCGCGACGCTGGCGCAGGGTCATCGCATCCAGCAGCGCCTGGGTGGGGTGGGCGTGGGTGCCGTCCCCGGCGTTGACCACCGGGGCCTGGATCCACCCGCTGGTCGCCAGGCGGGCCGGGGCGCCGGAGGCGGGATGGCGGATCACGACGGCGTCGGCGTTGATGGCCTCCAGGGTCTGGGCCGTGTCCTTCAGGGATTCGCCCTTGGACACGGAGGAGCCCTTGGCCGCGAAGTTGATGACGTCGGCGGAGAGCCGCTTCTCCGCGGTCTCGAAGGAGATGCGGGTGCGGGTGGAGTCCTCGAAGAACAGGTTGACCACGGTGCGCCCGCGCAGGGCGGGCAGCTTCTTGACCTCGCGGGAGCCGACCTCCCCCATCCGGTCCGCGGTGTCCAGCAGGGCGATGGCCTGCTCGCGGGTCAGGGAGCGGGTGTCCAGCAGGTGCCTCATGCCCGGGCCTCCCCCGCGCTCGGCGCCGTCTGCGGGCCCGGGCGCGGCAGGGCCGGGTCCAGCAGCACGCAGTCGCTGAGATCCCGCTCGTCCTTCCCGCTCAGCGCGGGGGCGGCGTCGGTCTCGGAGAGGAAGACCCGCACGGATTCGGCGGCGGCGGTGGGCAGGTTCTTGCCCACGTGGTCCGCGCGGATCGGCAGCTGCCGGTGGCCGCGGTCGGCGAGCACGGCCAGGCGCACCAGGGCGGGGCGGCCGTAGTCGGCCAGGGCGTCCAAGGCGGCGCGCACGGTGCGCCCGGAGTACAGGACGTCATCCACGAGAACGACGCGGCGTCCGTCGATCCCCAGGCCCGGCAGGCGGGTGGCTTCGGGGGTGCGGGAGGTGCCGGTGCGCAGGTCATCCCGGTACATGGTCACGTCCAGCTGCCCCAGGGCCGCGGCCGGGTCGAAGGCGGGATCGATGCGGTGCAGGCGCTCGGCCAGGCGCCGGGCTAGCGGATACCCGCGGCGGGGGATGCCGAGCAGCACGAGGTCCTCGACGCCCTTGTTGGCCTCCAGGATCTCGTGGGCGATCCGGGTCAGGGCCCGGTCGATGTCGGCCGCGTCCAGGATCACCCGGGCTCGCGGCGAGACCCTCGGGGGGTCCTCTCGGTTCTGCTGATCGGTCATGGACTCGGCCTCCTTCCCCGCCTCACCGGACGGGAGCTTAAAGGGTGCTCTGCTGTGCTCGAACCTACCACAGGAGCCTGGACGCGCCGAGGCCGCCCGGACGCGATCGGTCCGGGCGGCCTCGGCGGGTGCTCAGGCCAGCAGGGTCGGCTTGACCTTCTGCAGCCGGCCCAGCAGCCCGTTGACGAACCGCGGGGAGTCATCCGTGGAGTGGGTGCGGGCCAGGCCCGCCGCCTCGGAGACGGCGACGGCGTCGGGGACGTCGTCGTTGTACAGCAGCTCCCAGGCCCCGATGCGCAGGATCGCCCGGTCCACGGCCGGCATCCGGTCCAGCGTCCAGCCCTTGGAGTAGGTCTCCAGGGCCTCGGCGATCTCCTCGTCGTGCTCGAGGACCCCGCGCACGATCCGCTCGGAGTAGTCGGAGATCAGGGCCGAGGTGTGGGCGCGGCGCCGACGCAGCACCTCGAGGGTGTCCTCGCCGCGCGAATCGGCTTCGAACAGCACTTCCAGGGCGCGCACGCGCGCCTTCGTCCGGGAGTTCACTCGTTGACGCGGCCCAGGTAGTCGCCGCTGCGGGTGTCGACCTTGACGCGGGTGCCCTGCTCCACGAACAGCGGCACCTGGATCTGCGCGCCGGTCTCCAGGGTCGCGGGCTTGGTGCCGCCGGTGGAGCGGTCGCCCTGCAGGCCGGGCTCGGTGTAGGTGATCTCCAGGACCACCGACGGCGGCAGCTCGATGTACAGCGGCGTGCCCTCGTGGAAGGCCAGCGTGGCGTTCTGGTTCTCCAGCATGTAGTTCGCGGCATCGCCCACGACGGCGGCGGGGACGGTGACCTGGTCGTAGGTCTTGTTGTCCATGAAGACGTAGTCCTCGCCGTCCTGGTACAGGTACTGGTACTCGGAGCGGTCCACCGTGGTGATGTCCACCTTGGCGCCGGCGTTGAAGGTCTTGTCCACGACCTTGCCCGTGTTGACGTTGCGCAGCTTGGTGCGCACGAACGCCCCGCCCTTGCCCGGCTTGACGTGCTGGAACTCGATGACGCCCCAGAGGTTCCCGTCCAGGTTGAGGATGGTCCCGTTCTTGATGTCGTTGGTCGTTGCCACGGACACTCCTTCTCGGTTCGTACTGCTCTCGCCGCATCCGGGGACGCGCGGGAGGGCGCATCCGTGCGGCGGCGGATCAGGTGCCATTGTATCGCCTCCCCGGCCCGCTTCCCCCGTGGCGCGGTCGGCGGGGGCCTCCTCAGGCCTCGGCGATCTCCTGGTAGGTGGCGAACAGCAGGGTCTCGTCCGGGACCTCCATGATCCGCGGGCGGGCGATCCCGTCGAGGACGACGAAGCGCAGCAGATTGCCGCGGGTCTTCTTGTCCCGGTGCATGGCCTCCAGCAGCCGCGCCCAGCGATCCGCCCGGTATCCGGTGGGCAGGCCCAGGGATTCCAGGATCGCGCGGGTGCGCTGCACGACGGCCGGGTCCAGGCTGCCGGCCGCGGCGGACAGCTCCGCGGCGAAGACCATGCCCACCGCGACCGCCGCCCCGTGGCGCCACTGATACCGCTCGGCCAGCTCGATCGCGTGCCCCAGCGTGTGGCCGTAGTTGAGGAACTCCCGCCGCCCGGTCTCGCGCAGGTCCTCGGAGACGATCTCGGCCTTGACCCGCACGGCCCGCTCGATCAGCTCCCGGATCACCGCGGACTGGGAGTCGCGCAGCTGCTGCGGGTGGGCCTCCAGGAGCTCGAGGATCTTCGGGTCGGCGATGAACCCGCACTTGACGACCTCGGCCAGCCCGGTGAGCAGCTCGTTGACGGGCAGGGTGCGCAGGGTGCCCAGGTCGCACAGCACGGCCGCCGGCGGATGGAAGGCCCCGACGAGGTTCTTACCCTCGGCGGTGTTGATCCCGGTCTTCCCGCCCACCGCGGCGTCGACCATGCCCAGCAGCGTCGTGGGCAGGTGCACGACCCGCACCCCGCGCAGCCAGGTCGCGGCGACGAAGCCGGCGAGGTCGGAGACCGCTCCCCCACCCACCGAGATCACGACGTCGGAGCGGGTGAAGTCGTTCTGCCCGAGCACCTGCCAGCAGAAGGCCGCGACCTGCGCGTGCTTGCCCTCCTCGGCGTCGGGGATCTCCGCGGAGAAGGCCTCGTATCCGGCGGCGCGCAGATCGCTCATGACCAGCTCGCCGGTGGAGCGCAGGGCCCGCGGGTGCACGATCAGGGCCCGGCGCACCCGGGGGCCCAGGATCCCGGGCAGCTCGCGCAGCAGGTCATGGCCGATGAGCACCTCGTAGCTCTCGCCGGGACGCTGACCGGTCACGGGGATCCGGGTGATCGGCTCGGGTTCGCCGCTGGGCTGGCTGCTCATCGCTGCTCCTTCCCGGCCGCGCGGGCCAGGTGCTCGTGGATCTCATCGGCCAGGGTGACCAGGTCCCGGTGCCCGCGGGCGTCCACGACCAGGTCCGCCAGCCGCTCGTAGGTCTCGTGGCGCTGGGCGTACATCTGCCGCCAGCGCTGCAGGGGGTGTCCGGCCAGCAGCGGCCGGTCCCCCTCCGTCCGGATCCGCTCCGCGACGGTCTGCTCGTCCACCAGCAGGTAGACCACGGTGGTCTCGGCCAGCAGGCGGGCCACCGCCGGAGTCATCGGCGCGCCCCCGCCCACGGAGACGATCGCGCCGACGCTGTCGGGATCCGCGAGGATCTCGCCGATCGCGGCGGCCTCCAGGCGCCGGAAGTGGGCCTCGTCGTGGTGGGCGAAGATCTCCGGGATCGTGCCCTGGGCGGCGACGATGCGCGCGTCGGAGTCGATGAGCCGGTAGCCGTGGCGGGTGCGCAGCGTCTGTCCGACGGCGGATTTGCCGGCGGCCATCGGCCCGATCAGCACGACGGGCCGGGGGTGCACGGCGGCGTCGGGTGCGGTCGGGACCTCGCTCATGCGCGGGGGTCCCGCCCGTCGCCCACGGTGCGCAGGGAGGCCGGGATCGCTGCCAGGTAGGCGTCCTTGTTGCACGCGGTCTCCGCGATGGAGTCCCCGCCGAACTTCTCCAGGTACGCGTCGGCCAGCACCAGGGCGGTCATGGCCTCCGCGACGACCCCGGCGGCCGGCACGGCGGCGACGTCGGAGCGCTGGTGGTGGGCCCGGGTGGGTTCGCCCGTGGTGGTGTCCACGGTGCGCAGGGCCTTGGGCACGGTCGCGATCGGCTTCATCGCCGCGCGCACCCGCAACACGTCCCCGATGCTCATCCCGCCTTCGATGCCCCCGGCCCGGTTGGAGGTCCGGTGCGCGGCGCCCTCGGCGTCCGGGACGATCTCGTCGTGGGCGGCGGAGCCGCGCCGGGCGGCGGTGCGGAAGCCGTCGCCGACCTCGACCCCCTTGATCGCCTGGATGCCCATCAGCGCTCCGGCCAGGCGCGCGTCCAGGCGCCGGTCCCAGTGCACGTAGGAGCCCAGCCCGGGCACCAGCCCGTAGGCCAGGACCTCGACGATGCCGCCGAGGGTCTCCCCGTCCTTGTGCGCGGCGTCGACCTCCCGGACCATCGCCTCGGAGGTCTGCGGGTCGGCACAGCGCAGGGGATCCGCGTCCAGGGTCGGCGTGTCCGCCGGCACCGGGGCCGGGTGGCCCTCCGGCAGACTCACCCCGCCCAGGGCGACGGTGTGGCTGACCAGCTGCGCGCCGAGGCTGTCCAGGATCTGCGCGGCGACCACGCCCAGGGCCACGCGGGTCGCGGTCTCGCGCGCGGAGGCCCGCTCCAGCACCGGGCGGGCCTCGTCGAAGCCGTATTTCTGCATGCCGGTGAGATCGGCGTGGCCGGGCCGGGGACGGGTCAGGGGCGCGTTGCGGGCCCTGCCCTCCAGCACCGCCGGGTTAACGGGGTCCGCGGACATGACCTCGGTCCACTTGGGCCACTCGGTGTTGGCGATCTCCACGGCCACGGGCCCGCCCTGGGTCAGCCCATGGCGCACGCCGCCGAGGATGCGGACCCGGTCCTCCTCGAACTTCATCCGCGCCCCGCGCCCGTAGCCCAGACGGCGCCGGGCCAAGGCCTCGCGCAGCTGCCCGGTGGTCAGCTCCACGCCGGCGGGCACCCCCTCGATGATGCCGACGAGCGCCTCGCCGTGGGATTCTCCTGCGGTCAGCCAGCGTAGGGTCACCTGGTCACGTTCCTTCGTCTCGTCTCGGCGAACCCGCCCGGCCGTGCATGGGGCACGGTGCCGGGCGGCGTCATCGGGGGTCGTCCCATTCTCCGCGGGCGCGGGCTCCGGCCGCAAGCGCCTGCCGGTGCGGGTCCTTTCGGTGCGGCGCTCACCCGTCCTCGGAGGGCGCGGTCTCGGTCAGCCCATCCAGAGTATGCACCGGCACGGGCTCCCGGACGGGAGCGGGCAGCCCGATCGCCGCAGCCATGGCCTCCAGGACGGTCTGCTGGTGCGGAAGCGGGCGGTCCAGGGGCAGGCCGAGGAACAGCTTGACCTGGTCCACCGCCTGGTGCAGCAGCATGTGCGCCCCCGAAGCCACCCGGGCTCCCCGCTCCCGCGCCTGCCCGGCCAGGAGGGAGGGCCAGGGGTCGTAGGAGACGTCCAGCAGGCGCAGCCCGGACAGGTCCCCGCTCAGCCGCCGGGCGTGCGGGTCGAAGGCGCGGGCCGGCAGGGTGCACACGGCCGTGCCGATCCCGTCCAGCTCCGCCGGGCAGTCTTCCAGGGGACGCATCCGCAGCCGCAGCCCGAGCCGCTCGGCCGCCGCGCGCAGCTCGCGGGTGCGGGAGGCGTCGCGCACGTACACGAAGGTCTCCTCCCAGCCCATCAGCCGCAGCGCGGCCGCGGCGGCCGTCGCGGTCCCGCCGCCGCCGATGACGGCCGCGGGGGCGACCGGTTCCGGGTCAGCGGGCCCGAGGTCGCGCAGGGCGTTGACGATGCCGGCGACGTCGGTGTTGTGCCCGAGCAGGCCCCGGGCCGCCCCGTCGGCGCCCCGCGACGCGGCCGCGACCGTGTTGACCACCCCGACGGCGCGGGCGAACGGGGTCAGCGCGGAGACCGCCCGGGCCGCGTCGGCCTTCAGGGGCATGGTCACGGAGTAGCCGCGCCAGCCGGGCTCGGCCGCGGCGGCCAGCCGGGCCCCCAGCTCGGACCGAGGCGTCTCGAGACGCCGGTACCGCACGGCTGCGCCGAGCTCGCGGTAGGCGGCCGCATGCAGGTCCGGGGAGAGGCTGTGCCCGACCGGACTGCCCAGCACCGCCGCCCATGCGGCTGGGTCCGGTTCCTTCGGGGGCTCCGGGCTCACGAGCACTTGCCCTCGTGATCCGAGCACCAGCTCTGGTACTCCTCCACGTTCTTCTGATGCTCCGCGTAGGTCTTGGCGAACTTGGTCTCGCCGGTGTCCAGGTTGACCGTGACCCAGTAGTAGTAGTCGTTCTTCTGGGGGTTCTGCGCGGCCTGGATGGCCTTCAGTCCCGGCGAGCCGATGGGCCCCTCGGGCAGGCCCTTGTTGGCGAAGGTGTTGTACTTGTTGGAGGCGTCCTGCTTCTGCTCCGCGGTGATCTGGTAGGTCTTCTCCCCCAGCCCGTAGGCCACGGTCGCGTCGGACTGCAGGTACCCGTTGGTCTCCCCGCCGGGGTTGTCGATGCGGTTGTGGATCGCCCCGGCCACGGCGCGGTAGTCCTGCGGGGTGGCCTCGAACTCGAGGATCGAGGCGATGGTCAGCACGTCGAAGGTGTGCTGGTGCCCGGTGACCCCGGCGCTCTTCAGATCCGCTTTGGTCTTATCCACCATCTCGCGGATGATGTCCTCGGCGGTCGCGTCGGTCTTGAAGCGATACTCCCCCGGGTGCAGGTAGCCCTCGAGGGAGGGGAACTGCGAGGGGATGCCGAACTTCGCCGGGTCCTTGTCCAGCTGCTCGAATTCCGAGACGGGGATGCCGGTGCCGTCGGCGAGGGCCTTGAAGGCCTCGTCCTTGCGCAGGGTCTGGTTGATCGCGACGTAGTGCACCGCTTCCCCACCGGTGCCCAGCAGGGCGTCCACGGCGGCCTCGGAGCTCATCCGCTCCTGCAGCTGGAAGGTGCCGGGCTGGATGAAGGAGCCGTCGGACTTCTCCTCGTAGACGTCCACGAAGCGGCCCGCGTCGGCCACCACGCCCTTGTCCTCCAGGCCCTGGGCGATCTGCTGGTTGGTCTCCCCGGAGCTGACGGTGAAGGTCACGGCCGTGCCGTTGCCGTCCCCGTCGTAGTCCTTGGCCTGGAACAATCCGAGCTTGGGCCCCACGATCGCCCCGGAGACCACCAGGGCCAGGACGAAGACCAGCACCGCGGCCACCAGGGACTGCTGGCGCCGTTTCCGGCGTCGCCGGGCCTGCTCCGGAGTGATGTCCTCGTCCTCCACCCGCAGCCCGAGGACCCCATCGCGTCGGTCCGCGTCGCTGGGCGCGAGGATGTCGTGCAACCCGGCCTCGTCCTCGGACGAGGTGGGGCGTCGGCGTGTCGAGTCGTCGCTCACGCGGGATCTCCGTTCTGCTCGGGCCTCGGCTCCGAGGTCGGATCGAGGTGCTGGGACCGGGCGTCCTCGCGCGGCACGGTGGGCGCTTCCACACGATACCCGGCCACGGCGCGATCGGCCTTCAGGGCGTCCAGGCTCTGCTGCAGGATCGCCACGGCCGCGACCTGGTCCACCATCGTCTTGAACCGGCGGGAGGAGACCCCCGCCTCGTGCAGGGACCGCTGGGCCGAGACGGTGCTCAGCCGCTCATCGACCAACCAGACGGGGATCTCGCGTCCCTCGGCGGCAAGCTCCGCCACCAGGCCGGAGGCGTAGTCCTCGGCCATCTGGGTGGAGGCCGAGGAGCCCCCCGACAGGGTGCGGGGCAGCCCGACGTAGACCTCGGCGACCTCGTGGATCTCCAGCAGGCGGCGCAGTACCCGCCGATCGGAATCCGTGTTGAGGTTGCGCTTGAGGGTCTTCAACGGGGTCGCGAGGATGCCGTCCGGATCGGACAGCGCCAGGCCGACGCGGGCGTTGCCCACGTCGACGCCCATCCGCACGCCTCGGCTGAATCCCATTCCCGTGTCCTCCCGGCCCGTGGTGCGGCGGCTACTTCGCCGCGGTCGCGATCTGGCCGGCGACGGCCTCCAGGGCCTCGGCGATCTTGGCCGGGTTCTGACCGCCGCCCTGGGCCAGATCATCCTTGCCGCCGCCCCCGCCGCCGAGGATCCCGGCGGCGGTGCGCACCAGCTGACCGGCCTTGATCCCGGCGTCGCGGGCGCCCTGGTTGGTGGCCACGACGATCACGGGATGGCCCTTGGCCTCGGCGGCCACCGCCACCACGGCCGGGTCCTCCCCGAGCCGGTGGCGCAGATCCGTGGCCAGGCCCCGGGCGTCGTCGGCGGGGATCTGCCCGGCGTCGTGGGTGAGCACGCGGATCCCGGAGATCAGCTCGGCGGACTCGGTGAGCTTGCCGGCCTCGGCCTGCAGCTTCTCCCGGCGCAGCTTCTCCAGCTCCTTCTCCGCGGACTTCAGCTTCTCCAGGGTCTGACCGATGCGCTCGGGCAGCTCGGCGGAGGACTGGACCCGCATCAGGGAGGTGAGCTGGTTGACGAGGGTGCGCTCGGCGGCCAGGTGGTTGAAGGAGTCCAGGCCCACCAGGGCCTCCACGCGCCGGTTACCGGAGCCCACGGAGGCCTCCGAGAGCAGGGACAGGGAGCCGATCTCCGCGGAGGACCCGACGTGGGTCCCCCCACACAGCTCGCGGGAGAAGTCCCCGTTGATCTCCACCACGCGCACGATGTCCCCGTACTTCTCCCCGAACAGGCTCATCGCGCCCATGGCCTTGGCCTCGGCCAGCGGCATCTCGCGGGTGATGACCTCGTAGTTGTCGCGGATCGCGGTGTTGGAGACCTCCTCGACCTCCGCCTGCACGGATTCGGACAGCCCCTCGTTCCACGCGAAGTCGAAGCGCAGGTAGCCCTCCTTGTTGAAGGAGCCGCGCTGCACGGCCTCGGGACCCAGCACCCGGTGCAGGGCCGCGTGCACGATGTGCGTGCCGGAGTGGGCCTTCTCGGCGTCCTTGCGCCGCTGCACGTCCACCTGGGCGACCGCCGCGGCACCCGCGGGGACCTCGCCCTCGGTGACGACGCCGCGGTGAACGCTCAGGCCCTTGACCGGCTGCTGCACGTCCTTGACGCGGATCGAGAAGCCGTTGCCGGAGATCGTGCCGGTGTCGGCGGCCTGACCGCCGGCCTCGGCGTAGAACGGGGTCTCATCCAGCACCAGGTCGATCTCCTGCCCGGCCGAGGCGGCCGGAACGGTGGCCCCGCCGACCAGGATCGCGCGGATCGCGGATTCGGTGCGCAGCTGGGTGTAGCCGGTGAACACGGAGCCGCGCTCGTCGGCCAGCTGGCGCAGCACGTGCAGGTCCGCGTGCCCGCCCTTCTTGGCCCGGGCATCGGCCTGGGCGCGGTGACGCTGCTCCTCCATGAGCTCGCGGAAGGAGGCCTCATCCACCGAGACCCCGGCCTCGGCGGCCATCTCCAGGGTCAGGTCGATGGGGAAGCCGTAGGTGTCATGCAGGGTGAAGGCGTCCTCGCCGGTCACGGCGTGGCCTTCGGCCTTGGCCGCGGTGACGGCCTCGTTGAGCCGGCTGGTCCCGGACTCGATGGTGCGCAGGAACGCCTTCTCCTCGGCGTAGGCGACCCGGGAGATGCGCTCGAAGTCCCGCTCGACCTCGGGGAACGCGCCCTTCATGGCGTCGCGGGAGGCCGGCAGCAGCACGGGCAGGCAGGCCTCGGTGACCCCGAGCAGGCGCATCGCGCGGATGGCGCGGCGCAGCAGGCGGCGCAGGATGTAGCCGCGGCCCTCGTTGGAGGGGGTCACCCCGTCGCTGATCAGCATGAGGGAGGAGCGGACGTGGTCGGCGACCACGCGCATGCGCACGTCGTCCTCGTAGCCGGGGTCCTTCGCGGACTCCGAGCCGGAGTAGCGCTTGCCGGACAGCTCGGCCGCGGCGTCCAGGACGGGGCGGACCTGGTCGGTCTCGTAGAAGTTCTCCACGCCCTGCAGGAGCATGGCCAGGCGCTCCACGCCCAGGCCGGTGTCGATGTTCTTCTTCGGCAGCTCCCCGAGGATCTCGAAGTCGTCCTTGCCGATGCCCTCGCCGCGCTGGAACTGCATGAACACGAGGTTCCAGATCTCGATGTAGCGGTCGTCGTCGGCCGCCGGCCCGCCCTCCTTGCCGTAGGCGGGGCCGCGGTCGTAGAAGATCTCGGAGTCCGGGCCGGCGGGGCCGGGCTGGCCGGTGGACCAGTAGTTCTCCTTCATGTCCATCCGCTGCACCCGCTCCGCGGGCACCCCGACCTCGCGGGTCCACAGGTCGTAGGCCTCCTGGTCTCCCTCGTAGACGGTGACCCACAGCCGCTCCGGGTCCAGGCCGTAGCCGCCCTCGGAGACCGGGGAGGTCAGCAGGTTCCAGGCCCACGGGATCACCTCGGCCTTGAAGTAGTCGCCGAAGGAGAAGTTCCCGGCCATCTGGAAGAAGGTGCCGTGCCGGGCGGTCTTGCCGACCTCCTCGATGTCCAGGGTGCGGATGCACTTCTGCACGGAGACCGCGCGGGAGTACGGGGCGGTCTCCTGGCCGAGGAAGTAGGGGATGAACGGGACCATGCCGGCGATGGTGAACATCGAGCCGGGCGCGTTGGAGACCAGCGAGGCCGAGGGGACCACGGTGTGGCCTCGTTCGGCGAAGTAGTCGGTCCAGCGCTGGGAGATTTCCTGGGAGAGCATGCTCAGCGGTCGTCCTTCTCGGTGGGGCTCGTGGTGGTCTCGGCGTCGTGGGCCTGCGGGGGCGGCGCGGCGCTGACGTCTCGGGGTGCGATGTGCTGCGGCGGCTGCGGCGGCAGGGGCCGGTCCCAGCTGTCCAGGGAGCCGGGGCGCAGGTCCCGCTGCTGGGCCGCGTAGCGGCGGTTCAGCTCGGATTCCTTCTCCGCCATGCCCTGCTTCACGGTCGCGGCGAAGCGCACGGCCTTCAGGGCCCCGGCGCGCAGCGGGGCGGCGGCGGAGGAGCTCCAGAAGCGGGCCATGGCGTTTCCTCCCGGGCTCGGGGTCTGCTCGGACAGCGCGGAGGGCCCGCGCAGCACCAGCTCGCGTCCGGTGCGCACGACGGCGGGGCCGCGGCGGGCCGCGAAGTATCCCGCGGCCGCACCGGCCAGGGTCAGTGCGGCCTTGGACCAGAAGCTCATGCGCTCTCCTCCGTGGGGCCTGCGGGATCGGCGGCCTGGGTCTCGCCGTCGCGGCCGCGGAAGGCCTTGCGCACGCCGTAGGAGAAGGAGGCGACCTTGATCAGGGGCTGGCCGACCGTGGAGGCGACCAGGCTGGACAGGGCGGAGACGTTCGCGGAGGCGTCGGAGACGTTGTCGGTGATCCCGTCCACCTTCTCCAGCTGGGTGTTGGTGGTGGCCACCGTGCGGGTGACCTCGTCGATCAGCGGGCCGGTGCCCTCGTTGAGCTGGCGCACGGTCACGCGCAGCTCATCGAAGACCCGTCCGAGCTTGACGATGGGCAGGGCCAGCAGGGCCACCAGCACGGCGAAGACGCCGGCGGCGATGAGCCCCGAGATCGATCCGACCGTCATGTGCGCAACCGTCTCCTCGCAGGTGGTGGTCAAAGGTGTGCTGCGGCGGTCCGGGCAGGACCGCCGGGTCCCGGCGTCGTGACCGAACCGTGACCGTTTCCAGCCTAGGTTATCAGCAGGTCCGACGCGCTCCCCCGGTCCTCGGCACGGGGCGGGAACGGGGACGGCCCGCGACGCGGGCTGCGTCGCGGGCCGTCTCCCGTGGGGATCGGGCTACGCCATGCGGGCGTAGTACTCGACCACCAGCTGCTCCTCGCAGGTGACGGGGATCTCGGGGCGCTTGGGGGCGCGCTCGAGCTTGGCGTGCAGCTTGTCGATCTCGACGTTCAGGTACGGCGGGGTCGGGGGCAGCACGTCCTGGTTGGCGCCGGTGGCGGCCACCTGGAAGGGGTCCATCTTCTCCGAGCGCGGGTGCACGTGGATCAGCTGGCCCGGCTTCACGCGGAAGGAGGGGCGGTCCACGCGCACACCGTCGACCATGATGTGACGGTGCACGACCATCTGGCGGGCCTGGGTGATGGTCCGGGCGAAGCCGGAGCGCAGCACCAGGGCATCCAGGCGGGTCTCGAGCTGCTCGACCAGGTTCTCACCGGTCTGGCCCTCGGTGCGCTTGGCCTCGGCGTAGGCGCGGCGCATCTGCGCCTCGCGGATGTTGTACTGCGCGCGCAGACGCTGCTTCTCGCGCAGACGCACGGCGTAGTCGGAGTCCTGCCGACGACGGGCGCGCCCGTGCTGGCCGGGGCCGTAGGGGCGGCGCTCGAAGTACTTCTCGGCCTTCGGGGTCAGCGGGATCCCGAGGGCGCGGGACTTGCGGACGAGGTTGCGCGCCCGCTTGGTCTTGGTGGTAGTAGCCAAGGATTGCCTTTCATGCGGTTGGCGCGGGCTCAGCGGGAGCCCGCCCCATTTGTTCTGGTGTCAACTGGCCTCCGGGATCCGCGCACGGTTTTGCGCGGCGGAGAGCGCGGGTCAGCCGCTACCCTTGCTGCCACCGCGGTCGGTGATCATCCCGGGGGTCGGGATGCGTTTCGTCCACGGCGTGCCAGACAGCGCCCCACTCTACGGCACGCGGGCCGGGCTGTCAGGCCACCGGGCCGACCGGGCGAGGGTGCCTCTGGTCACGGCGTCCCGCCCGCGTCCCCGCCCGCTCGGGGTCGGCGGCCGCGCAGGATGTCGCGGAGGATCCCCAGTCGCCGCTTCACGGTCCGCTCCGCCCCGTACTCGGTGGGCCGGTAGTACTGGGCGTCGCGCAGGGTGTCCGGCAGGTACTGCTGGGGGGCCACGGCGTGGGGCACGTCGTGCGGGTAGACGTACCCCTTTCCGTGTCCGTGGGCGGCGGCCCCGCCGTAGTGGGCATCGCGCAGGTGCGGGGGCACGACGCCGGAGCGCCCGGCGCGCACGTCGGCCTGCGCGGCGTCGATCGCCCGGATGACGGCGTTGGACTTCGGGGCGGTGGCCAGGTGGATCACGGCCTGGGCGAGGTTGATCCGGGCCTCGGGCAGCCCGATCAGCTGCACCGCCTGGGCGGCGGCCACCGCGGTCTGCAGCGCGGTGGGATCGGCCATGCCGATGTCCTCGCTGGCGTGGACCACGATGCGCCGGGCGATGAACCGCGGGTCCTCCCCCGCCTCGATCATCCGGGCCAGGTAGTGCAGGGCTGCGTCCGGATCCGAGCCGCGGATGGACTTGATGAACGCGCTGATGACGTCGTAGTGCTGATCCCCCGCCCGGTCGTAGCGCAGCGCGGCCCGGTCCGTGGCCTCCTCGGCGTGCGCCGCCGTGACCACCACGGCGGCGGGTTCGGCCCCCGGCTGCGTCGCCTCCGCGGCCTCGTCCCCGGCCTCCTCGCCGACCGGTTCGGCCCGGTCGTGTGCGGCCTCGGCGTGGCCGAAGGCGACGGCCGCGGCGGCCTCTAGGGTGGTCAGGGCCCGCCGGGCGTCCCCGGAGGCCAGCTGCACCAGGTGATCCCGGGCCTCCTCCTCCAGCGTCACGGTCCCGTTGAGCCCGCGCGGATCGGCGACGGCCCGGTCGATCAGCGCGGCGATGTCCGCGTCCTCCAGCGGGGTGAGGGTGACCAGTAGGGAGCGGGAGAGCAGCGGGGAGATCACCGAGAAGCTCGGGTTCTCGGTGGTCGCGGCCACCAGCACCACCCAGCGGTTCTCCACCCCGGGCAGCAGGGCATCCTGCTGGGCCTTGGTGAAGCGGTGGATCTCATCCAGGAACAGCACGGTGGTGATGCCGTGCAGGTCCCGGTCATCCAGGGCCTGCTCCATCACCGCGCGCACATCCTTGACCCCGGCGGTGATCGCGGACAGCTCCACGAACTTCCTGCCGGAACCGCGGGCGATGACGTGGGCGATGGTGGTCTTGCCGGTGCCGGGCGGGCCCCACAGGATCACGGAGCTGGGTCCGGCCGGGCCGGCGTCCTCCCCGGCGAGCACCCGCAGCGGGGAGCCGGGCTTCAGAGCATGGGCCTGCCCCACGATCTCCTCGACGGTGCGCGGGCGCATCCGCACCGCCAGCGGGCTGCGGGCGCCGGCGGACCGGCCGTTCGCCGGGCCGGGGGCGGGCGTGCGGGATCCGCCGCGTCCGGTACTCCCGCGGGCGGGGGCGGTCGCGGCGTCGTCGTCGCCGAACAGGGACTGGGTCATGGTGAGGGCTCGGCCTTCCCGCCGGTCACAGGTCCGCGGTGTCCAGGATGAGGGTGACCGGCCCGTCGTTGGTCAGCTGGACCCGCATGTGCGCGCCGAAGCGCCCGGTGGCCACGGTAGCCCCGAGATCCCGCAGGGCCTGCACGTAGGCGTCGACGATCGGCTCGGAGGCGGGCCCGGGGGCGGCCGCGGACCAGGAGGGGCGCCGGCCCTTCCGGGCGTCCCCGTAGAGGGTGAACTGGCTGACGGCCAGGATCGGGGCGTCCAGGTCCGCGCAGGAGCGCTCCCCGTCCAGCAGCCGCAGGCGCCAGGTCTTCTCCGCGAGCTTGGCGGCCTCGTCGGGTCCGTCCCCGTGGGTCACGCCCACCAGGGCCAGCAGGCCCGGGCCCTCGATCGCGCCCACGACCTCGGGCTCTCCCCCGTCCTCGGGGACGACCGTGACTTCGGCGGTGCTGACTCTCTGCAGGACGATGCGCATGGTCCCACCGTAGCCGACGGCGCCGAGCTCACCTCCGTCGAGACCGCACGAAACGGCCGAGACCGCACCCGTCGGGCGCGGTCTCGGCCATGATGTGCGGTCTCGGCGGGTTCGCCGACGTCGGTCAGTCCTTCGCCGGCTCCGGCTTCGCGTCCACCCCGGTCTCCTTGCGCTGCTGCGCGGTGATCGGAGCGGGGGCCGCGGTCAGCGGGTCGTAGCCGTTGCCGGTCTTCGGGAAGGCGATGACCTCGCGGATGGAGTCCGTGCCGGCCAGCAGGGCCACCACGCGATCCCACCCGAAGGCGATGCCGCCGTGCGGGGGCGCGCCGTACTTGAAGGCCTCCAGCAGGAAGCCGAACTTCTCCTGCGCCTCCTCTTCGGAGATGCCCATGACCTGGAAGACCCGCTCCTGCACGTCCCGGCGGTGGATGCGGATGGAGCCGCCGCCGATCTCGTTGCCGTTGCACACGATGTCGTAGGCGTAGGCCAGGGCGGCACCCGGGTCCTGGTCGAAGGTGTCCAGGAACTCCGGCTTGGGCGAGGTGAAGGCGTGGTGCACTGCAGTCCACGCGGAGTGGCCCAGGGCGACGTCGCCGGACTCCTCGGCGTCGGCGGCCGGCTCGAACAGCGGGGCGTCCACGACCCACACGAAGGCCCAGTCGCCGTCCTTGATCAGCCCGGTGCGGTGCCCGATCTCCACGCGGGCCGCGCCCAGCAGGGCGCGGGAGGCCTTGGCCTCGCCCGCGGCGAAGAAGATGCAGTCCCCGGGCTCGGCACCGGTCGCGGCGGCCAGGCCCTCGCGCTCGGCGTCGGTGATGTTCTTGGCCACCGGGCCGGTCAGGGTGCCGTCCTCCTGGACCAGCACGTACGCCAGGCCCTTGGCCCCGTGCTGCTTGGCCCACTCCTGCCAGGCGTCCAGGGTGCGCCGCGGCTGGGAGGCCCCGCCCGGCATGACCACGGCCCCCACGTACGGGGCCTTGAACACGCGGAAGGTGGTCTCCTGGAAGTACTCGGTCAGCTCGGTCAGCTCCAGGCCGAAGCGCAGGTCCGGCTTGTCCGAGCCGTACTTCTCCATGGCTTCGGCGTAGGTCATCCGGCGGATGGGGCGGGGCACCTCGACGTCGATCAGCTTCCACAGGGCCGCGACGATGCGCTCCCCGAGGTCGATGACGTCGTCCTCCTCCACGAAGGAGGCCTCGATGTCCAGCTGGGTGAACTCGGGCTGGCGGTCCGCCCGGAAGTCCTCGTCCCGGTAACAGCGGGCGATCTGGTAGTACTTCTCGATCCCGCCGACCTGCAGCAGCTGCTTGAACAGCTGCGGGGACTGCGGCAGGGCGTACCAGGAGCCCGGGGCCAGGCGGGCCGGGACGACGAAGTCGCGGGCGCCCTCCGGGGTGGAGCGGGTCATCGTGGGGGTCTCCACCTCCATGTAGCCGTCCTCGTGCAGCAGCTCGCGGGCGGTGCGGTTGGCCTCGGAGCGCAGCCGCATGATCTTCGCCGGCTCCGGGCGGCGCAGGTCCAGGTAGCGGTGGCGCAGCCGGGCCTCCTCGCCGACCTCCACGTGCTCGTCGATCTGGAAGGGCAGGGGGGCCGCGGTGTTGAGCACCTCGGTGGAGGCCACCTCCACCTCGATCTGCCCGGTCACCAGGTTCGGGTTCTCGTTGCCCTCCGGGCGGGCGCGCACGGTGCCGGTGACCTGCAGGACGTACTCGTTGCGCAGCGCGTCGAAGTCGGCCTCGTCGTGGAAGACGCACTGGGTGATGCCGGTGCGGTCCCGCAGGTCCACGAAGGCCACCCCGCCGTGGTCGCGGCGTCGGGCGACCCAGCCGGCCAGGGTCACGGTCTCTCCGATGTTCTCGGCGGTCAGCTCGCCGAGGGTGTGGGTGCGCAGCACGGGGGTTACGGCCTTTCGGTGGGGTGCGTGCCGGACCGCGCGCCGGCCCCGAGGGGGACGGCGTACGGGACGGCGGGTTCTGGTGATCGAGTCTATCGCGCGGGCTCACGCCCCGCTCGGGAGGGGCAGCGCTCGGCTCAGTCTGCGGCGGGGGCGGTGACCTGGGGGGCGAGGTCCGTGGCCGGGGGCATCCAGGTCGCGGGATCGGCCGGCACCTGCTCGCCGGAGCGGATGTCCTTGACCTCGTGGGTCGGGTTCCCCTGCTCGTCGCTGCCGGTGAACCAGACGTAGGGGATGCCGCGGCGGTCGGCGTGGCGGATCTGCTTGCCGAACTTCGCCGCCTGCGCGGAGACCTCGGTGGGGATTCCGCGGGCGCGCAGCTGCTGGGCGACGTCCTGCGCCGCGGACCAGGTGTCCTCGTCGGTCAGCGCCACGTAGACCGCGGTGGGGACCTTGCGGCTGGCCGCGGCCAGGTGCTGGGAGAGGATGCGGGCCACCAGGCGGGTGACCCCGATGGACAGCCCGACGCCGGGGAAGGTGCGCTTGCCGTCCGAGGCCAGGGATTCGTAGCGCCCGCCGGAGCAGATGGAGCCGAGCTCCTCGTGTCCGACCAGCACGGTCTCGTAGACGGTGCCGGTGTAGTAGTCCAGGCCGCGGGCGATGGACAGGTCCGCGGTGACCTGGCCCGGGGCGCGCTTGGCGGCCTGGCCGATGACCTCGGCCAGCTCCGCCAGGCCCTCCTCCAGCAGCGGGTCCTGCACGCCCAGGGCCCGCACCCGGTCCACGAAGGACAGATCCTCCGCGGTGATCTCCGCCAGGGCCAGGGCCTTGCCGACCTGCTCCTCGGTGGCCCCGAGCTCCTCGCGCAGCAGGTTCCCGACGGCTTCCGGGCCGATCTTGTCCAGCTTGTCGATGCTGCGCAGCACCCCGGCGGTGTCGGTGAGCCCGATGCCGCGGTAGAAGCCCTCGGAGAGCTTGCGGTTGTTGGCCCGCATCCGGAAGGCCGGCAGCGGCAGGGCGGACAGGGCGTCCACGATGACCAGGGCGAGCTCGACGTCGTAGCGGAAGGGCAGGGCGCCGTCGCCGACGACGTCCACATCGGCCTGGGTGAACTCCCGGTACCGGCCCTCCTGGGGCCGCTCCCCGCGCCAGGACTTCTGGATCTGGTAGCGCTGGAAGGGGAAGTCCAGGTGCCCGGCGTTCTCCACGACGTAGCGGGCGAAGGGCACGGTCAGGTCGAAGTGCAGGGCCAGGCGGTCCTTGGCCCGGCGCTCCGGGGCGGGTCCGTCCTCCTGCAGCCGGGAGACGGCGTAGACCTCCTTGTCGATCTCGCCCTTGCGCAGCAGCTGCTCCTGGGTCTCCATCGAGCGGGTCTCGATGTTGGAGAAGCCGTGCAGCTCGAAGGTCCGGCGCAGGGTGTCCAGCACGTGGTTCTCCACCACCCGCTCCTCCGGCAGCAGCTCCGGGAAACCTGACAGGGACGCCTTGCGGGCCATGGGCCTCTCCTCCACGGGGTTCGGGGTCGACACCGCGCGGATGGGCCGCGCGCCCCACCACTGTACCGCCGGCGCGTACCGGGCACGACGGCGCCGGACCCGTCACGGGGCCTCGAGGATTCTCCGCGTGATGCACGCGACAGATATATTGGAGGGATGCGCCCCACCGATGATCACTCGCAGCCCGCCTCCGCACCGCGCGACGCCGCGGCCCCCGACTCCTCCGCGCCGAACGCCTCTGCGTCGGAGTCCACCACTCCGAAACCCGCTGCGCCGAAGCCGGCCGCGCCGAAGCCCTCGGCCCTGCGTCGCGGTCCCGCCCCGCGGACCGCGGCGACGCCGGGTGCCCGCCCCGCCGCCACGACCCCGGTGCACGCGCCCTCCACCGAGGATCCCGCGGCCCTGGCCGAGGCCGCCTCCCACGGCAGGGTCCGCGAGGACGGGCAGGTCGTCGTCGTGGTGGCCGGCAAGGAGGTGCCGGTGGGCGCCTACCCGGAGGCCGGACCCGAGGAGGCGCTGCGCTACTTCGCCCGCAAGCACCTGGAGCTGCTGGCCCAGATCGCCCTGCTGGAGGGGCGGGTGCAGCGCGGGGCCGGCGCCCAGGAGGCCCGCCGCGCCCTGGCGACCCTGCGCGAGCAGGCCGCGGCCCGGCGCACCGTCGGGGATCTCGCCGCCCTGGACGCGCGGCTGGAGGAGCTGCACACGCGCATCGATGCCCTGGAGGCCGAGCAGCGGGAGACCGCCCAGCGGGCCCGGGAGGAGGCCGTGGCCGAGCGGGAGCGGATCGTCGCCGCGGCCGAGGAGGTGGCCGCCCAGGATCCGCAGACCCTGCACTGGAAGGATTCCAGCACCCGGCTGAACCAGCTGTTCGACGCCTGGAAGCAGGCCCAGCGCACCCAGCGGCTGCCCAAGGCGCAGGATGACGCCCTGTGGGCCCGCTTCCGGGCCGCCCGCTCCGGGTTCGAGCGGATGCGCAAGGAGCACTTCTCCGACCTCGATCAGCGCAACGCCCAGGCCGTGCGCATCAAGGAGGGGCTGATCGCGGAGGCGGAGGCCCTGCAGGGGTCCACCGACTGGGGCGAGACCTCCGGGCGGTACCGGGAGCTGATGCAGCGGTGGAAGCAGGCCCCGCGCGCGGCCCGCCGGGAGGACGACGCCCTGTGGGCCCGCTTCCGGGCCGCCCAGGACGTGTTCTTCGCCGCCCGCACCGCCGCAAACGAGCAGACCGAGCAGGAGTTCCGGGAGAACCTGCGGGTCAAGGAGGAGCTGCTTCAGCGGGCGCGGGCGGTGCTGCCCGTGCAGGACCCGGAGCGGGCCAAGGCGCAGCTCGCCCCGATTCTGGAGGCCTGGGACGAGACCGGGATGGTCCCGCGCACGGACTTCCGGCGCATCGAATCCGAGCTGCAGAAGGTGCAGAACGCCGTGGCCGAGGCCGAGCAGCGCGAGTGGGAGCGCTCGGACCCGGAGACCCGGGCCCGGGCCGATTCCATGCTGGGTCAGCTGCGCGAGACCATCGCGCAGGAGGAGCGCGCCCTGGCCGAGGCCGAGCAGGCCGGGGACGAGCGCCGGGCCCGCCAGGCCCGGGAGGCCCTGGAAACCCGTCGGGCCTGGCTGGCGCAGCTGGAGGCCGCCGACCGGTAGCCGCACCGGCCCCGTTATCCACAGGGGGCCGGTCCGAGGCAGCGGGCGGGCCGCGACGGCGTGTTCGATGGTGGCATGAGCGCCACCGTCATGGACCCCCGACGCCTCTGGATGATCTCCGGGCTGCTGCCTCCCCGCCAGCTGCTGTGCGAGGGGGTGGATCTGAGCCCCGGGGAGGCCTCCGCCCTGGACGCCCGGGGGCTGCTGCACCCCCTCATGCCGGGCCTGTGGAGCCCCCGTTGCCCGGATCCGCTGCTGCGTGCCTGGGCGGCGGGGCTGCACCTGCGCCCGGGGACACGGGAGCAGGCGGTCATCTGCGGGCTGTCCGCCGCGTGGGTGCACGGCGCGGCCGCGGCCCCGCGCACCCTGGAGATCGCGGCGGCCCGCGGGGCCCGGCGCCTGCACCCGCTGGAGCTGCTGCACGTGCAGCGGCGGTACCTGCGGCACACCCGCTACGAGGATCAGCGCATCGGCCCCGTGCGGGTGAGCACGCCGCTGCGCACCGCGGTGGACCTGACCCGGGGTCCCCTGAGCCCCGCGGCGCGCTCGGCGCTGGCCACCCTGATGCTGCACCCGCGCCTGCGGGTCAGCCCCGAGGCGATCGCGGTGGCGCTGCGGGCCCAGCCCCGGCTCAGCGCGAGGGACCGGGCCCTGGCGACCCTGCGGGAGGTCGCAGGCGCGCTGCCCCCGCCCGACGCCGCCCGATCCGACGCCGCGCCGGAGATCACGGAGCCGGGATCACCGAACCGGACTCATCGGTCCGTGATCACTGGTCCGGCGCGGGGCGGGAGCCGGTGATGCGGTAGACGTCGTAGACGCCGTCGATGTTGCGCACCGCGGTGAGCACGTGGTCCAGGTAGCGGGGGTCCCCCATCTCGAAGGCGAAGCGGGAGATCGCCAGCCGGGAGACGTTGGTGTGCACCGTCGCGGAGAGGATGTTGACCTGGGACTCGGAGAGCACCCGGGTGACGTCCGAGAGCAGGGAGCGCCGGTCCAGGGCCTCCACCTGGATCTCCACGAGGAACACCGAGGAGGAGGTCGGCGCCCAGCGCACGGCGATCCGCCGCGGGTCGTCCTGGGCTCCCCGCATGTTCGGGCAGTCCACCCGGTGCACGGAGATGCCCTTGCCCCGGGTCACGATCCCGATGATCTCGTCCGGGGGCACCGGGGTGCAGCAGCGGGCGAGTTTGGTGAACACGTTGTCCGCGCCCTCCACGATCACCCCGGAGTCCCCGAACTGCGGGCGGGAGCGGGTGGTGATGGAGGTCTCCTCGGCGAGGTCCTCCTCGGTGCCCGCGCGCCCGCCCAGCAGGTCCACCAGGCGGTCGATGACGTCCTGGGCCTTGATCTGCCCCTCGCCGACCGCTTCGTACAGGGCCGCGACGTCGGACTTGCCGTGCTCCTCGGCCACCGAGACCAGAAGCTGGGAGGTCAGCAGCTTCTGCAGGGGCAGGCTGTGCCGGCGCATCGAGCGGGTCAGGTTGTCCTTGCCCTTCTCGATCGCCCCCTCGCGGCGCTCCTTGGTCAGGTAGTGGCGGATCTTGGTGCGGGCCCGGGGGCTGGCGACGAACTTCAGCCAGTCCTCGCTGGGTCCGGCGTCCTCAGCCTTGGTGGTCAGCACCTCCACCCGGTCCCCGTGCTGCAGCTTGGAGGACAGCGGCACGAGCTTGCCGTTGACCCGCGCGCCGATGGTGTGGTCCCCCACCTGCGTGTGGATCGCGTAGGCGAAGTCCACGGGGGTGGAGCCGGCCGGCAGGGAGAGCACGTCCCCGGCGGGGGTGAAGACGAAGACCTCCTGGGCGTTGACCTCGTAGCGCAGGGAGTCCAGGAACTCGGAGGAGTCCTGGGTCTCGGACTGCCAGGACATCAGCGACTGCAGCCACTTCATGCCCTCGGCGGACTCCTCCGTGCGGGCATCGCGGCCCGTGGCCTCCCCGCGGGCGGCGGCCTTGTACTTCCAGTGCGCCGCGATGCCGTATTCGGCCTTCTGGTGCATGTCGTGGGTGCGGATCTGCACCTCCACGGCGCGTCCGCTGGGCCCGATCACCGCGGTGTGCAGGGACTGGTAGGTGTTGAACTTCGGCACGGCGATGTAGTCCTTGAAGCGCCCGGGCAGGGGCTTCCACTTCTCGTGCACCACCCCGAGGGCGGCGTAGCAGTCCCGCACGCTGTCCACCAGGACGCGGATCGCCAGCAGATCGTAGATCTCGTCGAATTCCTTGTCCCGCAGGATCATCTTCTGGTAGATGGAGTAGTAGTGCTTGGGCCGCCCGGTGACCTGGCAGTCGATGCCGGCGGCCTCGAGCTCCTCGATCACCCCGGTGCGGATCTGCTGCAGCTGCTTCTCCCGCTGGGGGGTCCGGTCCCCCACCATGCGCACGATCTCGTCGTAGATCCGCGGCTCCAGGGCCGCGAAGGAGAGGTCCTCCAGCTCCCACTTGATGGTGTTGATGCCGAGGCGATGGGCCAGCGGGGCGAAGATCTCCAGGGTCTCCTTGGCCTTCTTGGCCGCGGACTCCGGGGAGACGAAGCGCCAGGTCCGGGCGTTGTGCAGCCGGTCCGCGAGCTTGATGACCAGCACCCGGATGTCCTTGGCCATGGCGATGACCATCTTGCGCACGGTCTCCGCCTGGGCGTGCTCGCCGTAGGTGACCTTGTCCAGCTTGGTCACCCCGTCCACCAGCTCGGCGACCTCCGCCCCGAAGTCCTCGGTCAGCTGCTCCAGGGTGTAGTCCGTGTCCTCCACGGTGTCGTGCAGCAGCCCCGCGATCAGCGTGGCCCCGGAGGCCCCGAGCTCGGCGAGGATCGTCGTGACCGCGACCGGGTGGGTGATGTACGGGTCCCCGGACTTGCGCTTCTGCCCGGTGTGGCACCGGTCCGCGACCTTGAAGGCCTTCTCGATGCGCCCGATGTCCTCCTGCGGATTGTGCTGCATCACGGTGCGCAGCAGGGGCACGAGCACCGGGGAGATGGCCGGCAGCTGGCTGGTCAGGGTGCCGGCCCCCGGTTCGAGCTTCTTCAGGGTCGGGAAGGATCGGCGCACCGGGGTGCGCGCGGACGCGGACATGACCCGGTGGGTCCCGTGGCCCTCGCCGTCGTGCTGTGTGCTCACATCGGCCTCCTCGCGCCCGCCTGCGGCGGGTCCCGTCTGTGTGATGGACCTAGTGTAGTCGGCCGCGGAAGCCCGCTCAGACGACGGCGCCGTTGTCCGGCCGACCCTTGGCCTGCGGCTCGAAGCGCGGCACCGGCAGCGCCTGCTCCTCCTCCCCCGTCTCCGGGTCCCCGGCGCGGTGGGACCCGCTGCCGGTGCCCTCGGAGGCCACCGGCTGAGCCTCCTCCTCGGGGCTCTGCCCGTTCTCACGGGCCGTGAGCACCGCGGCGGTCTGCTCGCGGATCCCGGCCTCGTGCCCGCGCAGCACCGCGTAGAGCGGGGCGGAGACGAACAGCGTCCCGAGGGTGCCCATGATGATGCCGATGAACAGGGACAGGGACAGGTCCTGCAGGGTCCCGGCCCCCAGCAGGATGGCGCCGATGAACAGGATCGAGCCAACCGGCAGGATCCCGACAACGGAGGTGTTGATGGAGCGCACCAGCGTCTGGTTCACGGCCAGGTTGACCTCCTCGGCGAAGGTGCGCCGCCGGTTGGTCTGCCAGCCCTGGGTGTTCTCGCGGATCTTGTCGAAGACCACCACGGAGTCATAGAGGGAGTAGGAGAGGATCGTGAGGAAGCCGATGATCGCCGAGGGGGTGATCTCGAAGCCGCATGCGGCGTACACCCCGAGCGTGGTGATCACGGTGAACAGCAGGCCCGCGATCGCGGACAGGGACATCTTGACCGTGCGGAAGTACAGGGCCATGCCCACGGTGGCCAGGGCGACGAACGCGATCAGCCCCCAGGTGGCCTGCCGGGTGACCCCGGCCCCCCAGGAGGGTCCGACGAAGGAGGAAGTCACTTCGTCGTCGGTGACGTGGTAGGCGTCCTTCAGAGCCTGCTTGACGGCGAGGGTCTGGGCGTCATCCAGCTGGTCCGTCTGGACCCGGATGGTGCCCGGGGCGATGTCGGTGACCTCGGTGTGCTCGGCCTGGGCGTTATCGGCCACGGCCTGCTGCCCGATCTTCACGTCGGTGTTGGACACGTCCGAGACCGTGAACTCGGAGCCGCCGCGGAAGTCGATGCCGAACTTCAGCCCGCCCCCGAATACGGGGATGAGCACGGAGATGACCACCAGGGCCGCGGCGATGCTGAGCCACAGGCGCCGCTTGGGCACGAAGGGGATGGAGGTCTTCCCGGTGTAGAGGTTGCTGCCGAACTCGGCGAATCTAGCCACGGCGGGCTCCTTCCGTATCCTCGGCGTCGGTCCCGGCGCCCGGGGTCTGCTCGGTGCGGGGGCTCTCGCCCGCCGCGTCCTGCTCATCCTGCGCGTCCTGCGCCGGTGCGTCCTCGGCCGCGCACGCCTCGGCCCGACGCCGCTCGGCGATGGTCATCGGGGCCGCCGGCTCCTCCGAGGCGGCGCCCTTCCTCCGGCGCCGACGCCGCGGGGCGTCCTGCGGGTCCCGCAGCCGCCCGGCCCCGCGGTACAGCGGCACCGCCCCCAGGGCCTCGGCGTCCAGCCCGGAGTGCTTGCGGCCCTGCCCGAAGTAGCGGGTGCGCGAGAGCAGCACCATGACCGGGTGGGTGAACCAGAAGATCACCATGAGGTCCGCGACCGCGGTCAGCCCCAGGGCGAAGGCGAAGCCGCGGACGTTGCCCACGGCCACGAAGTACAGCACGACGGCGGCCAGCAGGTTCACGCCCTTGGAGGCCAGCACGGTGCGCCGGGCCCGCAGCCAGCCGTGATCCACCGCGGAGGGCACGCTGCGCCCATCGCGCAGGCCGTCGCGGATGCGCTCGAAGTAGACGATGAACGAGTCCGCGGTCTGCCCGATGGACACGATCAGCCCGGCCACCCCGGCCAGGGACAGCCGGTAGTTGATGCCCCAGCCGAGCAGGATGATCGCGGCGAAGGAGATCACCCCGGCCACCACCAGGGAGGCGATGGTCACGAAGCCGAGCAGGCGGTACTGGAACAGGGAATACACACAGACCAGGGCCAGGCCGATCAGTCCGGCGATGATGCCCATCTCCAGCTGGTCGGTGCCCAGGGTCGCGGAGATCTGCTGCTCGGATTCGATGTGGAAGCTGATGGGCAGCGCCCCGTACTTCAGCTGCTCGGCGAGGTTCTTCGCGGTCTCCTCGGTGAAGTTCCCTGTGATCTGCGCCTGCCCGTCGGCGATCACGGCCTCGGCGCGCGGGGCGGAGAGCACCTCGTCGTCGAGCATGATCGCGAAGGAGGCGCGGGGGTTGTTCGGGTCCTGGCCGTAGATCTGGTACAGCCGGGTGGTGACGTCCTTGAAGGTGCTCTTCGCGGCGTCGTCGAAGGTGATGTCCACGCCCCACTGCCCGGTGGTGGTCATGCCGTTGCCGGAGGTGACCTGGGAGAAGGAGGCGTCCTTGATGTCCTGACCCTTCAGCTCCACGGGCCCGAGGATGTACTTCTGCGAGCCGTCGGCCGAGCAGGCGACGACGGCGCGGTCCGCGGGCAGCTGCCGCTGGCCCTGCTGGGAGGATGTGGCCGAGCAGTCCTTGAGCTCGTACTCCTTCTGCAGCGCGGGGGTGATCCAGTTCTGGTCGGAGCCGTTCTTCGGCTTCTCGGTGGGCTCCTTGAGCTTGGCGTAGTCGGTGCGCTGCCCCTCAGGCACGGGCTTGCCGTCCCCGGAGGCCAGCACCGCGCGGAAGGACATCTGGGCGGAGGCCTGAATGAGGTCGCGGGTCTGCTGATCCGGCACGCCGGGCATGGACACGACGACGTTGCGCCCGGACTGGGTGGTGACCTCGGCCTCGGAGACCCCGGCCCCGTCCACGCGCTGGCGGATGATCTCCACGGCCTGGTCCAGCTGATCGGAGGAGATGCTCCCGCCGTCGGTGGATTCCGGGGAGAGGATCATCTGGGTGCCGCCGGAGAGGTCCAGGGCGAGCTTGGGGGTCCAGCTGCCGCCGAACTTGGCGGCGCTCAGCCCGATCGCCCCGATCATGATCGCGATGATCGCGGTCAGCAGGATCAGGGCGCGACGCGCCCCGGCCGTGCGGTTCTTCCTTGCCATGGAGGGAGGTCCTGAAGTGCTCATGCGCAGGTGCCGGGCCGCGCGGAGGCGGTCATCCGGCACCTGGCGGGGTGGGAGGGGGTGAGGCGGGTCAGCGGTCGGTGCCGCGCGGGTCCTCGGGGTCGACGGTCTCGCCGTTGACGGTGGTGCCGCCGCGGACCTGCTGCTGCCCGGTGCCCTCGGCGTCGTTGTGCCCGGTGACCTCCTGCTCGGGGCGGGCCCCGGCGGCCGCGGCCTGCGGGGAGCCCGGCACGTTGCCGTTCTCATCGAGGATGGTGGTCACGGTCTGCAGGTGCACCTTCACGGTGGTGCCCGGGGAGACCTCGAGCATCGCGGTGGCGTTGTCGCGGTCCACGGAGGCGATGGTGCCGTAGAGGCCGAACTGGGTCATCACGGGGGTGCCCGGGCCCATGGCCTCCTGCTTGCGCTGCATCTCCTGGCGCATCTTCTTCTGCCGGCGGGCCGGCAGCACCAGGAAGAGCACGATGAACACGACCGCGATGAGCAGGAACATCAGGTTGCCTCCCGCGGCACCTCCTTCGGCTGCTTGCAGGGTGCCGGCGGACGGGTCAGCGAACAGGTGCATGTCTTCCTTCGAGGATCGGGGAGGTGGCGGACGGTCCCGCCCATCCTAGAGGACGCAACTGGGTGCCCACCGAATGCGTCCCGTTCCGGGGCGCATCGCGCGGGCTCACTGCTCCGGTCGGTCCAGGCCCAGGTGCTCCCAGGCCGCCGGCAGCGCGATGCGCCCGCGCGGGGTGCGGCCCATCAGCCCCTCGCGCACCAGGTACGGCTCGGCGACGGTCTCCACGGTCTCGGTCTCCTCCCCCACGGCGATGGCCAGGGTGGACAGGCCCACCGGTCCCCCGCCGAAGGTGCCCACCAGGGCCTGCAGCACGGAGCGGTCCAGCCGGTCCAGCCCCCGGGCGTCCACCTCGTACATGTCCAGGGCGGCCCCGGCGGCGCGGGCGTCGATCCGGGCAACGTCGTGCACCAAGGCCCAGTCCCGGACCCGGCGCAGCAGGCGGTTGGCGATGCGCGGGGTGCCCCGGGAGCGGGAGGCGATCTCCCGGTAGCCCTCCGCGGAGATGTCCAGATCCAGCAGGCCTGCGGAGCGGCGCAGCACCAGCTCCAGCTCCTCCACGGCGTAGAACTCCAGGTGCCCGGTGAAGCCGAAGCGATCCCGCAGCGGCCCCGGCAGCAGCCCGGCCCTGGTGGTTGCCCCGACCAGGGTGAAGGCGGGCAGCTCCAGCGGGATGGAGGTGGCCCCGGCGCCCTTGCCGACGACGACGTCCACCCGGAAGTCCTCCATGGCCATGTAGAGCATCTCCTCGGCCGGGCGGGACATCCGGTGGATCTCATCCAGGAACAGCACCTCCCCGGGGGTCAGGGAGGACAGGATCGCGGCGAGGTCCCCGGAGTGCTGGATCGCCGGGCCGGAGCTGATGCGCAGCGGGGCGCCCATCTCCTCGGCGATGATCATCGACAGGGTGGTCTTGCCCAGCCCCGGCGGGCCGGAGAGCAGGACGTGGTCCGCGCTGCGCCCGCGCAGCTTGGAGGCCCGCAGCACCAGGGACAGCTGCTCGCGCACCCGCTGCTGGCCCACGAAGTCGTCCAGGGTGCGCGGGCGCAGGGCCGCCTCGATGGCCTGGTCCTCGGGTTCGGCCTGGGCGTCCACGAGGCGCTCGTGCGGCGCCGGGCCGCCGGTTGCTGGCTGCTGGCTCATGCGGGGTGCTCCTCCTGGCGGGCCGGCGGGTCCGCCGCGTGGTCGATCCTGCGCCGCACCTCGCGGCGGCAGGGCTCTGGGTGGCGGTGGGTCAGCGGCGGGCCGCGCCGAGTCCGGCGAGCACGGCCTTCAGCGCGGCCGGCACCGTCAGGTCCGCCGCCTGCGGGTCGGTGCGCACATAGCCGTCCACGGCGGTCGCGGCGTCCTTCTCCGACCAGCCCAGCCCGATCAGCGCCTCGGTGACCTGCGGGGCCCAGGCGGGCCCGTCGGCGGAGCCGGTCCCGCCCTGCGGGGCGGGCTCCTCCTCGGGCAGCACGAGCTTGCCGGCCAGCTCCAGCACGATCCGCCGGGCGCCCTTGGGGCCGATGCCGGGGACCTGGGAGAAGGCCTTGTCGTCTCCGGCGGCCACCGCGCGGGCGACGTCGGCCGGTGAGTGCACGGCCAGCACGGCCAAGGCGATGCGCGGGCCGATTCCGGAGACCCCGAGCATCGTGGTGAACACCTCCCGCTCCTCCGCGGTGCGGAAGGCGAACAGGGTCAGAGAGTCCTCCCGGACCACCAGGTGGGTCTGCACCCGGGCCGTCTCCCCCACCTTCAGGCCGGCGAGGGTGGCCGGGGTCGCGGCCACGAGCAGGCCGACGCCGCCCACCTCGAGGACGGCCTCGTGCAGGCCCACGTGGGCCACGGTTCCGGACAGCGTGGAGATCATGCACCCATCCTATTCGAACACATCTGCGAATCCCAGCCTCGGCGTCGGCCGCGGGCTCAGCGGCGGCCGACCCCGCCGGATCCTGCGCCGCGGCGCCCGGAGCGCTCGGCCTCCCGCCAGGCGCGCTGGGCCGGGGTCAGCCCGGTGCGGGTCGCCCGGGCGGGGATCGAGCCCTGGTGGGTCTGCACGCCCGCGGTCATGTCGTAGCCGGTGCCCAGCCCGCCGGAGCGCCAGCCGTGGCAGATCGCCAGGGCTAGCGCGTCAGCGGCGTCGGCCGGGCGCGGCATGGCCTCCAGGCCCAGGATGCGGGTCACCATCCGCCCGACCGAGGCCTTGTCCGCCCGGCCGTCGCCGGTCACCGCGGCTTTGGCCTCGGAGGGGGTGTGCCAGGCCACGGGGATGCCGAGGGAGGCGGCCGCGGCGATGACCACCCCGGAGGCGTGGGCCGTGCCGATGACCGTGTTCACGGATTCCTGGGCGAAGACCCGCTCGATGGCCATGACGTCCGGGCGCAGCTCGCGCATCCAGGCCAGGGCGTGCTCCTGGATGTGCAGCACCCGGGCGTCCAGGGAGTCGGCGGCTTGGGTCCCGGCCACCCCCACCCGCACGAGGCTCGCCTTCCGGGTGGCGTCCATGTCCACGACGCCGAACCCGCAGCGGGTCAGCCCCGGGTCCACCCCGAGGATGCGCAGGGATCGGGTGCTACTCGGCATCCTCGAGCTGGGCCATGACCTCCGGGGAGATCTCCACGTTGGAGTAGACGTTCTGCACGTCGTCCAGCGCCTCGATCGCGTCGGCGAGCTTGAGGAACTTCTTCGCCCCGTCGGCGTCCAGGTCCACGGTCATGGTGGGCCGGAACTGCGGGTCGTCGTTGTTGTACTCCAGCTCGGCGGCGTCCAGGGCCTTGCGGATCTCGGGCAGGTCGGAGGCCTCGGAGATGACCTCGAAGACCTCGTCCTCCTCCTTGACCTCATCGGCCCCGGCGTCGAGCACGGCCATCAGGACGTCGTCCTCGGTCAGCCCGTCCTTCTTGGCCACCTCGGCCACGCCCTTGCGCTCGAACATGAAGGACACGGAGCCGGGATCGGCCATGGTGCCGCCGGAGCGGGTCACCGCGGTGCGCACGTCCGCGGCGGCGCGGTTCTTGTTGTCGGTCAGGCACTCGATGTACAGAGCCGAGCCCTGGGGGCCGCGGGCCTCGTAGAGGATCTCGGAGTAGTCCACGACCTCGCCGGTCAGCCCGGCGCCGCGCTTGATCGCGCGGTCGATGTTGTCGTTGGGCACGGAGTTCTTCTTGGCCTTGGACACGGCCAGGTCCAGGGCCGGGTTGCCGGCGACGTCGGCCCCGCCCATGCGCGCGGCGACCTCGATGCCCTTGATGTACTTGGCGAAGGCCTTGGCGCGCTTGGCGTCGATCGCGGCCTTCTTGTGCTTGGTGGTGGCCCATTTGGAGTGACCGGACACGGGGTCTCCTTCGTGCGTCGGGGAATCGTCGGAAAATCATCGGGGTGCCGCGGGCACGGCTGCTCCCCAGTCTAGTGCGCCTGTCCAGCCCCGCCCCGGGACGGCTACCGGACGACTCGCTGACGGCTCTCGGACGGCGCCGGGGGCGGGGTGCGGTGCGGCCGACTCAGCGGGGCCGGGAGGCGGCGACCTCGCGGGCGCGCTCGGTCAGGGTGTCGTCGATCGGCTCGGGGTCGAAGGAGCCGCAGCGGCGCCGGGCGGCTTGGCCGATCAGGTAGTCGGTGATCCGGGGGTTCTTCGGCAGGAGGGAGCCGTGCAGGTAGGAGCCGATGACGTGGTGCACCCGGGCGCCCTCCCCGGCGTCGTCGAGGTTGTTGCCCTGTCCCAGGGTCACGGTGCCCAGGGGCTGGACGTCCTGGCCGAGGTAGGTCAGTCCGGAGTGGTTCTCGTAGCCGACGACCTGCCCGAACTCCGGGGTGTCCAGGACGATGTTGCCGATCAGCCGCTGCCTGCCCCCCACGGTGCGGGCGTCGAAGATCCCGATGCCCTCCAGGACCTGCCCGTCCACGGTGGTGAATTCGTGGCCGAACAGCTGGTAGAGCCCGCAGATCACCAGCATGGGCACGCCGTTCTCGGCCATCCGGCGCAGCCGGGGGGCGATGGCGTGCAGATCCTCCTGGATCACGGACTGCCCCGAGTCCTGGCCGCCGCCGCCGATGACGATGTCCACGTCCTCGGGGAACTCGTCCTCGGGGTTGTAGTCGATGATCTCGGTGGTGTATCCGTGCTTCTGGGCGCGCCGGGACAGGGACAGCACGTTGCCCCAGTCCCCGTAGATGTTCATGTCCCGGGGGTACAGCTGCAGGATCCGCAGGTGGCCCTTGGCCGCTACCTTGTCGGGCTGGTGGGACTGCGCGGCGGGCGCGGTGCGCTCGGTCATGGTCAGATCTCCTCCACGTCGGTGATCCTCCCCAGCTCGCGGCGCAGCACGAGCATGGAGGTGTAGGTGCAGAACACGCGCATCGGGCGGTCCCCGGCCCCGTCCAGGAAGGCGCGCAGGGCCTCGGGAAGCTCCGGGTGCACCTCGCGCACGGGGACGTCGTCGTGCTCCAGGCGCAGGGCCATGTCCCAGGCGCGGGTCCCGCCGACCACGTCCACGCCGCCCTCGCGCAGGACGTCGAAGTCCACGTCCCACAGCCAGGAGACGTCGCGCCCATCGGCGTACTCGTCGTTGATGGTGATCATCGTGGCCCAGTCGTCCCCGGTGGCCGAGGCCAGGGACAGGCGGAAGCCGGCGGGGTTCTTCACCAGCAGCAGCTGCAGGGTGCTCTGCCCGATCCGCACGGATTCCCCGCGCCCGAAGGCCGGGGTGACCTCGGACAGGGCGCGCAGCAGCGCCGCCTCGTCGGTGCGCTCCCCCATGATCTGGCGGGTCAGGGCCAGGGCGCCGGCGGCGTTGTAGATGTTGTAGATGCCGTAGAGGGTGATCTGCGCGGTGACCTCCCGCCCGGCGATGGACAGCACGCTGCGGGTGCCCTCGAAGGCCTCCAGCACGACGTCGGCCTCGGGCAGGTCCGCGGCCTGGCGGGCCGGGGCCTTGTCCCGCATCTCATCGTCGGAGGGGAAGCGGGCGCGCAGCTGCTCGGACAGGCCGTAGTAGACGGCGCGGGTGCCGGGGGTCAGGTCCGCGGCGATCCGGCGGATCCGGGGGTCCTCCCGGTTGAGGACCACGGCCTCGGTGGTGGCCTGGGCGACCTGGGTGAGCATCTTGCGGGTCGTGTCGATCTCCCCGAAGCGGTCCAGCTGGTCGCGCATGACGTTGAGCAGCAGGGCGTGGCGGGGCTTCACGGCCCGCACGAAGTGCACCGCGTGGGCCTCGTCCAGCTCCAGCACGGCGATGTCCGCCTCCAGGCGCCCGCGCAGGTCCATCTCCCCGAGCAGGGCCGCGGCGACCCCGCGCACGAAGTTGGAGCCGGTGCGGTTGGTGAACACCCGCAGCCCCTGGGATTCCAGCAGCTGCACGGTCATCTTGGTGGTGGTGGTCTTGCCGTTGGTCCCGGAGATCACGACGACGCCGTGGGGCAGCCGGGCCAGCTCGCGGGCGACGAAGCCGGGGTCGGCCTTCTCCATGAACAGTCCGGGGAAGGCGGAGCCGCCGCCGCGCAGGCGGGTGGCGGTGCGGATGCCCTGCCCGATCAGGCGCGTGAGGGCTCGGGGTCGCAGGGGGTGAGGCATGGGGACCATCCTACCGATCGGGGCGAACCGCTCGGACCGGGACGTTCCACGCTCTCCCCTCGGGCCGGGATGGCGTGGACGGGTGCGCTGTGGAGGGGCACGGGCGGGCCGGGTGGGGTGATCGGGGCCCGGGCGGAAGCTAGGGTGTGGTCCATGGCACCTGAGATTCCCGAGACATCGCCCCTGCTGAGACCCTCCGATCTGCCCGGTGGACTGCCGGATCTGTCCGAGACCGGTCCTGAGGAGCTGGATCGTCTGCTGCGGTCCGGGATGGCCGCGCAGCGGGATGCCTGGGAGCGGATCGCCGCAGATTCCGCCCCGGCGGATTTCGCCACGGTGATCGAGCCGCTGGAGACGGCGGCCGCGCAGTTTGCCCGGGTCACCGGGATCTTCCACACCTTCATCAGTGCGATGGGCACCGAGGAGGTCCTCGAGCTGCATCGCCGCTGGGCCGGCCCCCTGGCCGAGCATGAGGCGGCCTCCGCCCGGGATCCCCGTCTGGCCCGGCGGCTGGCCGCCGTCGAGGAGGAGGGGCTGGATCCGGTGCGGCGGCATGTGCTGCGGCGCTGGCGCGAGGACTTCGAGGACCGCGGGGCCTTCCTCGAGGAGACCGCCCGGGACGAGGTGGCGCGGATCGAGCAGGAGCTGGCGCAGCTGTCCGCCCGGTTCGGCGCCGGGCTGCTGGCCGGGGCTGAGCAGGCGGGCCTGCTGCTGGAGGACGAGAGGCAGCTGGCCGGTCTGCCCGAGGATCGGGTGCGCCAGGCCGCCGAAGCGGCGCAGCTGGCCGGGCACCCGGGAAGCTACCTGCTGGTGCAGGACCTGTTCGCGGTGCCGTCGGTGCTGTCCTCGCTGCTGGACCGGGACACGCGGCGTCGGCTGTGGCGGGATTCGGTGAACCGGGGGCGGGGCGAAGCCCGGGACGAGGGGGCCGCGGACACCCCGGAGCTGCTGACGACGGCGGCGCGGATCGCTGAGCTGCGGGCCCGCCGGGCCGAGCTGTTCGGGGCCCGCACCCACGCCGAGCTGCAGCTGCGCCGCTCCGTGGCCGGGACCCCGAAGCGGGCGCTGGGGATGCTCGAGGAGCTGGCCCCGCGGGCCCGGGCGGCGTTCCAGCGGGAGCTTGCGGTGATGGCGGAGGTCGCCGGCGTCGAGCCTGGGCAGATCCAGCCCTGGGATGTCCCGGTGCTGCTGGAGCGGGTGGCCCGGGAGCGCTACGCCGTGGATGCCCAGGCGCTGCGCCCATATTTCTCCTTCGAGCGGACCCTGGTCGACGGCGTGTTCGCGGCCGCCTCGCGGCTGTACGGGGTGCAGTTCACGGCCCGCCCGCAGCTGCCCGGATACCACCCGGAGGTGCGCTTCTGGGAGGTCCGCGATGAGCAGGACCGCCTGCTGGGGCTGTTCGGCCTGGATCCGTGGGCCCGACCCACCAAGCAGGGTGGGGCGTGGATGCACGAGATCGTGCCCCGGGACGCCCGGGTCGGCCAGACCCCGGTGGTGATGAACACCCTGAACTTCACCCGTCCCGGGCAGGGCGAGGAGAAGCTGCTCAGCGCGGACAACGTGCGCACGATGTTCCACGAGTTCGGCCACGCCCTGCACTCCCTGCTGAGCACGGTGGTCTGGCCCACCGCGGCCGGGACCAACGTGCCCCGGGATTTCGTGGAGTACCCGTCGCAGGTCAACGAGATGTGGATGTTCCACCCGGAAGTGCTGCCCCACTACGCCCGCCACCACGAGACGGGCGAGCCGCTGCCGACCGAGGCCGCACGCGCCCTGCAGGAGGCGGCCCGGTGGGGTGAGGGCTTCCGCACCGTGGAGTACCTGGGGGCTGCCCTGCTGGACATGGCCTGGCACACCCGCGGCACCGACGCCGAGCCGCTGGAGACTCCGCAGCAGGTGCGGGAGTTCGAGCGGGAGGTGCTGGCCCGGTACGGGCTGGCGGATCTTCCGGTGGCCCCGCGGTATGCGACCGGGATGTTCAAGCACATCTTCGAGGGCGGCTATTCGGCCGGGTACTACTCGTACATCTTCTCCGAGATGATGGACGCGGAGACCGTGGACTGGTTCCGCGCCCGCGGCGGGCTGCGCCGGGAGAACGGGCAGGTGTTCCGGGACCGGCTGCTGGCCCGCGGCTCCGAGCAGGATCCGGCGCAGTCCTTCCGGGATCTGCTCGGCCGGGACCCGCAGATCGGGCCGCTGCTGCGCCGTCGCGGGCTGGTGGATGACGACGCCGAGCGGGATGGTGCCGCAGGAGAAGGTGCCGAGGGGACCGGCGCCGATGAGTGAGGCCGTATCCTCCTGGTCCGCGCTCATCCGGGATCTGGACGGTGCCCCGGTGGTGTGGCGGGATCTGTCCTGGCGGGAGCGGGAGCCGGTGGTCGCCGTCGAGCCCGTGGAGGACGGCGTGCCGTGCGGGACGGTGCTGCGGACCCGGCTGGACCTCGGGGACGCCCCGCTGGTGCGGGCCCTGCCCGTGCCCGACGGCGTCGAGCCGCGCTGGTGCGCCGGCTTCGCCCACGCCGAGGTCGATGAGCAGGGCACGGCGCGGTTCCGCACGGTGGCCTGCCCGAAGCACCAGCGCATCCGCAGCGGCCAGCAGTGCGGGCTGTGTCGGCACCTGGACCGCTTCCGGCCCCTGCACCGGGTGCACCGCGGGGCACGGCTGACCGACGCCGCGCTGGCTTATGTGAGCCGTCCGCACTGGCTGTACATCGCGACCTTCCCGGATGCCGCCTCCAAGGTGGGCACGGCCCATGAGCGCTCCCAGGTGACCCGCCTGGATCAGCAGGCGGCGGCCCGGGCCACCTGGATCGCGCTGGCCCCAGACGGGATCCTGGTGCGCCGACTGGAGGACGCCGTGGGGAGCGAGCAGGGGCTGACCCAGTTCAAGCAGGTGCGGACCAAGCACCGGGCGTGGGCCGCCCCGCGGCCGGCGGAGGAGCTCGACGCCGCGCACGACAGTGCGGTGCGGGCTGCCCGGCGGCTGCTGGCCGACTGGGGCGCTGCACAGGGCCCGACGGCGGGCGCGGCGTCGGACAGTACCGCTGAGGCCGTTCCGGGCGGTGTGTCCGGCGAAGTCTCGAGCGGTGTCTCCGGAGCAGCGGGGTACGCGCCCCCGGAGGTGGGATCCTCCCTGGACGGCGTGGAGCTCGTCCATCAGGCGTGGGAACCGTCCCCCGTGATGGCGCGGATCTACGCCGCGCTAGACAGGGACACCACTCAACCTCTGCAACAGGTCAAAGGTTTCGCCGATCAATCTGCACCTGAGATCGAATCATCCGGAGGCGAGCTGCTGGGGGCGGCGGGCCCGTTCCTGGCCCTCTCCCGCGCCGTCGGTGAGGCGCCCGCGCTGGTCAGCACCGCGGAGTTCAAGCACCGCGAGGTCGTGCTCCGGCGGTGACCGCACGACCCGCCGGGTGCGGCACCGCCCTCTGGGGGTGACGCGCTCCCCGCGGGATGTTCACCCGTTCGTCACCCCGGCCCACCCTTCCGGGCGGCTCGGTCGGGCGGGGCGGTGGTTAGTATGAGCGCATGAGCACCGAGCAGCACGACGATCCCGACGCCCCGGCCCTGTCGGCCATCACGATCTTCACCGGCTCAGCCCTGGGTGATGACTCGGCCTTCGCCCGCGAGGCCCGCCGCCTGGCCGAGCACCTGGCGCGGGAGGGCCTCGGGGTGGTCTACGGCGGCGGGAACGTGGGACTGATGGGCGTGGTGGCCGATGCCGCCCGCTCGGCTGGCGGTCGGGTGCGCGGGGTCATCCCGGAGGGCCTGGTGCGCGGGGAGATCGCCCACGAGGGGCTGGATGCCCTGGAGATCGTCCCGGATATGCACCGGCGCAAGCAGCGGATGAACGAACTCGGGGACGCCTTCGTGGCCCTGCCCGGCGGGGCCGGGACCCTGGAGGAGCTGTTCGAGATGTGGACCTGGCAGCAGCTGGGCTTCCACCGCAAGCCGGTGGCGGTCTACGACGTCGGCGGCTTCTGGTCCCCGATGCTGGCGATGCTGGACGAGATGGTGGCTCGCGGGTTCATCCGGGAGTCCTTCCGGAATCGGCTGATCGTGGCGAGCGAGCCGGACGAGCTGCTGGGCAAGCTGCGGGCCTGGCGCCCGGCCGCACCGAAGTGGGGGCGCTGAGGCGAGGCCCGGTTCAGTCGTCGTCGTCGGCGGGCCAGGCCCTGGCCAGCAGCTCGCGGATCTCGGCGAGGGTCTGGGTAACGGTCTTGGTGCCGGCGACGATCGGCAGGAAGTTGGTGTCCCCGCTCCAACGGGGCACGATGTGCTGGTGCAGGTGCGCGGCGATCCCCGCTCCCCCGATCTTGCCCTGGTTCATCCCGATGTTGAACCCGGCGGCATGGGACTGCTCGCGCAGCACGCCCATGATGATCTGGGTGAACCGGGCGATCTCCGCGGTCTCCTGTTCGGTGGCCTCGTCGTAGTCGGCGATGTGCCGGTACGGGCAGACCAGCACGTGCCCGGGGTTGTACGGGTAGAGGTTCAGCACGACGAAGGCGTGCTCCCCGCGGTGCACGATCAGCGAGTCCTCATCCTTGCGGGTGGGGGCGGCGCAGAAGGGGCAGGTGTGCTCGTCGTAGTCCTGCTGCCCGCCGGAGACGTAGGCCCGACGGTGCGGGGTCCACAGCCGCTGGAAGGCGTCCGGCACGCCGGGCAGCTGGAAGTCGTCGGTGATCTGGTCCGTGTCCTGCGGCTGGCTCATGGCTCCCAGACTAGCCCGTGGCGCGCCCGTGCCGGTGGTGTGCGACGGCGGCGGATTCGGCGGCCGGTGAACCTGCCCGACCGTCGGCGCTGGGCCGGGTATAGGTTGGGAGCCATGCGTCCTCTGACCGAATCCCAGATCCGCTCCAGCTTCATCAACTGCACCAAGGGCGAGGCCTCCCGCCTGAGCCTGCCGGCGGGGCTGGGCGCCTGGGACTGGGAGGCGGAGGTCTTCCTCGGGTGGATCGACCCGAAGTCCCCGCAGCGCGGCTACGCGGTGGTGCCCCAGGAGGACGGCTCCCTGCGCGGGGTCGTGCTGACCAAAGCGACCAACCGCGGGCGGGGATCGGCGCAGATGTGCCAGTTCTGCCTGACCCTGCACTCCGGCTCCGGGGTGTCCCTGTTCTCGGCAGCGCGCCCCTCCGCCAAGGGCGGGAAGGGCCATTACAGCTCGGTGGGCACCTACCTGTGCCAGGACCTGCGCTGCACGGACTACACCCTGGGCCGACGCCGCCCGGAGGGGGTCCGGCAGATGGAGGAGACCATGACCGTGGAGGACCGCCGGGAGCGGACCCTGGCCAACGCCCGCGGATTCATCGACCGCCTGGCCGAGGAAGGCTGAGCTTCGGTCCAGTTAACTCACCGTGTGCTATTTTTAGAGTCGCAATTTGAAAAATACAGCATATAATATGGCCTAGCCCAACGATTCAAAATTTGATGCACCGCAGGGATGTATTGAATGGGTGGCATGGTCAGAAATGCAGAAATAAGATTATAGTAGGCCCTGTAAATAAGGCGATTCGACTTGAAGCGTCTCGGGATGTCGAGAATTACCTTAATCCTCTGGGAGTCCCTGGGCATTGAACCGGAGATTCGTATGAGATTTCGGATATCGCTTCCAGATATTCGCCCATATCCTCTAATCCCAGACAGTTGAAATCTTATGTCGTATGCAATCCGCTGAGCCCTCAACCCGTCAAAAGCCCCGAGTGGGTCACGTTCAACCGTAACAACCCAGAAGAGATAAAGCAGGGGATAGTATATTAAAATAATAACCAGAATCGGAATCAAGCCATCCTGAAACAAGCTGCTAAAGCCGTATTCCTGTGATAAATTATAGAGAGCTTGTAATGTGATTATTATTGGTAATATTACGAATGAGATTATTGATGCAACAAATATAAGAATCGCAAATGTGAATGCGAACGCACTCCGCTTGATAAATGGGACTGGATATTTGTCGTACCCTAATTTCCAGGAGCTTCTTATCGCATTGATTCTCTTCGCTAGGTAATGGTTACCCTGGGCCCGCGACATCGCATTTTGACTCCACGTAAAAAGTTGTTCAACAACCTCTTTTTCACTAGCTTTTGAACTTCTCCCTCCTCTCCGCCACCCGACGTTTCCATTTGACTTAAGAAGATTGTCGTATTTAGTTAAATAATCCAGCTCAGAGTCAGACAATGGGAATCCCAGTCTCTTCTGGCCGGCATTCTTAGAGGCGTCCCAATAGCTCGTTACAATTTTCTGAACTAGCCACACCAAGAGAGTAACGGGGGCTCCCACCATCGGTGGAATCAGGTACGTCCAAAGCTGCTCCATGCTGGGCTTCCCCCGTTGCTATTCAGGCCGCCGTCGGGTCCGCGTTGTTGCGCGAGCGCACGTGCTCGACGATGCGGGCCACCGCCTCGTCCACGGGCACGCCGTTGTCCTGGGAGCCGTCGCGGAAGCGGAAGGAGACCGCACCGTGTTCGGCGTCCTCTCCCCCGGCGATCAGCACGAACGGCGCCTTCTCCTTGGCGGCGTTGCGGATCTTCTTGGGGAAGCGGTCTGTGCTCTCGTCCACCTCCACGCGGATGCCCTCGGCGCGCAGCTTCGCGGCGATCTCGGCCAGGTAGTCGTTGAAGGCTTCGGCCACGGGGATCCCGATGACCTGCACCGGCGCCAGCCAGGCCGGGAAGGCCCCCGCGTAGTGCTCGGTGAGCACGCCGAAGAACCGCTCCAGGGAGCCGAACTTCGCGGAGTGGATCATCACCGGCTCCTGCCGGGTGCCGTCGGCGGCCTGGTATTCCAGGCCGAAGCGGGCCGGCTGATTGAAGTCGTACTGCACGGTGGACATCTGCCAGGTGCGCCCGATGGCGTCCTTGGCCTGCACGGAGATCTTGGGCCCGTAGAACGCGGCCCCGCCCGGATCCGGGACCAGGTCCAGCCCGGTCTCCTCGGCCACCTGCTGCAGGATGGCGGTGGCCTCCTCCCACTGCTCGTCGGTGCCGATGAACTTGTCCTTCTTCTCCCCTTCGGTGTCCCGGGTGGACAGCTCCAGGTAGAAGTCGCTCATGCCGAAGTCGCGCAGCAGGGAGAGCATGAAGTTCAGCAGGTGGCGCACCTCGCCCGGGGCCTGCTCCTTGGTCACGTAGCTGTGGGAGTCGTCCTGGGTGATCATCCGCACGCGGGTCAGGCCCTGCAGCACCCCGGACTTCTCGTCCCGGTACACGGTGCCGAATTCGAAGAACCGCAGGGGCAGCTCGCGGTAGGAGCGGCCGCGGGAGCGGAAGATCTCATTGTGCATGGGGCAGTTCATGGCCTTGAGCCGGTACTTCACCGACTCCTCCTCCATGGGCGGGAACATGCCGTCGGCGTAGTACGGCAGGTGTCCGGAGGTGTAGAACAGATCCTCCTTTGAGATGTGCGGGGTCTTCACGTACTGGAAGCCCTCGGCGATGTGCCGCTCCCGCACGTAGTTCTCCATCTCCCGCAGGATGATGCCGCCCTTGGGGTGGAACACGGGCAGGCCGGGGCCGATGGTCTTGGGGAAGGAGAACAGGTCCAGCTCCTCCCCCAGGCGGCGGTGGTCGCGCCGCTCGGCCTCGGCCAGGCGGTCCTTGTACTCCTGCAGCTGCTCCTTGGTGGGCCAGGCGGTGCCGTAGATGCGCTGCAGCATCGGGTTCTTCTCCGACCCGCGCCAGTAGGCCCCGCCGGTGCGGGTCAGGGCGTAGCCGTTGGCGATGAGCTTGGTGTTGGGCAGGTGGGGTCCGCGGCACAGGTCTTTCCAGACGGTTTCGCCCTTGCGGTCCACGTTGTCGTAGATGGTGATCTCACCTTCGCCGACCTCCACGGAGGCGCCCTCGGCGGCGTCGGCCCCGGAGCCGGGCCCCTGGGACAGGCCCAGCAGCTCGATCTTGTACGGCTCCTCGGCCATCTCCGCGAGCGCCTCGTCGTGGGTGACGACGCGGCGGCGGAAGGTCTGCCCGGACTTGACGATCTTCATCATGGACTTCTCGAGCTTCTTCAGGTCCTCGGGGGTGAAGGGCTCGGCGACGTCGAAGTCGAAGTAGAAGCCGTCGGTGATGTAGGGGCCGATGCCGAGCTTGGCATCGGGGCGCAGCTGCTGGACGGCCTGGGCCATGACGTGGGCGGCGGAGTGGCGCAGGACCTCCAGGCCCTCGGGCTCGTGGATGCGCACGGGCACGACGTCGTCGCCTTCGGCCAGCTCGGTGGACAGGTCCTTGAGGGTGCCGTTGATGCGGGCGACGACGATGTCCTGCTCATCGGCGAACAGCTCGGCCGCGGTGGTCCCGGGGGTCGCCTGCTGGGCTTCGCCGTCGACGTAGAGGTGCAGGGTCTCGGCCGGTGCGGCCATGGGCGTTCACTCCTTGTTCGGTGGCACGCCGGTACCGGGGGCGTGCTGGTTCGGGTGCGGGCCGGCCTCGGATGGGCGAGCACCGTGGCCATTCTACCGTCTGCGCTCCTGGCCGGGGCGTGCCTGGTCCCCGGGGAGAGGGCGGGGGGATCAGATGAGCAGGGCCGGGACGATCGCGGCGAGGCCGGGGGCCACGCAGGTGATGCCCAAGGACAGGGCGAGCAGGCGGCGGAACAGGGCCTGCTGGTCGCGTTCGTCGGTGTAGGAGATGATCAGGGTCCCGGCGACGTGGATGGGGTTCATCACGGTGAGGGTCGCTGGGGCGGCGACGGCGGCGAGCACCCAGGTCAGGGCGGGGTTCTCCCCGAAGGCGGAGAAGACCAGGGGCATGACCAGGCCGAGGACCCCGAGGGTCGAGGATTCGATGTTGCACAGGGCGGCGGTCATGTAGGCGAGCAGGAACACCAGGAGCACCTGGCTGCCGGTGGATTCCAGGCCGGCCTGGATGGTGTCCATGGTGCCGATGCTCTGCAGGGCGCCGAGGTAGGTCAGCAGACCGCACAGCAGCAGCACGGAGGGCCAGGGCACGGAGCGCAGCAGCTTCTTCTCCTCGGGCCGGAAGAGCAGCTGGAGCACGATGACCAGGGCGACGGCGGTGAGTCCGACGTCGGTCTTGGCGAAGACGACGAACAGGACGAAGACCAGCAGGGAGGCGGCGGCGGTGATGGCGTAGGCGGGGCGCAGCCCGCGGGCGGCGTCCTCGTCGACGATGACCAGGGGCCGGGTGTAGGGCTGGGCGTCGGCGGCGATGTCCTGGGGGTTCTGCCCGGCGGCGGGGCCGCGGAAGCGGGCCAGGCCGATCTGCAGGACGAGGACGACGGCGGCGGCCATGGCCAGGCTCAGGGCCCAGATCAGCCAGGGCTGGTAGCTGATGTGGTGCTGGTCGGCGACCTTGCGGATGACGGCGCCGGCGGGGTTCAGCGGGGAGAGTCCGGCGGAGTTGGCGCCGATGACCACGGCGAGCTCGCTGATGAGGAAGGAGCGGGGGAAGCGGCGGGACAGGTGCGCGATGGTCGGCACGAGCAGGGTGATGGGTGCGGTGGCGAAGGCGCCGAGGGAGGACAGGACGGCGCCGATGAGGAATCCGGCCCAGGGGATCAGGTGGGTGCGCTCCCCGATGAGGCGGTAGACCCGGTCCACGAACCAGGTCAGGGCCCCGGAGCGCTCGAGGTGCCCGAACAGCAGGGAGACCCCGACCAGCAGCACGAAGATCGAGCCGGGGAAGGCCTCGTAGACGTCCTCGGCGGTGAGGTGGGCGGTCAGGGCGAGGACGAAGGTCGCGGCCAGGGCGAGCAGGCCGATGTTGATGCGCCGCCAGATCGCCAGGATGAGGGCGAGGGCGAGCAGCGCGAGGGAGAGTGTCTGGACCGGATCCACGGTGATCCCTTCGGTGGTGCGGCGCGGGGCCGGGGTCGGTGCGGAGGCCCCGGTCGGGTGCTGCGGGGTGTGTGAGGCGTGCGGCGGCGGGCTGCGATGCGCGCCACACGGAGATCCATTGTAGGGCGATGCTCCTGGGGGCCAGTCTCTTCCCATCGTCCCTGCCCGTCTGTACTCTTTTCTGTACAGATACCGCGGGGAGAGGGGCGGCAGTGAAGACGATGACGTATACGGAGTCCCGGGCGCGCTATGCCGAGGTGCTGGACGGCGTGGTGCAGGACCGGGAGGAGGTGGTGATCACCCGCAGCGGTCACGACCCGGTGGTGATCCTCTCCCTGGCGGAGTATGAGTCGCTGAAGGAGACGGCGCACCTGCTGCGCTCCCCCTCCAACGCCCGTCGGCTGCTGGATGCGATGCAGCGTTTGGAGGCAGGAGAGGGCGAGCGCCACGAGCTCGTGGACCCCGATGCCTGACCTGCTGCTGACCTGGGACCCTGACGCCTGGGAGGACTACCTGTGGTGGCAGCGTCAGGATCGCGCCGTGCTGCGTCGGATCAACACGCTGATCCGGGACATCCAACGCCACGGGAATGAGGGCATCGGCAAACCGGAGCCGCTTCGTCATGACTTCGCCGGATACTGGTCCCGCCGGATCACTGCGGAACACCGACTGGTGTATCAACTCACCGACCGCCAGGTGCTCATCGCCGCGTGCCGCTATCACTACGGGCAGTGAGTCCCCGGCCCCGATCCGTCTGCCGGCTCAGTCGGCGGCCAGGGGGCGGGTGCGCGCCGGGGCGAAGGGCAGGGGCGCGGTCCCGTCCATGAGCTGGCGCAGGTCCCAGGCCTGGTGGGCGGTCACGGAGATGCCGCGGGGCCCGGTGCGCCGGGTGGTGCCGCGGATCAGGAGCATGGGGGTGCCGAACAGCTCGGGTCCGGACAGGGCCTGGGCGTCATCGAAGAAGGCGGCGTCCACGCAGCCGGTGCCGTCGTCCACGGAGACGAAGACCACCCGCTTACCGGACTTCATGGGCGGGGTCATCGTGGAGACCCGCACCCCGGCCACCCACACCTCGGTCCTGTTGCGCAGGCTCAGCAGGTCCGCCGCGCGGGTCAGCGGCCAGTCCGCCAGCCGGCCCGCCCACCCGGCCATCAGGTGCGCGGAGACATCCAGGCTCAGCACGTCCAGTTCGGTGCGCAGGGTCGCGGCCAGATCCGCGCTCTCCCGCGCCGGGTGGGGGTTCTCCGCCGCCCCCAGGGGCAGGGCCAGCTGCAGCGGGATCGCGCGCACCGACGTCGTCCGCAGGTCCTCGCTCCGCCGCACCTCGCCCCGCTGGCCCTCGGCCCACTGTCCCGGGGCGGCGACGCCGTCGAACACGGCCGGGTCCAGGGCGCCGATCGCGGCCAGGCGCTCCAGGGAGGGCCGGTGCGGGCGGACCCGGGCCCGCAGATCCGCCGCGGAGGTGTACGGCGCGCCGGCGATGATCCGGTCGATCTCCGCGGCGGACAGCGCGGAGACCTGGGTCAGGGGCAGCCGGATCGCCCAGTCCCGCGCCCGCCCCGGCTCCGCGTCCTCGGCGCTCCCCCGATGCTCCACCCGGTAGCTGGTCCCGGAGCGGTTGACGTCCACCGGCAGGATGCCCACCCCCATCCGGCGGGCGTCGGCCAGCAGCAGCCGCTGCGGGTACATGCCGGGGTCGTGCTCCAGGACCCCGGCCATGAAGTGCGCCGGGTAGTGGGTCTTCAGCCACGCGGACTGGTAGGTGGGGATCGCGAAGGCCGCGCCGTGGGCCTTGCAGAAGCCGAAGGAGCCGAAGGCCGCCAGGGCCTCCCACACCCGGTCGATCACGGGCCCGGGGTACCCGCGGGCCGCGGCGGCCTTCCGGAAGAACGCCTCGGTCTCCGGCTCCCGCGGGCCGCCGAGGGTGCGACGGCGCTCATCCGCGGCGGCCAGCCCACACCCGGTCATCCGGTCCACGATGTTGATGATCTGCTCGTGGAAGACCATGACCCCGCCGGTCTCCCGCAGGTACGGGGCAAGATCCGGGTGGATCAGGGAGGGCGCGGCGAAGCCGTGGCGGGATTCCAGGTAGGGCCGGACCATGTCCGAGTGCATGGGCCCCGGGCGGAACAGGGAGATGTCGATGATCAGGTCCCCGACCTCCCGCGGCTGCATCTTCCCGATCAGCTCCCGCTGCCCCGGGGATTCGATCTGGAAGCAGCCCAGGGTCTGGGTGGAGCGGATCAGCTCGAAGGTCTCCTCATCCCGGGTGTCGATGGCCTCCAGGTCCGGGCGGTGGCCCAGCGTGTGCTCGATCTCCTCGAGGGTGTGAGCCATCGCGGACTGCATCCGCACCCCCAGGATGTCCAGCTTGAGCAGGCCCATCGGGTCCATGTCGTGCTTGTCGTACTGGCTCATCGGCAGGCCGATGCCGGAGGGCTGCACCGGGGTGCGCCGCAGCAGGGAGGCGTTGGAGAGGATCACCCCGCACGGGTGCATGGACAGGTGCCTCGGCAGGCGGTCCAGGCGCTCGACGAGGTCGATGAGCAGGTCCACCCGCGGGTTGCGCGCGGCCTCCTCCCGCAGCCCGGCCAGCTCCGGCTGGTGAGCCAGCTGTTCGCGCAGCCGCCCGGCGGGGATGCGCCAGATGGCCCGGGCGATCCGGTCCGTGGTGGCCTGCTCCAGGCCCAGGGCGCGGGCGGCGTCGCGCACCGCCCCGCGGGCCCGGTACCCGTTGTGCATGGACATGAGGGTGACCCGCTGGGACCCGTAGTGCTCGAACACGGCCCGGTAGATCTCGTGGCGGCGGGCGGATTCGACGTCGATGTCGATGTCCGGCAGGGTCGAGCGCTCGGTGGACAGGAACCGCTCGAAGACCAGCCCGTACTCCAGGGGGTCCACCACGGAGATCCCGAGCAGGTGGTTGACCAGGGAGGAGACCCCGGAGCCGCGGGCGGCGTGGCGGATGCCCAGCCCCCCGATGAGCCGGGAGACATGGGCGACAGTGAGGAAGTAGGAGCTGAATCCCAGGGTCTCGATGACGGCCAGCTCCCGTTCCATGCGCCCCCGGGGGCTCTCCCAGTGGGTCGTGGCGATGCCGGGCCCGCGCACGGTGCGCTGCGCTTCCGCCCCGTAGATCCGGTGCAGGGCCGCCTCGCATCGGGCCCGCAGCTCCCGCATGGGGGTGTCCCGGGTGCCGGTCAGGTGCGCCTCCGGGACGGTGGGGGTGCCGTAGACGAGGTCCGCGGCGGGACTCAGGGCGCAGCGCTGGGCGGTTTCGGCGGTGGCCCCGAGCAGCCCGGCCACGCTCACCGGGCCGGTGGCCGCCGCGGCGATGCGCCCGGCGATGCGGTGCATGGCAGCCGGATCCTTCAGCCAGCCCTGCCCGTTGGGCTGGTGGTGGGCTTCGCCCAGCGGGGTGAGTCCGCGGGCGGCGTCGAGCACGTCCGCGGTGACGGCCTGGTCCTCGGTGGCGTAGCGGGCGGCGTTGCTGAGCACCGCCGGCACCCCTGCCTCGGCGGCCAGGTCCGCCAGGCGGGCGGCGTGGGACAGGCCGTAGGGGGCGCCGGGGTGGGTGAGCCGATCCACCAGGTGCACCCGCACCCGGTGGGCCCCCAGCGCGGCGCGCCAGGCGGCCAGGCCCGCCCGGGCCCGGCGGTATCGGCGGGCGGCGGCCAGGCGCCCGACGTCGGAGTCCGGGCCGAGCAGCACGACGAACCGGCCGTGCCCGGCGGCCGCGGCTTCGGCGAGGTCCGCCAGGCTCAGGTGGGGCCGGGTGCGCAGGGGCGGGAGGCCGCTGCGCCCGACGCCGCCCACCTCCCCCAGGTGGGGTGATCCGCCGAGGGCTGCGGCCCGGTGCTCGCCGTGGGCGCGGGAGATCAGGGCGCACAGGTCACCGTAGCCTCCGCCGCCGTCGTGGCCTTCGGCCAGGATCACGATCCGCCCGATCAGTCGCTGCCGGGTCGGGTCCGCGAGCGCGAGGTCCGCCCCGAGGATGGGGGCGATGCCGTGGTCCAGGCAGGCCCGGACGTGTTTGACGGCGCCGTAGAGCCCGTTCCGGTCGGTCAGCCCTACGTGGGTGGCTCCGTGGGCGGCGGCGGCCGCGACGATCTCCTCCGGCGTGCACACGCCGTAGTGCGCGCTGTAGGCGCTGTAGGAGACCAGGTGCGGGAACGTCACACCCGTTATCGAACAGGTGTTCGAATCTTAAGTCAATCGGAGGTTGCCGACGGCGCGCCCGCTGCCGGGATGCGCAGCACGGAGGCGACCAGCTGGGAGTTTCCCGCGGCGGAGGTTCCGTCCGGCAGCACCAGCGTGTCCTCCAGGCCGATCCGGGTATCCAGGTGCTGTTCCCGGGCGATGCGCAGCACGGGCCAGGCGCTGCGCTCCTCCCCGTGCAGGAGGGGGACGGACTCTGGTGCGCTCTCGCGCACCACCTGCAGCATCTCGTGCGCCTCTGCTGCAGCTCGGGGAGCCGGGAGGTCCTGGACCTCCAGCAGTGGACGGAGGCAGCGCCGCCTCAGGGGCGAGTCCACCCATGCCCGGGCGGCCCCGGCGTCCCACAGACCAGCCTCCACGGCGATCCCCCGCGCGAGGAGAGCAGACGCCAACTCCTCGGCGCCGTCTTCATGCCAGTTCACCGAGGCGAAGTCCGGCAGCGCGGTCCAGGACCGGATGCGCTCGATCCGCGCAGCAGGCTCGGTCTCAGCCCAGGCGCCGGTGGTCACGCCGATCCGGATGCGTGGGAGGGCTCGACGGAAGGCACCGACCCACCGCGCCACATCTTCAGCACGCAGACTGTCCCGTCCGGCCCGGTCTTTAGGGTGCAGATGCACGGGACCCGCACCCAAGGCCGCTGCCTCCACGGCGTCGTCGAGCAGGTCCGCGGGATCCGCGCTGAGCAGCGGATGCTCCACAGGTGTTCTGGCGCCGTTGACGCAGAGCTTCAGCACCGGACCCCCACCCCGTCGTCTCTGCTCAGTCGTCCTCGGTCCAGCAGCCCGCGGCGGCCTCGGCCTCCCGTTCGGAGAGCACCGGACCCCACCACGCCTTGTCCTGGAAGTGGTCCTCGGTCTCGGCTTCGGGACGGCAGATGTTGGTGATCTCCCCGATGCCCTCGATGCGGGTGGTGACCTCCTCGCCGGGGCGCAGCCAGCGGCGCGGCGTCTTGGACATGCCGACCCCAGCGGGGGTGCCGCAGGCGATGACGTCCCCGGGTTCCAGGGACATGAAGGTGGAGATGTAGGAGACCAGCTGGGCGGGGGTGAAGATCATATCCGCGGTGGTCCCGGACTGGACGGTCTCCCCGTCGATCAGGCACTCGATGCGCAGGCCCGCGACCGGATCCACCTCGTCCCGGGAGACCACGTACGGGCCCACCGGGGTGCAGTTGTCCCAGTTCTTGCCCTGGAACCATTCGGAGGTGCGGTCCTGCCAGTCCCGCACGGAGACGTCGTTGAGGATGGTGTACCCGGCGATGGCCTCCAGGGCCTGGGCCTCATCTGCCCGGCGCACGTTCTTGCCGATCACCACGGCCAGCTCCGCCTCGTAGTCCACCTTCTGGGATTCCGGGGGCAGGGCGATGGGGTCGGCCGGGCCCACCAGGGCGTTGCGGAACTTGGTGAACACGGTGGGGTGCTCGGGGATCTGCGCACCCACCTCGGCGGCGTGGTCGTGGTAGTTCAGCCCGATGCACAGGATCTTGCCCGGCTTGATGGGCATGGTGGGGATGATCTTGCGGGGGTGGGTCAGCTCGGTCTGACCCACCCCGGAGAAGTAGTTGATCTGCTCGCGGACCAGGCCGCTGTGGAAGAAGTCGGTGTCCACCACGGAGGCGGCGCCGAGCTCGCGGAGGTAGTACCGCTGCCCCTCGATCTCCACCCACGTGTAGATGCCCGTGTGCTGTTCGAAGAGGCTCTCCACGTAAGCGCGTCCCAGTTTCATGTTCTCCCCAGCATCGGTGATGGATGTCCTGGTCAAGAGTACCGACCCAGGAGGATCCACGTCCCCGTGTTGCGGTCCCTTTCCAGGGAGATCGTACGCAGGTCCTCCGCCGCCACCTGGGAGGACGCCGCCGCCCCGGCGCGGCGTCGCCCGGAGCCCGACCCCGCCTCCGGGGCCACCTGCACCTGCCATAGCTCCCGGTCCACCAGGTGCGGGCATCGGTCCTTCGGGGCACGGGTGACCTCCTCCCACCAGGCGCGGCGCTCGAACCACTGCACCGGGTCCGCCGCAACCCGGTATCGGGCGCCGTCGATCTCCACCCGCAGCGGCTGGCCCGCCGTCGTCGTGCTGACCCGTGCCGTGACCATGAACCCTCCCTCGATTCGAAGCTGTGTTCGAAACGGTAGGGAGGGTGACTGACAGATCGAAGCGGCCCCGCCCGCACCACCCGGATCGGCGGGTGGCGCGGGCGGGGCCGCGGCGTCGGACGGAGGCGGAGGGGGTCAGGAGGCGGAGGAGGCCTCGTGCTCCCCGCGAGCGCGTTCGAGCAGGTCCCGGTAGCGGGTCTCGGACTCGATCAGCTCGTCCCGGTGCTTCTGCTTGAGGCCGGGCAGCTTGCGCCGGTGCTTCTCCAGCTTGGCGTTGAGCCGGATGCGCTCGGCGTCCGGGGCGTCGTCGGGCAGGTCCAGGTAGGCCTCGGCGGCCTCCCGGGCACCGTTGATCGCACGCACCGCCTGCCCCTTGGGGGTGAACAGGGAGGCCAGCACGGTCACGGTGAGCACCCCGATGATCACGATCAGGGACAGCCCCGTGGAGACCTCCACGACGTGCACGGGCTCGCCGTCGTTGACGAACGGCAGGGTGTTCTCGTGCAGGGCGTGCAGGATGAGCTTGACGCCGATGAACGCGAGGATTGCAGACAGGCCCCAGGAGAGGTAGATGAGCCGGTCCAGCAGCCCGTCGATGAGGAAGTACAGCTGGCGCAGGCCCATGAGGGAGAAGGCGGTCGCGGTGAACACGATGTACGGGTCCTGGGTGAGCCCGAAGATCGCGGGGATGGAGTCCAGGGCGAACAGCAGGTCGGTGCCGCCGATGGCGACCATGACCAGCAGCATCGGGGTCATGACCTTCTTGCCGTCGATGTGCGTGAACAGCTTGTCGCCGTCGTACTCATCCGAGGTGTGCATGAACCGCTTGGCCAGGCGGATGACGATGTTGTCCGCCTCGTTCTCCTCGTCCTTGTCCGTGACCTCGTCCTTGACGAGGTTGCCGGCGGTGTAGATGAGGATCAGGCCGAAGAGGTAGAAGACCCAGGACCACCGGTTGATGGCCGCGGCACCGACGAAGATGAACACGGTGCGCATGATCAGGGCGAAGATGATGCCGAACAGGAGGACCTTCTGCTGGTCCGCCCGCGGCACCTTGAACGAGGCCATGATGATGAGGAAGACGAAGAGGTTGTCCACGGACAGGGCCTTCTCCGTGATGTAGCCGCTGTAGTACTCGGCCCCGTACTGGGCGCCGTCCATCCAGAAGATGAGGATGCCGAACAGCAGGGCGATGCCGACGTACACGGCGGACCAGATGGCCGCTTCCTTGATGGTGGGTTCGTGCGCCTTGCGCACGTGGAAGATGAAGTCGTAGGCCAGCAGGGCCAGGATGACGCAGATGGTGATAGTCCACTGCAGCGCGGAGATCTCCACGAAGCCTCCTCGGGCTTTCAGGGGTGGGTGAGGTGGGTGCGGCAAGCCGCACAAGTCTCTCCCGCCGTCCCTGCCGTGCTGTGTCGGCTCCGCGCTGGTGCGCTGGGGCCCGACGACGGCGGGGCGGCCCCCGCATCCGGCCGGGCGACGGTGCCCGACGTGCTGACGTCTGCGGGGTGGTGGGGATACTCCCTTGCTCGAGGGGATATGCTACCTCACCGCGGGCCCCGGGGATGCCGTACCCTGGTGACTGAGCATCCGTCCCGCCGATCCTTCCCGGAGGTACCCTCTTGTCCGAACAGCGCCAGAAGCAGCCCGCCCACGTCACCGGCTTCATCCTGATCGCCGTGTTCTGCGTCGGGGTCGCCCTGTTCCTGTGGGCCATGCCCACCGACAACCCGGACTTCGTGCTGTGGGGCCAGATCTTCCTGGGCTTCACCGCCCTGTTCTCCCTGGCCGCCGCGATCTACGGCTGGGTCCGCCCGGTGGAGCACGGCACGGATCTGGAGGTCTCCGGGGACCACTGAGGCCCCGCACTCCCCCGGCTCCGGCCGGCCCGAGACGCGAGAAGGCCCCGCGCCTCCGTTCGAGCTTCCGCTCGACGGGGCGCGGGGCCTTCCGTCATGCCGGGCAGGCTGATCCGGTCCGGGTCAGTCGTGGATCCTCTCGGCCAGGTCCCGGGTGGAGGTGTGCTCCTGGACGAACAGCAGCGCGATGATGGACAGCACCGCGGCACCAGCCACGTACAGGCCCACCAGGCGGATGTCGCCGGTGATGCCCCACAGCCAGATGAAGATGAACGGGGCGACGGCCGCCCCGAGGATCGAGGCGATGTTGTAGGACAGCGCGCTGCCGGTGTACCGGGTGTTGGCGGGGAACAGCTCGGAGAGCAGGGCGCCCAGGGGCCCGAAGATCAGCCCGAAGACGAAGAACCCGAGGGCCAGGGCGAAGAACACCTCGCCGTCGGAACCGCGCAGCAGCCACGGCACGGCCAGCCCGAAGGCGGCGACGACCACGTGGAAGCCGATCATGGCCTTGCGCCGACCCCACCGCTCGGCGAGCACCGCGCCGACCACGTTGCCGACGACCAGCAGCAGCACCGCGCCGATCATCAGCAGCAGGAACTCCGAGCGGCTGAAGCCGAGCCCGGGGACGAAGGAGGCGGCGTCGAAGGCCTTGCCGGTCTTCTCCGCGGCGGCCCGGGCGGCGTCCTCGGTGGCGGCGGTGGTGCCGTAGGTGAGGGTGAAGGTGGTGAGGAAGTAGAAGGTGACGTAGTTGGACACGGCGGCGATCGTCCCGATGATCACGGTCTTCCAGGAGCGGCGCAGCACCTCGAGGGCGGGCACCTTGGCGACCTTCCCGCTCTCCTGCACGCGGGTGAAGGACTCGGATTCGAGCAGCTTCATCCGGGTCCACAGGCCCACGAACACGAGGATGGCCGAACCCCAGAAGGGCACGCGCCAACCCCAGGTCTCGAAGGACTCGGGAGCCATCTGGGAGGTGATGATCAGGAACAGCCCGTTGGCGACGATGAAGCCGGGCGGGGCCCCCTGCTGCGGGACGGAGCCGTACAGGGCGCGCTTGCCGGCGGGAGCGTTCTCGGTGGCGAGCAGGACGGCGCCGGACCATTCCCCGGCCAGCGCCATGCCCTGGGCGAAGCGCAGCAGCACGAGGATGGTCGGGGCGGCGACCTCCCAGCCGGGGGTCAGCGCGGTGGGCAGGCAGCCGATGAGGAAGGTGCCGCCGCCCATGAGCAGCAGCGCGAGCACGAGGGTGTTCTTGCGCCCGAGGCGGTCCCCGAGGTGCCCGAAGATCACGGAGCCCAGGGGTCGGGCGATGAAGGCGACGCCGAACACGGCGAAGGAGGCGAGCAGACCGGTGATGCCGGACTGGTGCGGGAAGAACAGCGAGGGGAACACCAGCACGGCGGCCGTGGCGTAGATGTAGAAGTCGTAGTACTCCACGGTGGTGCCGATGAGGCTGGAGAAGATGACGCGCCCGGGCGAGTTGCGGCGGGCGGGCGCGGGTGAGGTGGAGCCCTGCGGCGGCTGGGCGCGCTCGGGTGCGGTGGTGGTGGACATCGGGCGGATGGGTCCTTCGCGGTCGTGGGTGCGCCGTCGAGCTCTGACCCCGGGGTCCTGGCTGCGAACCTCCGGGGATGAGACGACGACGGCGGGTGGGACCTCTCCATGGTGGGGACCCTCCGCAGAGTGGGCAACCCTGTGCCAGAATGGTGCTCATTCTGCTCACTCTGCGCGGGTGGCGGTGACTGTTTCTGCGCAGATCGTTCAACGGAAGGGTTTCTGGTGCCTCAGGACACACGGGGTGGGGCGGGCGCGCCGGCGTCGCTGGATCGGACGGATCTGCGGATCCTGAGGGTGCTGGAGGAGCATCCGCGGGCCACGGTGGTGGCGATCGCGGAGCGCACGCGGCTGGCCCGGCGCACGGTGCAGGCGCACCTGGAGCGGATGCAGGCCGGTGGGGCGCTGCGCGCCCCCAGCGTGCGGGTGGAGCCGGAGGCGCTGGGGTATCGGGTGAGCGCGCACGTGGCGGTGGAGCTGGATCAGCGCCAGATCGATGACACGGTGGCGGGGCTGACCCAGATCCCGGAGGTGGTGGAGGTGCAGGCCCCGGCCGGAGAGACGGACCTGCTGGTGCGGGTGGTGGCCCGGGACGAGGAGCACCTGTACCGGGTCTCCGAGGAGATCCGACTGTGCCCGGGCGTGCTGCGCACCCGCACCTCCCTGTACCTGCGGACCCTGGTCCCCTACCGCATGGCGCAGCTGCTATAGTGCTCTGCATCACAGATATGTGGCTGTCCGATGGCGGCCATGGAGACTGGGGGCAGACGATGGAGATCGGTTCACTGGCGGACATCATCAGCGCCATCGCCGCGATCGCGGCAGCGGCAGTCAGCGTCTTCGCTCTGCGCACTGCGCAGCAAGCGAACCAGATCAGCGAGCAAGTCCGGGCGGAGGCACGAGCGGGCGCAGTCCAGGCATGGTGGGCCACCCGCCCTGACCCGGCCACGGGAAAGGACCAGTGGGGCGTCATCATCAACAATGACAACAACCCGTCGACAACGTTCTACTCTCTGGTCATCACGTGCACCGGCAACGACAAGTGCACCGAACCCATCAAAATCAACGTCCTCCCACCGGGAACGTTCTTCGTCAGATCCGACGAGACCTGGGGATTTCCCGAGCCCATCACCAACGCGGCAGAGTGCAACCCGATCCTGAGAAGCCAGAAGCACACGATCCTGAGCGCCCAGTTCATCGACGCCCTCGGACACGAGTACAACTGGATCCCCCAACTAAAGGTGGCCCCGAAGAACCCATACAGCAGTTAGATAGGCGCAGAGATGCTTCTGTGGTATAGTCAAGCCGCGGAACCCTAATATGGAAAATCAGCAAAGATCAAGTTCAGGGAATTTACCATGAGTGCCACAAATGATAAAATTGATTACATTTACGTCGATGTGATTATTGCCCCACCCATAGGCACTCTGGGTCCTTATAGCTACAAGGAGGTTCCAGGAACCAGCACCCTCAAAAACCCAGAAGGAATCTCCGAAAAAATAAGATTGGAATCTGCAAATTTCATCTCTAATTCTGGAATTCCAGTCTCCTTGAGCGACATACCTGGAATGGGGGCCGCTTCGGGCGGGCCGATTATCGAAAATCTGGGACTCTTCCTCAAGATCATCAAATGGCTCATAGCGTCATATAAGACGCTCCGAAATAGGACACTAAAAAGTAGAAGGAAGTCATTTCTTCCAATCTGCAGTATTTTATTATTTATAAACGATCTCAGGGGTGGAGGGATTCCTCTCGTTGCACTAATACCCGATTTGCAAAAGTTCCTATCTGAACGCCACCCAGCACTCCAGACATCCTTTCATATATACGATTCACGGTTTTTCCTGGAATCTCACAGTGGCGCAACTTTTAGTGATACGGTCACGCTGAAAATTATTAAGGAAATTCGATCCGGAGGCCAAGCAATAGCAGTCCGTCCAAGCACCTTAATCCCAAGAAGGGTGGTCAAATCATTCCCAAGGACCAGTGAGGGAATGTTGCAATTTCGCAAGTTTTTGAACGGTGAATAGCTTACACCTGAAACCATACAGCAAACTCCGCAGGTCTTGTGAAAATAAGACATAGCACCCTGAAATCAATCAGAATAATAACCATCAATTAATGCACTTGATGTCTGATCCATGTGCCCGCGCATGGCAGCCACGGCGGCGGTGACATCGTGCTCCTGCAGGGCTTCCAGGATGCGACGATGCCAGCGGATCGCCTCGGAAGGCACCCCAGCCGTCGCTGAGGTTCGGAGGCGGACCGAGTGCATCACCTGGGTCAAAGGACGATAGGTGGCGGCCAGGAACTCATTTCCAGTGGCCTCCACGATCACCTGGTGGAAGCGCAGATCGGCCTCAACGGCGCGGGCCACGTCCTCGTCCTGCTCAGCGTCGATCATCTCCTGCAGGGCCTCCCGCAGCACCGCCAGCTGCCGCTCTTCCCCCAGCAGAGCACCGCGCAGCCCCATCAGCTCCGGGTCCAGCAGATCCCACCGTCGCGGGTCAGACACGAGGGCTCGCTTCCCGTGCCGCACCGTGAGCACGCCCCGGGCTGCCAGGTCCCGCACCGCTTCCCGAGCGGTCAGCCGGGACACCCCGGACTCCTCGGCCAGCTGAGCCTCGGAGGGCAGCTGCGCCCCGAGCGCATACCGGCCATCAGCGATGCCCTCCAGAATGACGCGGGCAGCGGCATCGGCTCGGCTCACGGCTTCCTCCTCAGCTCGGGCCCGCACGCGGCCCTTGACCGCATGCTCCCCGTCACTCTACTCATCTGATATCTGATGAGTCGCCCGCTTCGGCCGCCTTGCTCCGTCGCGCTCCGGCCTCATCCGCCCCTCTGAGGCTGAGTCAATGGAGATTTCATGACCCCTCTGACCCTGGTCCTCCTGGGCCTCGCCTCGGTCCTGGCGATCCTGGCGCTGATCATCAAGGCCAAGGCCCACCCCTTCCTCGCGCTGCTGATCGTCTCGGTGGCTCTCGCCCTGGTGGGCGGCATCGGCCTGGAGGAGATCGTCCCCACCCTGGTGGCCGGCATGGGCAAGACCCTCGGCTCCGTCGCCCTCATCGTCACCCTCGGCGCCATGCTCGGACGCGTCATCGAGGTCTCCGGCGGCGCGGACGTGCTGGCCAAGGCCCTGCTGAATCGCTTCGGTCCGGATCGCGCCCCGTGGGCTCTGGGTGCGGCAGCCTTCATCTTCGGCATCCCGGTGTTCGTGGACGTGGCCCTGATCGTGCTGATGCCGATCATCCTCTCGGTGGGTCGGCGCCTGCAGGGCAATATGCTCAACTACGCCCTGCCCACCGTGATGGGTCTGCTCACTGTGCACGTGGTGCTCCCGCCCCACCCGGGCATCGTCGGCGGCACCGAAATCATGGGCGCCAACGTGGGCATGGTGCTGTTGCTGGGTCTGGTTCCCGCTGTGATCATGTGGTTCACCGCCCAGCTGTCCATCCCGTTCCTCACCCGCCGGGTCTTCTCCCCCGTGCCGGGGATCTCCGCCGCGGAGGCCGAGGAGCTGGGTCAGAAGGTGGATGAGGACGCCAACACGCAGTCCTTCCCGCAGGTGGAGAACCCGCCGCACGCCGGGACCGTGATCCTCATGATCGTGATTCCGCTGACCCTCATCATGGCGCAGACCATCACCGCGATGCTGCTGCCCGCCGAGAACCCGGTGACCCGCACCTTCGCGTTCATCGGCGCCTCCCCGATGGCGCTGCTGATCGGGGTGATCATCGCGACGATCGTGCTGGGCTACCGCCGCGGCTGGGGCCTGACCCAGGCGGAGGACGTCATCAACTCCTCCCTGCCCCCGGTGGCCGCGGTCATCCTGATCACCGGCGCCGGCGGCACCTTCGGTCACGTGCTGAAGGAGACCGGGGTGGCCGACGCCGTGGCGAACGCCCTGGCCGGGACGGGCCTGCACATCCTGGTCCTGGCATGGCTGATGTCGGCGCTGATCCGGGCAGCACAGGGCTCGGCGACGGTGTCCACGCTGACCACTGCCCCGCTGATCGCGCCGCTGGCGGCGTCCCTGGGGCTGGCGCCGCTGCAGGTGGCGCTGGTGACCATCGCGATCGGCGTCGGCTCCATGGCGCTGCCCCACGTGAACGACTCCCTGTTCTGGGTGTGGTCCCGGTACAACAAGGTCACCACCGCCAACGGGCTGAAGACGTACACGGTGCTGACCACCACCACCTCCGTCGTCGGCTTCCTGGTGGTGCTGGGGATGTGGCCGCTGGTCTCCCTGGCCGCCTGAGCCCCGCACCACCTGCCTCCCTCTCCTGAAAGGACCCCATCGATGCTCCCCTCCTCCCGTCGTCTGCTGGTGCTGGATGATGACCCCACCGGGTCGCAGTGCGTGGCCGGGGTGACGGCGGCCTTCACCCAGGAGGCGCCGCTGCTGGCCCAGGCCCTGGATCAGCCGGGTTCCACCTGCTTCACGCTGACCAACACCCGGGCGCTGTCCGAGCAGGATGCCGTGGAGCTGAACCGCGGCACCCTGGCCGGGGTGCTGCGGGAGTGGGGCGACGACGCGGCCGGGAAGGGCCTGCACGTGGTGTCCCGTTCGGATTCCACGCTGCGCGGGCACGTGATCGCCGAGCCGAACGCGCTGGCCGATGAGCTGGCGGCCCACGGCATCCCGGTGGACGGCTTCCTGTTCTGCCCGGCGATGCTGGAAGCGGGCCGATTCACCGAAGGCGACGTCCACTACGCGGTGGTGGACGGGGACCCGGTGCCGGTGGGCAACACGGACTTCGCCCAGGACGCGACCTTCGGCTACGAAGCCTCGAATCTGCGGGAGTTCCTGGCCGAGAAGTCCGGTGGGGCGCTGCGCGCGCAGGATGTGCTGAACGTGTCCCTGGAGGACATCGAGCAGGGTGCGGACCGGGTACGGGAGGTGCTGGAGCACTGTGCGGACCGCCGGTGGGTGGTGATCAATGCCACCCGCTACGAGCATCTGGAGACGGTCGCGGATGCGGTGACCGCCCTGGAGGCGCAGGGGCGGGTGTTCGTCACCCGCTGCGCGCCGTCCTTCGTGCGGCCGCTGGCGGGCCAGTCCGGTGCGCAGCTGGTGGATGATGCGGTGCTGGAGCGGGTCCGCGCAGACGCCGACGGCGACCGACTGTCCGCCGGGCTGCTGGTGGTCGGCTCCCACGTGGGCCTGACCACCCAGCAGCTGGGTGTGGTGCAGGAGCGGGGCGGGCTGCACGAGGTGCAGATCGACGTCGCCCGCGTGCTGGATGAGGAGGCCCGGGGCGAGCACCTGGACGCCGTGGTGGCCGAGCTGCGGGAGGCGCTGTCCGGTGGTGAGGATGCCGCCGTGTATACCAGCCGAACCCTGGTGAAGGACGCGGATGAGGCGAAGTCCCTGGAGATCGCCCGCCGGGTCTCGGATGCGGTGGTCGAGGTGGTGCGTCGGGTGCGCTCGGTGCGCCCGGCGTGGGTGGTGGCCAAGGGCGGGATCACCTCCCACGAGGTGGCGCTGAACGGTCTGGGTATCCGAGCTGCGGAGGTGACGGGGCAGTTCTTCCCGGGCCAGATCTCCCTGTTCCGGCCGGTGGATGCGCCGGCGGAGGTGACCGGCTGCCCGTACGTGGTGTTCCCCGGGAATGTGGGGACACGCGAGTCCTTGGCCGATGTGGTGCAGCGGCTGCAGGGCCGCTGACCCCACTGCTCCCCCGCTGTTCTCTTGAGTTCTTGATGTTGTTGTTCTGACGCGATGAAAGGTCTGGTGCTGTGATGGCTGCCGAGGGTGGTTCCGTGAAGGTTGAGGGTGTGCGCACCGTGGGGTGGATCGGCCTGGGGGCGATGGGCTCCCCCATGGCGAAGGTGACGGCGGAGGCCGGGTTCGCGGTGCGGGCCTATGACATCAATCCGGCCTCGGTTGAGGCACTGGGTGATGCGGTGAGTGCGGCGGGTTCTGCGCGTGAGGCCGCGGAGGGTGCCGATGCCGTGGTGATCATGGTGGCGACCGGCCCGCAGCTGGAGGCGGTGCTGTTCGGCGAGGAGGGGATCGCGGAGGTGCTCTCCCCGGAGGCGCACGTGGTGGTGATGGCCACGGTCGGCCCGGAGGCGGTGATGGCGGCGGCGACCAAGCTGGCGCCGTTCACCACGCACGTGGTGGATGCCCCAGTCTCCGGTGGTGTGGTGCGCGCCGGGAAGGGCGACCTGCTGATCATGGTGGGCGGCGCCGAGGATGATGTGCAGTACACGCAGGGGCTGCTGTCCGCGATGGGCAGCTCCACTCCCCTGGTGGGCACGGCCGTGGGCAACGGCCAGAAGTTCAAGGTGGTCAATCAGCTGCTGTGCGGGGTGCACATCGCGGTGGCCGGTGAGGCCCTGGCCTTGGCGGAGTCCCTGGGTCTGGATCCGGCGCAGTGCCACGAGGTGCTGAACCAGGGGGCGGCGCAGTCCTTCATGTTCCAGGACCGCGGGGCCCGGATGGTGGCCGGTGAGTTCGACGAGGTGAAGTCCGCGCTGAACATCTTCGTGAAGGACATGGGCCTGGTGACCGACGCCGCCCGCGCGGCCTCCCAGTCGGTCCCCCTGGCCTCGGCCGCCGAACAGCTGTACGTGCGCGGCAGGAAGATGGGCCTGGGTCTGAAGGATGACTCGGTGGTGACGCGGGTGGTGTGACGGACGCTCTCGGTGGGGGGGGGAGAGAGCCGTGAGCCGCTCGAGGTGCGGGAGTTGCCCGTTCGGTAGAAATCCTGCTCGCCCGACGGGACTGAGAGCAGTGACTAGGTGTAGTTTTGGTCATGACGTTGCCGACGCTGGTGCACAAGCGTGAAGTTGGGGGCTGATCGGCGCAAGCGGCATGAGGCCGATGATAGGTGTCGTGGATGCACCCAAACGGCGATCGCCTCACGCCGTTGCTCCTCAGCCTCGTACGCACGAGCATACAAGCACTCCTCAGCCAGGACCCACTGGTGCCGTTCCACCTTCCCGTTGTGCCTCGGGGCGTAGGGGCGGATCCTCTGATGACAAGAAGCCGGGACTTCAACGGTACGGGTGAAGTCCTGCGCGCGGTCATTGTTCCCGTTATCGGTCATGACCCGCACGATCCGGGTGATGCAGTGGGCGGCGAAGAACACCACCGCACGGGGAGTAGAACCCGCTCGTCGTGCCGGCCGCTCGTCCTCCAGCGCTTCGGTGTAGACCAGGCGAGAGGACCCATCGATGACCGAGTGCAGGTAGGTGTACCGACCTTCCGGCTCATCCCCCGGTTCGAGGCACGCCCGAGGTCGCTGCCCGGGCCGTGGGCTCTCCAGCCGCCACCATCGGGGAGCTCCCCTGACCTTCTTCACGTCCAGGTAGATCATGCGTCCCGGGTAGCCGGTAGCGATCTTCCCCGCTTGCCGCAAGGTCTCATCACCCGGGGTGATGTACTGGATCCGATTCAGCCCCAACCGGTCCAGCCACCGGGCCGCAGTCCTCACGCAGCAGCAGATCCCGTGGGCGGTGGCCAGCTCATGCGTGATCCGACGGGCGGACCACTTGCACTCTCCTCGCCACTACTCGATGACCTCCGCAGCCCATGCGAAGGCGCGTGGGGGCGCTGGAACGGACCATCAGCCCCGTCTGGCCGTAGGTCTGGGTGACGGCTCGCTGTCTTCCGAGCACGGTAAGTGGGGCGTTATGGTGGGCCATGGAACGGCTTTCCTCCCCGAACGATGCTTGTCTCGACACCACCCATCGTGCCGGCCATGGCGCCCATTCTATCATCATCACCGTCCCGGCGACCGCAACATCATGACCCATAACACCAGGGGAGAAGTATACCTACACCCACATCTATAGACCATGGGGAACAGGCGCGAGGAGATCGGCGTGTGGGTGCACCGCTATAACTATCATCGAATCCATACCGCTTGTTCCGAACAGCCCCGGCCTCACGCTTCCGCACCGGCATCGGCGACGTCATGAATAACTACATCCACCCTTTGCAGATTGACGGAAAAGGTAACAACCCCGACCAGCTAGCTCGCCTCCACCAGGATAGGTCAATCCTCTTGTGCATTATTAGAAAAATGCACAAGCCATCCTCGAGCCGTTATTACGATGGTTCGTCGGCGTTTATCATTTTCATCGGAGGTGCTTGATACCAGTTGAGCCTCCTCAAGATTCTTAATATGAGGTCGCATAGCCTGAGAAGATTCAAATCCATAGTCGGAATAATCCCCAGGAGAGGCTTTTCCGCCTCGCTCAGCTAACGTATTAAATACACTCCATGCACGATTACCTATCTGAGTCTCCTCCCGAGAGACTTTCGCACGCTCTTGAATCCAAGTTGCAAAACGAGAGTCAAGCGCATTACTATCATTTTCATAGAGCCCCTCATCGGCCAACCAAACAGAAAAGTCCTCACTGTACTTGAATGCGTTTCTCAAGTTGTTATGGAGAATATCATAAATATACCTGAATGAAGTAACTCCAACCGGCGGTATTGCCGTATCCACTGCCTGAAACTCGTCTATGCGACGCGATAACATTTCTTCAATTACATCATCTTCAATTGGAGATATCTCTATAGGATCCGCATACCTACCTTCTGCTCGCCAAGAGGAAGCCACGGTGCGAACAATCCCTCTCGCACCGCAGAGTATCCAAATTAGACCCGGGGCCGACAATACCCCGTCACGGAGTTCCTCTAAAAGTCTCCGAACCGCACCGGAGGTCTGCATAAGTTCGAGATTGTCGATCACACAAATTACACCACCAGCCTCTCTTGCCGGGAAGGCCTCGAAAAGTATTTCATTGACAGCTTTTTTGAAGCCCGATTCTGAATACCCTGCCGAGGAATTTATCGAGCTTCCTTTTGAACCACTTGCGCCCCCGAAAGGAGTGTTTACACCTAATCCTCCTGAATTAATGATTCCGCTATTCAGCCACCTTTTTAAAGAATTAATTTTCCCGAATTCTTTTATGGTCGTGTTTTGCAGTAAATCCCTATTATCAATGAGGGTTTGGGCAACTGCATAATAAACCTTATTCTCGAAGGCTTCCAGGTTTTCTGTTGTTGATAGTTGGAAAGACTCTTCTAATGGCAAAAATACCTGCGACCCATTACCCTCCATTGCCATCTTTTTTAATTGAAAGGCGGCAACTGACACAATACTCGTCTTACCGACACCATTATCCCCCTCTATGGTTGGGTGCAATTCTGAAGATGTAATGCGGTTTTTTAATTTCCTAAGCTCACTTTCTCGACCAACCAACAAAGATTCCCCCGTCTCATTACCGGGAATTGGCTTCGTGGTGTACGGGCTCGCTCTAAAACCGAAATCAGTCCAAATTGACATTTAGATAGCTCCTAATCTTAATAAAACTAAAAATCAAGCATGTCCCGCGTCCCGCATGGCACGCAGCTCCTTCTTCAGGTCGGCCACCTCGTCTCGGAGGCGGGCGGCCAACTCGAACTTCAGCTCCGCCGCCGCGTTCCGCATCTGCTCGTTCATCTGCTCGATGAGCTCCAGAAGATCCTCTGCGGGCGCTGCGGCCAAGCCGTCTTCTCGGATCCTAGCAGCTGCGGCCAGCGCCACGTTGTCCGAATCACTGTGTGTCGTGGACTTCTTCCCCGCTCCCCCACCGGCCCCGACGCCAGCAGCCGAGCCAGCCCCACCGGCACCCGTCTTCTTCCCCTTGACCGGCGCGGTGTGGTTGTTGGCCGCGGCACGCAGGGCCAGCAGCTCCTTGGTGTCCTCGTCCTCCCGGGCCAGCTGATCCGTGATGTCCGCGATCCGCTTGCGCAGCGGCTGCGGGTCGATCCCGTGCTCCCGGTTGTACGCCTCCTGGATCTCCCGGCGTCGGTTGGTCTCATCGATCGCGGTGCGCATCGAGTCGGTGATCTTGTCCGCGTACATGATCACCTCCCCGGACACGTTGCGGGCCGCCCGCCCGATCGTCTGGATCAGTGATGTCGTCGAGCGCAGGAAGCCCTCCTTGTCCGCGTCCAGGATCGCCACCAGGGAGACCTCCGGCAGGTCCAGGCCCTCGCGCAGCAGGTTGATGCCCACCAGCACGTCGAACTCCCCCAGCCGCAGGGACCGCAGCAGCTCCACCCGCTTCAGGGTGTCCACATCCGAATGCAGGTACTGCACCTTGACCCCGTGCTCCACCAGGTAGTCCGTGAGGTCCTCGGCCATGCGCTTGGTCAAGGTCGTGACCAGCACGCGCTCATCCCGATCGGTGCGCCGGGTGATCTCCTCCAGCAGGTCATCGATCTGGTGCCTGGTGGGCTTGACGGTCACCTGCGGGTCCACCAGGCCGGTCGGGCGGATGATCTGCTCCACGTACCCGTCCGCCTGGGACAGCTCGTACTTGCCGGGGGTAGCGGACATGTAGATGGTCTGCCCGATCCGCTCCAGGAACTCATCCCACTTCAACGGCCGATTATCTAGCGCCGAGGGCAGCCGGAAGCCGTGCTCCACCAGGGTGCGCTTGCGGGACATATCGCCCTCGTACATGCCGCCGATCTGCGGCACGGTCACGTGGGACTCGTCGATGATCAGCAGGAAGTCATCCGGGAAGTAATCCAGCAGGCAGTGCGGGGCGGAGCCGGCGGCGCGCCCGTCGATGTGCCGGGAGTAGTTCTCGATCCCGTTGGTGAACCCCATCTGCTCCATCATCTCGATGTCGTAGGTGGTGCGCATCCGCAGCCGCTGGGCCTCCACCAGCTTGTTCTGGCTCTCCAGCTCCTTGAGCCGCTCGGTCAGCTCGTGCTGGATGCCGTCGATGGCTTTGGCCATGCGCTCCGCGCCGGCCACATAGTGGCTGGCGGGGAACACGTACATCTCCGTCTCCTCCCGGATCACCTCGCCGGTCAGCGGGTGCAGGGTGTGGATGGATTCGATCTCATCCCCGAAGAATTCGATGCGGATCGCGTGCTCCTCGTACATCGGGATGATCTCCACGGTATCCCCGCGCACGCGGAACGTCCCCCGGTGGAAGTCCACGTCGTTGCGGGCGTACTGCATGTTCACGAACTGCCGCAGCAGGGTGTCCCGGTCGATCTCCTCCCCCTGCCGCAGGGTCACCATCTGCCGCACGTATTCCTCGGGCGTACCCAGGCCGTAGATGCAGGAGACGGTGGAGACCACGACGACGTCGCGCCGGGTCAGCAGCGCGTTGGTCGCGGAATGGCGCAGCCGCTCCACCTCCTCGTTGATCGAGGAGTCCTTCTCGATGAACGTATCCGTCTGCGGGACGTAGGCTTCCGGCTGGTAGTAGTCGTAGTAGGAGACGAAGTATTCGACGGCGTTGTTGGGCAGCAGCTCCCGCAGCTCGTTGGCCAGCTGCGCGGCCAGCGTCTTGTTCTGCACCAGCACCAGGGTGGGCCGCTGCACGGATTCGATCAGCCACGCGGCGGTAGCGGATTTGCCGGTGCCGGTGGCGCCGAGCAGGACGATGTCCTTCTCTCCGCCTTCCACCCGCTCGGTGAGCTGTTCGATGGCCTTCGGCTGGTCACCGGCCGGCTGGTATTCAGAGACGACCTCGAAGGGCGCGACGACGCGATGGATCTCCTGCGCAAGACTCATGCGCCCAGCCTACGCCGGATCGCACAGGTGTTCGACGAGCTCCGCTGTGAGCCGACAGGCCGAGCCGTGATCACCCATCCCGCCTGATCCGATTGAGCTGCCCGGCCTCGGTCCACTCCCAGCGGCTATGCAGCTGATCGTCGAAGGTCATGCTGTGGATGCGGTGCTTATTGGACTGCGTGGCAGGCTGAAGACCATCCAGGGATACGAGGCGCTTCGGAAAATCCCAGCCCGTCAGAGCCTTGGAGTTGGAGGCGCAGTAGTAGAAACCGGGAGGGATCATCCTCAGACGAAGCTCCGTGGTCTGCGGATTGTTCTCATCGGAAAGCTTCACGATCAGATTGCGGAAGACCGCCGAGTAGGGGCCGTCGTTGCTGACCAGCACACCCCAGCTCTCCCTGCCCTCGATCGTGGCCTTGCACCACCAGGCTTGGAGGCAACCGGCCATCAGTCGCTTCTCGCGTTCCTCCTCACGCTCCTCATGCTCCTGCTCGCGCCGATTGCGCTCATCCTCTCGTCTCTGTGCCTGTTTGTTGATCTCCTCCGAGCGTTCCCTAGCGGCCTCTGCCGCCTTGTTGGCCCGGTACGACAGGTACAGAGCGACCACGGAGACCGCGGCTCCCGCCAAAGCCGCCAAGGCCCCCACCAGCTCGATCCATGCTGCTGCATCCATACCGGGAAGTGTAACGTCACCCACAGGGGTTCACATGCGAATCGGCACTCGGGGGCCGGGAGGGTCTCCCTCCGTTCACTTACCCAGCAGCACCGACCTCACCCGCGCTCGCGCGGCTCCACCGTCTGCTCGGCACCGGTCACGACGTCGTCGGCCGGGATCTCCCCCGCGCCCGTACCCTCGGCCAGCTCCGCGGCCTCATCCGCGCCGCCCTCGGTGCGCTGGCGGCGGATCTCCTGGTAGGTGTTCGGCACCAGGGATTCGTACTCGGGGGCGGTGGTCTCGTCGTACTCGGGGTGGATGGAGTACTCCTGCACGCTGGTGAAGTCCTCCTGGGCGCGGCGCCGGTACTCCTCCACCGGCAGGACCTGCTTCCACTGCCGGGTGCGCAGCGGCGGCAGCTCCCCGGCGTCCTCCTTGAAGGCGCGCACGATCATCCACGCCTGCACGAAGGTCAGGATGAACACCGGCAGGCCGATGATGATCACCACGTTCTGCAGGGCGTCCAGTCCCAGCTCCCCGGCGAACAGCAGGATGGAGGCGGCCACCAGCCCGATGGACACGGTCCAGAACACGCGCTGGCGGATCGGGGACTCGTCCTCGTGCCCGTTGGCCATGGAGTCCATGACGATCGAGGCGGAGTCGATGGAGGTGACGAAGAAGATGAAGATCAGCACGATCGCCACCACCGCGACCACCGGCAGGAACGGGAAGTTGCCGAGGAACTGGAACATGGCCCCGGGGATGTCCCCCTCGGCCACGACGGTGTGCACCAGGCCGCCCTCGCCGTGCATCTCGATGTCGAAGGCGTTCATCCCGAAGATCCCGACCCACACCATGGTGAAGGCGGTCGGCAGGACCACCACGCCCAGCACGAACTGACGGATGGTGCGGCCCTGGGAGATCTTGGCCAGGAACAGCCCGACGAACGGCGCCCAGCAGATGGTCCACGCCCAGTAGAACACCGGCCACTGCCCCAGCCACCCGGTGTTGGCGAAGGTGTCGTTGAAGAACATCATCTTCGGCAGGATGTACAGGAAGTTGCCCACGGACTCCACGACGCCGCGCAGCGCGAACATGGTGGAACCGGCCATGAGGATGAACAGCAGGAACGCCATCGCCAGGACGATGTTGAAGGTGGACAGCCGCTTCACGCCCTTGTCCATGCCGTTGAGCACCGACGTCAGGGCCACCGCGGTGATCAGCGCGATGATCACCGCCTGCATCCAACCCGCCACCGGCACCCCGTACATGATGGTCACCCCGGAGTTCAGCTACAGGGCACCCAGGCCCACGGACACGGCGATGCCGAACACGGAGGCGATCAGGGAGATGACGTCGATGGTCTTGCCCCAGGGCCCATGGATCCCGTCGCCCAGCAGCGGCTGGAAGGAGGAGGACACGCGCGGGGGCAGGCGCCGCTTGTACGTGAAGTACCCGAAGCCCAGCGCCGGCACGGTCAGCAGCACCCACACGCCCAGGCCGATGTGGAAGTCCGCGATGGACAGCGCGTCCAGGGCGGCCTCCTGGCTGCCGGGTTCGACGCCGTCGTAGGGCGGGCGGGCGAAGTGCGTCAGCGGCTCCGCGGCACCCCAGAACATCAGGATCGCGCCGACGCCGGCGGCGAAGGTCATGCCGAACCAGGCCAGGGTGGAATCTGCGGCTCGGAGTCATCCGGGCCGAGCTTGATCCGGCCGAAGCGGCTGACGCAGACGTAGACGAGGAACAGGGCGCACAGGGCCGTGCCCAGGACGTAGAACCAGCCCAGGTACGTCAGGATCCACCCGGAGACCGCACCGAACACGTCGATCATGGTCTGGGGGAAGGCGATGGTCGCCGCGGAGAACAGGAGGATGAACGCGGCGGACGGGAAGAAGATCCCCGGGGTGGTCTTCAGACCGAGGCGTCGATGCAGCGAGTGAAGCATCCGAACATCATAAGGCACCTGATCACCGGGTGCGGAGTCGGCTCCGGGCAGAATCCGACGCCGGCCCCCGACGCCGCCCCATGGGTTAGCCTGGCCTCACCTGCAGATTCCCCGGTTCGCCCGGCGACGGAAGGAAGCCATGGCCCAGCATCGGATGAGCGTCCATCCCCTCGTGGTCCGCACCGTCCGGGTGCTCTCCGTCCAGGAGGTCACCCCGCGGATGCGGCGGATCCGTCTGGGCGGGGAGCAGCTGAGCTCCTTCGTCCCGGCCGGGCTGGAGACGACCGCCCCGGCTTTCCGGGCCCCGAGCTTCGATGACCACGTGAAGCTGATCTTCGCCGAGAACGGCCCGGTCCAGGCGGTGCTGCCGCGGCAGCTGTCCGAGGGCATCGAGTGGACCCCGGCCTCGGCGCGGATCACCCGGGACTACACCCCGCGCGCGGTGGACACCGACGCCGGGGAGCTGACTCTGGACTTCGTGCTGCACGGGCACGGTCCGGCGGCCGCCTGGGCCCGGGCAGCGCGACCCGGGGACGAGCTGAGCTTCGTCGGCCCGAAGTTCTCGATGCACCTTCCTGCGGAGATCTCCGCGATGCTGCTGGTCGGGGATGAGACCGCGCTGCCGGCGATCGGGCGGTTCTTCGACGAACGCCCCGTGCAGGCCCCGGCGCACGCGGTGATCACCGTGTCCGAGGACGCGGCCCGCCAGGAGCTCGCCCTGCGCGAGGGGGATTCCGTGACGTGGGTGCGCAAGGAGCGCCCGGACGGGCCGGGGCTGCTGCGCGCGGTGCGCGAGACTTTCGCCGGGCTGGAGCTGGGGCCGGACCCGTTCCTGTGGGCCGCGGGCGAGGCGCGCAGTCTGCTGCCGCTGCGCCGATGGGCCAGCCGGGAGCGGGTCATCCCCAAGACCCACCAGTCCATGACCGGATACTGGCACGTCGCCATGGACAGCTCCCGGCGCGCCGCCGACGCCGCGCCGGGTTCTTCCGGACGCGCCGCCGGGCGCGGGCAGGGCGGAAGGGCCGCCGGCGCCGCCCAGTCCGCGAGCGGCACTGGGACCGACGGGCCGCGAGGGGGCCGGGGACCGGCCGCGCCGACCACCCTGCCCGTCGCCCCGGTGGCCTGGTTCGCGGTGGCCGCTGCCGTGCAGACCGGCCTGCTGGACGCCCTGGCCGACGCCGAGGAGGCCGAATCCGCGCAGGGCCCCGAAGCGTCCCCGGAGCCCGAGGCTTCTCAGGGGGTCCAGAACACGCCGGGACTCGAGGGCGCACAGGGACTCGAGGCCGCGCAGATCGCCGAGGCCGCGGGCCTGGACGCCGCGCTCCTGCTCCCGCTGCTGGATCTGCTGGCCCGAGAGGGGCTGCTCACCCGACGGGACTCCCCCGGCACCTCCGCACCCGGGACCGAGGTCTCCGACTCCGTCGCTGCCGGGACCGAAGCCCCCAACCTCCCGACGTCCGGGGGCTCCGCCGTCGACGACCCGGACGCGGCCGACCGGGCATCCGCGGCGCACAGGGAAGTGGGTGTCACCCGGTGGTCCCTGACCGAGCTGGGCCGGGAGCTGGTGGCCGATGAGCACCAGCGGGAGGGCTTCGAGTCCTTCGCCCTGGACCAGATCGCCGCGCTGACCCGGTTGCCGCAGGCCCTGCGCGGCGGCGCTTCCGCGTGGCGGCGTCAGCACGGCGAGGGCTTCGCCCGCAGCATCGAGCAGCGGTCGCAGCTGTGGGAGGAGATGGTCGAGCGCGCCGCGACCCTGCCCTTCCTGCAGCACCCCATCCTCAGGGTGCTGGCGGAGATGGGCGCCGGCTCCCCCGCCCTCGTGGGGCCGGGGGCCGAGGTCCTCGCCGGGATGCTGGCGGACCGCGAGCAGGAGGCCTCGAGGCCGGAGAAGGTCGTGGACCCGAGCGAACCCGTGGTCCTCACTGACGCCCACGACGCCGATTTGCCGGCCCGTGGTCGGCCCGTGGTCTCGGTGCTGTGGCTGAGTCTCCTGGACGACGCCGAGGCGCTGGCGCACCTGCGGGCGCTGCGCCGGGCCTCGGAGCGCGCGGTGGTGATCGACGCCCCGCGCCCGGATGAGCTCGCGCCGTCGGCCGCGGTGCAGGGGCTCATGACCGTGGCCCTGACCGGTTCGGCCCCGCGCTCCGAGGAGCGACCTCTCGCCATGGCCCGGGAGGCTGGTTTCAGCCGGGTGCGCGTGGAGCAGCTGGGGTGGGGCAAGGTGGCCCTGCGGCTGAACGCCTGAGCCTGAGCACCGAACACAGACCCGCGCCGAGGCGGCGCCCGGCGCTCAGTCGTCGGCGCGGCCCAGCTTCTCCTGCCAGTCCGCCCAGATCCGCTCCACCTGCGCGCGGGTCTGCTCCGGGGTTCCGGAGTTGTCCACGGTCCAGGTGGCGACCTCGGCCCGCTCGGCGTCGGTGGCCTGCGCGGCGATCCGGGCACGGGCGTCCCCCTCGTCCATCCCCCGGGCCTCGACCAGGCGGCGCACCCGCTCCGGCTCGTCCGCGGTGACCACCAGGACGCCGTCGAAGCGGTCGGCCTGCCCGGTCTCCACCAGCAGCGGGATGTCCTCCACGATCACCCCCGCGAATCCGGGGCGCTGGGCGGCGGCCACCCGTTGACGCGCGGCCTCCTCGCGCACCGCCGGATGCACGATGCCGTTCAGTCGCTGCCGGGCCTCCTCGTCGCCGAAGACCCGCCGGGCCAGGGCCGGGCGGTCCAGGGCGCCGTCCGCATCCAGGATCTCGCAGCCGAAAACCTCCGTGACCTGCTCCAGCACGGGTGAGCCGGGGGCCATCAGCTCCCGGGAGATCCGGTCCGCGTCGATCACCACGGCACCCAGCTGCGCCAGCCGCGCGGCCACCGTGGATTTCCCCGATCCGATGCCGCCGGTCAGTCCGATGTGCAGCGTCACAGCCCGTCCCCCTTCGTCGATGTTCTGTCCAGGCCATCTTCGCAGGCAGGCCCTCCCGATGCGACGTGCTTGAGGCGGCTATCCCAGCGCGGCATTCAGGACGCGGCGCCGCCGATGCGACGCGCCTGAGGCGACCCTCCCGACGCAGTATTCCCGGAGCGACGTACCTGAGGCGTCGCTCCCGAGGCGATGCGCCTGAGGCGATGGCCCGGGGTGATGGACCGACCGCAGAGCCCCGACCGGGGTCACCCGAGGATGGTGGGCGGCAGCATCGACACCCACCACACGGCCAGGACCACCGGGATGGCCGCGCTGAGCACCTGCCCCGGCCAGACCACGGCGTCTCGATGCGGCCGGGCCGCGTTCACGATGACGTTGGCCACCGCTCCCAGCAGACCCGCCAGCATCACCAGCCCCACGATCACCATGGCCCAGACCAGAGCCGGGCCCGTCTCCTCCATGAGCGCGGGCCCCACCTGATGCGGCGACGCCCCGAAGAGCAGGGCCACCAGCGCCATGAACGCCCAGAAGAGCACGAGCAACCCGGGACCGAGCAGACACACGAGGGACGCGCCCGTCCCCACCAGCAGCAGCAGGACCGCCAGGACGATGTGCCCGGGGCCTTCCGGCAGCGGGTACCACACCAGCGCTCCCTTGGTGCGGCGGCCCAGATTCCTCCGGGCGGCGCGACGACGCTCCTCCATCTGCCACACCAGCTGATCGACGGAGACCTGACGCTCCGCTCCGCTGGGATCCGATGGCGGCGGTGCGCCGAGGCCCGGCCCTCCCTGCGGCGCACCGGGTGGGAGCGGGTCCCGTTGACCGAGCACGGCCGGGTGGGTGAGTCGATGCCACTGCTCTCGCAGGGTCGGCCCCCGCCAGGCTCCGGCTCTCCCCGGGCCCTCCGGCGGAGGCTGCTGGCCGTAGGGGGCTTGCTGCTCGGGCGGGATCTGGCCCGGTGGGTGGTGCGGATCGAACGGGGGCTGCTGGGTCATGGGATGCCTCCTTGGAGTAGCGCCGGTCCTGGGGCGCCGGGTGCTCCGCAGTCTAGTGAGACACCTCATCCTCTCGGGGTCGGGCTGTGGATAACCCCGGCGTCGAGCCCGCCCGCCGACCCTCCAGATCCGAGCCACGGCCCCACCGCGCCGAGCCCGGGCTGCCACGCGCACCGTCGCACGCGGTGTCGTCGAAGATCCGGTGCCGAAGCCAGCGCACCGGATCCGCAGCGCGAGGTTCGTAGACTGGCCTGGTGACCGACTCCTCCCCCGACGCTCCCGCCGAACCAGCCGATCAGGCCAGCGCCTCGGTACCGACTGACGCCGCCCCGCAGGCCGAGACTCGCGCGCGCCGCTGCACCGTCCTGGCCGACACCGAGCCGGTGGAGAGTCTGCTGGAGATCAAGCGCAGCGAGTTCCTGGGGCACCTGGTCCGGGTGGAGACCGAGGAGGCAGCCCGGGAGCACATCGAGCGGATCCGCCGCCGTCACCACGACGCCCGCCACGTCTGCTCCGCCTTCGTCCTCGGGCCGGACCGGGACGTGCAGCGCTCCTCCGACGACGGCGAGCCGGCCGGCACCGCGGGCATCCCCATGCTGCAGGCCCTGCTGTCCCACCGTCCCGACCCCTTGGACCCCGAGCAGGCGGATCTGACGGACGTGTGCGCGATCGTCGTGCGCTGGTTCGGTGGGATCAAGCTCGGTGCCGGCGGTCTCGTGCGCGCCTACACCGAGGCCGTCACCCAGACCCTGGATGAAGCCCACCTGGTGACCCGCTCCCGACGCCGCCTGGGCACCGTCCCGGTGGAGCACGCCCGCGCCGGTCAGCTGGAGAACGAGCTGCGCGCCCACGGCTTCGCCCTGCAGGACACCGAATACGCCCCGGATCACGCCGTCCTGCACCTGTCCGTCCCGGACGACCCAGCCGCCCAGGAGGAGGCCGCCGCCCGCCTGGCCGCGCTGAGCTCCGGGCAAGCCCGCATCACCTGGGGCACCGTCACCTGGATCGACGGCTGACCGCCCTCCCCGAGCACGAGAGAAGGCCCCGCCCCCGTGAATCATCACGGGGACGGGGCCTTCGCCTCATCTCACGGCCTCACCGCGGGCCCCTGACGGGCGGCGCGGCGAGTGCCGAGGAGATCAGTTGTTGCCGCCGGTGAGCTTCTCGCGCAGAGCAGCCAGGGCCTCGTCGGAGGCCAGGGTGCCGGCGTCGGACGCCGGGGCCTCGGAGGAGTAGGAGGTCTGCGCGGAGGACCCGCCGCGGCCGCCGGTGGCCGCGGAAGCGGCGGCATCGGCGTCCTCGTTGAGGGCCTTGCGGACCTGCTCCTTGTGGGCCTCCCAGCGAGCCTGGGCGTTGGCGTACTCCTGCTCCCAGGCGGCGCGCTGGGCCTCGTAGCCCTCGAGCCACTCGTTGGTCTCCGGGTCGAAGCCCTCGGGGTACTTGT
>ERZ1023261.12-NODE-12-length-155202-cov-7.540255_pt1 | contig 155202 bp, 142 predicted proteins | sample MGYA00521234_ERZ1023261 | MGnify/ENA primary metagenome ERZ1023261 (study PRJEB32759, sample SAMN07749871) | skin metagenome | biome: transportation; feature: city; material: polyester macromolecule | host: Homo sapiens | place: Hong Kong:TC line | collected...
ACCTGTGGCTTGCGCATCACCTCGTCAGCAAGGCGGAGAAGACCGGACGCTTACGAAGGCGCTCAAACCTTGAAGACAGCAAACGAGGCTGTTCATGCTGGTCTCGGCGCTGACGGGGCTGGACAGGATGAAGGCGGCTTACGCCCATGCGATCGAGAATGGCTACCGCTTCTACTCTTACGGGGACGCGTCGCTGCTCCTTCCGTAAGTGCCTTCCGGTGGGTCGCTGGTGGGAGCTTATGATTGCGTGGGTTACACCTAGGCCGCTTTGGCAAGGCTGTTGCACCAGCGAGGACCCATTAGTGCTATGCGGCGACGAGTTCGGCAATCTTGGCGGCGACCTGCGCCATCGACTCCTCGGCGGTGCTCAAGCCGGCGCGGGACGCCAGCAACAGACTGACCTGCTCCAACTCTTCGTAGGTCGTACCATGCACAACCGGGACCAGCCGCTCACGCCGAAGGAGAGCCGAAAGCTCCTTGTCTGCGACTCCCTCCGCCGGCAGGCGACGCAGCATAGCCGGGGTCACCAAAACGATGCCGACACGCGAGTTCACCAGACCCTTGTCGATCGCCCGCATCATCGGCACTCCGAGACCCAAGTCCTTCTCGCTGAACCAGACGCGGACGCCGCGCGCTTCCAGCAGATCATGCAGTTCTTTGGCGGAGCCCTGCCGGTCATCCCAAGCGTGACACAGGAACACGTCCCGCAGTTCGGGCCGAGACGCCGCCAAACTCTCGACGTTCTCGCGAATGGGCGTCAGCGCCTGCACCTGTTCCGGCGTATAAAAGACGGCAGAGCCGGCGCCCGACCAGCGCGGCTTGACGGTGCGGCGCCCGGACCCGCCCTCGCGGCTGCCCGAACTGCTCGGAGATGGGGAATATGACGAGAGCGAGTACGACGGCCGGTAACTCTGTAGGCCACCATAGCTGCGCCCATACCGGCTGCCGCAAGCCGGGCAGTCGGCTGCTGCGGCGGCCGATCGGTGCCCCCTTACCGGCGCTGTACATCCGCCCATGTCATCTGTCCTTCTCAACCGTGAGTACAAAAAGAGGCGACGCCATCTGTTCGACAGCGACGCCTCAAACTCTACTTTTCGTGCGTGGTGGTGCCGGGACTGCGCTTTCCGTGCGCCGCCGTCACGAAGCGGCCGGACGACGCGCTGCGGTAGGAGCCGCCCGTGCTTCCGCTCCTGCCGCTGGCCTCGCGCACCGTCGTGCCCGGGCTACGCTGCCCGTGCGCGGTCGTGACGTACCGACCCGAGATCGCGCTCCGATAGGAGCCTCCACTCTTTCCCTTGCTCATGTGCTACTTCCTTCGCTGCGCCGAACCACCCCGCCCTTGACTCTCAGGCGTACAAATGATTCGAACGTTTCAGACGTAAGGCAGTTTCAGCCGTGAGGCGACTTGTCTTACGAGTGAGACAGTAAGGGTGCGCCGGACCCGAGTCAACCGCCGGTGTTGGAGAATCTATGACGCTTCCCATCGAGGAGCTGGGACGGCTGATCGCGAGAAAGCGGGGCGCGAGGGGCATTCGGGCTGCCGCGGTAGAAGCGGACGTCAGTCCTGCTACTTTGTCCAGAGTGGAGAACGGCAACCTGCCCGATCTTGCCACATTCGCGAAAATCTGCCGATGGCTTGACGTCGATCCCTCGCGCTTCCTCGGTGTTCAGCGCGATGCGTCGTCAGCCGTGCCGGATCGCGCGGTGGCTCATTTTCGGAAGAAGCCAACAGTCTCGAAGGAAACAGCAACGTCTCTTGGCGCGCTGATCCTCGCCGCGCAGCGTGCAAGGCAAGCCCGCGCGGACTTGGAGCGCGGCGAGTAGGATGCGGCGCGGGTTCAAGGCGGACGCCGAGCGCAGATCAGTAGCTGCGAGAGAGCGTCTTGGGCTTCAACCCACTGACAAGCTGTGCCCGTGGGAGTATGCGAACGCGCTCGGCGCGATGGTGTTTGGTGCCGACGAGCTTGAGCTAGACCCGGAGCATGCGAGACAGCTGTTGCAACGAGACCCCGACAGTTGGTCAGGCATGACGCTGTACGAGGAGGGAACGCACGTGGTGGTTCTCAACTCAGCACACCCTCAAACTCGGCAGACGGCGACGTTGATGCACGAGATCGCCCATATCACACTCGAACACGTACCTGCTGACGTGTCTGTATCGCCGAGTGGGCTGGTCTTACTTTCGGACTACTCGGCCGATCAGGAGGAGGAGGCGGATTGGCTCGGCGCCGCCCTTCTTCTGCCTGAACTAGCCCTGTTGGAGAGGCGTGGCCGCGGGTTGTCGATGGCGGCGATTGCGAACGCTTACGGCGTCAGCGAGGCTCTTTGCCAGTGGCGCTGCCGTATGACGGGCGTCGAGAAGCGTCTCGCTTTCCGCATGCGAGCGTGAGCAAATCTCCCTTCCACCCTGCTCACGAGGTTCGGAGTGCAAAGCTAGGCGCCGCCGCAGCAGACGCGCAGGGCGATGAGATTGAGAAGGAGGCAAGGCCGTGCTGCCGGTAGATCGCGAGACCATGCTCCTCCTGCGGCCGGCGGAGGAAAGCTAGCTGAGCGGGCTGTGGGGCCGTGCAAACCCATATTGCGAACGGCGTTCCGGCTGGGCATACACGGCGTCGACATGGACGGTTCGGCGTCGTGTAGCCCGGTGCTCTCTTGCACGGGATCCCCGACACGGAGACTTTAGCGGCTCCTTGGCGAGAGGACTCCGCCAAGACGAAATCGGTGCTCCTTCGACCGATCGAGGAGACTGAGTTGAAGTTTATAGCTGATCAAACGGCTCAAAAGCTGCGCGGTGGGTACTACACCCCACCCGATCTCGCCGCCTTCATTGCCTCGTGGGTCAAGGAACTCGCTCCGAAGCGCGTCCTTGAACCGAGCTGCGGCGACGGAGCGTTCTTCCAAGCTATGGCCACGGTAAAGGGTTTCGCCAAGTCTGAACTGGCGGCGTTTGAGTTAGACGATATCGAGGCCGGAAAGGCGTCGCGCCGCGCCTCGGAGCTCGGGCTGAACAAGGCCGACGTACGCAACGAGGATTTCCTCGGTTGGGCGCTCGACAACATGAATGATGGTGGCGAGCGGTTCGACGCAGTCGTCGGCAATCCGCCGTTTGTCCGCTACCAATTCCTGCCGCCGGCCTTCCAGGCTCGCTCGGAAGCGATTTTCAGTCAGCTGGATTTGAGATTCACGAAACACACGAACGCCTGGGTGCCTTTCATCCTGGCTGCGATGGCGCTGCTGCGTCCAGGCGGGCGCCTCGCGATGGTAGTGCCGGCCGAGATCATCCACGTCACGCATGCGCAATCGCTGCGCAGCTATCTCGGTCGTCAGTGCCGTCGACTAGTCATCATCGACCCAGAAGAGCTCTGGTTCGACGGTACGCTGCAAGGCGCCGTGATCCTGATGGCCGAGAAGCGATCCAGTCCCGCTCAGAAGGAGGAAGGTCTCGGCATCTATCCGGTGCGCGGTCGTGAATTCCTGCGCATTTCTCCGGCGGAGATTTTCGATGCGCCCCAGACGATCAACGGCAAGACCGTGGAGGGCAAGTGGACCCGCGCGCTACTCGACCTTGAGGCACGCACCCTGTTCGACGAGATCGAGGCCCACAAAGCCGTTCACCGGTTCGAGAACATCGCCCGCGTTGACGTCGGCATCGTGACCGGTGCTAATGCCTTCTTTTTAGTATCAGATGAAACCGTTGAAGAATACGGACTTGAGAAATACGCGCATCCCATGTTCGGGCGCAGCGGACACTGCCCCGGCATCATCTACGACGAGAACCAGCACTCGGCGAATGCTGACAAGGGTACGCCCACCAACTTCCTTTGGTTTGACGACTCGCCGGCTAAGATGGCCAAAGGCCCTAAGCGCTACATTGAGATGGGCGAGAAGCAGAAGTTGCAGACCCGCTATAAGTGCCGGATACGCACACCCTGGTTTAAGGTTCCTTCGGTCTACTCGACAGAGGTCGGCATGCTGAAACGCTCGCACGACACACCGCGGCTGATCCTAAACAGGATTGGCGCTTACACGACGGACACCGCATACCGAATTCGCACGAAAGACATCTCCGGCGAGCATTTGGTCGGTTGTTTTGTCAACCCGCTGACTGCGCTCAGCGCAGAGCTGGAAGGTCGGCACTACGGCGGCGGCGTGCTGGAGCTGATCCCGTCCGAGATCGAGCGCTTGGTCGTGCCCTTGCCGGACGTGCAAGTGGACCTGGCTCAGCTCGACCGATCCATCCGTAACGACGCGACGCATGCCACGCTGGCGCGTCAGGGACGCATTGTCCTCGGCGGTCTGGGCCTATCGAAAGCGAAGCAGGACGCCACCCTCGAAGGATGGCGCAAGCTGCGGGATCGCCGCCAACGTACGTCCAGCGAGGAAGAGGTGGTCACCTAATCGATCTCGATCATGAACTTGGTTGGATCGGCTAGGTCACGGTAGAGCGCCATGGAACGGCCAATCAGGTCGGGACGCTTTACCTCTGCGGCGACCTCGCCCCAGGACAATCGCGTCATGGCATTCTTTTGCAGGTAGGACTTCGACGTGGTGCTGGTCGTGTGCCTGATGTTCATGTCGAACGAGCCATAGTCCACACCCTTGAGAACGACTTGAAAGGTGCCGACCGCCTCATCCACAGTTGCCGACCGGGGCGTCCAGATCAGGGACGGGAACACTTCATCGCGGAAGTAGTGGCGGTGATCGACCTCCGCCTCCATCAGGCCTTTGTCGAGGTTGATCGATCCGGTGGGATTGGTGTTGTCCCCGGTGGGGATCGTCAGGTCGCGTTCGGTGAGGTCCTTGCTGATCCAGACCACCTCGTAACCAACGCCTGCGCTCCCGACGGCTGGAGCCGCCGCTGGCACCGGCCCACCGTCAGAGGCGATAATCACGGGGACGACCGGAACCGACAGCTTGGGTTTGCTCGCCTTTTTTGGAGAACTCTTAATCGCCGGTACGGCCATCTTCATACGTGGCGTGGGATCAGAGCTGCCCGGCTTGGCCGACGTGGTCGGCTTTTGCGGCGGCATATGTGCCTCATCGGCCAGTAGGCCGGCAGCAAGCAACTCGTTTAACCGCTTCACCTTCTTGATACGGAAGATGTTGTCGGGGTGCGCCGCGGTCAGGCCATCGAATTGCTTCTCCAGCTCCTTCAAAAACTTGGCGTCGTCCTTGTCGTCAACGTCGAAGTCGAGCAGGACGCCGGCCTCGATGTTGTTGTTGAGGCCGCCCAGAGTCAGGTTCGCGCTGCCGATCGACAGCCGAGCGAGCTTCTTGCCCCGCACGTAGTAGAGCTTCGGATGGAAGAGCAGGTGCCGGGATCCGGTGTCAACAGCGTGCAGCGCCACACCGGCATCGAGAAGCCGCTTCATGCCCTGATACGACGTAATGTCGTTCCGGATGCCTGCGAATACCGACGTGTTCCCCGCGTGCGCCGCAAACTTCGGCGCTATCTGGTTGATGCCGCTCTCCATCAGGAATGCGACGCTGATGATCGAGCGCTGCACATCTGCCACGTCGAACAGCTCGCGAACGACATCGCCGTGAGTGCGAGCGGTAAGCCCTTGAAGGATGAACTCGCGTGTCACCAGCATCTGCTCCTCATGTCCCAAGGAGTTGGTGCGATGATGGCTTCATCGAGTCCAGAGGCAGACATAGGATTAGGTGGCAGTAGTTAGGCTCACTCTGAGCGGCAGATGCAGCGAAGCCGGATTACGGCGCGATCCAGACTGCTCGATCTATGCTTGGATCGGGTTAATTCGGGCGTGGCCCTGGTCAGCGCACGTCAGTCGTCGGCAAAGAAGTCCTCATCGACTCGCTTCACCGCAATCGTTCGGCTCACGCGCACACCAACGTCGTGCTCGACCAGCAGCGCCGCCAGCCGCTCGCCATCAATGAGAATTACGCGCTGTGGGATGTGACGAACATACTCTCCTGCGGGCGTGCTGAAGCTCGACGTGGTAACGAACACGCCCTTGGTTGCACCTAGCCCAACGAGGCTCCCAACGAACCCCTGTATCTCCGGCCTGCCAACCCCGACGTGCGGCGCGTACCGCTTCGCCTGGACGTAGATGCGATCGAGCCCAAGGCGATCTTCGTCAATCACGCCGTCCACTCCGCCGTCGCCGCTCTTGCCGAGCTGGAGCGCGGCCCGGTCGTGCGTCCCGCCGTACCCCATGGCGACCAGCAGATCGACGATCAGCCGCTCGAAGAAGGCGGGCGTCTGCCCTAGGACCCGCTGCAGCAGGTCGGCCTTGAGCGCCGCCTGGATGGCAGCATACGCAGCGTCGATCTGCTCTTCGGGCGTAGCCTCCGACGCGACCGCCGCCTTCGTGGCCGACTCCTCCTCGCCCGCGCTCTCGCCTGTCTTCTGATACCATTCACGGAAGGGTGGGAAGGTGCTCAGCACGTCAATATCGATGGCCGTCGGGGTCCGCGCTAGAAGAGCGCGCCCCTCCTCGCTGGCGACGAACCGACCGCGGCTCGGGCTGTCGATCAGGCCCGCCTTCGTCATGTAGAACTTGGCCCAGTGCAGCCGGTTGTGCAGCACGCGCTGGCGGCCGCTAGGCAGCATCTCCTCCCGCTCCTCCTCGGACAAGCCGAGCTGGTCGGCGATTCTCTCGGCGGCGGCAGGCACGCGCGTCTCGCCGACAGCTGCCTCGCGCAGCACTGGCAGCATCAGCGCTTGGTAATCCGGTATGGCCAACAGGTCCGCTCCACTCACAGTTCTGAACCCAGACTTAGCCAACACGGCACACGATGTCGCAGCTGAGCACGCGCGAAAATCGGTATCTTTTTATGGAAGGGCTGAAAAGCCTCGCACCAGGCCTGCACAGGCCTATTGCGCGGGCGTGCCAGCCTGACCATGATCGCAGCGCCTCCCGTGAAAGCCGGGGGGCGGGGCGTCGAAACCTCAACCTGTAGGAACTCGGTCGCGAACGCATGTTCGAGGCCGGGTGGCATGCGCGTATGTCCAGCCGGCAACGGTAAAGGCGCATGCGCCTGTGCCTACGGTCAGGTTTCGAACATCCGGCTTCGGCCGCCGCTCCCGAGAGGTACATAGGGGCGGCACGAGGGTCTGAGCCGAAGGTCGCTCCCGACGAGAGGGCGACGACGCACATGCGGCACACATACGGCACGTCGGCGCGACACGCTCGCCCCGGCGCGACGACGCGCGTCCGCGGCACATCCACCACCAAAAGGGAGAACCACCATGACCAAACAGCAGAAGATCGGCGCCGCGGTGGCCGCCGGGATCGTCGCCCTTCTTTACTTCACCGGCGGCGGCAGTTCGCCTCCTGCGCAGGATCGCGCCGCTCCGGCGGACTACACGTGCGAGTCGCTCGCGCCGGAGATCATCCAGATGTCAAAGGGCCGCGAGCCTGAGATACTGGAGCTCAACGAGGTGGAGCGGGTGATGAATGATTACCCCAACTTCATCACCTGCCAAGCCCGCGCCGAGTGGAGCCAGGGCCAGGGACGCGCCGAGTTCGGCGCCCACAAGAGCGATGGCGGCAACGTTATCCTCTCGTACAAGCAGCTCTGACCACGCAGGCTCGGGTGATGGGACGGCCAGTCCGCGGCATGGTCGATCCCGAGCCTGACCCGATCGGCCCCGAACCGCCGTTTCGACCTCCCCGGCGAGGCCTCTCGAAGCGCTCGCCTAGCAAAACCAACGAAGTCCGCCCCGCGCGGACGCCAGCCCCCGAGGCCCCGTGGACCAGCTCCGCGGGGCCTTCTCCGTTTGAGGACAACCGTATGCAATCTTTCACCACCGGAGCCGCCGTCAGGGCGGCCGTAGCCGACCCCGCCCTCGACCCGCAGCTGCGCGCCCTTCTCGCCGCCCGCGCCCGGCAGCTGGAGGACGACAGCGAGCCCGGCCTCGACCTGGGCGACCTTGCCCACTTCCACGCCGTCGAGCCCGGCGACGGGCCGGCGGAGGCGGCGGCGGCGCTGGGCTTCCCGCCCGACGCCAACCTCGTGGACGGCAGCCGCCAAGGGGACCCCGACTTCGCCCCGTCGTGGGAGTGGATCGAGGACCACGGCGGCTGGTTCGAGCTGGCCTTCGTCCTGAGCGACGACGGGTTCGGCCACGTCCTGCTCGTCCCCGACCGGCCCGACACCGACCCGCGCCTCCTGGTCCTGTGCAGGGATCACCTCACGCCGGCCTGACCGACGACCCCGACTGACACGCAGCGTCCCGGCATCCCGCCGCGGGCGCTTTCTTTTTACCCTCGAAAGGAACAGACTATGACCATCTTGGTCCACGACCGCGCGTCCGCCGCGCGGGCGCTCACCCTGCCGCTCCCGCCGCCGATGCGCGCCGCCCTCGTGGCGGAGATCGCGCTGCTGACCAGCGGCGAGCACGACCTGACCGACTGGACTGACATCCTGCTGGTCGAGCCCGGCGACGATGAGGCGGCCGTCGCGGCAGAGGCCGGCTTCTCGCCCCTTGTCGACCCGCTGTCGGGGACGCGTCACGGGCAGCCCGGCTTCGAGCCCGGCTGGGACTGGCTGTCCCGCCACGACGGCTATGGCCGGCTCGTGTTCACGATGGGCAGCACCCACGCGACCATCATCATCGTGCCCGACGACGCCGACCTGGCGCTGCTCGCTCTCTTTCGCTGATAAGGAGAACTCTCCGTGCGCGACTTCATCCAGTTCCTGACGGCGCTCGCCGTGCTCGCCATCGTCCAGTACCTCGCCCTAGCGCTGTCCGTGGTGCTGCTCATCCTGTTGCTCATGGCGGCCGTGGTGCACCCGCGGCGCACCCTCCAGCTGCTCGCCACGGTCGGCCTACTCGGCTTGGCCTTCAAGGCGCCCGCACACTGCGCCGCCGCAATCGGCGCCGCCGCCGTCGCGCTGACGGTGTCGGCGCACTTGTCCGAGCGGCGGTCCCGGTCAGCCCAGCGTTCCACCCTGCTGCTCACGTACGTGGGAACGGACGACGCGCCGTAGCGCTGTCTCGGCAGAATGGCGGGGAAATAGAATGTTCGTGACCGTAACCGGCTGGCGAGTACGTGCCCACTTCAAGTATTGTTTCGGCATGCCGGAACGGCCGGTCGATGGCGCTCCCGACCTCGTTGGGCCATACGAGTTGTGGGGGCGCACCTTTTACTGGCGGTTCGACCGCGGGGCCGACGAGTGGCAAGTCGTGGCGCCCGCCGACACGTCGCTTGCGGACTACACAGCCCGCCGCGCCAGCATCTACACTCTTGCCGAAGAACAACGGAACCTACCGCATGACGAGTTGGTGGCACTGCTGATCCAAGCCTGCATCGTCACTGGGCTGGATCAACGCGCTGACATCATGGACGCGGTCGAGTTCGCCACGTTGCTCGATCCCGAGTTCATCGGCCGCGTGCTGGCGCGGCATCGGGGGAAAGCAGCCGCCACCAAGCTTTGGTGGGTGGACGAGAACAAGACCTATCACCTTCACTAGAGCACGCCGCCGTTCGCGGTCATCCGGACGACAACGCCGACAGATAATCGTGTTAAAACAAACGCTTACAAACCCGTGCCGTTAAAGCCCCGCGCATAAGCAAATGCGCTCGGCAGGGAACGCCCGCACAACCGGCTGAACGGCCGCTGCGTGGGACAGCCAAGAACGTCCGGCGAGTGGCTCGTAGAACAGCATCGGTCCGCCCGAGCGCAGCTACGGCACGCTCGGCAGGGAAAGCCAGCCGCACGTCGGCCAGACCGACACGACACCGACCAGCATAACTCGGAGCCGCGGATGCCTCATGGGGGCCGCGCGTCGTCATGCGCGAGCATGGCGCAAACAGTCGGCCGTCCGCAGCGGTCGCAAGCGAGAGCACATACAATGACAATGAAGAACCCAATCACCGGTTGGCCCGACGCCGCGCCGCCGGGAACGAACCGCCTGCCCACTACGATACCCAATGTCGCGCACATGCTCCTCCACGAGGGGATCACGGTGCGGTACAACACCGTCAAGAAGGACTTGGAGATCACCATACCCGGCGAGGCGGGAACGCCCGACAACGCCGCCAACGTGCGGATGTCGCGCATTTTCAGCCGCGGCACCAAGCACGGCCTGTCCACCCGCCACCTCGCAGAGTTCGTCCAGGCGATCGGCGACGACAACGCCTACAACCCCGTCGCCGACTGGATCGCCAGCAAGCCGTGGGACGGGCGCGACCGGCTGCCGGACATCCTTGCGACCGTCACCACCGCGGAGGATTACCCGCCGTCCCTCAAGGAAACGCTAGTCACCAAGTGGCTGCTCAGCGCGGCGGCGGCGGCGCTGCCGGGCGACACGTTCAAGGCCCGCGGTGTGCTCGTGCTGCAGGGCCGACAGGGCATCGGCAAGACCAGCTGGATCAAGCGGCTCGTCTCCGACGACGCGCTGCGCAACGAGGTGGTCCGCCTCGACCACCACATGGACTGGAGCAACAAGGACAGCCTGCTGGGCGCCGTGAACAACTGGATCGTGGAGCTGGGCGAGCTGGAAGGCACGCTCCGCAGGGAACTGCCGCCGCTCAAGAGCTTCGTCACCGCTGACGTCGACAAGGTCCGGCGGCCTTACGAGCGGCGGGAGTCGGTGTACCCGCGCCGCACGGTGTTCGCCGCCACGGTGAACGACGCCTCGTTCCTCATCGACCCGACCGGCAACTCGCGCTGGTGGACGATCGCGGTCGAGGGGCTCGACTACCTCCACGACATCGACACGCAACAGCTGTTCGCGCAGCTGGCCGGGCGCGTCCGCGAGGGGGCGACGTGGTGGCTCACGCGAGATGAGGACGCCGCCCTGGACGCGTGGAACGCCCGCCACCGCGCCGCCAGCGCGATCGGCGAGCAGGTCGCGGAGGCGATCGACCCGAGTCAGCCGCCGGTCCACATGACAGCGAGCGAGGTGCTGCGCTGCATCGGCTACAAGCAGCCGACCAATGCACAAGCGAAGGAGTGCGGCACAGCGCTGCGCGAACTCTACGGCGAGCCGAAGAAGCGGGACGGCGGGATCATGAAGTGGCCCGTCCAGCTCAGGCAGCCGCCTGCCGACACGTGGGTCAAACCAGAGACGAAGAGTCTCTACGACGAAGCGGGGCTGCCGAAGCCACCACCCGGCGACAAGTTCTAGCCCGTCCCGCGCCACCGTGGATCGGGCACGCACCGGCGGCACCACGGGGGGCAGGAGGTAGCAGAACCAAGAAGGTATGGGGGATGAAACCGGTGCGACGAAAGTCGCCGAGCCTGCCGCCACCTGCCTCCCAGCCCCCCGCCGCACCGGCGCCGCAGAACGCGCCACCGGTCGCGGCCCCCGTGCTGGCCCACCTACGCACCGCGCGGCGCCGCCGCGGCTGTCCCGACCTGCCCCGCCTGCGCCCCGCCCGGCACCGATCCGGCGTCGCGGGTGCCGCCCCCATGCCCGCCCCGCCGCGCGCGCCAGCGGGGCACTCAGACGAACCACCACCACCCATCATCCGAAAGGAAAAGCATCATGCCTGTCATCAAGTTGGACGCCGTGACTGTGCAGCAACTCCGCTGCCCGGACGGCAAATCGAAGGTCGTGTACCGCGACGAAGCGGTCACCGGCTTCATGGTCGAGGTCCATCAGAGCGGGGCGAAGACCTACGCCCTCAAGTACCGCGACCCGAACGGCGCGCAGCGCCAGTACAAGATTGGGGGCGTCGCGGACCTCTCGTTCGCGGAGGCGAAGCGGGAGGCGATCCGCGTCCGCTCGCGCGTCGTCGTCGGTAAGAACCCTGCCGAGGAGCGGAAGGTAGAGCGCACCGTGCCGACTCTCACCCAGCTGTCCGAGCGCTACCTGGAGCACGCGCGATCGTACAAGCGCAGCGCCGACATAGACGAGCGCTACCTGCGCCTCCACCTCCTGCCCAAGTTCGGCAAGCGGCGGATCAACCAACTGGAGCAGGCCGAGATCGTGGAGTGGCTCGGCGCCAAGGTCCGCGAGGGCTACGCGCAGGCGACCGTCAACCGCTGGCAGGTGATCCTGTCGCACATGATGCGGATGGCGAAGGTATGGGGCGTCGCCGGCTCCGAGGTGAACCCGCTGGAGGGCGTGAAGCAGCGCGACCCGAACAACAAGGTGGAGCGCTTCCTAACCGCCGAAGAGACGCGGCGGCTGCGCAAGGCGGTCGAGGACAGCCCCAACCCGATGCTGGCGCCCATCGTCGCGCTGCTCCTGATGACCGGGTGCCGCAAGCGAGAACTCCTTGACGCCAAGTGGGAGGAGCTCCAACTCGACCGGGGAATGTGGCGCATCCCCACCAGCAAAACAGGAAAGCCACGGCACGTGCCCCTCATCGACGACGCCGTGGCGGTGTTGCGGGCGCTCCCGCGTGTCGAAGGTTGTCCCTACGTCGTGCCAAACCCGAAGACGGGACAACCTTTCCACTCGATCTACAATTCGTGGAATAGTGCAAGAATAGCTGCTGGGCTACCAGATGTCCGGATACACGACTTAAGACACAGCATGGCTTCGCATGCAGCCAGTTCGGGACAATCGCTGTACGTCATCGGTCAGATACTTGGGCATGCTCAGCCCAAAACCACAATGCGCTACGCGCACCTTACCAACGAGGCTTTACACAAAGCTGCCAACGCTGCTTCTGCGGCAAGCGGCTGGAGTACTCGCGCAGAATAAGTAAAAAACGAGCTTCTCGGGTGACTCCGCGTCACCCGAGAGCCGTCTTATAATTTTTTTGTTCGCCTACATTTCGGGAGACCAAGCTCCCGGGTTCAGCGCTTTAACTCGATTTGCAAAAACCCGGTAGAAGTCATTCAGCCGCGCCACAAGCCACTCGTGCTGGCGGGGCCAATCGGATTGCTTCTCCGGATCGGTATCCGTCAGCGGCGTCGATATCCGCGTGTCTTTGCCCTCCGGCAACTCCTCCCAATCGAGTCCATACCCGAGTTCCGCTTCGATCTGCGCTTTCTGCGCGTGTAGCAGGTGAAAGAACGCCTTGGCGTGCGGGTTGGACATGTACAGCTCGGCGCGCACTAGCCGCTTCGGCCGGGCCATCGCGGCGTTGACGCTGAACCCGCTCCGACCGATCGAGTACGACATCCAAGATTGCGGCTGCGGCTTGCGCTCCCGCGCGAGCGGCCCGCCTGCTGCCATGAGAGCGTTGCCCAGCCCGCCCCAGTACGCGACCTGCAACGCCTTGGTGCCGGTGAGTTCAGCGTCATCGATCGCCCGTGCCGCCTGCGACACGAGCTTGCTCCAGTTGTTCGGCTTGGAGACGATGTTGAAGCGTGGCGCCGCCGGCGACGTGCCGATCCGCCACAGCTCCACCTCCACACCAAAGAAGCGGAAAGTCTCGTCGGTGATGCGGTTGAGCCAATCCAGCGTCGAGCGGTGCTCCTCGGTGAAGCGCGCCGCGATCCACACGATCGTCACCGCTTCCAATCCAGAGGCGTAGGTCAGCAACTGACCCAAATGGGAGTGGTCCGTGCGTTCGAGCTGGTTCTCGATCAGCACCCACGCATTCGTGCCGATGTCCTTGCACAGGATGTCCGCGCGGAACGGGCCGACTGCCTTCTCCTGCGCCTCCAGCTCAAGCTCAAGCCCCAGTGTCTCACCCAACGTGAGGAGGTTCTCCTCGCGCGCGAGCCACGGCGTGAAATGGGAGGACTCGCTCGACCATATGTCGCGCAGCTCGATCTTCTCCAGCTTGCCGAGATTGTACTCGCTCACCGTTCCCCCGACGCCTGCGCTGCGAACCACGTCAGAGTCATGCGGCATCGAAGCCAGTGTGCCAAGGTCCGTCAGGCACCGGGCCGGGAGGCGGGCGGGGGGCTGGATTTCGGCGGTCGATCCGGCCAAAGCGCCTTCGCTAGGAAACGGCGCTGCCGGCGTCTCGGCTAATTCTAGGAGGTCGGTAGGAGTGGGAGAAAACGCCCGTGAGAATCGCAGTATGGCATTGCAACGGAACGCTTTTCCTTTGCCGCCGCAGGCCCTGTTCATGCTGGTCTCGGCGCTGATGGGGCTGGAGCGGATGCAAACGGTGTACGCGCACGCGATCGCGAACGAGTATCGCTTCTATTCCTACGGCGACGCGTCGCTGCTGTTGCCGCAGCAGGTCCGGGCGTGATCGCGGTGCTGCTCGCGCTCGCGCTGCAGGCGGGCTCGACCGAGGGCGACACCGTGGTCGTCCGCGCGCCGTTGCCGGGCACGCCGCAGACCCCCGCCACGATGGTGGTCGAACCCGTGGCGATGATGATCGCGACCTTTGATGCCGATGGCGACGGAATGGTCGATCGTGCCGAGTTGCAGGCGGGGGTCGCGCGCTCGTTCGCGGCGGTGGATACCGGCAAGACCGGCGTGCTGCGCTACATCGCCTTTGCCGATTGGGCCGAGCGCTGGCTGGGTGATCGCAACGCGCTGCCGAGCCCGTTCGAGGTCGATCGCAATCAGGATGATCAGGTCTCGCTCGACGAATTGCAGGACCATTTCTCGCGATTGTTCGCGCGCTACGACAAGAACGGCGATCACCGTATCAGCCGCGCGGAATTGCTGACCTATCGCACCGGTCCGGTCGATGCGAAGGGGCCGACCGCGGGGCGCCCGCCGGCCAAGCCGCCGCGACCCCCGGAAAAGCGACCGCCTGAGAAGACGCGCCGATGACCAGTTTCGCCTTCACGATCGCCGCGACCGACGGGCGCGCGCGTACCGGTGCTATCACGATGGAGCGCGGCGTCATCCGCACCCCCGCGTTCATGCCGGTCGGCACCGCCGCCACGGTCAAGGCGATGAAGCCCGCTGACGTGCGCGCCGCGGGTGCGGACATCATCCTAGGGAATACCTATCACCTGATGCTGCGCCCCGGCGCGGAACGCGTCGCTAAACTGGGCGGGCTGCACGCGTTCATGGGATGGGATCGCCCGATCCTGACCGACTCGGGCGGCTATCAGGTGATGAGCCTGTCCGAGCTGACGAAGCGGTCGGAGGACGGCGTCGCATTCCGCTCGCACCTCGACGGATCGCGGCACCTGATCACGCCCGAGCGGTCGATCGAGATCCAGCGGCTGCTCGGCAGCAACATTACGATGGCGTTCGACGAGCTGGTGCCGACCACCTCGACGCGCGAGGTGCAGGCCGCGGCGATGGAGCGATCGATGCGCTGGGCGAAGCGCAGCCGCGACGCGTTCGACGGGCTCGATGGCCGCGGCGGCGAGGCGCATGCTGCACATAACGCGATCTTCGGTATCCAGCAGGGCGCATTGGACGAGGGATTGCGCCGCGCCTCCGCCGACGCGCTGGTCGATATCGGGTTCGACGGTTACGCGATTGGCGGGCTCGCGGTGGGCGAGGGACAGGAGGCGATGTTCGCGTGCCTCGATTACGCGCCGGGGCAGCTTCCGGCCGATCGCCCGCGCTACCTGATGGGAGTCGGCAAGCCCGACGACATCGTCGGCGCGGTCGAGCGCGGGGTCGACATGTTCGATTGCGTGCTGCCGACGCGGTCGGGGCGGACGGGCCAGGCGTTCACGCGGGCCGGCCCGATCAACATCCGCAACGCGCGCTTCGCCGAGGATCAGGCGCCGCTCGATGAACGCTGCGCGTGTCCGGTGTGCGGTACCTGGACGCGCGCGTATCTGCACCACCTCGTCCGCGCGGGTGAGATGCTGGGCGCGATGTTGATGACCGAGCACAACATCTTCTTCTATCAAGCGTTGATGGCCGACCTGCGCGGTGCGATTGCGGACGGGCGATTGTCGTCGTTCGCGGACGACTTCCGCCAGCGCTATCGGAGCGGCGCGCGGTGACGACCGGTTTCAGTCCGGCAGGGGAGAATGGATGATGAGCGACGAGCCCAACGAGATCCTGCAAGCCGCCAAGGCGGCAAAGGCGCACCAGGACGCAGGTGCCGACAAGGCGAAGGCGAGCGACAAGGCGCGCCGCTGGCAATTGGGCGGCATCGTCGGCGTCGGGATCGGCTCGGCCGCGGTCGCCGCCGCACTGCTGTTCGCCAACGGCAAGAAGCGCTGATCCGCGTTCCGCGGCCGCTGGCTGTACCGCACCGGGACAGGCGGGGAATAGCAGCGGATTCGCAAGGATTGCTCGATTAAGGCAGCGCAGGCGCTTCGCGCGCGTCAGCACGGAGCAGCCCTGTCCGCATGGCCAGACACACACGACCGGGAACAGCGCTGGTGCGGCTGCGGCAGGTGCGCGTCAGTTGGGCGCTGCTCGCCGCGGCGCTGATCCTGCTGCTGTCCGCGCTGGCGGCACAAGGGCTGCTGCGCCTGGTCGGCGACGGCGTCGTCGCTGCGCAGCCGCGCGCGCGCCCTTTGAGCATCGCGGTTCCACGCGCGGGCAAGGCCACGGCGGCGCCGAGCTACGCGTCACCCGCCGCGGGTACCACCGGCACGATCGCGCTGCCGCCGGTTCCGCTCGCCTTCTTGCGGCAGCCGGTGGGCGATGGCTCGATCACGCCGGCGCGTCCGTTCTCCACCGCCGGGGCGAGCGGCACGGATCGCGGACGCGCGCTCGAGTGCCTGACCGCGGCAATCTATTACGAGGCGGCGTCCGAGCCCGACGACGGGCAGCGCGCGGTGGCGCAGGTCATCCTCAACCGCGCACGTCACCCTGCCTTTCCCTCGACGGTGTGCGGCGTCGTCTATCAGGGGTCGGAGCGGCGATCGTGCCAGTTCAGCTTCGCCTGCGACGGCGCGATGGCGCGCGTACCCTCGGCTGCGGGCTGGGCGCGCGCGGCGCGCGTTGCGGCGGCGGCGCTCGGCGGCTACGTCTTCGCTCCCGTCGGGCTCGCGACCCATTATCACACCTACGCAGTCACGCCGGCGTGGAACCGCACGCTGGTGATGACCGACGCGATCGGTGCGCATTTCTTTCATCGCTGGAAAGGGTTCTGGGGAACGGCGGCGGCGTTCATCCAGCGTTACGCCGGGCATGAACCGGTGCCCGGACCACATCGCGTGATCGACCCGTTGCTGACGATCCCGCCGATCGCGGCGAGCCAGGCGGTGGTGACTCCGGCCCCGGGTATCAGCGCGCCAATGGCCGCACCCGCTGCGGCCGCTACGACTACGCCGAGCAGCGGAGCCACGCGCGCGGTCACTCCGTTGTCGCAGATCCAGGCGCGTCACGCGCAGAGCGGCGAAGCGATCGTGCCGGCGCCTGCCGCCGCGCCGACCAGCGCCAGCGTGCCCGAGTCCCAGATCCTCGATCGCTGGAAGGACTCGGGCAAGCCGCTCAAATAGTTTGCCTCAGCGGCAGCGCACCTCGTTGCGGTCGACCGACTGGCCCAGCGCCGCGCCGCCTGCGCCACCGATCAGCGCGCCGAGCAGGCCCGAGCCGCCGGGTGCGATCGCCGAACCGAGCGCGCCACCCGCGATCCCGCCGATGATCAGTCCGGTCGTGCCGTCGTCGCGGCGGCAGTAATAACGTCCGTCGCGACCAGCGTAGATGCGGTCGCGGCGGCCGAGCCGGCGTTCACGGTAGCGCGCGTCGTCGCGGTAATAGCGATCGGCGTAATAGCCGTTATACGCCGGGTCGGGGCGATTGTAGTCGTATGCGCCATAACCGTTGTAGCCGGCGTAACGCGGGCCCGCACCATATCCGCCGGCACAACCCGCCACCAACATCGCCGCGCCGAGCGCCGCCACCGTCATCTTCATCATCCGCCTCCTTGACTCAGGTCAAGGCGCAATGATCTGACGGCGGATTAGGTTGCATAGCGGCCTCAACCGGCGTCCGAACCGCCAGGCGACGGCGGTGCGCGCGGCGGATCAGCGCGCGATGCCGCCCGCCGCCAGCACCGCCAGCGTCATCAGCTCGCTCGCGGTCGAGGTCATCGGTGCGATCTGCACCGGCTTCTCCATGCCGATCAGCATCGGGCCGATCATGTCATCGCCACCCAGTTCGCGCAGCAGCTTGGCGGAGATGTTGGCCGATTGCAGACCCGGCATGACCAGGATGTTGGCGGGGCCCGACAGGCGCGCGAACGGATAATTCGCCTGCTGCCTGGGGTTGAGCGCGACGTCGGGCGACATTTCACCCTCATATTCGAAGCTCACCTGCCGCCCGTCGAGTACGGTCACCGCCTGGCGGATGTTGTCGAGGAACGAACCCTCGGGCGTGCCGAAGGTCGAGTAGCTGAGGAACGCGACGCGCGGTTCGTGGCCCATGCGGCGCGCGACCGCGGCGGTCTGCTCGGCGATGTCGGCCAGTTCCTCCGCGCTCGGGCGCTCGTTGACCGTCGTGTCGGCGATGAAGATCGTGTGGCTCTGCCCGACGAGCACATGGATGCCGAACGGCGTGCGATCGGGCTTGGGATCGATCACGCGGCGCACCTCGCGGTAGCTCTGCGCAAAGGTGCGCGTGATGCCGGTGATCATCGCATCGGCCTCGCCGAGCTGGAGCAGCACCGCGCCGAAGGTGTTGCGGTCCTGGTTGATCATCCGCTCGCAATCGCGGCGCAGAAAGCCTCTGCGTTGGAGCCGGCCGTAGAGGAAGTCGACCATTCGCGGGACCAGCGGCGACACGCGGCTGTTGTGAACCTCATATTCTTCCGGGTTCGCGATGCCGAGCGCGGCGAGACGGTCGTGCACGTCGTCGCGCCCGACGAGCACCGGGGTGCCGTAGCCGCCTTCCTTGAATGCGATCGCGGCGCGCAGCACGACCTCCTCCTCGCCTTCCGCGAAGATCACGCGCTTGGGATGCGCGCGCGCACCCTCATAGGCGAGGCTCAGCACCGAGGTGGTCGGATTGAGCCGTGCGCGCAGCGACTGGCGATACGCGTCGATGTCGAGGATCGGTTTGGTCGCGATGCCCGAATCCATCGCCGCCTTGGCGACTGCGACCGGCACCACCTCCATCAGGCGCGGATCGAACGGCGCGGGTATGATATATTCGGGGCCGAAGCTGTGCTGGACGCCGTAGGCGGCGGCGACTTCCTCGGGCACGCGCTGCCGCGCCAGTTCGGCGATCGCGTTGGCGGCGGCGATCTTCATCTCGTCGTTGATCGCCGAGGCGCGCACGTCGAGCGCGCCGCGGAAGATGAACGGGAAGCCCAGCACGTTGTTGACCTGATTGGGATAGTCCGAGCGACCGGTCGCGATGATCGCGTCGGGGCGTGCCGCGCGCGCTTCTTCAGGGCGGATCTCTGGCTCGGGATTCGCCATCGCGAAGATGATCGGCGCCTTGGCCATGTCCTTGACCATCTCGGGCTTGAGCGCGCCCGCCGCGGACAGGCCGAGGAACACGTCCGCGCCCTCCAGCGCCTCGGTCAGCGTGCGGCGTGTGGTGGCGACGGCGTGCGCCGACTGCCACTGGTTCACGTCGTCGCGGCCCTGGTAGATCACGCCGGTGCGGTCGCAGATGATGACGTTCTGCTGGCGCACCCCCATCGCCTTGATCAGGTCGGTGCAGGCGAGTGCGGCCGCACCCGCGCCGTTCACCACGACCTTCACGTCAGCGAGGCGACGGCCCGTCAGCAGGCAGGCGTTGATGAGCCCCGCGGCGCAGATGATCGCGGTGCCATGCTGGTCGTCGTGGAAGACCGGGATGTTCATCCGCTCGCGCAACGACTGCTCGATGATGAAGCATTCGGGTGCCTTGATGTCTTCGAGGTTGATGCCGCCGAAGCTGGGTTCGAGCAGCGCGACCGCGTTGACGAAGGCGTCGACGTCTTCGGTGGCGAGCTCTAGGTCGATCGAGTCCACGTCGGCGAAGCGCTTGAACAGCACCGCCTTGCCTTCCATCACCGGCTTGGACGCGAGCGCGCCGAGATTGCCGAGCCCCAGGATCGCGGTACCGTTGGAGATCACCGCGACGAGATTGCCCTTGGCGGTGTAATCGTACGCGGTCGCCGGATCGTCGGCGATCGCGCGCACCGGCACCGCGACGCCGGGCGAATAAGCCAGCGCCAGGTCGCGCTGCGTCGCCATCGGTTTGGAGGCGATGATCTCGATCTTGCCCGGCCGGCCTTCCGAATGGAACAGCAGCGCCTCGCGCTCCGAGAACTGGACGTTGGTGACGGCTTCAGCTTCGGTGCGGGGATCGGTCATGCGCGTGCCCTTACGGAAAGCTGCGCGCCATGTGAACCGTTACCATGCGCCGGTTGTGTGACGTTCGTGGTCCAGCAGGAAGCGCTTCGCCGCCAGTCCGCCCGCGAAGCCGGTCAGCGCGCCGCTCGCGCCCACGACGCGGTGGCACGGTGCGACGATCGACAGGGGATTTCGCCCGTTCGCCGCGCCGACCGCGCGCGTCGCTGTCGGGCGTCCGATCGCGCGCGCGATCTCGGCGTAGCTGCGCGTCTCGCCGAACGGAATGTCGGCGAGCGCCAGCCACACGTCGCGCTGAAACGCGGTGCCGTGCGGGGCGAGCGGCAGGTCGAAGCGGGTGCGCGTGCCCGCGAAATATTCGCGCAATTGCTTGGCCGCGGCGACGAGCACCTGATGATCGTCGCGCGTCGTCGCATCCGCCAGCCGCACGCGACCGGGCGCGTCGTCGGGCCACAGGATCGCGACCAGCCCATCGTCTGACGCGACCAATGTCAGCGAACCGATGGGTGAGGGCAGGAGCGAGCGGTAGAGCATGGCGGGCGTTCCGTGAGAGCAGGTGCCGTGTGTAGCGCGGCCGCAGTCGTTCGGACACGCCTTTCGCGCGTGCCCACGCTTCTGTATCGCGCCCGCGATGGCGAGCGTTTCCTCCACCCCGACCCCGATGATGGCGCAGTATCTGGCGCTGAAGGCGGAGGCGGCGGACTGCCTGCTGTTCTACCGGATGGGCGATTTCTTCGAGCTGTTCTTCGACGACGCGCGCGTTGCCGCGCAGGTGCTCGACATCGCCTTGACCGCGCGCGGCGAGCATGAGGGCGAGAAGATCCCGATGTGCGGCGTGCCCGTCCACGCCGCGACCGCGTATCTGCAACGCCTCATCAAGGCCGGGCACCGCGTCGCCATCGCCGAGCAGACCGAAACGCCGGAAGCAGCGCGCAAGGCACGCGGCTCGAAGGCGCTGGTCGGGCGCGCGATCGTCCGCTTCGTCACCGCGGGCACGCTGACCGAGGAAGCGCTGCTCGATGCTCGCGCGGCCAATTGGTGCGCCTGCGTAGGCGAGGTCAACGGCGCGGTCGCGATCGCCGCCGCCGACGTGTCGACCGGACGCTTCGTCGTGATCGAAACCGACGCGGGCGGCATGGGCGCCGAACTGGCGCGGCTGGGTGCGGCCGAAGTGGTAGCGTGCGAGGGCGCGGATCACCCCGCCAGCGTCTGGCGTCCGCGCGCCGACTTCGACAGCGCGAACGGCGAGGCGCGGTTGAAGCGGCTGTACGGCGTCGCGACGCTCGACGGCTTCGGCCAGTTCTCGCGCGCCGCGCTGTCGGCGGCGGGGGCGCTGGTCGCCTATCTGGAGCATAATGCAAAGGGCGCGCTGCCCTTCCTGCGCCCGCCGACGCTGGAAGCCGCCGCCGAGACGATGGCGATCGACGCGGCGACGCGCGAGAGCCTGGAGCTGACCTGCACGATCGCGGGACAGCGCAAGGGCAGCCTGCTCGACGCGGTGGACCGCACGGTGACGGGCGCGGGCGCGCGCCTGCTGGGCGAGGACATCGCCGCGCCGCTGATGGACTTGGGCGCGATCGAGGCGCGGCAGGCGCTGGTCGCGCTGTTCCACGACGATGATGGCTTGCGCGAACGGTTGCGCGCGAGCCTGCGCGCGCTGCCCGATATCGGGCGGGCGCTGGGGCGGCTGGCGGCGGGGCGGGGTGGCCCGCGCGATCTCGGGCAGTTGCGCGACGGGCTCGGCGGTGCGTGGCACTTGGCCGAGCTGCTCGGCAAGGTCGAGCCGGCACCGGCGCTGCTCGCCGAAACCCTACCGCGCCTGCGCGGGCACGGTGCGCTGATCGACCTGCTCAAGCGCGCATTGGTGCCGGCACCGCCGATCGAGGCGAGCGACGGCGGCTATATCGCAGCGGGCTATGACGCGGCGCTCGACGAATTGCGCGACGCGGGCGCGGGCGGGCGGCGCGCGATCGCCGCGCTGGAGGCCAAATACCGCGCCGACACGGGTGTCGCGGCGCTCAAGATCAAGCACAACGGCGTGCTCGGCTATCATATCGAGGTGCCCGCGCGCGCCGCCGACCCGCTGATGCGCGCCGATTCGGGCTTCACGCACCGACAGACGATGGCGGGCGCGATCCGCTTCAACGCGCCCGAACTGCACGAGGTCGCTTCGCGCGTGACGCAGGCCGGCGCGCACGCGCTGACCGCCGAGGCCGCGCACCTGGAGGAACTGACGCAGACCGCGCTCGCCGCGCGCGAGGGGGTAGCCGCCACTGCCGACGCACTCGCCCGGCTCGACGTGGCAGCCGGGCTCGCCGAGCGGGCGGCGGAGGGGCATTGGACCAGGCCCAAACTGGTCGAGCAGGCGTGTTTCGAGATAACGGGCGGGCGCCACCCGGTGGTCGAGAGCGCGCTGGCGAGATCGGGCGATCGCTTCGTTGCCAACGACTGCCGCCTGTCGGAGACTAATCGCCTGTGGCTGGTGACCGGCCCCAACATGGGCGGCAAGTCGACCTTCCTGCGCCAGAACGCGCTGATCGCGGTGCTCGCGCAGGCCGGCAGCTACGTGCCCGCGTCGGCCGCGACGATCGGGCTGGTCGACCGGCTGTTCAGCCGCGTCGGCGCGTCGGACAATCTCGCGCGCGGGCGCTCGACCTTCATGGTCGAGATGGTCGAAACCGCCGCGATCCTGGCGCAGGCTTCCCCGCGCAGCTTCGTCATCCTCGACGAGGTCGGGCGCGGTACCTCGACCTATGACGGGCTCGCGATCGCCTGGGCGGTGGTGGAGGCGATCCACGAGGAGAACCGCTGCCGCTGCCTGTTCGCGACGCATTATCACGAGCTGACCAGGCTCGCCGAACGCTGCGACGCGCTGAGCCTCCACCACGTCCGCGCGCGCGAGTGGAAGGGCGATCTGGTGCTGCTGCACGAGGTGGCGGACGGGCCGGCGGACCGCAGCTACGGCCTGGCGGTCGCGCGGCTCGCCGGCATGTCGCCGGGCACGGTCGCACGTGCCAAGTCGGTGCTCGCCAAACTGGAGGCGGGGCGCGCCAAGACCGGCGGGCTCGCCGCGGGCCTCGACGACCTGCCGCTGTTCGCCGCCGCCGCGCAGGCCGAGGAAGCGCAGTGCGACGCGATCCGCGCCGAGGTCGAGGCGATCGACGTCGACGCGTTGACACCGCGCGAGGCGCTCGACACGCTGTATCGGTTGAAGGCGCTCGCGCGGGAAGGATGAGGCGATGTGGTGGCTGGCGGTGATGGCGCAGGCGATGGCACCGGTCATGTCGACACCGCCGCGCACGCATCACTCGTCGGAGGCGCTGATGCTCGCGCGTCGGCTGGCGCAGACGGGCACGCTCACGACCATCATACCCTTGATGGTCGAGAAGGACCTGAGCGATCTCGTGGCCGAGGACAAGACGCTGACCCCGGCTGAGCGGGCGCAGGTGCAGGCAAAGGGACGCGAGCTCGCGCGCGCGAAAACCGCCGAACTGATCGAGCGCATGGCGGCGGGTTATGCCGCGCGGCTGTCGCTCGCCGATCTTCGCCAACTGGCCGCGGCGGCCGCGAGCCCGGCGGCGGCGCGCAAGCGCGCGGCCGACCTGCCGATCACGCTTTCGACGATGCAGGCGATCGGGCCGTTCGACCTGAAAAAGCAGACGGCGGCGGCGACCTGCGCCGCCTACCGGCTGTTGTGCGCGCGCGATTGAGGACCGGAATCGGAGGTGACGCGGCAGGGCGTCACCGCGCATAAGCGCACCATGCGCCGAACTTTCGAGCAATTGCCCAACCGCCGCGCGATCGTCGACCGCCGCGCGCTCGCCGACGCACTCGCCGCACTGGACGAGGGCACTCACGCCCAGCTTCGCCGCGGCGCGACCGCGATCCTCAAGGCCGCGCTAGACGCCGGACGCGCCGAGATCGCGCGGCGCTTGTCGGAGCATCCGTCGCGCGGGCTGGAAGCAGCGAACGCACAGGCGTATCTGGTCGACCAGATCATCGTCACGCTGGCCGATTTCACCACCGCGCGGCTTTATCCCTTGAGCAACCCGACCGCGTCGGAGCGGCTGCTGCTGATTGCGGTCGGCGGCTACGGGCGCGGTGAGATGGCGCCGTTCAGCGACGTCGACCTCGGCTTCGTCACGCCCTGGAAACAGACACCCTGGGCCGAGCAGGCGATCGAATCGATGCTCTACGCGCTATGGGACCTGGGATTGAAGGTCGGCCATTCGAGCCGTTCGCTCGACGATATGGTGCGCCAGGCGAAAGCCGACGTGACGGTGCGCACCGCGCTGCTGGAGGCGCGTTACCTGTGGGGCGACGAGGCGCTGTACGAGGAAGCGGCCGAGCGTTTCGATCAGGAGGTGCGTAGCGGCACCGAACGGCAGTTCGTCGCCGACAAGCTAGCCGAGCGCAACGCGCGCCACGTGCGGATGGGCGACACGCGCTACGTGGTCGAACCCAATGTGAAGGAAGGGAAGGGCGGCCTGCGCGACCTGCACGCGCTCTTCTGGATCGGCAAATACGCCTACAAGGTGCGCAGTTCGCGCGAGTTGAAGGACGCCGGCTTGTTCACGCCGGAGGAATATCGCCTGTTCCACCGCGCCGACAATTTCCTCTGGGCGGTGCGCTGCCACCTCCATCTGATCGCGGGCCGGGCCGAGGACCGGCTGACCTTCGACTATCAGCGCGAGATCGCGGGCCGGATGCATTACGCCGATCGCCCGGGCAAATCCGCGGTCGAGCGGTTCATGCAATTCTATTTCCTGCAGGCGAAGACCGTCGGCTCGCTCACCGGTCTGTTCCTCGCGCACCTGGAGGAGCGCTACAATCGGCGGCACAGCGGCGAGCGGATCAAGCGGCTGCTGCGCTCCCCGCGCAAGCTGAACGGCTTCACCGTCGATCGCGGGCGGCTGGCGATACCGAGCGACGACTTCTTCGCGATCGATCCCGTCCGGCTGATCGAGGCGTTCGCGCTCGCCGCGCAGACGCAGATGGAGATCCATCCGCTCGCGCTACGCTGCGCGACGCGCGACGCGAAGCTCGCCGCTTCGGTCCGGCGCGATCCCCGCGCCAACGCGCTGTTCCTCGACGTGCTGACAAGCCGCAACGACCCCGAGCTGGTGCTGCGCTGGATGAACGAAACCGGTGTGCTGGGGCGCTTCCTGCCCGATTTCGCGCGCGTGGTCGCGCAGATGCAGTTTGACATGTACCACCATTATACGGTCGACGAGCATACGATCCGCGCCGTCGGTTTGCTCAGCCGGATTGAGCAGGGCGCGCTCAAGGACGACCACCCGCTCGCCAGTGCGGTGATGGAGCAGGTCGTGTCGCGGCGCGTGCTCTACGTCGCGGTGCTGCTGCACGATATCGCCAAGGGGCGCGGCGGCGACCATTCGGTGCTGGGAGCCGAGGTCGCACTGCGCGTCGGCCCGCGGCTGGGGCTGACGCGCGCGGAAACCGAGACGGTGGCGTGGCTGGTCCGCCACCACCTGCTAATGTCGGCGACCGCGTTCAAGCGCGACCTGTCGGACTTCAAGACGATCCTCGATTTCGCCGCCACGGTGCAGAGCGTCGAGCGGCTGCGCCTGCTGCTGGTGCTGACCACCGTCGACATCCGCGCGGTCGGACCCGGCACGTGGAACGGGTGGAAGGGGCAGTTGCTCGCCGACCTGTACGACGGTGCGGAAGAGGTGCTCAGGCTCGGCCACAAGCAGAAGGGGCGCGCCGAGCGGATCGCCGCCAAGCAGCAGGCGTTGCAGGAAGCGACCGGCTGGGACGAGCCGACCATGGCCGCGTACGTCCGCCGCCTGCCCGAGCCGTACTGGATCGCCGAACCCGCCGATGTGCTCGCCGCCAATGCCGAGGTGGTGCGCGCCGCGGGCGACGCGCCCTTGTCGATCGCGGCACAGGTCTATCCCGAACGCGGCGCGACGCTCGTCACCGTCTATGCGACCGATCACCCGGGGCTGTTCTTCCGCATCGCCGGCGCGATCAACGTCGCGGGCGGCAACATCATCGACGCGCGCATCCACACGACGCGCGACGGCATGGCGCTCGACAATTTCCTGGTGCAGGACCCGCTCGGCCGCCCATTCGACGAGGCCGAGCAGTTGCAGCGCATCCGCGTGACGATCGAGGATGCGCTGGCGGGCCGCGTGCGGCTGACCGACCGGTTGAAGGCGAAGCCGCTGCCGCGCCTGCGCGCCGACGCCTTCGCGATCGAGCCCGACGTGCTGGTCGACAACAAGGCGTCGAACCGCTTCACCGTGGTGGAGGTCGCCGCGCGCGATCGCCCGGCGCTGCTCAACCAGCTCGCGCACGCGCTGTTCCAGTCAAAGGTGACGATCCATTCCGCGCACGTCTCAACCTATGGCGAGCGCGCGGTGGACACCTTCTACCTGACGGACCTGACCGGCGACAAGATCGCGCTGCCGTCCAAGGTGCGCAGCATCGAGCGCCGATTGCTCGCGGCGGCGGCGGGGAAGGCGGTGGAGGAAGTGGCTTAGGCCTTCGTCACGTCGAGCGACACGAGAAAGGGCCGGCTCGCGGGTGCGAACCGGCCCTTTCTCGTGCCGAAAGCTCAGCCGATCAGAAGCGCGTGCGCACCGTCACGCCGTAGGTGCGCGGCTCGGCCAGGTAGGAGGTGAAGATCTGGTTGGCGGTGGCGAAGCCGCCGGTCGACCCGAATGCCTGCACCTGCGCCTGGCTGCCCGCACCCTGGAACGGCGCGTTGAAGGCGACCTGCTGGTAGTTCTTGTTGAGCAGGTTCTGCGCGAACACCTCGATCGCCCACAGATCGTCACGACCGCGCAGGCCGACGCGCGCGTTCACCACGGTGAAGCCGTCCTGCTCCTTCTCGGGGAAATTGTCCGAGCCAGTGTTATAGTCCGACGAGGTACGCTGATCGATGTAGAACAGCGCCGACATGCCGTTCGAGCCGATGTCGGGAGTCCACGATGCCGAGGTCGTGATGACGTTGCGGGGAGCAAGCGGCATCTGCGCGCCGGGCAGCAGGAACAATGCGGGGTCGAGCGGCTCACCCGAGGCCGAGCCGACGATGTTGCGGCGCACCTTGGTGTCGGCGAACGTGTAGCCCATCGTGATCGCGACCTGGCGTGCCGGATAGAAGCCCGCCTCGACCTCGACGCCCTGGCTGCGCACGCCGGTGCCGACGTCGCCGGTGCAGCGGCCGGTCGCGGCGCTGTTGTCCTTGTCGGCGCCGTTCAGGCTGTCCTTGCAGCTCCCCAGGTTCTGCACGATGAAGTTCGTGCCGTTGAACGTGTTGAGCTGGAAGTTGGTGAAGTCCGACCGGAAGCCCGCCAGGTTGAAGGTGAACTGGCGCGACGAGTACTTCAGGCCAACTTCGTAGGCGTTGACCGTTTCCGGATCGAAGCGCAGCGCAGCGGCATTGGGCGCGAGCGTCGTCTGCGGCAGATAGGCGAGGCCCAGGTCGGAGCGATCGAGGTTGTAGCCGCCCGCCTTGAACCCGCGCGAATAGCTCGCATAGGTCATCAGGCGATCGACCGGCTTCCACGACAGCACCGCGGTGCCAGTAAACTCGTCGTTGTTGAACTTGTCGCTGATCGACTTGCCGTTCAGCGTCGAGCTCGAGTTACCGGTGCAGCTGAGCGTCAGAATGCCCGCGACCGTCGAGGCGAGCTGCGGGTTGGCGAGCAGCGGCGCGAGGTTGTTCAGCTGCTGCGCGCAGACGACGTTGTCGTTGGTGAAGCTGGCGTTCAGGTCCTTCATCTCCTTCGTCCAGCGCAGACCACCGGTCAGCGACAGCCGATCGGTAATCTTCAGGACGTTGTGGGTGAAGAAGGCGTAGCTCTCGCTCTTCTGATCGTAGATGTCGCGGCGCGCACCCAGATCGCTGATCGTCGATAGGCGGTCGATCCCGGCGAGGATCGTGCCGGTGGCGGCACCGAACGCCGGGGTCGTGCCGGGGACCAGGCCCGCCAGCACCGCGCGTCCGGCTTGGCTGAGGCAGCCCGGCTGGCGCGGCGCACGCAGCGCGGCGGCCGGATTGGCGCTCGCGATCACGCGGCAGGCAGCGAACGCGCCGTAATCGGTGCCGAAGCGCAGATTGTCCGACACGCGCAGCTTCTCGTTGCTGTAGAAGCCGCCGATCAGCCAGTTGAGCCGGTCGCCGAACGCTTCGCCGTTCAGCCGCAGTTCTTGCGTGAAGGTGCGGAAACGGCGGAAGGCGTTGCCATCGTCGGCGCGGTAGACGAGGTCGAGGTTACCGTAGTCAAAATCGCCCGCGCCGAACGACTTGTACTCGCGGTAGGCGGTGATCGAGGTCAGCGCCGCGCCGCCGAAGTTCCAGTCGATCTGCGCCGAGCCGCCGTAATCCTTGGTGATGTTCGAGTAAGCGCGGCCGCGCGTCTGCGCGATGCGGCGGTTGTACGGATCGCCCGCGCTCGGGAACACCGCGCCCAGCGACGTCATCACGTCGACGATGCGGTTGCCCGCGGGGTTGACCGCGAAATCACCCGCGACGCCCGGCGTCGGATCGATCTTCTCACGCAGGTCGACGTAAACCGCGCCGCAGCACTTCTCGTCGCGGCGGGTGTAGTCGCCGATCAGCCGGACGGAGAAGTCGCTCGACGGCTCAAGCAGCAACTGGCCGCGCACGAAATAGCGGTTGCGGTCGTTGAAGTCGGTGTTGTTGATGACGTCGCGGTAGAAGCCGTCGCGCTTGGCGTAGACACCGTCGACCCGGAAGGCGAGCAGGTCCTTGACGATCGGCCCGGTCAGCGCGCCCGCGACGCGGACGTTGTCGTAATTGCCGTAGGTCGCCTCACCATAACCGCCGAAGTCGAACGACGGCGCCTTGGTATAGATGTTGATCGCGCCCGCCGACGAATTGCGCCCAGACAGCGTACCCTGCGGCCCGCGCAGCACCTCGACGCGCTCGATCTCGCCGATGTCGTTCAGGCCCGATCCCGTACGGCTGCGATAAACGCCGTCGATGAAGGTGACGACCGAGCTTTCGAGGCCGGGATTGTCGCCGACGGTGCCGATGCCGCGGATGCGTGCCGAGGCGTTCGCTTCCGAGCCGGTCGACGACACGCTGAGCGAAGGGGCGAGCTGCGCCACGCCGCGGATATCGGTCGCCCCCGAATTCTGCAGGCTTTCCTGGTTCACCGCGTTGATCGAGATCGGCACGTCGGCGAGCCGCTCGGCGCGGCGCGTCGCGGTGACGACGATGTCGCCCGCGCCCAATTCGGCGGTCGGGCTCGTCTGATCGGCGGCGGTGTTGGTCTGGCCGTCGACCGCGGCGTTGGTGGTGACGGGGCTGGTCTGTTCCTGCGCCAGCGCCGGATACGCGGCCAGGCAGGCGACGGTGGACATAAGGGTCGCGGTGATGCGCATTGAAACAGCCTCTCCCAGAATTTTGAATATTGGGTTTGGGCCAGCTTCTATGCCGGAGATTTTACGCGTCTAGCAAAACTTACGCGTCGCGTAAGCGAAAGCGGCGCATGTGTAGCGCGCGTGCAACAGTGGGGACGGAAAATGTCAGGGGCAGCGTCGGCGCCGTGGCTGGCATGACGCTACGGAACGCACGCGGTCGAGCCGCGGGTATGGCGCGCCGGCGGTGATCCGGCCGGCGCGCGTCAACTTTATTTCGGCGACAGCACCATCAGCATCTGGCGGCCTTCCATGCGCGGATAGGCCTCGACCTTGGCGATCTCGTTGGTCGCCTCGGCCACGCGTTGCAGCACCGCCATGCCGAGCGAGCCGTGGCTCAACTCGCGACCGCGGAAGCGCATCGTGACCTTCACCTTGTCGCCTTCCTCGATGAACTCGACCACCTTCTTCATCTTGGTGTCGTAATCATGGTCGTCGATGTTCGGACGCATCTTGATCTCCTTGATCTCCTGCGTCTTCTGGCTCTTGCGCGCGGCGTTCGCCTTTTTCTGCGCCTCGTACTTGAACTTGCCGACGTCGAGGAACTTGGCGACGGGCGGGTCCGCATTGGGGGACACCTCGACCAGGTCGAGCCCGACTTCCTTGGCCTGCGCCATCGCTTCGCGCGTGTACATGACGCCGAGATTCTCGCCCTCGTGATCGATCACGCGGACCTTCTGGCTCTGGATCCACTCGTTGAAGCGAGGGCCGTTCATCGGCGGCGCCTGCATGGGGCGGCGCATCATGGGCGGACGGATAGATACTTCTCCTGTTGATTCACTTCCCCCGATATAAGCTTTCGTGCGCAAAATCGGAAGATGTTCGGCGCATTCCTTCGTGCCCGCGACCTCGCGCGTCGCGCGCGGTCGCCGACCGGCGCGCTAGAAGCTGCCGCGCAGCGTCACGCCGTAGGTGCGCGGCTCGCCCGGGAAGCCGATGAACAACTGGTTCGCGCTGCCCGCGAAGCCACCGGAGGCAGCCTGCTGGACGCTGCGAAACGTACCCGATCCTTGAGCGGGTATGTCGGAGGCGAGCTGGAAGTAGCGCTCGTCCAGCAGGTTCTGCGCCCAGATTTCGACGCCCCAGCGCTTGTTCGCGCCGTACAGGCCGACGCGCCCGTTCACGACCGCGAATGCGTCCTGCACCTTTTCGATATCGAGGTCGGAGCCGGTGTTGGTGTCGCTCTGCATCCTGACATCCAGGTAGACGAGCCCCGTCAGCCCGCGGGTGCCGATCGCGGGCGTCCAGCCGATACCCGCGGTGGTGACGACCTCGGGCGCGTTGGACAGATCGTGGTCGGGTAATTGGAACAGCACCGGCGACAGCGGTCGCCCGCCGGTGCCGACGAGATCCTGGCGGTAGCGCGTGTGCGCGTAGGTCAGCCCCAGGTTGACCGCGACATCGCGCGCAGGGCGGATAATGCCCTCCAGCTCGACGCCGGTCGAAAGCACGCCCGGACGGAGCCGGTCGGGCGCGCACGCACCCGTCGCCGCGGACGCATCGGTGTCGGCGCGGTTCAGCGGATCGCGGCACGACTGAATATTTGCGACCTCGAAGCTCGTCCCATTGTAGGTGTTGAGCTGGTAGCCGCTGAACACCTGATGGAACGCGGCGACGTTCACGTCGATGCCGCGCCCGTTCCACTTTGCGCCCAGTTCGTAGGCGGTCACCTTCTCGCTCGCATAGGCGAGGTCCGCCACTTCGGCGCGGCCGTTGCCGGGCGCGTTCGCCGCGCGCGCGAGCAGCGCGGTGCACGCCGCCGCTTGCGCCGCGGTGCCGGCCCCTGCGAAGCACGGGCGATCGAGCCCGGAGAAATCGAGATTGAACCCGCCTGCCTTGTACCCGCGCGAGGCGGAAGCGTAGAGCAGGACGCTTGTCACCGGCTTGAACCCCAGCACCGCGGTGCCGGTCCACTGCCCGTCGTCGAAGGTCGAGCCGGGCGTGCCCTGCGGAATATCGATCCCTGCGCCGTTCACCACGCAGGCGAGCCCGGCGAGCGACTGGAGCGAGGAGTTGAGCAGCGCGGGGCACAGCGTGTTGGTGGCGCGGTAATCGGCACGGACCCGCTTGTGCTCGTCGGTGTAGCGTACGCCGATGGTGGCAAACAGGCGATCGGGAACGATCGCCAGCGTGTTGTGCGTGAACAGCGCCCAATTGCGGCTGACCTGCGTGAAGTTGCCGTCGTTCGCGCCGGTGCCGACGAGCGGGGCGGCGTTCAGCTGTCGCGCAACCGCGTCATAGCCCGCGAACACGCTCGACGGCGCGGTCGAGCAGGTGGGGGAGGCGAGGTTCACCTGCCCCGCACCCGACGCGGCAAACGAAGTCGCGATGATGCAATTGGCGAAGCGGGTGTAATCCTGCCCGTAACGCTGGTCGTCGTCGACGTTCAGCTTCTCGTTGCCGTAATAACCGCCGACCAGCCAGTCGAGCCGTCCGTCGAACGCGCGCCCGGCGAGGCGGAGTTCCTGCGAGAAGTTACGGAAACGCCGGTCGAGGTCCTGCCGGTCGAGCAGGTCGAGACGGTTGAAGTCGTTGTCCTGCCCCATCCGGTTCTTGTAATCGCGCCACGCGGTGATCGACGTCAGCGTCGCGCCGCCCAAACGCCAGTTCACCTCGCCCGACACGCCCCAGTCGCGCACGTCCGACCGGTACGGCACGCCCGCGCTGGTCGAGGTGGCGAAGGCGAAGCGCTCGCCCCTGGGCGGCAGCTGGTAGTTCGCGCCGAGTGCCTGGAGCAGCGGCAGAAGCGTGTTGGCGCCGACCGCGACCGCTCCACCGGCGGGATCGGTGCGGGTCAGGTTGCGCACGGGGCCGAGCAACGTACCGTTGCAGCAATTCTCGTGACGCTCGGCATAGTCGGCGATGAGGCGCACCGACAACGCGTCGCTCGGCGCCCAGGCGAGCTGTCCGCGCATCAGCCAGCGGTCGCGGTCCTGGATGTCGGGCTCGCCCGGGGTGAGCTGGCGAATGAAGCCGTCGCGCTGCTGCCACACGCCATCGACGCGCAAGGCGGCCGTCTGCCCTACGGCCAAGTTCACCGCGCCGTCGACGCGCAGGTAATCGTAATTGCCGTAGCTGATCGAGCCATGCGCGTCCGTGCGACCGAGTTCGGGCGCGCGTGTGACGATGCTGATCGTGCCCGCGGTCGAGTTGCGCCCGAACAGTGTCCCTTGCGGCCCGCGCAGCACCTCGACGCGGTCGACCTCGCCCAATTCGGTCAGCCCGACGCCGCTGCGCGCACGATAGACGCCGTCGACGAACAGCCCGACCGAGCTTTCCAGCCCCGGATTCTCGCCGACCGTCCCGATGCCGCGGATGCGCGCGGTGAAGTTCGCCTCGCTGGTCGCACCCGACACGAGCAGCGAGGGCGCGACCTGGTCGATCCCGCGCAGGTCTACCGCGCCCGTCGCCGCGAGCGTCTCACCCGAGATCGCGGTGATCGCGATCGGCACGTCCGACAGCCGCTCGCTGCGCCGCGTCGCGGTGACGACGACGTCGCCCGGCTCGGCGGCGGCGACGGGCTGATCCCCATCCTGCCCCACTGGCGACTGCTGCGCGGCGGCGGGAAGGGCGAGCAGCAGCGCGGACGAGAGCAGGCTGGCCGCGAAGGCGGGTCGGTACATGGATGCGTTCCCTGGTGACCGCGGCATCTGTGCGCCGCTGGAGGGCGCGGCGGTTAGCGGTCGCGCAGGGAAAGTCACGCGCTTTGTTGATCCATGCGCGCCGGACCGGCGGGTGCGCGCCGCCGGTCTGGCGTGATGTCAGCGCGCCAGATCGGGCGCGCGCGCCTCCTCGGTCAGCCGCTGGGTGATGTCGGCGAGCGTGACGATCTCCTGTCCCTGGCTGCCCAGGCGGCGCACCGCGACATTGCCCTCATCCGCCTCGCGCTTGCCGACGACCAGCAAGACGGGCACCTTGGCGACCGAATGCTCGCGCACCTTGTAGTTGATCTTCTCGTTGCGCAGATCAGTCTCGACCCGCAGCCCGGCGGCGCGCAGCTCGGCTGCGACCTCCAGCGCGTAGTCGTCGGCGTCGCTGACGATCGTCGCCACCACGACCTGCACCGGCGCGAGCCACAGCGGGAAGCGCCCGGCATGATGCTCGATCAGGATGCCGATGAAGCGCTCGAACGTGCCCAGGATGGCGCGGTGGAGCATGACGGGACGGTGACGGTTGCCGTCCTCGCCGACGTACGCCGCATCCAGCCGCTCGGGCAGCACGCGATCGGACTGGATCGTGCCGACCTGCCACGTCCGCCCGATCGCGTCGGTCAGATGGAACTCGAGCTTCGGCGCGTAGAAGGCGCCTTCGCCCGGCAATTCCTCGAACTTGGCCTTGATCGTGTCTGACAGGCTCGACACCTGCACCGCTTCGCGCAGCTCGGCCTCCGCCTTGTCCCACATCTCGTCGGAGCCGAAGCGCTTCTCGGGGCGCAGCGCCAGCTTCACCGCGTAATCCTCGAACCCCAGGTCACGGTACACGCTGTCGAGCAGCTCGCAGAACTTGCGCACTTCCTCGACCAACTGGTCCTCGCGCACGAAGATGTGTGCGTCGTCCTGCGTGAACTGGCGTACGCGCATGATGCCGTGCAGCGCCCCGTGCGGCTCGTTGCGATGGCAGCAGCCGAACTCCGCCATGCGGATCGGCAGATCGCGGTACGATTTGATTCCCTGCTTGAAGATCAGCACGTGCGCGGGGCAGTTCATCGGTTTGAGCGCCATCAGATCGGCGTCGCCGGTCAGGACCGCACCCTCGTCCTCGGTATTCGGAATCTCGTCGGGCACCACGAACATGTTCTCGCGGTACTTGCCCCAGTGGCCCGACTGCTCCCACTGCCGCGCGTCCATCAACTGCGGCGTCTTGACCTCGGCATAGTCGGCGGCGTCCAGCCGGCGGCGCATATAGGCCTCCATCTGCCGCCAAAGCACGAAACCCTTTGGGTGCCAGAACACCGAGCCCTGCGCCTCCGATTGGAGGTGGAACAGGTCCATCTCCTGCCCGATCTTGCGATGGTCGCGCTTGGCGGCTTCCTCCAGCATGAACAGATGCTGGTCGAGCTGCTTCTTGTTCAACCAGCCGGTGCCGTAGATGCGCGAAAGCATCGCGTTCTTCTGGTCGCCGCGCCAATAGGCGCCCGACACGCGCGTCAGCTTGAACGCGGCCGGATCGAGCTTGCCGGTCGAGGCCATGTGCGGCCCGCGGCACATGTCGAGCCACTCGCCCTGACGGTAGATCGTCAGTTCCTCACCGTCGGGCAGTTCGGCCGCCCACTCGGCCTTGAACGTCTCGCCTTGGGCGCGCCACGTCTCGATCAACTGCTCGCGCGTCCACACCTCGCGCGTGAACGGCTCGTTCTTCGCGATGATGCGGCGCATCTCCGCCTCGATCGCGGGCAGGTCGTCGTCGGTGAAGGGACGATCTTTCGCCGCGAAATCGTAGTAGAAGCCGTCGTCGGTCGCCGGGCCGAAGGTGATCTGCGTGCCCGGGAACAGATGCTGCACCGCCTCCGCCATCACGTGCGCGAGGTCGTGGCGCGCGAGTTCGAGCGCGTCGGCCTCGTCCTTCTGCGTGACGAGCGCGAGCCGCGCGTCCTGCGTCAACGGGCGGGTGATGTCGCGCAGCTCGCCGTCAACGCGCGCGGCGATCGCCGCCTTGGCGAGGCCGGGGCCGATCGAGGCGGCGATCTCGGCGGGCGTGGTGCCGGGTGCGACCTCGCGAACCGAACCGTCGGGCAGCGTGATCGAGATGGTGGTCATGGAACGATCCTGAAGAAAATTCATGTGTCGCTTATGGCGGAAGCGCGCCCGGCGGAAGAGGGCGCACGAACGTATCGGGGGCGCCGCCGGTCAGGCGCGCGCGTCGATCGACCCCGGGGTCACCGGGGCGGTGCTAGTTCGCGCGAGGAAATGACACGGCATCATCGTCGGGCAACATAGCGGCCGCGCGCGGGCGATGCCAGCCAATCGGGTCATTGGGGCGGATGCGGCGGCTTCCTATATCGGGCGCACGATGACGACTGATTTCGCGGGCAACACCCATTTCTACATCCTGATCGGCGTGCTGCTGGTCGCCTCGGTGATCGCGAGGCGGGTGCCGGTGCTGCGCACGCTTGTCTCGCTTGCGGTCTGGGCGGGGCTCGCCGGGCTGCTCTACATGGTGGTCGCGCAGCGCGAGCGGTTCGATCCGTGGATGGGACGGCTCGCCGCCGCGCTCAACATCGAGAGCCAGCAGGTCGCGGGCGAGGAAACGCGCATCCGGATGTCGCCCGACGGGCATTTCTATGTCCGCGCAACAATCGGCGGGACCGAGCGGCGGCTGCTGGTCGACAGCGGTGCGACGATCACCGCGCTGTCGCCCGACACCGCCGCTGCGGCAGGCGTCGAGGTCAAGCCGGCGCTGTTCCCGGTCGTGCTGCAGACCGCCAACGGTGCGATCCGGGCCGAGACGGGCGAGGTCAACGAACTGCGCTTCGGCAACGTGGTGGCGCGCGACCTCGCCGTTGTCGTGTCGCCCGCGTTCGGCAACATCGACGTGCTCGGCATGAACTTCCTGTCGCGGTTGAAGAGCTGGCGGGTCGAGGGCCGCACGCTGATCCTGACCCCGCATCACCCGCAGGACGCGCCCGAGGCGTGAGGATCAGGCGGGTGTCGGGTCGGCGCTGAGGCTGGTCCGCGCGGCACGTTCGCGCCCGCGCACGCCCCACAGAAGAAGCGGTACCGACAGTCCGATCGCGATCAGGTCGATGACGATCGGCTCAGCGATTGTCGGCTGCACCAGCGCAAGGTGCCCGATCGCGGTCAACAGGACCGACCCCGCGCAGACCCATCGCAGCGCCGCCGCGTCGGCAATGCGCGGATAGAGGATCGCAACCACCACTGCGGCGGCGAACGCGCTCCAGAACGCGAGCGCGAGCGGCGCTTCGGCCCCCAGCATCGCGCGCAGCCAGACCGCCCAGACGATCAGCGTCGCCGATCCCCACACGGTCATCGCCCAGGCCGCGCGCAACCGCTCGCCGCCGAGTCCGCGCCGCCGGCGCTTTTCCAGCCACAACGTGTTTCCCGTCGCGGTGATCGCGCACAGCGCCAGCCCCATCAGCATGTAGGCGAGCTCGACCGGCAGCCCGGCGAAGTTGCCGAAATGCAGGTTGTACGACGAGGCGGCGACCTGTTGCCCGATCGCGCCGTCCGACAGCCCGGCCTTGGAATGGAACACACCCGAGTGATCGAAGAAGTAGCTCTCGCCGTAGATCAGCCGGCGCGGGTGCGCGACGAGGATCTGGACATGCTGCCCCGCGGTCAACGGTTCGTGGACGATGACGTAGGTCGGCGCGGCACCCGGCACGCGCGCCTCAAGGGTACGCATCGCCGCGGCCGCGTCAGCGATGGGCGCGGGGGCGGGGTTCGACGGTGGCTCGTGGCCGAAGATGTGCGCGTAGACCTTGAGCGTGTCGCCGCCGGTATATGCCTTCGCCAGCATCGTCGTGCCGACGCTGCCGAGCCCGATGAACGCGCCGGTCAGCGCGACCGCGAGCACGAACGGCAGCGTCCACACGCCCAGCCGATTGTGCCAGTCAGCGCCCGCGAGTTGGGGGTCGTGGCGCGTGCGCAGGGAAAAGGCGTCGCGGACGATGCGCGGATGCGCCAGCACGCCCGTCGTCACCAGCGCACACAACATCACGCCCAGCGCGCCGACCAGGACCATTCCCCAGGTCATCGGCAGATGCAGATATTCGTGCATCGCGATCAGGAAGTCGGTCCAGGCGTGGCCCTCGCGCGCGACGATCCGCCCGCCCGCATCGACGTACCAGCCACCCGAGTCGGTCATCACGGTGGCGCGCGGCAGCTCGGCACTCGGCATCCGCACGTAAAGGTGCGTGGTCGCGGGCTTGCCTGCCTCGCGTGCGAGCGCCGCGGTGACCGCGGTCTGTACCGCGGCGGGCGATAGCGCGGTCATCTCCGGCGCGTCGGGTTGTTCCCAGCGTTGCCAGCGATCGTGTATCACGACCAGGGTGCCGCTCAGGCAGATGATGTAGATCAGCGCGCTGGCGAGCAGCCCGATCGCGGCGTGGCCGCCCAGAGCGCGTTTCACCAGCGTGTCGCGCGGCGAGACGGGCGGGGCGCTCACGCTGCGCCCCACAGCATCGTGCCCGCCATCGCGGCGATGAGCGGGGCCGCGACCATCTGCGACGGTCGCGCGCGGGTAAGCTGCACCGTCAGCAGCGCGGTCCAGATCACGGGTTGCAGGAACAGGGTCAGCACCACCGCGTCGCTGTCGAGCGCCGCGCCGCCGCGGATCGCGGCCTGGACACCGAACGCGAGCCATTGTGCCGCCGCAAAGGCGACGGGCACGGCCAGTGCGAACACGGCGAGGCGGCGGATGAGGTCGCGCCGGTGATGCGGGATCGAGATCGCGGGCGCCTCGCGCGGGGCACGCAGGCTGCGCGCGGGCGAGGTCCAGCCGGCGTGGAGGACGCAGGCAAGCGCCACACCCATGCCGGTGACGACGCCGACCGCCAGCCCCCAGGCGCCGTCCTGCCACGCCAATGCCGTGAGCGCCACGAGCGCCAGCGCCCAGCCGAGCAGCGCTAGTCCGCGCGCGCCGTTCCAGCCGATGCGGACGAGCGTCAGCGCAGCAACGACGGCGAGCAGCGCGATCGCGGTCACCGCGTGCGTCCCGCGGTCGGCTCGGTTGTGCGCACCATCCACTCGCTCCACCAACGCGCCCGACGGCGCCTCGTCAGGACGCTATAGCGGGCGCGCTATTGCAAATCAATCGCACGTGTTGACCGGTTAGTGGCCACCCTCGATCCAGCCGATCCCGGCCTCGCCGAGCGCGATCGCGAGCGCTGCTTCGAGCTCGAGCGCTTCCCACCGCTCGACCGGGTTCAGGTGCGCGACGAGGTCGGGCAGCAGTTGCACCCCGAACCGCTTCACCGCGCCGCTCGCCTTGTACCCGGCCTTGTGCTGGTCGAACCGCCAGTCGGGGTCGCGCGCGGTCTGCCCGACATAGATGCCCCACGCGACCCGTCGCGCCGGATTGTGGAGCAGGATCAGGTAGACCGAATAACCCGCGCGTGCGCTGCCGCGCGTCGTCGCACGGAAGGTCGCGGCCGTGCGCGTCGCGCGCGCGATCACCTCTTCACCCGAAAGCGGCATCGTCATCGCGCGTCAGTCGTCCAGCACGATCCACGTCGGCGCGTGGTCGCTCGCGTGCGGCCAGCCGCGGACGTGCCGGTCGACCCCGGCGGCGGAGAGCCTGGGCGCGAGCGCGGGGCTGAGCAGCAGATGGTCGATCCGCAGCCCCGCGTCGCGCGCGTACGCGTCGCGCAGGTAATCCCAGAAGGTGTAGAGCGTGGCATCGGGGTGCAGATGCCGCAGCGCGTCGGTCCAGCCCTGCGCCGTCAGCCGCGCAAAGGCCGCACGGACCTCGGGCGCGAACAGCGCGTCGTCGACCCAGCGCTCGGGCTTGTAGACGTCGCGCGGCGTCGGCATCACGTTGAAGTCGCCCGCCAGCACCACCGGCGCACCGCTATCAATCAGGAAACGCGCCCGCGTGATCAGCGCGTCGAACCAGGCGAGCTTATAGTCGAAGCGTGCGCCGGGGCGCGGATTGCCATTGGGTAGGTACAGTGTGGCGACGATCACGCCGTTCACCGCGGCCTCGAGGTAGCGGCGCTGCGCCGGATCGGGATCGTCGGGCAGACCGGTGTGCGTCGGATGGATCGCGCCGACGCGGCTGAGGATCGCGACGCCGTTCCAGCGCGGCTGGCCGAGCCACGCCGCCTCATAGCCCGCGCTGCGCAACGCTGCGGCCGGGAACTTCCCCTGCGGCGCTTTAAGTTCCTGCAGGCAGACGATATCGGGGCTCGCCTCCGCCAGCCAGCCCAGCAGCACGGCCAGACGGCCGTTGACGCCGTTGACGTTGAAGGTCGCGATCTTCACGCGCTGTGCCCGGCCATTAAGCAGTTAGACGTTCGGTGTTGCTGGTATGTTCCGCATATACGCGGCCAAATGACGAGGAACCAACCCGCGCCACGGCCGTCCAAGCGATCATGGACGCTGCCATCATCCAATTGGGGCTGGTCGAGGACGAGACGATCCAGCTCGACGCCGCTGCCCTCGAACTCGCCGCGCTCGACCATCCCGGGGTCGATCTAGACCCTTATGTCGAGCTGCTGACCGTGATCACCGAGCGGATCGCCGCGCTCGCCGACATCGCGCCGTCCGCCAGCGCGCAGGGCGCGGCGCTGGCCGAGGTGATCGCGGGCGAATACGGCTTCTCGGGCGACCGCGAGAATTACGACGATCCGGACAACGCCGATCTGATCCGCGTCATCGACCGGCGGCGGGGCATGCCGATCAGCCTCGCGATCCTGTTCGTTGCGGCGGCGCGGCGCGTCGGGTGGAGCGCCGACGTGCTCAACACGCCCGGGCATGTGCTGGCGCAGATCGGCCCGCCGACCGCGCCGGTGCTGATCGACCCGTTCAACGACGGGCAGGAGATGAGCCAGGAGGGGCTGTCCGCCTTGCTCAAGCAGATGCTCGGACCCGGCGCCGTGCCGCGCGGCGACCATGTCGCGGCGATGGCGAACCGCGACGTGCTCGTCCGCCTGCTGATCAACCAGGCGACCCGTGCCGAGCGCGCGGGTGATGCTGCGCGCGCGCTGACGTTGTTCGAGCGGATGACGACCTTCGCGCCCGGCAATCCGCACGTGTGGTGGGAATATGCGCGCCTGTCGCTGATGCGCGGCAATATCGCCGCGGCGCGCGCGAGCCTGGGGTCGATGCTGGAGGTGACGCGCGACGCGGCGACGCGGGTCAGGATCGCCGCTGCGCTCGATTCGCTCGCGGGAACCTAGTCGTTCGCCAGTGCCGCGGCGACCGCGTCCTCGCTGAGCTTGAATGCGTGCGCGAGTGCGGCGACTGAGGCGCCGCGGCGATGGAGCAGCCGCAGACGATCGAGGTCGAGCTCGGTCGCGTAATGCCGCGTGTCGCGTTCCTCGGTCGCGTGGCCGGTGCGCGCGAGCGAGCCGGTGCTGCTGCGCCGCTTGGGCCGCGCATCGCGCGCGTCTGCCGCCGCGGCGCGGCGCTGTTCCTCCTCGGCGCGGCGCTGCTCGCGTTGCCGTTCGCGTAGCTGCGCCTGCGCGTCACGCGCGGCGGCGCGCGCCTCGGTTCGCGCCTCGGCCGCCGCGATCCGCTCGGCCACGCGGCGCGCGTGCGCCTCGCCGCGCTGCGCCTCGCGCTCGTCGCGGCTGCCGGTAAGCGGTGCCGCCGCCGGCTTGCCCCAGGAACTGTGCATCTTTCCTCGTTCAACCAGATCAGATCGTGCGCAGCGCGCGCGCCGGCCGCACGCGCATGATCGGCCACGCACCCGCCACGCCGATCAACACCGTCGCCCCCAGTCCCGCGACCAAAGTGACCGCGACCGCCAGGGGATCGGGTGCCCAAGGAAAGTCGAACATCCGCGTCACCACGTACCACGCGCCCGACAGCCCGATCAGCAGCGCAACACCCGCGACTACTGCGCCCAGCAGCGCGTACTCGATCAGTTGCGCCGCGATCAACTGCGCGCGCGTCGCGCCCAGCATCCTCAGCACGACCGCGTCATAGGTCCGCGCCTCGCGTGCCGCCGCGATCGCGCCGACCAGCACCGCGATTCCCGCCGCCACCGCGACGCCGGCTGCCGCCGCGATCGCCAGCGCGACCTGCCCGATGAGGTCGCGCACCAGCGACAGCACGCCGCGTACCTCGATCGCCGTTGACGACGGAAACGGCGCGAGCAGCGCCGCGTTGATCGCGCTCGTCCGCCCGCTCGGCGCGTCGATCGTCGCGGCCAGATTGTGCGGCACGTCCGCCAGCGTGCCCGGAGAGAACACCAGCACGAAGTTGAACCCGAGCGTATCCCACTGGATGCGGCGGAACGAGGCGATGCGCGCGCTCCGCTCGACCCCCAGCACGCTGATCGTCAGCGGATCGCCGATGGTGAGATCGAGCGCTTTTGCCAGCCGCTCGTCGACCGAGACGAGCGGGGGGCCGGCATAGCGGCGCGGCCACCACCGGCCGGCGGTGATCGTGCTGCCCGCGGGCAGCGTGTCGGCGTAGGTCAGCCCGCGCTCGCCGCGCAGCGCCCAGGCGCCCTCGGGCAATTGCTTCAGATCGGCGACGCGCGTGCGGCCATAGGCGGTGATGGTCCCGCGCAACAGCGGCACGGTTGTCACCGCCGCGCCGGGGGCGACGCGTGCGACGATGCGGCGGAACTCGGCCGCACGGTCGCGCGGGACGTCGAGCACGAACAGCGCGGGTGCGCGCGCCGGCACCGTGGTCGCGATCGCCGCGTCGATGCTGGTGCGGATCGCGGTCAGCAGCACGAACAGCGTCAAGCCCAGGCCGAGCGCCACCACCAGCGCCTCGGTGCGCGCGCCGGGCCGGTGCAGCGCGGCGAGCGCGAGCCGCGGCAGCGGACGCCGTGGTGCTGGCAGGCGGCGTGCCGCGACGCGAACGGCCCGGCCAAGCGCGGCGAGCAGCAGCAGCGTCGCGGCGAGCGCGCCCAGGAACCCGGCGGCGAGCGCGGGCTGCGCCGAGGTGCCGATCGCGAGCGCGACCGCCGCACCGCCCGCCGCCAGCGCCACCAGCCGCGCGCGCCACGGGGCTGCGCGGAGCGGCGCAAGCGCGCCGCGCAGCAACCCGGCGGTGGGCGTCGCGCTCGCCGCCGCGATCGGCGGCGCGGCGAAGGCGACCGCGATCAGCGCGCCGTAGAGTGCGGCGCGCGCGAACGGCCATGGCGCGATCGCCAACCCGACCTCGACCGGCAGCACGCGGCCGAGCGCTTCGGCGAGCAGCGGGATCGCCGCGGCGCCTGCCGCCAGCCCCGCCGCCACGCCGATGACCGTCGCGACCCCGATCTCAGCCACGTAGATGCGCGCGATGTCGCCGCCGGTCGCGCCCAGCGTCTTCAACGTCGCGATCCCGCCGCGCCGCGCGCTCAGGAACGAAGACACGCCGCCGCCGACGCCGATCCCCGCAATCGCGAGCGCGGCGAGGCCGACCAGCGTCAGGAACTCGCCCATGCGATCGATGAAGCGCGACGCGCCGGGCGAGGCGCGGTCGCGCGTCTTCGTCTCCCACCCGCCGGCGGGAAAGGCGCGCATGACCCGCGCCGCGATCGCGTCGGGGCTGGTGCTGGCCGGCAGACGAACGCGGTAGCGCGTGTCGTAGAGGCTGCCCGGCTGAACCAGGTTGGTCCGCTCGAGCGTCGCGATCGACACAAGCACGACGGGGCCGAGCGTGAAGCCCTCGCCCAGCCGATCGGGTTCGTCGGCGATGACGCCGTCGACGCGGACCGTCGCGCTGCCGAACCCGATCGTCGCGCCGCGCCTGAGCCCGAGCCGGCTGGCGAGGGCGGGTGCGATCCACGCTGCATCCGCGGGCGGCCGCGTCGCGCGGCGCCCGTCGGCCAGCCGGACCTGCCCGTAGAGCGGGTAGGCATCGTCCACCGCCTTCAACTGGATCGGCGCGCCGCCGGATGGGGTGACCGCGTTCGCCTGCATCCGGATCGTCTCGGACACGTGTCCCGCCGCCGCGAACAGCGCGCGTTCGTCGGCGCTCGCGCGCCGCTGCGAGACGGAGAATTCGACGTCGCCGCCAAGAATCGTCGCGCCGCGTGCCGCCAGCTCGTCGCCGACCGCCGCCGCCAGTCCGCCGATCGCGGCAAGCGCGGCGACGCCGAGGAACAGGCACGCGACCAGGATGCGCAGCCCGCGAAAGCGCCAGTCGAGCTCGCGCCGCGCGACGCCCCACGCGAAGCGCCAGCCGCTCACGCGATCCGCCCGTCGGCGAGCGTCACCGTGCGGTCGCAGCGCGCGGCGAGCGCGTGGTCATGGGTGATCACCACCAGCGTCGCGCCCAATGCCGCCTGCCGCGCGAACAGCAGATCCATCACCGCGGCACCCGTCGCGGTATCCAGATTGCCGGTCGGCTCGTCGGCGAACACGATCGGCGGCCGCGGCGCGAGTGCGCGCGCGATCGCGACCCGCTGCTGCTCGCCGCCCGACATTTGCGCGGGATAATGGTCGAGCCGGTGCGCGAGCCCGACCGCGGCCAACTCGTCGCTCGCGCGGTTCCACGCCTCGGCATTGCCCGCAAGTTCGAGCGGCACCGCGACATTCTCGCGCGCGGTCATCGTGGTAAGCAGGTGAAAGGCCTGCAACACGATCCCGATCCGCCCGCGCCGCGCGCGTGCCAGCTCGTCCTCGCCGAGCGCGCTGAAATTGAGCCCGTCGATCGTTACGCTGCCACCGCTCGCGCGCTCCAGCCCGGTCAGCACCGCCATCAGCGACGATTTGCCCGAACCCGATGCTCCCAGCAGCGCGACGCTCTCGCCTCGTGCCACCCGCAGGGAGATGCCGCGCAGCACCGGCGTCTCGCCCAGCGTCAAGGTGACATCGCGCGCGTCGATCACCATAGGAGGCGTGTCGGTATCGGTCGCCATGAGGAAAACGCCCTTGTTCTCAGCCAAGTCGGTGACGCGCATCGCGGCCGTTATGCTCGCCGCCATGTCGGTGGCGGGTTGCGAGCGTCAAGCCTCCACCCCCGCGCCGGTCGCCAACGTGATGACGAACGACGCGACCGCGGCGGCCCCGGCCGAGGTCGCGCGTCCGCAAGGGCCCGAGCGCGTGGTGCTCGCGTTCGGCGACAGCCTGTACGCGGGCTACGGGCTGGAGCGCGGGCAGAGCCTGCCCGACGCGATCCAGGCGCGCCTGCGCCGCGCCGGCATCAACGCGACGATCGTCAACGCGGCCGTGTCGGGTGACACCACCGCGGCGGGGCGGCAGCGGCTTTCCTTCGTGCTCGACCAGCAGAAACGCGCGCCCGACCTCGTGATGCTGGGGCTCGGCGGCAACGACGTGCTGCGGCAGATTTCGCCCGCGGAAACGCGCGCGAACATGGTCGCGATGCTGGACGAGTTGAAACGTCGCAAGCTGCCGGTGCTGCTGACGGGCATGCGCGCGCCGCCGAACCTCGGCCCCGACTACGTTGCCGCGTTCGACGCGATCTGGCCCGATCTCGCCCGCCGCTACGACGACGCGCTCTACCCGTTCATTCTCGACGGTGTGATCGGGAACCCCGCATTGATGCAGGGCGACCGCGTTCATCCGAATGCGCGCGGGGTGGAGCGCATCGCCGACCGCTTGGCGCCACTGGTCGAACGGGCGCTGCCGCCCGCCCGGTGACGCGTCGGCCATTGTCGCGCCCGCCTTCGCCGTGCACTACGGGTTGGTGAGGGAAGGGACGTCATTGCGCTCGACGATCAAGGACGTGTCGGAACGCGCGGGCGTGTCGATCAAGACGGTCAGCCGCGTGCTCAACAAGGAACGCTACGTCGGCGCCGCGACCCGCGAGAAGGTCGAGGAGGCGGTACGCGCCTTGAACTTCCGCCCCAGCCTCGCCGCGCGCTCGCTCGCTGGGCGACGCAGTTTCCAGATCGGGCTGATCTGCGACAATCCCAGCCCCGCCTACGTTTACGCCATGCAGACCGGCATTCGCGACCGTTGCGAGGCCGACGGCGTCCGCATGATCGCGCAGCCGTACGATCGCAACTCGGGGAAACTGCTGGAGGAGGTCGAGGCCTTGGTCGCGACCAGTCACCTCGACGGGCTGATCCTGACCCCGCCGGTCAGCGACCACGACGACGTGCTCGATTATCTGAAGGAACGCGGCGTACGCGTGGTCCGCGTCTCGCCGGGACGCCGGCCGGAGGCGAGCGCGGCCGTCTTCATCGACAATCGCGCCGCCGCCGTCGAGTTGACGCGCCACTTGCTGTCGCTCGGGCATCGGCGCATCGGTCACATCGTCGGCCAACGCGATTTCGCGACCAGCGCGCAGCGGCATGAGGGCTATCTGGCGGCGCTGGCAGAAGGCGGGATCGCGCCCGAGCCCGAACTGATCGAGCAGGGCGACTATGATTTCGCCAGCGGCGCGCGCGCGGCCGAGGCGATGCTGTCGCTTCCCCAGCCGCCGAGCGCGATCTTCGCGGCATCGGACGACATGGCGGCGGGCGCGCTCGCCGCGGCGCATCGGCGTGGGGTCAAGGTGCCGGGCGAGGTCGCGATCGCGGGGTTCGGCGACGATCCGCTCGCGAGCTATGTCTGGCCGCCGCTCACCACCATGCGCCAGCCGGTGCGCGACCTCGCCTGGAACGCCGCCGACCTGCTGCTGACCCCCGACGAGACGTTCGAGCAGCGCGAACTGCCCCACGCGCTGATGGTGCGCGACTCGACCGGCTAGCCGATCAGAAAGCTTCTGGCGGCAGCTAGCCGATCAGGAACACCGCCGCGCCGAGTGCCAGCAGGAACGCGCACAGCGTCGATGCCGCGATTACCAGCATCGGCCGCGGCCCGGCCTCCAGCAACTGCGACAGCGGCGATCGGATCGCGGTGGCGGTGACCGCGGCGGCGAGCAACGCGGCGGCGACGCGCTCGGCGGTGCCGGTGACGATCGCGGGGATGAACCCGGTCGAGTTGATGCCCGCCAGCATGAAGAAGCCGACGACGAACCACGGCAGCCCCTGCCGCTTGCCCGACGTTTCGCCGCGCGGCAGGAACATCGCGACGATCGCGAGCACGGGGGCGAGCAGCGCGACGCGCGTCAGCTTGACGATGGCGGCGATCTGCCCGGCGGCGTCGGAATAGGAGTAACCGGCACCAAGCGCCTGCGCGACGTCGTGGATCGACGCACCGAGCAGAAACCCCGCCTTCAGGTCGCTCATGTGCAGCCAGTGCGCGACGAACGGGTACGTGACCATCGCCAAAGCGCTCAGCGCCGAGATGCCGACCAGCACCAGTGTCAGTTGCGCCTGGCTCGCGCGGCGCTCGCCCAGCGTCGTCGCCAGCGCCATCGCCGCGCTCGCGCCGCAGATCGCGACCGCGCCGCCCGCCAGCGTGCCGAATGCCGCGTCGAAGCCGAGCCGCCGACCCACCAGCACGCCGCAGCCGATCGTCACCGCGACGATGACCAGCACCGCTAACAACGCGACCGGCCCCAGCGCCACGATCTGCCCGAAGGTGACGCGCAAGCCCACCAGCACGATGCCCCAGCGCAGCAGCGAGCGTGACGCAAAGCCCAGACCCGGCGTCAGCCGCGCATCGGCCGACAGGAAATTGAGCGCCAGCCCGATCAGCAGCGACATCAGCGTCAGCGGCGCGCCATAATGGTCGGAGATGAACCCCGCCGCCAGCGTGCCCGCCGCGACGATGACGAGGCCGGGCACATGGTCGCGCCACGTCGCCTTGGGGCTGGGTTCGAGATCGCCGTACAGGTCGGCCGCCATCGGCAGGGTGCCAGAACGTGTAGCGGCCATCGTCGATCCCAGTGCTAGAGTGCACACGGGACTAGCCTAAGCGGGCACACTCTGACAACGTTGTCGTCAAGCAAATCGGGAGAGGGACATGGCGGTGGACGGCGTTGCCGGCGGAACGGCAGGCGGGGAGGGCAATCGGGCGCGGTGGGTGATCGTGGCGATGGTGTTCGTCGCGATCATGCTCAACTACGTCGATCGGCAGATTCTCGCGCTCCTGAAACCCACGCTGGAGGCCGAGTTCCGCTGGTCGGATCAGGATTACGCCAACATGGGCACCGCGTTCCAGGTCGCGACCGCGTTCGCGTTTCTGGGCACCGGCTGGTTCATCGACCGCGTGGGTCTGCGCCGCGGGTTCGGGATCGGCGTCGGCGTGTGGAGCTTGGCCGGCATGGCGCACGCGTTCGCGACCACCGTGACAGGCTTTCTCGGCGCGCGCGTGGTGCTGGGCGTCGCCGAATCGATCGGCACCCCCGCGGCGGTGAAATCGGCCGCGACCTATTTCAACCACCGCGACCGGCAGATCGCGCTCGGCATCGGCAACACCGCGCCCAACGTCGGCGCGGTGCTGACCCCGGCCCTGATCCCGCCGCTCGCGGTCGCGTTCGGATGGCAGGCGGCGTTCCTGCTCGCGGGCGGGCTCGGCCTCGTTTGGGTCGTCGTCTGGTTCGCGCTGCGCGTGCGCCCGGTCGCGCTCGACGCAGTGGAGGCGGCGCCGATCCGCTGGGGCGACATCCTGCGCAGCCGCCGAACGCTCGCGATCGCGGTCGCCAAGGTGCTGTCGGATCAGGTGTGGTTCTTCATGCTGCTGTGGCTGCCCGACCTGTTCCACCGGCTGTTCGGGTTGCAGCAGGGTACGCTCGGTTGGCCGATCGCGCTGACCTACGGCCTCGCCGCGATGGGCGCGATCAGCGGCGGCGTGCTGCCCGCACGGTTGATGGCGCGCGGGTGGAGCGTCAACGCCGCGCGCAAGATCGCGCTGCTCGTCTACGCCCTGCTGGTGACCCCGGTCCCGCTCGTCATGTCGGTCGACAGCCCGTGGTCCGCGGCGCTGCTGCTCGGGCTCGGCTTGTTCGCGCACCAGGGCTTTTCCACCAACATCTTCGGGCTCGCGACCGACGTGACGCCGGCGCGCGCGGTCGGCTCGACGATCGGCATCGCGGCCTTCTGCGGCAATCTGGGATCGATCGGGATGATCCAGTTCCAGGCCTGGGCGCTGGCGAACGGCCTGGGCTACACGCCCGCGCTGGTGATCTGCGCGACGTCGTACCTGCTCGCGCTCGGCTTCATCCAGCTGCTGATCCCGCGCATCGTGCCCGTGGAGCAGGACGGCGACGCGCCCGCGATCGTCGCACACTGACCGCCCGTACGACGCGCACGAAAAAGCCGGCGAGGGGGCGCCCTCGCCGGCTTTTCTTGTATGGGCGGTGATTAGAAGTTCACGCGCGCGTTGACGCCGTAATAGCGGTCGGCCTCGCGCGGGATGATGTAGCGGTAGCTGCCACCCGGCCCGCCCGAGGTGATCGCCGCGGCGAAGCTCTGGTCGAACAGGTTCTTGACCTGGAAGTTCAGGCGGAAGCGATCGTTCGCCTCCACGATCCCCGCCTGCACGTCGACCAGGCCATAGCCCTTGATCGTGGTCGCGTCGCGCACCGCCTGGCTCGCGTCGAGCTGCGAGAGCTGCTTTGACTGGTACGACCCTTGCGCACCCAGCGCGACGTCGATCGCGCCGCCGGTGCGGATGCGGTAATCGGCGCCGAGCGAGCCTTTCCACTTCGGCGCATAGGCGAGCGTGGTGCCGTTCGGGATCACGCCCGTGGTCACGCCGTTAGCGGGCACGCGGAACTGGTCGATATGCGCGTCGGTGTAGGCGAGACCGCCCGAAAACGACAGGTCGCGCACCGGCTGGAACAGGATGTCGAGCTCGCCGCCGCGCGTCGAGATTTGCCCCGCGTTGGTGAAGCGCGTGACCACCACGCCCTCGATCACGTCTGGGTTGTTCGCCTGGAAGTTGTAATATTTGGCGTAATAGCCCGCCAGGTTGATCACCAGCTTGCCACCGAACAAGGTGTTCTTCAGACCCACTTCGTAACTGTCGGCGGTTTCCGGCTGGATAACATTGGTGCCGGTGCCGGTCAGATTGTAGAAGATGTTGAACGCCGGTCCCTTATACCCGCGCGAATAGGTCGCGTAGGCGGTCGATTGACGTACGATATCGTATTGCAGGCCGACACGCCCCGACCAATTGTCGTTGGTCGTCTTGCCACGGAACGGCACGCCGTTTGAGGCGGGCACCGCCTGCGTCGCTGCGACGACCGGGGAGATGCCGGCGCGGACGAGGCGCACGTACTCGTTGTACACGCCCTGGTCGAAATTGGGCGAGATGCCCGGGCCCGTCAGCGCAGTCTGGCGGCTGTGGAACACGTCCAACTGGTCGGTGGTGTAACGCACCCCGACGATGCCGCGCAGCTTGTCGGTGAAGTTGAGCGTACCCTGGCCGAAGAAGGCGAGGTTCTTGAACACCGATCCGAACACCGCCGTGCCGGTCGGGCGGGTTACGGTCAGGCCCGGCGTCGAGCACGGCACCGGCACCGCCGGGGCAGGGGTGCACACCACGTCGCTGCGCGTGAAGGTTCGCGTCGTCTCCGCGCGCGAGTAGAAAGCGCCGAGCACGTAGGAGAAGAACTGGTCCGACGGGCTCGTCAGCCGCACTTCCTGCGTGATCGTGTTCGACGTCTGCGGGCCAACGTCGTGGAGCTGGTTGAACGTCGTGTACGCGCGCGGAAGCCAGTCGCCGTCGCGGATCTCGGTGTTGTCGTACTCGCGGTAGGAACCGATGTAGGTGATCGTCTGGGTGCCGAGCGTCCAGTCGGCCTGGCCCGACACGCCCCAACTCTTCTCGTCGGTGTGCGTGATCAGGTCCTGATTGATCCGCCGCGTGCGATCACCCTGCGGCGTCGGCAGCACGCCCGAGTTGATGAAGCCATTGACCTGCGCGACCGTGGTGGCGTTGGTCACGGTCGGACCGGTCCCGATCACCTCGGCGCAGCAATCGTCGTTCGACTCGCGGTAATCGCCGATGATCGTGATGGTCAGGTCGGGGGTCGGATCGGCGACGATCATCCCGCGCACGCCCCAATGGTCGTAACCGTTGACGCGGCGACCGCCGTAGGCGTTGTTGCGGATGTTGCCGTCGTAATTGCCGTAGAAGCCGGTGACGCGCGCGGCGATGCCCTCGCTCAGGGGCAAGTCGAGCGCGCCGCGGACGCGATATTCGTTGCCGTTGCCGAAATAATAGCCGCCGTCGACGAAGCCGCCGAAGTCCTTGCCCGGCCGCTTGGTGACGATGTTGATGACGCCCGCCGAGGTGTTCTTGCCGAACAACGTGCCCTGCGGCCCGCGCAGCACCTCCAGCCGATCGATGTCGATCAGGTCGCTGAACGCCTCTCCCGCCCGGCTGTACACGACGCCGTCGACGACCGTGGAGATCGACGGCTCACCCGCGATCGAGAAGGTCGAGGTGCCGACGCCGCGCAGGAACAGCGACTGATTGATCGCGGTACCCGATTTGCGAAAGTTGAGCGTCGGGACGAGATATTGCGCGCCCTCCAGGTTGACCGCGCCCTTGGCCGCAATCGCGTCGCCCGAGAGGACCGACACGGCGATCGGCACGTCCTGCAACCGCTCGGAGCGTTTCTGCGCGGTGACGATGATGTCACCCGGCTCGTTCGCCGCATCCTGCGTGCCCGTGTCGGTGCCGACATCGCCGGCCGCGGTCGCGCTGCCGGTACCCGTCGTCGTCTCGGGCGTGGTCGTCTGCGCGGCGACAGGCACCGCCATCAGCGCGAGCCACGCACTGCCCATGGTCAACATCGTCTTCATCTCTGTCCCTCCCTAAAAACCTACTCTCTCGCTGGAGAATTAGGTCAGCGTTGTCACTCAACTTTGCCTTGTGCGTCTAGAACCCCAGTTCGCTCATCTCCACGACGCGGTGCTCGCGCGCGCTGATCTCGGCGGCGGTGCCGATCGCGACCGCCATCAACCCGTCGCGCGCGGTCACCTCGACCGCGCCTTCACCGCGAACCGCCGCGTTGAAGCGCTGATGCTCGTAGAAGGTCGAGCCGTGGTGACTGCCCGCGTTCAGCGCGGTCTCGTCGACGTGGACGGTCGTGCGTTCGACCTGCTTGGGGTTCATGAACCCGACGCGCGGCGAATAGACGATCTCGCCGTCGGGGATCAGCACGTCGAGCCGCGCCTTGTCGCCGACCGCGGTGATCTCCTCCTGATTGGTCGCGCCGTCGGCGAACATCGACAGGTCGAGTATCGCGCGCACGCCGTTGGCGAAATCGACCGTCGTGTAGCTGTTGTCGAGGATGTCGGGGGTGCGGCCGTCGTAGGTTTCGTCGAGGTGGTTCACGTCCATCGACCCTGAGCAATAGACCCGCACCGCTTCCGACTGCGTGATCAGCCGCATCAGATCGAAGAAGTGGCAGCATTTCTCCACCATCGTGCCACCGGTGTTCGCGTTGAAGCGGTTCCAGTCGGCGACCTTTTCCAGAAACGGAAAGCGATGCTCGCGGATCGACAGCATCTTGAGCGCACCGATGCGCCCGCCGTGCACCTGCTGGATGAACTCGGCGGCGGGCGGCATGTAGCGATATTCCATCGCGGTCCAGAACGGGCGGCTGCTCGCTTCCGCCTGCTCGACGATCCAGCGCGCGTCAGGGATCGTGGTGGCGAGCGGCTTCTCGCATAGGATCGCCAGCCCCTCGCCGAACAAGGGCGTCAGCACGTCGCGGTGGGTGTAGTTCGGGCTGGCGACGATCACCGCGTCGACGAGGCCGCTTCTCGCGAGCTCGGCGGAGGAGGCAAAGGACTGCACACCCTCCGCGCGGCCGCCCAGCGCCTTCTTCGCCCAGCCGAGCGAGCGCTCGGTCGGATCGGCGATCGCGGTCACCACCGCACCCGGCGTGATCGCCAGGTTGTTGAGATGCTCGACCCCCATCATGCCGGTGCCGACCAGGCCGTAACGCACTTGCCCTTCCAAAGCCCTTGCTCCTCTCAACTCGTAGTTCTACGTATGACAACGATGTCTGAAATCACTCTATCGCCCGAACCACGTCCTCTCGGCAAGAGCGGATTGACTGTCAGCCCGATCGCATGGGGGATGTGGCGCTTCGCCGGCGTCTCTCCGGCGGAAGGACGCGCGCTGATCGAAGCGGCGTTCGACGCCGGGGTCACGCTGTTCGACACCGCCGACATCTACGGCTTCGACGGCAGCGGCGGCTTCGGCGATGCCGAGTCGCTGCTGGGTGAGGTGTTCGCCGAATCGCCGGGCCTACGTGACCGCATGGTGCTTGCTACCAAGGGCGGGATCACTCCGCCGGTGCCGTACAATTCGAGCGCGGCCTATCTGGCGAAGGCGCTCGACGATTCGCTGCGCCGCATGAAGGTCGATTCGGTCGATCTGTACCAGATCCACCGCCCCGACATCCTCGCGCACCCGCAGGAGGTTGCCCGCGCGCTCGACGACATGGTGTCCTCGGGCAAGGTCAAGGCGGTCGGCGTATCGAACTATACGCCTGATCAGACGCGCGTGCTCGCCTCGTTCCTGTCGGTGCCGCTCGCCTCGCAGCAGCCCGAATTCTCGCCGCTGTTCCTGGAGCCGCTCACCAACGGGCTGATCGACCAGGCGATGGAGATGGATCTCGCGGTGCTCGCCTGGTCGCCGCTCGGCGGCGGGCGGATCGGCACGCCGGGTAGCCCACGCGAACAGGCAGTGGCCGAGGCGCTCGAGACGGTGGCGGCGCGCTTCGGTGTCAGCCGCGCGGCGGCGACCTACAGCTGGATCATGGCGCATCCGGCGCGGATCATTCCGATCGTCGGCACGCAGAACACCGCGCGCATCGCCGAGCTCGCCGATGCCTTCAAGGTCAGCTGGTCGCGCCAGGATTGGTACGACGTGCTGGTCGCCGCGCGCGGCGAGCGGCTGCCGTAACCGACATACAGCAACGAATGAGAGGGGAGAGGGCGATGAGCGATACCACGCGTGGGCCGTGCGAGATTTCGTGGTTCTCGGCGCTGTGCGACGACGATTACGAGTTTCTGGGCGTGCCCGATCCGAAGCTGAAATCGTCGTGGGAGCATTGCCGCGACATCGTGCAGCAGGCGGAGACGGGCGGGTTCGACAACATCCTGCTTCCCTCGGGCTACGCGCTCGGGATCGACACCACCGCCTTCGCTGCCGCGATCGCGACGCTGACACGGGCCATCCACCTGCTGATGGCGGTGCGCGTCGGTGAAAGCTGGCCGCCGCAACTCGCGCGGCAGATCGCCACGATCGACCAGATCGCGCGCGGGCGATTGAAGATCAACATCATCTCCTCCGACCTGCCGGGTGAGAAGCTCGCCTCCGCGCCGCGCTATCAGCGGACGGTCGAGGCGATGCAGATCCTGAAGACGCTCTTGAACGGCGAGCATCTGAACCACCAGGGCGAGTTCTGGAAGCTCGACGTCGATCCCGCGGGGGTGAAGACCTTCTCAGGCAAGGCGCCGCCGCTCTATTTCGGCGGCCTGTCACCCGACGCGCGCGACGCGGCGGCGCGTGCGTGTGACGTGTATCTGATGTGGCCCGACACCAAGGAAAAGGTGGCGGAAATCATCGCCGACATGACGAAGCGCGCCGCCGACTACGGCCGCACGCTCAGGTTCGGCTACCGCGCGCACATCATCGTTCGTGACACCGAAACCGAGGCGCGCGCCTACGCCGACCGCCTGCTCTCGAAGCTCGACGCGGAGGAGGGCGCGCAGATTCGCGCCAAGTCGCTCGACGCCACCTCGATGGGCGTCGCCGCGCAGGCGGCGCTGCGCGAAGGCGCGTCGGACGACGGCTATGCCGAGGAGAATCTGTGGACCGGCGTCGGGCGCGCGCGCTCGGGCTGCGGTGCGGCGATCGTCGGCGATCCTGATCAGGTGCTCGCCAAGCTGCAGATGTACCGCGACATGGGAATCGACGCCTTCATCCTGTCGGGTTATCCCCATGCGGCGGAGGCGGACCTGTTCGCGCGTCACGTGCTGCCGCGGATCGACCACGCGCCGCTGTGAGGCGGGCAGACAAGGAACGTCGCGGTGAGTAAGCCATTGGTGGTGGGGATCGGCGGCACGATCGGCGGGCTGTCCTCGACCGAGCGCGCGCTCAGGATCGCGCTGGAAGCGGCGGGCGAGCAGGGGTTCTGCACGCGCCTGTTCGGCGGCGACGCACTCGCGCGGCTTCCGCTCTACGATCCCAAGGCGACCAGCCGGACGGACGAGGAACAGGCGTTCGTCGCCGCGGTGCGTCAGGCGTCGGCCGTGATCATCGCCAGCCCCGGCTATCACGGCAGCATCTCGGGCGTGGTCAAGAACGCGCTCGACCTGCTGGAGGAAACCGCCCGCGACGCGGAGCGGCCGTACCTCGCAGACGTGCCCGTCGGGCTGATCGCGACCGCCTATGGCTGGCAGGCGACCGGCTCGACGATCGCGGCGCTGCGCTCGATCGTCCACGCGCTGCGCGGCTGGCCAACGCCCTTTGCCGCCGCGATCAACAGCCAAGTGACCAAGTTCGACGACGAGGGCGGCGCGAGTGACGCCGCCGTGGTCGAGCAGCTACGTCTGGTCGGGCGGCAGGTCGCGCGCTTCGCGCCATTGGTGGTGCACGATGCCGCCGCGCTGGCTTAATCCGGCGCCTGACCGCCGCGAGGCGCTCGCATTGCTCGGGCTCGGCGGTGCCAGCCTGATCGGTGGGGGCCTTGCGACCGGCGCAGCGGCGCAGCAGGTCGATCTCGGCTTCGCCGGCGGCACGCGTCAGCTCGCGGGCGACTGGCCGCAGAAGGGCAGCATGATCGTGCTGCGCGAGCGCGCGCCGCTGCTGGAGACGCCGCTCTCCGCGATGGACGGCGCGGTGTTCACGCCCAACGATCGCTTCTTCGTCCGCTGGCATTATCAGGACATCCCGACCGCGGTTGATCCCGCCACCTTCCGCCTGCGCGTCGGTGGCGCGGTCCGCCGTCCGCTCGCGCTCTCGCTCGCCGACCTCTTGAAGCTGCCGCGCGTCGAGATCGCCGCCATCAACCAATGCTCGGGCAACTCACGCGCCTTGTTCAGCCCTCGCGTGCCCGGCGCGCAATGGGGTGACGGCGCGATCGGCAATGCGCTCTGGAGCGGGGTGCGCCTGCGCGACGTGCTCGACCTCGCCGGCGTCGCGCCCGGTGCGGTGAACGTGCGTGTCTCCGGGCTCGACCGCCCGCCGCCCGGCGCGCCGTGGTTCGCGAAATCGCTCGCTCTCGATCACGCGCGCGACGGTGAGGTGATGATCGCGCTCGCGATGAACGGCGCACCCTTGCCGATGCTCAACGGCTACCCGATCCGTCTGATCGTGCCGGGCTGGTATTCGACCTATTGGGTCAAGGCGCTCGACCGGATTGAGGTGCTGACGCAGCCGGACGACAATTACTGGATGGCGAAGGCGTACAAGATTCCCGCGACGCCGAACGCGGGCGTGCAGCCGGGCGCGAAGGACTTCCCGACCGTTCCGATCAACCGCATGACGCCGCGCGCCTTCTTCACCAGCGTCGACCGTGCAACGAAGGTGGTGGCGGACGATCCCTTCTACGTCCGCGGGCTCGCGATGGGCGGCGCGAGCGCGGTCGCGCGCGTCGATCTGTCGATGGATGCGGGCAAAACCTGGCACGCAGCAAGGCTCGGCCCCGATCAGGGCAAGTACGGCTTTCGGCTATGGGAGGCGACGATTGGTGGGTTGCCGCGCGGTGGCTATCGCCTGTGGGCGCGCTGCACCAACGCTGACGGACAGGCGCAGTCGATGGACGCGATCTGGAACCCCGGCGGCTATATGCGCAGCCAGATCGCCTCAATCGCGGTGACCGCGGCATGAGGGCGCTGATCCTCGCGAGCGCCGCGCTGCTCGCCGCCTGCTCGGCCGAGCCCGACGCACCAGCCACGAAGCCAAGCGGCGCGCTCCAGCCGGTCAGCATCACGCTGCCCGCGGAAACCGCCGCGCTGCCCGCAACCCCGGCGGGCGAGCTCGTCACGCAGCGCTGCACCGCGTGCCATTCCGCCGACATGATCGCGCGCCAGCCCCCGCTGACGGCCGAGAAGTGGCAGGCAACCGTCACCAAGATGCGCGAAGCCTATCACGCGCCGATCACCCCCGCGGACGAACCCGCGATCGTCGCCGCGCTCGTCACCTTGCAGGGCGCACCGCCCCCACGTTGACCACAAATATGCTGACGCCTAGCGCGCGGGCACGCCACCCAGTTCGCCGCTCGCGCGACCGTGACGGCCGTAGACCCACTCGAACAGCGGGCTCGCCATCATCGTCGTGACGATCGCCATCAGCACCAGCATCGCGAACAGCGTCGGGCCGATGATGCCTTTCTGCAGCCCGATGTTGATGATGATCAGCTCCATCAGCCCGCGCGAGTTCATCAATGCGCCGATGCCCAGCGCGGTGCGGTTGTCCTCGCCTGCCAGCCGCGCCGCCAGATAGCACGCACCACCCTTTGCCAGCACCGACGCCGCCAGGATCACCAATGCCACGGCCAGAAGCGCGGGCGAGCTGACCGTGTCCATCCGCGTGTTGAGCCCCGAATAGGTGAAGAACATCGGCAGCAGCAGCACGACGGTCAGCGGTTCGATCTTGCGGCGGATCTCCTCGGTCAGCGTGCCCCGCGGCATCACCACGCCCATGATGAACCCGCCGAAGATCGCGTGGATGCCGACGGCGTCCATCAGAAAGGCGGAGGCGCAGAAGGCGATCAGCACCACCGCCAGCAACGGCGGCGTCAACTCTCCGCTGCGCTCCACCGCGCGCGCCAGCGGGGCGAGCAACCGCGGCCCGGCGAGCAGCACCAGCGCCGCCCACGCCACCCCGCCACCGATCGCCAGGATGGCGACGCCCGCGCCGCCGCCGAACGTCGCCAGCACGATTGCGAGCACGCACCACGAACACGCATCGTCGAACGCACCAGCCGTCAGCGACAGGGTACCGAGCGCCGAGTCCGCCAACCCGCGCTCGTTGATGATCCGCGCCAGCATCGGAAACGCGGTCAGCGCGATGCACGCACCCAGGAACAACGTTGCGTTGAACGGGCTGATCCCGGCTGCAAACAGTCCCGGTACGCCCAACAGCCACGGCGTTAGCAGAATCGCGACCCCGAACGGCGCGGCGATCCCGGCGAGCGACACCACCGACGCGCTGCGTGCCTTTGATCGGAAATGGTCGAGCCTCAGCGTCGTGCCGACCAGAAACATGTAGAGCCCGACGCCGAGCTGCGCCCCGGCGTAGAGGACGTTCTTCGTTTCCTTGGGGAAGATCGCGCCTTGCAACTCGGGAGCCAATAACCCCAGCAGCGAGGGGCCGAGCAAGACGCCCGCGATCATCTCGCCCACCACCTGCGGCTGGCCGAGCGCGACGCGTCCGATCCACCCGACCACGCGACAAGCGATCAGGATAACCGCGAGCTGGAGAAAGAAGTGGATCGAGAAATCGCCCTGCGCGTAGCTGGCACTACCCGCGACGAGCGGTCCGTGCGCGTTCAACACGCCCCCCAGCGTGCGCATCAGACTATCGTACCAATCCTGCATCGTCGCGTTCCCCACCCGATGCGCGACCAACGCCAAACAGCGCGCATTTGCAAGTTGTCGCGGGTCGCAACAATGGCGGCGTTGCTGGTGCCGGCGGTCAGCCAGAGTGGTTAACCTGCATCAAACGCGTAATTTTCTCGGGAACGCGCGGGTCGAACCACGCTTTGTCGCGGCACGTCCGGTTGCGGCGACGGCCTCTGGTCGGGCCGCGCCGGACACCCGCCTTTGCCTTTTCGCGCATGGAGAAACGACATGGCCAGCTACCCCATCGACGTCGTCCAGTCGGTGTTCGTCACCGGATTGAAGAATGCGCACGGCGTCGAGCATCAGGCGCTCGCGCTGATCGATCGCCAGCTCGATCATCTGGAGAATTACCCGCAGGTCGCCGATCGCCTGCGCCTCCACCGCAGCGAAACCGAGCAGCAGATCGAGCGGCTGGAGGAAATCCTCGCGACGTTCGGCGAGACGCACTCGACGCTGAAGGACATCGGCCTGTCGATCTCAGGCAATCTCGCCGCGATCGCGCACGTCTTCGCCCCCGACGAGATACTGAAGAACACCTTCGCCAATTTCGCGTTCGAGAATTTCGAGGCGGCGAGCTACAAATCGCTCATCACGCTCGCCGACGCGGGCAGCTTCGGCAAGGCGACGCCGTTGCTCACCACCTCGCTCAACGAGGAACTCTCGATGGCGAACTGGGTCGACGAACATAATGCGGAACTGACGCTCGCCTACGTTCAGCGCCGCGCGGCGGGCGATACCGCCAGCCACTGACCACCGCCCGTCGTCCCGGCGGCAAGCGATCCAACGACGCCTCGGGCTGTACGGCTCCGGGGCGTCGCTGTAAGTAGGGCATGGCGTCGGCGCGCACCACGTCGATGGCGTCACGCATCCGAACCGGGGGGTCGTTCCAATCCGACAGATCGCTGCCTTGCCGTACCGCATCGATGTCGCGGCAGGTGGTGAGGGCGTGTGCGTGCTGCTCGTCACCTCGCGCGGCACCGGGCGCTGGGTCATCCCCAAGGGCAACATCGGCCCCGGCAGTACCTTGCCCGCCGCCGCCGCGCAGGAAGCGGAGGAGGAAGCCGGCGTGTGCGGCGCACTCTGCCCGGTGCCGCTCGGCGCCTATCGCTATCGCAAGCGGCGCGGCAGTGGCGCATCGCTGATGATCGACGTCGACGTCTTTCCGCTCGCGGTGACGCAGGAACTGCCGACGTGGAAGGAGCAGGGGGAGCGCGAGCGCCGCTGGTTCTCGCTCGCCGAGGCGGCCGAGCGCGTCGACGAACCCGACTTACGCGAACTGATCCGATCGTTCGCGCCGTCGCAGTTCCGCGTTGCAGTGCAACAATCCGGTGCTAGGGCGACCGCGAATCGGACTTCAAACCAAAAGTGGGGTACAATGTTCGCGTGGTTTCAGCGGCTGCTGCCGAAAACCGGTAATTTCTTCGAGATGTTCGAGGCGCATGCCGCGACCGTTCTCGCCGGCGCAGAGGCAACCGCGCGGCTGCTGGAGGGCGGTCCTTCCGCCAAGGAGCATATCCGCGAGATCGTCGAGCGCGAGCACGACGCCGACGCGATCACCCGCGACGTGCTGAAAACGGTGCGCGCGACCTTCCTGACGCCGTTCGACCGCGGCGCGATCACCGCATTGATCGGCGCGCTCGACGACACGATCGACGAGATGCAGGTCTTCGCCGCGGCGTGCGACCTCTACGAAGTGACCGAGTTCGAGCCCGAGATGCGCGACATGGCCGCGATCATCGTCGACGCCGCGCGCGTCACCGCGGAGGCCATACCACTGCTGCGCGACGTCGCGCGCAACGGTGATCGCCTGCACGAACTGACCGAACGCGTGGTGCGTATCGAAGGTCATGCCGACGAAATCCACGCCGCCGGCCTCAAGCGCTCGTTGCAGAAGCACGGCGCCAGCGACACGCTGCGCTTCGTGGTCGAGCGCGAGCTCTACAAGCATCTGGAGCGCATCGTCGACGCGTTCGAGGACGTCGCCGACGAGATCGACGGCATCGTCATCGATCACGCCTGACCGGCCGGCTGCGCTCAGATGCACGAACTCGCCTTTCCGCTGCTCGTCGGCCTGATCGCCGTCGCGCTCGCCTTCGACTATCTGAACGGCCTTCACGACGCCGCCAATTCGATCGCCACCGTGGTCGCGACCCGACTGCTGTCGCCGGTCAAGGCCGTGCTGTTCGCCGCGGTGTTCAACTTCGCGGCCTATTTCCTGACCATCGCCTTCCCCAGCTTGCACGCGGTGGCAGAAACGATCGGCAAGGGATTGATCGACAAGGATGTCGTTACCCCCGCGGTCATCTTCGGCGCGCTCGGCGGGGCGATGACGTGGAACGTCATCACCTGGCTACGCGGCATTCCGTCATCGAGCAGCCACGCACTCGTCGGCGGGTTGATCGGCGCAGGCGTCGCGCACGCCGGGATCGGCGGTATCCAATGGGGCGGGCTCAACAAGACCGTGCTCGCGATCGTGTTGTCGCCGCTCCTCGGCATGATCCTCGCCATGCTCGTCATGCTGCTGTCGAGCTGGGCGTTTCGCCGCTCGACCTCGGTCCAGGCCGAGCGGAGCTTTCGCGCGCTTCACCTCTTGTCGTCCGCCGCTTACTCGCTCAGCCACGGGTTGAACGACGCGCAGAAGACGATGGGGATCATCACCGTGCTGCTCTACTCGACCGGTCGCCTGTCGGGTCCGTTCGAGGTGCCGCATTGGGTCGCGATCAGCTGCTACGTCGCGATCGCGCTCGGTACGATGACGGGCGGGTGGAAGATCATTGAGACGATGGGCTCGCGCATCACCAAACTGTCGCAGCACCAGGGTTTCTCTTCTTCGCTCGCGGGATCGATCGTGCTGTTCACCGCCAGCGCGCTCGGTATCCCCGTGTCGACCACGCACACGATCACCGGCGCGATCATCGGTGCCGGCACCGCGCGCCGCGCCTCCGCGGTCCGCTGGGGCGTCGCGCAGAGCGTGGTGATCGCGTGGATCATCACCATTCCGGCCTCTGCCGCCGTCGGCGCATTGTTCTACGGCCTGACGCGCCTTTTCTGACCGGGCTGTTCTGATCCTTGCCTCGCCCGCCGTCACGCGACATGACGGCGGGCAGGGGAGGACGGGCAGATGGCCGCAGCAATGATCGACGGTGAAGAGGCGCCGAGCCACGGTGACATCCGGCTCGTCATCTCCGCCTCCGCGCTCGGCACCGTGTTCGAATGGTACGATTTCTTCATCTACGGCACGCTCGCCGCCTCGGGGATCATCGGCCGCGCCTTCTTCCCCGCGGGTAACGAGACGGTGCAGACGCTGCTCGCCTGGGCGGGCTTCGCGGTCGGCTTCGGGTTCCGCCCGCTCGGCGCTGCGCTGTTCGGCTATCTGGGCGACCGGCTCGGGCGCAAATACACCTTTCTCGTCACGATCACTTTGATGGGTATTGCAACCGCCGGCGTCGGCCTGACGCCGTCCGCCGCCTCGATCGGTTACGCCGCGCCTGCGATCGTGCTGCTCCTGCGGATCGCGCAGGGGCTGGCACTCGGCGGCGAATATGGTGGCGCGGCGATCTACGTCGCCGAACATTCGCCGCCGGGACGCTCGGGCTTCTACACCAGCTTCATCCAGGCAGGCGTCGTCGGCGGGTTCATCCTCAGCCTCGCAGTCATCCTCCTGTTCAAGGCGCTGGTGCCCGGCGCGGCGTGGGAGGCGTGGGGCTGGCGATTGCCGTTCCTGTTCTCGCTCCTGCTGCTCGCGATCTCGCTCTGGATGCGGTTGAAGTTGTCGGAGAGCCCCGTCTTCCAGCGGATGCGCGCCGCGGGTGAGCGCGCGGTCAATCCGCTGAAGGAAAGCTTCACCTATCCCGGCAACATCCGCCGCATGGTCGTCGCGCTGTTCGGGATCGCCGCCGGGCTGACCGTGATCTGGTACACCGCGATGTTCACCGTGTTGTCGTTCCTGCAGACGACGATGCGCGTCGAGGAAACCACCGCGCAGCTCATCACCGGTTTCGGCGTGCTGATGGGGACGGGCTGGTTCCTGCTGTTCGGCCACGTCAGCGACCGGGTCGGGCGCAAGAAGCCGATCGTCCTCGGCTACGTCCTGACCCTCGCGCTGCTGTTTCCGATCTTCTGGACGATCGGTGCCGCGGCCAATCCCGCCCTCGCCCGCGCGGCGCAAGCGAACCCGGTGGTCGTCGCCGGTGCCGACTGCCGCTACAGCCCGTTCGACAAGCAACAGGCGACCGCGTGCGGCAAGCTGCTCGACGCACTGTCTAAGAAGGGCGTGCCCTATACCACGCAAGCCGCCGCGCAGACCCGCGTCACGATAGGGCAGGCATTGGTCACCGACACCTCGCCGGCCGGGCTCGACGCGGCACTCGCGCGCGGCGGCTATGACCTTGCCAAGGTGAAGCCGTCGGCGGCCAACATCGCGCTGATCCTGCTCGCGATCCTTGCCATGTCGATGCTGTCGGGGATCACCTACGGTCCCGTCGCTGCCTTGCTGGCCGAGATGTTCCCGCCTGCGATCCGTTATTCGTCGCTGTCGATCCCCTACCACCTCGGCACCGGCTATTTCGGCGGCTTCCTGCCCTTCATCAGCCAGTACATCGTCGCCAAGACCGGCGATCCCTATGCCGGGCTGTGGTACACCTGGGGCGTCACGTTGCTGGCGCTGGTCGTCACGGTGATCGGGCTCAAGGAAACCCGCCCCACCGACGTGGACGCGCCCGACGCGGTGGCGTGATCGCGCGCGAGGGCGTAGGGGCGCGCGGATGATCGATCAGTGTTGCCCCGACTTGCCCACCGACCTGACATGAACGCGCCGCACCGCCTCGCGCTCGACGGCGCCGCCTTGACGGCCAACTGGCAAGCCCTCGCGCGTCTGAGCGGCACGGCCGCGTGCGGCGCCGCGGTCAAGGCCGACGGCTACGGCCTCGGCGCGCGCGCGGTGGTCGCGCGACTGCTCGCCGCGGGTTGTCGCGACTTCTTCGTGTCGTCGTGGAACGAGGCGCGGGCGCTCGCCGACATCGACTTGGCGAGTGCGGGCGCGACGCTGTCGGTCCTTCACGGCGTGCGCGACGAGGACATGGCGGTGGCGCGTGAACTGGGTGCACGCCCGGTGCTCAACACGCCGGCGCAGGTGCAACGCTGGTGCGATGCGGGCGGGGGGGCATGCGACGTGATGGTCGATACGGGCATGAACCGCCTGGGTATCGCCGCCGCCGACGTCGCCTCCGGATTGCTCGACGGGCTCGCGCTCGACACGCTGATGAGTCATCTCGCCTGCGCCGACGAGGCAAGCGCGATGAACGAGCGCCAGCGCGACCGCTTCGCGGCGCTCGCCGGTCGGACGCGTGCGAAGCGGATGAGCCTCGCCAATTCCGCCGGCATCACGCTTGGCGCCGACTATCATTTCGACCTGACCCGGCCCGGCCTCGCGCTCTACGGCGGCCTGCCGGTCGCCGCGCTCGGCGAAGCGATCCGTCCGGTGGTGCGGGTCGAGGCGCAGGTGCTGCAACGCCGCACCGTCGCTATGGGCGAGAGCGTCGGCTACAACGCCACCTGGATTGCGCCTGCCGAAACCGAGGTCGCGATCGTCAACCTGGGCTACGCCGACGGATATTGGCGCGGCTTCTCCGACACCGGTACCGCCTTCGCCGCGGACGCCGTGTTACCGGTGATCGGGCGCGTGTCGATGGACCTGGTCGCGCTCGACGTGAGCCACGCCAACCTGGCGGAAGGCGACTGGATCGCGTTCGACCCCGACCTGCCGCGCGCCGCCGCTGCCTCGGGCATGAGCCAATATGAGCTGGTCACGGGCCTCGGCCACCGCTTCGATCGCATCTGGCGCGACTGAGCGCGCGCGCGCATGCTGCGCAGCATCAACTGTCCCACGCTGCAACGCCGCGGACGTGTTGCAGCGCGGCAGCGGGTACGATAGCCTCGTTCAACAAGCTGAAAAGGCGAGGGCGAGGATGAAGAAACAACGTACCGACGGCACCGTCATCATCAAGAAATACGCCAATCGCCGGCTCTACAATACCGAGAGTTCGTCCTACATCACGCTCGATCACCTCGCCGCGATGACGCGCGCGGGACGCGACTTCAAGGTACTCGACGCGAAGACGGACGAGGACATCACGCACAATGTCCTGACCCAGATCATCATGGAAGAAGAGAGCCGCGGGCAGACGATGCTGCCGGTGCCGTTCCTGCGCCAATTGATCGCGCTGTACGGCGATTCCATGCAGGCGATGGTGCCAGGTTACCTCGAAGCATCGATGGATAGCTTCCACCGCAACCAGGCCGAGTTCAAGACCGCGGTCGAAGGTGCCTTTGCCGGGTCGCCCTTCGCCGAGATCGCGAAGCGCAACATGGAGATGTTCGAGGCGGCGGCGAACGCGTTCACGCCCACCGCCGCCAAGCCGGCCCCCTCGGCGTCGTCCTCGTCGTCCTCATCGACCACCAAGGACGACGAGATCGCCGCGCTCAAGGCCGAACTCGCCAAGCTGCAGGACAAGGTCGAGAAGCTGGTCCGGTGAGCAACGCCGCCGCGCCGCCCACCGGCGCGCGGCTCAGCGCGGCTTGACGAAGCGCAGCGTCATGCGGTCGCTCTCGCCGATCGCGGCATATTTCGCGCGGTCCGCGTCTCCGGCGGCATAGGTCGGCGGCAGCGTCCACACGCCTTTGGGGTAATCCGCCGTGTCCTTGGGGTTGGCGTTGACCTCGGATGATCCCGCCAGCTTGAAGCCGGCCTGCTCCGCCAGTTGGCGAACCGTTGCCACCTTCAGATAGCCGCTCTCGCGCTCGCGCGCGGTGTCGGCGGAGGCGGGCAGGCGGTGGTCGACGATCCCCAGCGTGCCGCCGGGCTTGAGCATTGTGTACCATGACTTGAACACGTTCGCGGCCGATTGCCCGCCCGCCATCGTCAGATTGTGGACGTTGCGAAAGGTGAGCACCACGTCCTGGCTGTTCGCGGGAACGGTGGATGCGCCCGTCGCCGGATCAACGGTCGCGACCGCACCGCTCGCCCCTTTGCTCGCCAGCATCTGCCGCACGCCCTCCGCCGCCTTCGCCGAGGTGACGAGCGCGGTGTAACTGCCTCCATTCGCGGGGATGCGTGCCAGGATCTGGCTGTACCAGCCGCCGCCCGGGCTGTACTCGACCACCTTCTTGGTCGGGGTTACGCCGAAGAAGGCGAGCGTTTCGACCGGATGGCGATAGCGATCGCGCGCGCGATCGGCTTCGCTGCGCGCGGGATCGGCGACCGCGCGTGCGACTGCGGGATCGGCCTTGGGCGCCGCGGCATGGACGCCGACCGCGAGGGCGAGTGTGACGGGAAGGGCGGCGAGGGTGAGGCGGCGCATGGCAACTCCTTTGATCGTGGCGCGCAGGCTGGACGAGCGATGAACGTGTTTCAAGTGGTCGCCGACGCGAGCGAGCGGCAGATCGCGAGTGGGATCGTTGCTGCGCTCTGCCTCGTCGTCGCGGTTGTCGCATCGTTTCGCGAACGTCGCCGCGCGACCCGGCACGATCCCGATGCGGTGGGCTGGGTCGACTGGACCAACGTGCAGATGCTCGCGCTCATCACACTGGCGGGTGCGCTGCTGGTGTTGGGGAAGGGTTGAGAGGGTAATGGTCGGGTGTCGCGACCTGACCGGCGGCGTGGCAGTCCGCGGTCAGTAGAAATTGGCGAGCGTCAGGCGGCGCTCGGTGCCGTTGCACAAGCGCAGCGTCACGGTGCGACCGGGCGTGCCCGCACTCCAGCGTGCAAGCGCGCTGGTCGGATAGGCGGGCGTGATCGCCTCGCCATCGATCCGGCAGATCAGATCGCCAACGCGCCACCCTGCGACGGCTGCCGGCCCGCCGCGCATGACGTGGAGCACTTTCAACCGATCGCGCGCGATGCCCAGCAACAGCCCGCTGGTCGACCGCAGCGGCGGCTTGTCGGCGTCGGGCCCGGGCAACAGCAGCATCTGCCCCGCCGCAGGGTCCAGCAGCACGCGGTAGTTCTGCAAAAATCCGGATCCTATCCGTCCGGCGACGCCGATCTTGTCGGAAAAGCCGCCGCTCGGCTCGACACGCACCTCAACGTTGCGCGCCACGGTCTTGCCGACGACCATCTGCGGCACGATCGCGACCTCGCTGACCACCGGGCCGGCGAGCCCGAAAGACACGGTTGTCGTCGTCGTGCGGCTCGGCATCCGCGCGGTGTTCCATGCGGCAGTGCCAAGCGTCACCGCCGATCCGTCACCGGTGTCGACCACCATCGGGCGCAGCTCCGCGCCGCCCAGCACGACCGAACTCACGTACACCAGCCGGTCGGGTGCGATCGTCAGCTGCGATGACGTGCCCGCGAACGGGGTACGGCCCGAGCGCAGGAAGCGGAACCGTCGTTGCGCGTAGTCGATGTCGAGCGCGTAGTCGGCGGTCAGATCGCGCCCGACCAGCAGGTCGACTGCGGTGGCGCTGCCCGTCGCAGTCGCGGGCAGGTCGGCGACCGCCAGCCCGCCGCCATCGCGCCGCAAGCCGCCGATCGCGAGCGTGCGCGTCGCCACCCAGCCCACCGGCACCGATCCGCCGATCACATCGGCCTTGGCTTGCCCCCGCACGCGCAGGTGTTGCGCCTCCGCGTAGCGCCGCGCGACCACCGAGTAACTGACGCCGGTGTCGAGAATGGCGCTGACTGGGCGGCCTTCCAGCGACATGACGAAACGGATCTGGTTGCCCGGCGTGAACTCGAACGGGATCCAGCGCTCCTCGTGATCGGCCGACAAGGCCTGCGTGCCCGCCGGCACGGCCGAGGCCGGCGCTGCGGCGAGGAGGAAAAGGGCAGCAAGAAACGACACGCCGCCCGTGTAGCGCGACGAGGCGCGCCGCGACACGGCTGATTTATGTCATGACCGGCCCGTGCCTCCGGAAGGGCACGGGCTCATGGTCAGCCGCGTTTACAGGCAGGCTTCGAGGAACGCCTGGTCGAACCCGAACTGCTTGGCCTTGTCGATCGTGTACGGGCGAAGCCCCATCGCGCGATACTCGCCGATGATCTTGCCGTCGGCGCTCTCGTCGAGATACTCGAACTTGAACAACTCCTGCGTGACGATCACCGGGCCTTCCATACCGATCACCTCGGTGATGTTGGTCACGCGGCGCGAACCGTCGCGCAGGCGCTTCACCTGGATGATCATGTCGACGCTGTCGGCGATCTGGCGGCTGATCGCTTCCTTCGGCACCTTGATGTCGGACATCATCACCATGTTCTCCATACGCGCCAGCGCCTCGCGCGGGGAGTTGGAGTGGAGCGTACACATCGAGCCGTCGTGGCCGGTGTTCATCGCCGCGAGCATGTCGAAACACTCGGACCCGCGAATTTCGCCCAGGATGATGCGGTCGGGGCGCATACGTAGCGCGTTTTTCACGAGGTCGCGGATGCTGATCTCGCCCTGACCCTCCAGGTTCGCCGGCCGCGTCTCCAGCGGCAGCCAGTGCGGCTGCTGCAGCCGAAGTTCGGCCGCATCCTCGATCGTCAGCACGCGCTCGCCCGGATCGATCATCTTGGACAAGGCATTCAGCATTGTCGTCTTGCCCGAGCCGGTACCGCCCGAGATCACGACGTTGAACCGGCACGCGCCCGCGATCTTCAGCGCGGTCGCCATCTTGGTGCTCATGCTGCCGAACCCGGCCATCATGTCGAGCGTGATCGGCTTGGCGGAGAATTTGCGGATCGAGATCGCGGTGCCCTTGAGGCTCAAGGGCGGCACGATCACGTTGACGCGGCTACCGTCCTTCAGGCGCGCGTCGGCAAGCGGGCTGGTCTGGTCGACGCGACGGCCGACCGAGTTGCAGATGCGCTGCGCGATCTGGAACAGATGCTCCTCGTCGCGGAACTGGATCTGCGCGAGCTCCAATTTGCCCTTGCGCTCGACAAAGGTCTGGTCGGGGCCGTTGACCATGATGTCGCTGATGTCGGCGTCGGCGAGCAGTTCCTCGAGCGGCCCGAGGCCCAGCAACTCGTCGACCAGCACCTTTTCCAGCGCAAACTGCTCACGCCGGTTGAGCGTGAGGCGCAGCTCGGCCAGCACCTCGCCGATGATCGGGCGGAATTCCTCTGCCAGCTCGTCCTTGCCCAGCGTCGCCGCCGCCTCGGGGTCGACGCGTTCGAGCAGACGGGGCAGCACCTGCTCCTTGATGCGGTGGATCGATGCTTCGAACCCTTCGACGCGGCTCGACCCCGATTCCGCCGACGCGGCCTGCCGGTCGGCCAGACGCTGCATCGCGTCCATCTGCAACGCTGGCACCAGCGACTGGTCGTCGCCCGCGACTGTTCCCGCCGCCTGCAAGGTGTCGAGCGGCGGAAACTGCTCGCCCGCCGGATCGGGCTTTTGAAAGCCGCCGCCCTGCATCGGCCGCGCCACGCCGAAGCCGGGCCGCGCGCCTGCGCCACCGATGTTGTTACGACGCCCGAACGCGTTCATTCACCACGATCCTTACGGTTCCTTGATGGTGAGGTAGCGCGGCAAGGCTTGCGAATTACCTAATGGGGTGTTTGGCATCACATGCAGGTGCGCATGACACCATGCGTTGGATCACGCGCATGCCTTCGCGACCTTTTACGAACATGAAAACGGGATCATCTGCCGTTCACCGTCGTTTCACCCGGCTACGCGTCCCCGGTTGTCAACGCCGGGGACCGATGCTACGCGCCCGCCAACCCTTGCGAGGTGCCGTTCGTGCGCCATCCGTTCGCTCGGGGAGAAACCCTTAGCGGCCAGCACCCTTGGACGCGGACACTGTTAGGCAAGGAATTCGGATCGCGTGGATAGTTCCAGCGGCACACATGGTAGCAGCATCCAGGCGAGCCTGGGCGGACGCTACGCCACCGCTTTGTTCGATCTCGCGGTCGATGCGCGCCAGGTGAACGAGGTCGAGCAGAGCCTGTCGCGCGTCCGCGACGCGCTCGACCAGTCGGCCGATTTCCGCGCGCTGACCTCCTCGCCGCTCGTCGCGCGCGGGGAGGCGGCCAAGGCCGTGCTCGCGACCGCCGACGAACTCGGCGTCGACCAGACCACCAAGAACTTTCTCGGCGTCCTCGCCGAAAACCGTCGCCTGGGCCAGCTGTCCGCGATCATCCGCGCCTTCCGTCAGCTCGCCGCGCGTCACCGCGGTGAGACGACGGCCGAGGTGACGAGCGCGCACCCGCTCACCGACGATCAGGTTGCCGAGTTGAAGCAGCAGCTGCGCACCCGCGTCGGCCGCGAGGTGTCGGTCGACCTGTCGGTCGACCCCGACCTGCTCGGCGGGCTCGTGGTCCGCATCGGCTCCCAGATGATCGATTCGTCGATCCGCACCCGTTTGAATGCGCTCGCCAGCGCGATGAAAGGCTGAGTAATGGACATCCGCGCCGCTGAAATCTCCCGCGTCATCAAGGACCAGATCGCCAATTTTGGCACCGAGGCCCAGGTCAGCGAGACCGGCCAGGTGCTGTCGGTCGGCGACGGCATCGCGCGCATCTACGGCCTCGACAACGTCCAGGCGGGCGAGATGGTCGAGTTCGCCAACGGCGTGCAGGGCATGGCGGTGAACCTTGAAGCTGACAACGTCGGCGTCGTGCTGTTCGGCTCGGACTCGGAGATCAAGGAAGGCGACACCGTTCGCCGCACCGGCACCATCGTCGACGTGCCCGTTGGCAAGGGTCTGCTCGGCCGCGTGGTCGACGGCCTCGGCAACCCGATCGACGGCAAGGGGCCGATCCAGGCCGAGCAGCGCAGCCGCGTCGAGGTCAAGGCACCCGGCATCATCCCGCGCAAGTCGGTGCACGAGCCGGTGCAGACCGGCCTCAAGGCGATTGACGCACTGGTGCCGGTTGGCCGTGGTCAGCGCGAGCTGATCATCGGCGACCGTCAGACCGGCAAATCGGCGATCGCGATCGACACCTTCATCAACCAGAAGCAGGCGAACGCCGGCACCGACGAGTCGAAGAAGCTCTACTGCGTCTACGTCGCGATCGGTCAGAAGCGTTCCACGGTCGCGCAGCTCGTCCGCACGCTGGAGGAGCAGGGCGCGATGGAATATTCCATCGTCGTCGCCGCGACCGCGTCGGATCCCGCGCCGCTCCAGTTCCTGGCGCCCTACACCGGCACCGCGATGGGCGAGTATTTCCGCGACAACGGCATGCACGCCGTCATCGTGTTCGACGATCTGTCGAAGCAGGCGGTCGCTTATCGCCAGATGTCGCTGCTGCTTCGCCGTCCGCCGGGTCGTGAGGCCTATCCGGGCGACGTCTTCTATCTCCACTCGCGCCTGCTCGAGCGCGCGGCGAAGATGAACGAGGACAATGGCGCGGGCTCGCTCACCGCGCTGCCGATCATCGAGACGCAGGCGGGCGACGTGTCGGCCTATATTCCGACCAATGTGATCTCGATCACCGACGGTCAGATCTTCCTCGAAACCGACCTGTTCTTCGCCGGCATCCGCCCCGCGATCAACGTCGGCCTGTCGGTCAGCCGCGTCGGCGGCGCCGCGCAGACCAAGGCGATGAAGAAGGTGTCGGGCTCGATCAAGCTCGAGCTCGCGCAGTACCGCGAGATGGCGGCGTTCGCGCAGTTCGGCTCGGACCTCGACGCCTCGACGCAGAAACTGCTCAACCGCGGCGCGCGCCTGACCGAGCTGCTCAAGCAGCCGCAGTTCAACCCGATGCCGTTCGAGGAGCAGACTGCGTCGATCTACGCCGGTACCAACGGCTATCTCGATCAGGTCGCGGTACACGACGTGGTGCGCTACGAATCGGCGATGCTCAGCTACATGCGCGAGCAGCACGCCGACGTGCTGGCCGCGATCCGCGACAGCCGCGAGCTGAGCAAGGACAGTGAAGCCAAGCTCAAGGCCGCGCTCGACTCTTTCGCGAAAACCTTTGCGTAAGATACCAAGGCCCTCTCCCTGCCGGGGAGAGGGTTGGGAGAGGGGCCGCCCAAAGCGACACGGCCCTGGCGAACGCTGACCCCGATCCGCTCGCGGTGACGGCAAGAGGAAACGAATGGCGTCTCTCAAGGCCCTCAAGATCAGGATCAACTCGGTCAAGTCGACCCAGAAGATCACCAAGGCGATGAAGATGGTCGCCGCCGCCAAGCTGCGCCGCGCGCAGGAAGCGGCGATGGCTGGTCGCCCGTACGCCGAGCGGATCGAGAGCGTGGTCGCGAGCCTCGCCGCGCGCGCCGGCGGTGAGGGCGCATCGCCGTTGCTCGCGGGCACCGGCCGCGATCAGGTTCACATGCTGGTGGTCGTCACGTCCGAGCGCGGCCTGGCGGGTGCGTTCAACACCAACATCGTCCGCGCGGCGCGTCGCAAGGCCGAGGAGCTCGAAGCGGCGGGCAAGACCGTCCACTTCTACACCGTCGGCCGCAAAGGCCGCGTCATCAAGCGCTTCTACCCGACCGGGGTCGTCGCTGACCACGATCTGTCGACCATGAAGGTCGCGCGCTTCGATGAAGCGAAGGCGATCGCCGACGATCTGCTCGCGCGCTACACCGCGGGCGAGTTCGACGTCGCACACCTGTTCTACGCCAAGTTCCAGTCGGCGCTGGTGCAGATCCCTACGACGCAGCAGATCATCCCCGTGTCGGTCCCGACGCGCGATCCCAAGCTGGCGCCGACGCTCTCCAACGACGGCGATGCTGCGGTCGAGTATGAGCCGAGCGAGGAACAGATCCTCGCCGACCTGCTGCCGCGTAACGTTGCGGTTCAGGTGTTCCGCGCGCTCTTGGAAAATGCGGCGTCGGAGCAGGGCAGCCGCATGAACGCGATGGACAATGCGACCCGCAACGCCGGCGACATGATCAATCGCCTCTCGATCCAGTACAACCGCACGCGCCAGGCCGCGATCACGACCGAGCTGGTCGAGATCATCTCTGGCGCCGAAGCGCTCTAAGCATTCAGAAGCAGGAACCAGAACATGGCCACCGTCCCCGACGCCAACATCTTTGATGATCGCCCCCATGTGTCGGGCAGCAACAATGTGGGCCGCATCAGCCAGGTGATCGGCGCGGTCGTCGACGTGTCGTTCGACAACCACCTGCCCGCGATCCTGTCGGCGCTCGAAACCGACAATAACGGGAACCGACTCGTTCTCGAGGTCGCGCAGCACCTCGGCGAGAACACCGTCCGCACGATCGCGATGGACTCGACCGAAGGACTGACGCGCGGTCAGAACGTGACCGACACCGGCAATCAGATCACCGTGCCGGTCGGCCCGGCGACGCTCGGCCGCATCATGAACGTCGTCGGCGATCCAATTGACGAGCGTGGGCCCGTCGGCACCGACCTGCGCGCACCGATCCACGCCAAGGCGCCCGAGTTCATCGACCAGTCGACCGAGAGCGCGATCCTCGTTACCGGCATCAAGGTCATCGACCTGCTGGCGCCCTATGCGAAGGGCGGCAAGATTGGCCTGTTCGGCGGTGCGGGCGTCGGCAAGACCGTGCTGATCCAGGAACTCATCAACAACATCGCCAAGGGCCACGGCGGCACGAGCGTTTTCGCGGGCGTGGGTGAGCGTACCCGCGAGGGCAACGATCTCTACCACGAGTTCCTCGACGCGGGCGTCATCGCCAAGGACGAGGCGGGTAACGCGATCAGCGAGGGCTCGAAGGTCGCCCTGGTATACGGCCAGATGAACGAGCCGCCGGGCGCGCGCGCGCGCGTCGCGCTCTCGGGTCTCGCGATTGCCGAGTATTTCCGCGACCAGGAGGGCCAGGACGTGCTCTTCTTCGTCGACAACATCTTCCGCTTCACGCAGGCGGGCGCAGAGGTGTCGGCGCTGCTCGGTCGTATTCCGTCGGCGGTGGGCTATCAGCCGACGCTGTCGACCGACATGGGTGCGCTGCAGGAGCGGATCACCTCGACCAACAAGGGCTCGATCACCTCGGTGCAGGCCGTGTACGTGCCCGCGGACGACTTGACCGATCCGGCGCCGGCGACCTCGTTCGCGCACTTGGACGCGACCACCGTGCTCAACCGCGCAATCTCGGAGCTGGGCATCTACCCCGCGGTCGATCCGCTCGACTCGACCAGCCGCGTGCTCGAGCCGCGCACGGTCGGCCAGGATCACTACGAGACCGCCCGCGCGGTGCAGGCGACGCTGCAGAAGTACAAGTCGCTGCAGGACATCATCGCCATCCTCGGCATGGACGAGCTGTCCGAAGAGGATAAGCTGACCGTCAGCCGCGCGCGCAAGATCCAGCGCTTCCTCAGCCAGCCGTTCCACGTCGCCGAGGTGTTCACCAACATCCCAGGCAAGTTCGTCCAGCTCGACGACACGATCCGCTCGTTCAAGGCGGTCGTGAACGGCGAGTATGATCACCTGCCCGAGGCAGCGTTCTACATGGTCGGCGGCATCGACGAGGTCGTCGCCAAGGCCGAGAAGCTGGCGCAGGACGCGTAATGGCGCTGCACTTCGAGCTGGTCACGCCCGAGCGCCTCGTGCGCTCGGACGAGGTCTATATGGTGACCGTGCCGGGCACCGAGGGCGATTTCGCGGTGCTCGAAGGCCACGCGCCGCTGATGGCGACAATCCGCGATGGCAACGTGTTGGTGCAGATGACGCCGAACGCCGCGCCTGAGACGATCGCGGTGCGCGGCGGCCTTGCCGAGGTCAATGCACGCGGGCTGACCGTACTGGCCGAACACGCCGACTGATCGAAAGGGGCAGCGGAGCCGCGACGATGCGCTCCGCTGCTGCGATCATGGGCCATCCCATGCCGCTGGACTGTCCTACCCTCGCTAACGTCGCTAGCGCGAGGCCATGATCGCTCAGTCGCTTCGCGCGCAGATGTTGAGAACGCGCGACAACCTCAACTTTCTCAACTTCGGCCCTGCTCAGTACGCCTTAGCCCTATGGATCAGGCGCGCGGGTGGGCGTTTCGGTACACATCCAGCAGGCGCGCGGCATCGACCTGGGTGTAGATTTGCGTCGAACTGAGGCTCGCATGGCCGAGCAGCTCCTGCAACGCCCGCAGGTCCGCACCGCGGCCGAGCAGGTGCGTGGCGAAGCTGTGGCGCAAGGCGTGCGGCGTAGTGCGCTCCGACAAGCCGAGCCGCGCGCGCGCCCGCCGGACCTTTGCTCGTACGATCCCGCCGGACAGCGCTCCCCCGCGTACGCCGCGAAACAACGGCTGATCGCTCGCAACAGGCCAAGGCATGCGCGCGACGTAATCCTCGATCGCTGCACGAACCTCTGGAAGCAACGGGACGATCCGTGTCTTTGCACGCTTGCCGGTGACGGCCAGCGTGTCGCCGAGCGGAAGTGCGCCCCCAGTCAGCGACAGCGCCTCGCCGATCCGCAACCCCGCACCGTACAGCAGCAGCAGCACCGCCCAGTCGCGTGCGGCGATCCACGGCTCATCACTCTCCTCCGCCACGTCCCTGGCGAGCCACACGGCTTCCGCCGGCGCGACCGGGCGCGGCAGCCCCTTCTTCACGCGTGGACCCTTGAGGAGCGGTGCCGAACCAGTGCCGTTCGCCCATTCGAGGAAGGCGCGCACCGCCGACAGCTCGCGCGCCGCCGACGCGTTGGTCAGCCCCCCTAAGCCACCGCTCACCCCGCGACGCTGCGCGAGATAGGCGCGCACATCCGCCGCCCCAACCCGCAAGAGCGCTGGTCGATCGACCATTGCCCCCCAGTGTTCGGCGAGAAATTGGATGAAGCGCTCGGCCGTCGTGCGATAGGCGCGCACGGTGTGAGCGGAGCGGCGGCGCTGCTGCGCTAGATACAGGCTGAAGTCAAAAGCCAGACCGGTCATGCGCGCAATGCTAGCAAGTCTCAGCCGCGCAGGCGACCGGCAGCGAACACCGACTCGACCAGCGGATCGCGGGCTGATCGCGAGTCAGTGCGGATTGCCGCTTCCTCGCGCCCGATCGCCCGCCACAGCCCGCGCGCGGCTTGTGTCGTAATCACCCGCTGCAAGCCAACGACGTTGACGCCGGTGGCTGCGCCGATCACCGGGCCGAGCACACCGTTGCTGCCAAAGCTGCGAAGCGCCTCGCCGACCTCGGGGAGCATCGCGTCGATAATGCGCGGGCCGATCGCACGTTCGAGGTAATCGGTGCCTGCCGTTGGCCCGCCTCGGGCAATTGCGACCGCGTCGGAGAAGCTGAGGGTGCGGATCGAGTCGAGGATGATCGGCGCGGCGCGGTCTGCGGCCTCGCCGGCGGCCTTGTTGATCAGCCGTGATAATTGATCCTGCACGGGACGCGAGCGTAACAATGCGCCGAGCACCGCCCCTGATCGATCGCCCCGCGTCTCCGGAATGGTAACGCGTGCCAAAGCGTCATTCAGGTAGCCGTTGTCCTGAACCAGCCTCGTCACTGCGCGCTGCGTCGAGATTGTCAGCAAGCGACGCAGCGCCTCGTCCAAGCCACCGCTCGTGCCAATCGTCGCGCAACCTGACAGCAAGGCAACGGATCCGAACAACACACCGGCAACGAACCCTCGTCGGCTCGTGTTGGCGGCATCGCGTTGCAGCGCAATCGGCATCATCGAACGTCTCCTTTGGTCGTGCCGATCATTGCGCGCCTAGCGGTAACGTCGGCTGAACGACTTCGCGGTTTCGCGAGTTGCCAGCACTTCCTACATAAACGCCGCAATGTCGCGTGCCCGTGTTCTCGTCCTCAACTCCGCGCTTGGACCGCTTGATTACCGCGTGCCCTACGGCATGACGGTCGAGCCGGGTTCGATCGTGATCGCGCCGCTGGGACCTCGTCAGTTGATGGGGGTGGTCTGGGAGGCGGAGCGACTGCCCTCCGAGGCGGAAGTCGGCGACAATCGCCTGCGCAACCTGCTTGGCGTCGCCGACGTGCCCGCCCTTAAAGCGCCGCTCAGGCGGTTGGTCGAGTGGACGGCGGACTATTATCTCGCGCCGCCCGCCGCGGTGGTACGTATGGCGCTGTCCTCGACCGCGCTGGAGCGGTCACGCACTGCTATAGAGTATCGTGCGACTGGCCACGTTCCCGAACGACTGACGCCGAAACGCGCGCAGGCGCTGGAGCGGATCGGTGAGCGACAGGGCCTCATCCGCGAACTCGCCGGTATCGCCGAGGTGAGCGACGCGGTGATCCGCGGGCTGGTTAAGGCGGGTGCGATCGAGGCGATCGAGGTCGATATCGACAATCGCTATCCAGAGCCTAACCCTATGCACGCGCCGCCCGACCTGTCGCGCGAGCAGGGTCAAGCCGCCGCCCGCCTCGTCGGCGACGTGGCGGCGCGCACTTTCGCCCCCACGGTTCTCGACGGCGTCACAGGATCAGGCAAGACTGAGGTCTATTTCGAGGCGGTAGCGGAGGCGATCCGGCAAGGGCGGCAGGCACTAGTGCTCCTGCCCGAGATCGCGCTGACCGAGCCGTTCCTGAAGCGTTTTCACGACCGCTTCGGCTGCGAGCCGGTAGCATGGCACTCGGGCCTGCGTGCAACGCAGCGTCGCCGCGCGTGGCGTGCGATCGCCAGCGGCGAGGCGCGGGTGACGGTGGGTGCTCGTTCGGCGCTGTTCCTACCATACGCCAATCTGGCGTTGATCGTCGTCGACGAGGCGCACGAGACTAGCTTCAAGCAGGAGGACGGCGTCCACTATCACGCGCGCGATGTGGCGGTGATGCGCGGCAAGTTCGAGAAATGTCCGGTGATCCTCGCCTCCGCCACGCCCGCAATTGAGACACTCCAGCAAGTCGAGCGCGGACTCTATGCCGAGGTAAAGCTGCCGCAGCGCTTCGGACCTGCGGAGATGCCCGCGATCGAAGCCATAGACTTGATCACCGAGCCGCCGCCGCGGGGACGCTGGCTCGCACCCAAGCTGGTCGCGGCGATCGACGAAGCGCTGGGTAAAAGCGAGCAGTCGTTGCTGTTTCTCAATCGCCGCGGCTACGCGCCACTTACTCTTTGTCGAACCTGCGGACATCGTTTCCAGTGTCCGAACTGCACAGCCTGGATGGTCGAGCATCGGCTAACGCGGCGGCTCGCCTGCCATCATTGCGGCCATATCGAGCCGATACCGCGCCTATGTCCCGAATGCCATGAGGAGGACACGCTCGTCGCGTGTGGACCAGGCGTTGAGCGCATCGCGGATGAGGTCGCGGCCTTGTGGCCGGAGGCCCGGATCGCGCTCGTCACCTCCGATACGATCTGGTCACCAGCTAAGGCTGCCGAGTTCGTCGGGCGGATGGAGGGGGGGGCGATCGACATCGTCGTCGGGACACAGTTGGTGACCAAGGGCTATCACTTTCCCAACCTGACGTTGGTCGGTGTGGTGGACGCCGATCTCGGGCTGGAGGGCGGCGACCTGCGTGCGTCGGAGCGAACGTTTCAGCAGATCCGTCAAGTCTCCGGGCGTGCGGGACGCGGTGAGAAACCGGGGCGCGTGTTCATCCAGACGCATAGCCCAAGGGCGCAGGTCATGCAGGCGTTGGTAACGGGTGACGCCGACGCCTTCTATGCCGCCGAGGTGGAAGCGCGACGCGATGCAGGCGCGCCGCCGTTCGGTCGCTATGCAGCAATCATCGTATCGAGCGAATATAAGGCCGCAGCGCACGACACGGCGCTGTTGATCGGCCGCACCGCGCCCGAGGTCGATGGCATGCATGTCTATGGTCCGGCGCCGGCGCCGCTGGCGATGCTGCGCGGGCGGCATCGCTTCCGCCTGCTCGTTCACGCGCGCCGCACACTCGACGTACAGGACGTGATCCGTGCTTGGCTCGCCGAACTAAATTGGCCGGCGAAGGTTCGAGTAGCCGTTGACGTTGACCCCTACAGTTTTGTCTGAGTCAGCTTCTTGCCGCCTGTTTTGCAGGCCGATGGGCGAGCGACAGCCTGAACGTCAGCGTTCCACAGATGAGCTTTAGTACGAGAAGGTGATCGTCATGGGGTTTAATCCTCCAAAGTGACGGTGGAGACGCCAGATTACGTTCTCTACAGTATGATCCTAGAGGCTGGGTCCGTAATGGAGGGAATGACTGCAGCACCTTCGAAGAACGACGTACGAACGATTCGTGAACAATCTACATGCCATCCCACTTAGTGTGATCATCCAAGGTCCTCGTGCGTGTTTCAGACGACCAGAGTTCACTACGGATCTCGTTTCCTATGACGTGATGCCGCCTTACGTCGCTGAGCAAATTCTTCGAAGCGTCTGCAACGTGGACGGAAAACGGTGGCGCATCGACTGCATACGGGTGGTCAGACCGATTAGGTTCATTTTGGACGAAGTCACTAGCGCACGTGGGCCCCGGCGAACTTTGGTGCTCCGCGATGTTGAATATGTGATCGACGCACATGTGAATTGCTCTGAGAGGGAACGCGACGATCTTGAGAGGCTAGTCAGCGAAGCCTTCGATGGTGAGCAGGACGTATATCTCGGAGCCTCCATCTATCCAGCGACACTTAGATTGGCCAGCGTATCTGACGAATCAGACGGCATGATCGAGCCGCAGGTGATTGATCTCGGCTGGATGATCAATGAGCAGAAAAGCACCAGTGTCCGCTTCCCAATCTTTTTCCGGGCTCGCCTTATCGATGGCTGCGTGCGGATAGACGATCGGTGCTTGACCGCCAGTTAGACGATCAGCGCTACGCGGCAAGGTTCCGCTAGACTTAAGGTAAGCTATGAATTCGATTGGCTTCTTTATCTCGCGCGTATTCTTGTGTTCCTCGGGTGAGTAGATTGTCCTCGGGAAGAATATGCGCGACCGGCAAATCTGGTTGTTGCTTGAGAGTTTCATAGAGCGGCGCGAAGTCGGTTTCCACCGTTGCGCGGAGTAGGTCGTCAAAGCTGTTAATGACGAAGTAGTTCTGCTGGAAATCGTCGATCCGGTATTCGGTGCGCATGACGCGGACGAGGTCGAAGGCGATACGATGCGGGCTGGGATCATCAAGGGCGAAGCGGCTCTCCGCGGCCGAGGAGACGATCCCTGAGCCGTAGATGCGCAGTCCGTCGTTCTCCTTCACCAGTCCGAACTCGACCGTGTACCAGTAGAGGCGTCCGAGGTATTTCAGCGCGTCCATGCCAAGCGCGCGTTGACCGCCCTTGCCATAGGCTTCGAGATAGTCGGCGAATACCGGGTCGGCGAGCATGGGGACATGGCCGAAGACGTCGTGAAACACGTCGGGTTCTTGCAAATAGTCGAGCTGGTCGGGGCGGCGGATGAAATTGCCGGCGACGAAGCGGCGGTTTGCCATATGATCGAAGAACACATCGTCGGGAACGAGGCCGGGGACGGCAACGACCTGCCATCCGGTCAGCTTCATCAGGCGTTCGGACAAGACGTCGAAGTCGGGGATGCCGGGCTTGTCGAGGCGCAGCACGTCGAGCCCACGCAACCAGGCTTCGCTTGCGCGGCCGGGGAGCAGTTTCGACTGGCGGGCGAACAGCGTATCCCACGTGGCGTGTTCTTCGGGCGTGTAGTTCGACCAGTTCTGCGCGATCGTCCAGTCGGCGGCGGCGTCGGCGGGCGGGGCGGTGAGAACGTGCGTTTCGTCAGACATGGCGTTGTTCTAGCATGAGCGGGTGAAGCGCCAAGTCCATCGTCTGTCTTTCGTGTTGCTCGGGTTGGCGGGCGTGGTTGCGGCGTATCTGCTGGCTGGACTGGTGGGCGCGGCGTGGGTGGTGAACCGTACGTGGCAACCGCCCGCGCAGGGCGTGACCGTCTTGGTCGAGGACAATGGCATCCACACCGATCTGGTCATGCCGAAGCAAGTGGCGGGGGTCGATTGGCGAAGTGTGTTCGGAGGCGAGGCGTTGCGGGATGCGCGATATGCCGCGTTCGCGCACGTCGCGGTGGGATGGGGGGAGCGGCGTTTCTTCGTCGAGACGCCGACTTGGTGGGATCTGCGTCCTGCCACGGTGATCGCGGCGGGGTTGGGGAGCGAGAATACCGTGCTGCACGTCGAGCATATCGCGCGACCGGTGGCGGGAGAGCATGTGCGGGCGGTTGTGCTGACGCCGGAGCAATACCGGCGGCTGGCCGGCTTCGTGCGGGCGAGCCTGGCGCCGGGCGAGGTGACGGCCGGCTATGCCGGCCATGATGCCTTTTACCCGGCGCACGGGCGGTATGATGCGTTCAACACCTGCAACAACTGGACGGGTCGCGCGCTCGCGGTGGCCGGGGTGCGGGTGGGGCGATGGACGCCGTTTTCCGCGACGGTCGGCTGGTGGCTGTGAGCGCGCGGGATCTTCAATTGGCGGCGCCGGTCTGATTGGCGATCTCACCACGGGTGGCGGCGAGCGTCGGGGCGGGGCCGGTGGCGGGGCGCAGCGCGTCGCGCTCGCTCGCCGGAACCGCGGCGGTCGGATCGGGGCGGAAATCGACCGGCGCGCGGGTGGTGCCGGGTGTCGGCGCGGATGGCTTCAGGTCGGGGGCGGGATGTTCGCCGCCCGACGGCCGGCTGGCGAGCAATTTGTCGAACAGGCCGAAGCGGAGCGCACCGAACAGGCCGGCGGCGACGACACCGATCCCGGCGGCGACGGCGACGCCGCCCTTTTTCTTCACCGGCTTGTCGGCGGGTTTGCGGTTCGCGCTGCGGCGGGTTGCGGGATTGTTCTGTGCCATGCGCGGGTCAACCGCCGGGCGAAGCAGGCGTTCCGTCGACGCGGGTGGCGACGAGCGTGCCCGCGGGCGCGGGGCGGCAGAGATCGGCGGACGATGCCGAGCCGTCGAGCCAGCCGCGCCAGTCGCTTCGGTCGAGTACCACCACCTGACGATCGTGATAGGGAGCGATGTCGGGACCAGGGCGGGTCGTGAGCATGGCGAAGGCCTGCCCGACCGCGGGGTCGTCGCGCCACACGCCGGCGATACAAAACCAGGGTTCGCCAACATGGGTGAACAGCCACCGGGTCTTGCGCTTCTGCCCCGGATCGGTCGGGGCGGTGAATTCGTAGAAGCCGTCGACGGGGATCAGGCAGCGCCCGTGCGCGATGTTCCGCCCGTCGGAGCGGTAATTGTAGACCGGACGACCGTGCGCGCCCGGCCAGCTCCAGCGACGGGTGACGAGTTCGGCCCCGCCCGGCGCATCCGATGATGAGCGGACGATGACGGTCGGGTCGGTGATCCGGATCGAGGCGAGCGGGGCCATGTTGGGAAGCCCCTCGGGAAAGCGCAGCGGGATACGCAGGTCGTGGACATCCTGGCGCAGGAGGCCGAGTTCGATCCGCCGGGCGGCTTCGTTGCACATCGCATGATGCTAGGCCGGAGGGAGCCGAATGGCGAGCGTCGTGCATCCGGGCACCGGCCGCGGGGGTCGGATCGGCGCTGCCGGGGTCGGTAGCACGGGGGACCGTGCCCGCGAGGTCGGCGGGGCTGGCAGGGTCGGCGGGGGTGACGGTGTCGGCATCGGAGGCGGTGACGAGGTCTGTGTCGGTGACGGGATCGGTGAGGCGGGTGAGGACGATGCCGTCTCGCGCACCGGCGGGGTTGTTCAGCGCTGCGCACGGCGAAGCGACCCCGCGCGGCGGATGGTGGGGGATGGTGTCGGCGGTGACGGGGGCGGGAAAGCCGGGGTAATCGGTGCTGTCCTGAGCGGCGGCGGAGGCGTCCTGTCTCACGTATGCCGGAGCAGTTTCACGGGGTCGATCGCCGGGGGGCGTGGCGGGAGTGTCGGGTCGGTCGTTGGGGGATGACAGGCGGGTGAAGCCGGGGGTTTGTTCGCCGCCTTGGTCGGGCGTGGAGGGGGCAGGGGGATCGGGGTCCGTCGGGAGGTTAGAGTCGGCGGCGGGGTCGTCGCCGTCGTCGTCATCGTCCGCGCGGGTCCGGGCGGCGTCGGCGAACCATTGGTCACGCTCGCGCGCCTCGGCGACGTGGCGGACGGCGGCGTGGATGCGGTGGGGGCGTTCGAGCTGGTCGAGCTCGTCGAAGGTGAGTTCGCGGCAGTAATCGCGGTCGCCCCATTCGCCGTCCTCCTCGCCGATGAAGTCGTCGGGCGGGGGGAAGCGGGTGCGCCAGGCGTCGGACAGGTCGCACCACCAGACGGGTTCGGGCTGGTCGGCGGGGCTGACGTAAGCGGGCAGGTCGCAGGCTGGCAGGTCCGGGCGAAGTTGAGAAAGTTGAGGTTCTCGCGCGGGCGCGGGAGCGGGTGCGAGCGCGAGGAGGCCGGCGGCCTCGGCACGGGCCCATTGCTCGGCGGACCAGCGCGCGCGGGCGGCGGGATCGAGGTCGGACACGTCGATGTCGCCGGCGAGCGCGGCGCCGCTGGCGATCCAGCGATCGGCGCGGGCAAGCGCGGCCAAGGGCGCGAGATCGGCGACGTGATGCGCTGCGCCGGGCTTCATGAGGCGGGGGGCGAGGAACAGCCCGGCGCGCGCGGGCGATGCGCCTTGGTCGATCAGGTCGAGAAAGGCGTCGAACTCACCCGCGACCGCACGCGCGGCGGTGCCGTGCGCGCTGCCGCTGGCGGCATCGGAGAAGCGGTCGAGCCGGTGGAGCATGTGGGTGGCGAGGCGATTGTCGTAGCGGAAGCGGGTGACGACCGAGCCGTCGGGGCGGGTGATCACCTCCTCCTGCCCCTCGAGCGCGCGGGTGAGGAGCGTGTCGGCGAGCGTTTCGCGCGCGAGCAGCCGCGCGCCGTCCCAGGCGAGCGCGAAGGCGGCCCCGTTGGCGCGGCGGCGAAAGGCGTAGGCCGCGCTGGCGGTCATCCCGGCGCGGCGGCAGGCCTGATCAACGGTGTCGCCGCCGGCGATGGCTTCGACAAAGGTGCGCTGACGCTCGGGCGTCCAGCCGTCGTGGCGGCTGGGACACGGGCCGGGGCCGGCTTCGGGCACCGGTGGCGCATCGGGAGCGGCTCGATGACCGTCGGGCGGGCGGGCGGGGGTGGGTGGGGCGAGCGGGGTCATCGGCGGCACAGCCCGCCCGAGCGGAACAGCGCCTCCATCGCGCGCGCGCGGCGATGTGTTCGGGGGCGAGCGGTGTGGTGGTGATGCGGCCGGCGTCGACGTGCGCCTGCCACTCGCGCCACGGCTGCTCGCCGCTGTCGGGGGAGGAGTCGATGGGGAAGGCGGGGTAGAGCGGTAGCGTGTCCATGCGCGTGGGTCCCGTTGTTTGGGGGAACCGGGGAGGTAGGCAGGGAAGGCGCGTGTAGGACAGGCCGGCGCGGCAAGGCGGTAGCGCAGCTAGCGCCGCGCGCACCAGCGCCGGCCCGGCCAGCGGCGCCAGCAGCGCCGACTGACGACGCGGCTTCGTCGCGGCGGGGCTTGGTTGTTCTTCCCCGTTGCTACTTCACCGCTAGCGCCACGTCCGAAGGCGAGGCTTCGCCGCGGCAGCACTTGACGCCGCATTAAGTAGGTACAAAATACCCTCGTGGAGATCAGCTACGATCCGGTGAAGCGGGATGCGACGCTGCGCGAGCGAGGACTGGACTTCGCCGAGGCGTCGGGCGTGTTTAACGGGCCGGCGTTCGAGTTCGAGGACGTGCGGTTCGAATACCCTGAGCGGCGGTTCTGCACGATCGGGCTGCTGGGCGAGCGGATGGTGGTGATCGTGTGCGCGGCGATCGAGCGCGGGCGGCGCGTCATTTCGATGAGGAAGGCCAATGAGCGAGAACAAGCACGATTTCGCAGCCGGCTCGCCTGACCCGGCGGACGACCTGCCGGAGTGGACCGACGAGATGCTGGACACCGCCGAGTTCTCGATCGGCGGGAAGGTGATCCGGCCGGCGACGGGCTATCTGGGGCCGAACGGCGTGGTGCGCGGCCGCCCGCCGCTGCGCGGGCGCGCGAAGGAGCAGGTGACGCTGCGGCTCGATCCCGACGTGATCGAGCGGTTTCGTGAGGGTGGGCCGGGGTGGCAGGGGCGGATGAACGAGGCGCTGCGGAAAGCGGTGGGGTTGTAGGCCCCCACGTAACCAATTCGGCGCGTTGATCGTCTTGGTAAGTGCGAACTTTAGATGATACGTAGTCGGAATGTCTCTGCAGGTGATTAATCTTCGCAAGCTGCTAAAGCTCATGTTCTACGGGCCGAGAGAACTTACCTCCGCCTTGCGCGACGATATTCGCGAAGACCGAGATCGGGAACGAGGCCAAGTCTCAGGGGGTGGAGACTTCTATGGCCCCTTTTGGCACGACGCAAAGAACCACGTTTTTGGTTTTTCAGATTTAACAGATACTACGGCTGAGAGAATATCAGCGAACGACCGAAGAAAGGGGTTGTATCCGACGTTAAAGGACGGATTTTTACTCTGGTGGAATCAACGTAGGCGATGGACTAATGCTCCATTTGAGCCAATCGATACCCCAAAGACGAGATTTAAAATCTCAGAACTCGACCTGACAGTTAAGATAGACTGCGTTTTGGCGGTTCAAGACGGTAGGGGTGATGATCATTACGTCTATCCCTATTGGTTTCCAGAGCCTGCTCTTACTGAGGAATCTGCACGTCTCGGACTCTGGGTCTTAAGTCAGTCACTGCCGCAGATTAATCCTTTTGAGTTGCGTTTGCTCGACGTTATTCGAGGCCAAACGTTTGCTCTCGATCGTATGCCTCTACAAGGGGACGAAGAAAGCGTGTTCAAAAGGCATTACCTTAGAATTAGTCAGCGCCGTCAGCAACTCCGAGATGAATATGATCACTGAGGCGAGGATCTAGCAGTGGTCAGGCCAAAGAGCGGCCCTCGCATTACAAGTACGCGAGGCTTTATCGATGCAGCTTTTAAGCTGCCCAAGGATAGAGAATACTTTTATGCCTACCGCGGACATAAGTCGGAAGACTACGACATTCTTCCATCTATTTTGAGAACAGCGCAGGGTAGGATACAGGAGCGGCGAGCATTTCAGGAACTGCTCGCAACCTCGTCCAATGAATTTCAAGGGGATGCGAACGCTTTTCAGCGATTAGTGAGAGCGCAGCACTATGGCCTTCCTACTCGGCTTCTCGATGTTCCACTGAATCCCTTGGTAGCCCTCTACTTCTCGACAGAAGAACTAACCCACAACGAAATTGAAGGGGAGTTTTCTCCGGTTGGAGAAGTGGTTGCATTCAAGATTCGTTGGGGGGATGTTAAATACTCCGATAGCGACGCTGTCAGTTGCATAGCCAATATGGCGTATATGACGGCTGATGAGCGTCGAGAGCTTCGAATACTCGGGCGGCTAAATGAGGCCGACTATAATAAACAGGCTGTTGTTGATCGCTTGCGGCAGTTTGTTCGAGCGGAAAAGCCTGGATTTCGTCCTAACATTGACCCTAAAGAGATACGAAATACCTATTTTGTAAACCCTAGAGACTCAAATAATCGTATGATTGCTCAAGCTGGTAAATTTTTGATATACGGAGAGAGGGTAGGTTACGGTCATATAGTCGATGACTTTGATGTTATGACTTTCAAGATATCTTCTTCGGCTAAGGCGACAATTCGAGAGCAATTAGACGCACTCTCGATCAATGGTCGTACTCTTTTTCCAGAGGTGGAGTCAGCTGCACGGTACATCAGGGCTAAATTCCTAACCTAGAGAGCTACTCCGCCGCAATCGCCTCCGCCACCTTCCGCTTCCCGAGCAACGGCGCGAGGTAATGCCCGGTGAAGCTGCCCTTCACCTTGGCGACCTGCTCGGGCGTGCCTTCGGCGACGACGCGGCCGCCCTTGACGCCGCCTTCGGGGCCCATGTCGATGATGTGGTCGGCGGTCTTGATGACGTCGAGGTTGTGCTCGATCACGACGACGGTGTTGCCCTGTTCGACGAGGGCGTGGAGCACTTCGAGGAGCTTGCGCACGTCTTCGAAGTGCAAGCCCGTGGTCGGCTCGTCGAGAATGTAGAGCGTGTTGCCGGTGGCTCGGCGGGCGAGTTCCTTGGCGAGCTTGACGCGCTGCGCCTCGCCGCCCGAGAGCGTGGTCGCCTGTTGGCCGACCTTGACGTAGCCCAGGCCCACCTCGACCAGCATCGCCATCTTGTCGCGGATGGGCGGCACGGCCTTGAAGAACTCGGCCGCGTCCTCGACCGTCATGTCGAGCACGTCGGCGATCGAGTGACCCTTGAACTTCACCTCGAGCGTTTCGCGGTTGTAGCGTTGGCCGTGGCAGACGTCGCAGGTGACGTAGACGTCGGGGAGGAAGTGCATCTCGATCTTCAAGACGCCGTCGCCCTGGCACGCCTCGCACCGCCCGCCCTTGACGTTGAAGGAGAAGCGGCCGGGCTTGTAGCCGCGCGCGAGTGACTCGGGGAGGCCCGCGAACCAGTCGCGGATCTGCGTGAACGCGCCGGTGTAGGTCGCGGGGTTGGAGCGCGGGGTGCGGCCGATCGGCGACTGGTCGATGTCGATGACCTTGTCGAGATGCTGCAGCCCGGTGATCTTGTCGTGCTTGCCCGCGAGGATGCGCGCGCCGTTCAGGGTGCGGCTGGCGGCGGCGAAGAGCGTGTCGATGGTGAAGCTCGACTTGCCCGAGCCCGACACGCCGGTGATGCAGGTGAAGGTGCTGAGCGGGATCGACGCGGTGACGCCGGTCAGGTTGTTGGCGGTGGCGTTGTGGACGGTGAGCTTCTTGCCCGAGCCCTTGCGGCGCTTGGCCGGGACGGGGACCTCGCGCACGCCGTTCAGGTAATCGGCGGTGACGCTGCCCTCGGTCGCCAGCACCTCGGCGAGGGTGCCGGCGGCGACGACCTGCCCGCCGTGGACGCCCGCGCCCGGCCCCATGTCGATGACGTAATCGGCGGTGCGGATCGCGTCCTCGTCATGCTCGACGACGAGCACGGTGTTGCCGAGGTCGCGGAGACGGCGGAGGGTCGCGAGCAGCATGTCGTTGTCGCGCTGGTGCAGGCCGATGCTCGGTTCATCGAGCACGTAGAGCACGCCCGACAGCCCTGAGCCGATCTGCGAGGCGAGGCGGATGCGCTGGCTCTCGCCGCCCGATAGCGTGCCCGAGGTGCGGTTCAGGTTGAGATAGTCGAGGCCGACGTTGTTGAGGAAGCCTAACCGCTCGACGATTTCCTTCAGGATACGCTCGGCGATGGCGCGCTGCTGATCGCCCAGATGGTTCGGGAGATCGGTGAAGAAGGCGAGCGCGTCGACGACCGAGAGGTGGGTGGCGTGGCTGATGTCCTGCTGCGCGATCTTGACCGCCAGCGCCTCGGGCTTGAGGCGCGCGCCGTGGCAGGTTTCGCAGGGTTGCGCGGACTGATACTTCGACAGCTCCTCCTTCATCCACGCGCTCTCGGTCTGGAGCATGCGGCGGTTGAGGTTGCTGATGACGCCCTCGAACGGTTTCTTCACGTCGTAGGACTTCTTGCCGTCGACGAAGGTCAAGGTGACGGGTTTGCCGCGGGTGCCGTGGAGGATGGTCTTCTGGATCTCGGCCGGAAGCTCGCCCCAGGGGGTGTCGAGCGCGAAGTCGAACTCACGCGCGAGGCTGCCGAGCACCTGCATGTAATAAGGCGAAGGCGGGTTGGACTTGGCCCAGGGGACGACCGCGCCTTTCTTGAGCGACAGTTCGTGGTTGGGGACGACGAGGTCCTCGTCGAAGATCAGCTTCTCGCCAAGACCGTCGCACGCGGGACAGGCGCCCTGCGGTGCGTTGAAGGAGAACAGCCGCGGCTCGATCTCGGGGATGGTGAAGCCCGAGACGGGGCAGGCGAACTTTTCCGAGAAGACGATGCGGCCGTCGGGGGCGTGGTCGCCGAGCACCGCGCTCTGCGGCGTGCGGGGTTCGACCGGATCGGCGGGGTCGACATAGGCGAGGCCGTCGGCGAGCTTCAAGGCGGTCTCGAAGCTCTCGGCCAGGCGCGTGGCGATGTCGCCGCGCACGACCAGGCGGTCGACGACGACCTCGATGTCGTGCTTGAACTTCTTGTCGAGCGCGGGCGCCTCGTCGATCTCGTAGAGGGTGCCGTCGATGCGGACGCGGGTGAAGCCCGCCTTCTGCCACTCGAGCATCTCTTTCCGATACTCGCCCTTGCGCCCGCGCACGACGGGGGCGAGCAGGTAGAGGCGGGTGCCCTCCGGCAGCGACATGACGCGGTCGACCATCTGGCTGACCTGCTGCGCGGCGATCGGCTCCCCGGTGGCGGGGGAGTAGGGCACGCCGACGCGCGCCCAGAGCAGGCGCATGTAATCGTAGATCTCGGTCACGGTCGCGACGGTCGAGCGCGGGTTGCGGCTGGTGGTCTTCTGCTCGATCGAGATCGCAGGGGACAGCCCCTCGATATGATCGACGTCGGGCTTCTGCATCAGTTCGAGGAACTGGCGCGCGTAGGCCGACAGGCTCTCGACGTAGCGGCGCTGCCCCTCGGCGTAGATGGTGTCGAAGGCGAGCGAGGACTTGCCCGAGCCCGACAGCCCGGTGATGACGGTCAGCGTGTCGCGCGGGATGTCGACGCCCACGTCCTTCAAATTGTGCTCGCGCGCGCCGCGCACCGAAATCGTCGTCAAAGCCATGTGGGGCGTTCTACCTTCGTTCCGCGGCGGATGCCAGTATGCGGGAGATAGTAACGCGGGGAGGGCCTTGCGAGGTTCGTGGGGCGCGGGCCGGGCCTGACATCCGCGCCCGAGGCCACGGCGCAGTCACGCTGACTCAGGTGAGGACGATTGCTGGTGACGCGCGCGCCCGGTTGCGGAGCGACGCCGACGCTTGCGCGTTCGAGCGGGCAAGGAGTTGAACGACATGAGCGACCTGCCCCCACGCGGGAACCCCGGGCCGAAGAGCCGCGGGCGCTTCCTGACGGTGACGTTGATCGTGCTGGCGCTGATTGTGGTGATCTTCGTCGGCACCAACCTGAACCACGTGAAGACCGAAGGCGACCGCCCGATGGGCGAGGACCGGCCGAGTCCGACGCAGCGGTGAGAGCGGAAGGAGCAGTGAGGCTCATATTCGGCGATGGGGTAATCCGCGCCGATTGAACGCGCGGCCGGTTGGTTGATCGCTGTGGAGCGCGCGCGCCCCGCCAGAGGCGTCTCTGATCCGATCTACCCGAGCGTGGAGGCGCCGCGCATGTCGGTTCGGCACGCGTGATTGCAGGCGGCGGTGGTCGCGTGTGGGGGCGGGGCGTGCCATGGGCGGGCGATCGGAGGTTTCATGTCGTTCATTCGCCGCTTCATCGATCCTTACCTGTTGCTGCTGCTCGCCACGGTGGCGCTCGCCGCGGTGTTGCCGGCGCGCGGTATGGGGGCCGAGATCGCCGACACCGCGGTGACGGTGGCGGTGGCGTTGCTGTTCTTTCTCTATGGCGCGCGACTGGCGCCGGCGGCGATCTGGGCCGGGTTGACGCACTGGCGGTTGCAGGGGCTGGTGTTCCTGAGCACCTTTGCGCTGTTTCCGCTGCTGGGGCTGGGCGCGAGCATCGCGGGGCGCGGCTGGCTGCCGCCCGAGATCGCCACCGGCATCCTGTTCCTGACGCTGCTGCCCTCCACGGTGCAGTCGTCGATCGCATTCACGGGGATCGCGGGCGGCAACGTGCCCGCGGCATTGTGCAGCGCGTCGGTGTCGAACCTGGTCGGCACGGTGTTGACGCCCGTGATCGTCGCGCTGCTGTTGCCGCTGACCGGGTTGCTGCCGGCATTCGGCGGCAGCGGCGGCGGCGGCGGGGGCGTGTCGTGGCACGCGATCGAGGGGATCGCGGCGCAGATCCTGCTGCCGTTCGTCGTCGGGCAGCTCGCGCGGCCGTTGATCGGCGGGTGGATCGCGCGGCACAAGGGGCCGACCACGCTGGTCGATCGCGGGTCGATTCTGCTGGTGGTCTATGCCGCGTTCAGCGAAGGCGTGGTGTCGGGCATCTGGAGCCGGGTGAGCGCGGGCGACCTGGCGCTGGTGGTCGTGCTCGACGTGATGCTGCTGGCGGCGGTGATCGTGGCGACGACGGCCGTGTCGCGGGCGCTTCGTTTCTCCAGAGCCGACGAGATCGCGATCGTGTTCTGCGGATCGAAGAAGAGCATGGCGAGCGGCATCCCGATGGCGACGATCCTGTTCGCGGGCTCGTCGGTCAGCCTGATCGTGCTGCCGTTGATGCTGTTCCACCAGATCCAGTTGTTCGTCTGCGCGGTGCTGGCGCGCCGTTATGCGGCGCAGACGGCGGCGGGGATCGATCCGGCGCGCGCGGACGAGCGCGTCGTCGAGGCGGCGGTGGATGGTCGCTGAACGGGCTTGCTTTAGGTGTGGTGGTGAAATAATACAGTAGGACGAAAACAAGCGTTGACGAACAATGACTACGTTTGTAGTCAACCGCATCGACGAGAGGGATGGGCGATGCCGGTGTGCGGATGGAAGGTGGGAACGACCGCGGGCGGGCTGGCGCTGGTCGTCGCGCTGGCGAGCGGACCGGCTGCGGCGCAGACCGCACCCGCGCCGACCACGGTGACCGCGCCCCGGCCGGTCGATCCGCAAGGGTCGCAGCCCGCCGGCCAGCCCGACCGCGTCACCGGGCGGCGGACGTATGACGCGGCGTGGTTCGCGACCTTTGCGCCCGCCACCGCGCTGCAGATCGTCCAGCGCGTGCCCGGCTTCACGATCGAGAGCATCGATCCGAGCGTACGCGGCTTCGGCGGGGCGGCGGGCAACGTCGTCGTCAACGGGCAGCGGCCATCGGCGAAGAGCGACACGCTGGAGACGATCCTGTCGCGCATTCCGGCGGGGCGCGTGGTGCGGGTCGAGGTCGGCCCGGGCGACCTGTACGGCGCGGAGTTCACCGGCAAGCCGCAGGTGCTGAACCTCGTCACCTCGGCGACCGGCGGGCTGGCGGGAACGCTGACCGGGAGCGTGCGACGCGATTACCTGGGCAAGTTCTACCCCGAAGGCAGCGCGTCGGCGCTGCTGCGATCGGGCAAGTCGACGTTCAACCTGGCGCTGAACGTCACCAACCAGAACAGCGCGCAGGAGGGGTTCGACCGCGTCACGTCGTTGCCCGACGAACAATTGGTCGAATATCGCTACCGCGTGAACCGGTACCGCGAGCCGGGCGGATCGCTGTCGGGATCGTGGGAATATAATGACGGCGCCAACCGCACCGCGCACCTGAACGCGCGCGCGGCGGTGGACCATTTCGCGCTCGACCAGTCGAACAGGGTCGACCGGGTCGGGGCACCGCGGCGCGAGGATGCGCTGATCAGCCGGTCCGACCTGACCGAATATGAGCTGGGCGGCGACGTGACGCGGCCGCTGGCGGGCGGCGGGATCAAGCTGATCGGGCTGGCGACGCGGCGGCGGCGCGACAATGACGATCTGTCGCTGGTGGACCTGTTCGCATCGAACGGTCCGGGTCCGACCGGGTTCAGCCAGACGCTGAACGATCGCGAGTCGGAGACGCTGGCACGGCTGGTGTGGAACCGGTCGGGGTGGAACGGCTGGAACGTCGAGGCGGGCGCGGAGGGCGTGATCAACGAGCTGCGCAGCCGGGTGAACCTGTTCGATCTGGCAGCAGGTGGCGCGCGGACGCGGATCGACCTGCCGGTGGACGACGCAACGGTGCGCGAGGTGCGCGGCGAGGCGTTCGTGAACGTCGGTCGCGCGCTGTCGCCGACGCTCCGCGTCGACGGCGGATTGACAGTGGAAGCGTCGCGGCTGACCGTGTCGGGCGACGTGGACGCCAAGCGGACGCTGTCGTTCCTGAAGCCCAAGCTGGTGCTCGACTGGCGTTTCGTGCCCGGCTGGCGCGCGCAATTGTCGGCGCAGCGCACCGTCAACCAGTTGCAGTTCACCGACTTCATCTCGGTCGCCGAACTGGGCAACGACCGCGTCAACGGCGGCAACGCGCAGCTCGTCCCGCAGCGTAGCTGGGAGCTGCTCGGCACGCTGGAGCATCCGATCCTAGGTGACGGGCTGGTGCGGCTGGAGGCGGGTTATACGTACATCAGCCTGGTGCAGGACCGCGTGCCGACGCCCGAAGGGTTCGATGCGCCGGGCAATCTGGGCGACGGCACCGTGCTGATCGCGCGCGCACGGGTCGAGGCGCCGCTCAAGACGCTGGGGGTGAAGGGCGGGCGGTTGACGCTGTACGGGTCGTACGTGCCGACGTTCGTGACCGATCCGTACACGCTGACGACGCGGCCGTTCACGGGCAACAGCGCCTTTTACGGCTCGGCCGAGTTCCGGCAGGATCTAGGCAGTTTCGCCTGGGGCGTGCTGGCGGAGAATGCGACGAGTTCGACGCAATATCGCCGTGACGAAACCGACCGAAGCTTTCGCGGGATCTACACGCAGGTGTTTGCGGAGTGGCGGCCGACCAAGACGAGCGTCGTCACCTTCACGCTGGAGAATGCGCTGGCGAAGCCCGCCTATCGCGAGCGGTTGTTCTACGTGCCCGATCGTACCTCGACCACGCCGGTGACGCGCGAGTTCCGGCGGCGCAACGGGTTCATCGTGCCGCTGCTCACCTTCAAGCGGACGTTCGGGTGACCATATAGACGCGCAAAGGAGTGTGTTCGCATGGCCAAGAAGAAGAAACGCATCCCCAAGACGATCGGCGGGGTGAAGCTGCCCAAGGAACTGCGCCGCGCGGGCGAGAAGATCATCGACCAGGCGATCACCACCGCCAATTCACCCCAAGGCAAGGCGATGATCGCGACCGGCCTGTCGATGGCGGCGGCCGCGGCGATGAAGGCGGCGGAGGCCAAGGCGGCCGAGCGCGCGACCGCGTCGGCGGAAAAGGACAAGCCGGCGGAGAAGCCTTCGCCCGCAAACGATGCCGGGGCGCAGGCAACCCGCCAGCCCGGCGCGAGCGGGATCGACGGCGACGCGATCGGGCAGGCAGTAGAGCAGGTGCTCGGGCGGTTGTTCGGTCGTCGCGCCTGAGCGCTACGCGTCACGCGCGCGTGTAGATGGTGAGGCGCAGCGACGGGTCGTCGTTGGCCTGAAAACTGGCGTGCGCGTATGACACCAGCCCGAGCACGGGATGGTGAAGCCGTTTGATGCCCGAGCGCGGCGTGCGGATGTTGTGATCGTCCCACCACGCGGCGAACGATGGCGAAGCGGCGCGAACGCGCGAGACCAGCGCGGCGAAGGCGGGGTCGCCGCGCCACAGGTCGTGGCTGACGCGGAACAGGTCAACGACGCGGCGCGCCTCGTCCGACCAGCCTTCGCCGAACAGCGTGCGGGCGGCGGGGTTGGTCAGCATCCAGTGCAGGATGTTGCGATCGTCGTCGGCGAGCAGCGCGAAATCGCCGAACAGCGCGCGCGCCGCTGCGTTCCAGGCGAGCACGTCGAAGCGCCGTCCGGTGACATAGGCGGGTTCGGCCATTCCCGCGACGAGCGTGCCCAGCAGATTGGGGACGACCTCGCGGTCGAAGGTGCGGGACGGTGCGGAGTCGGCTAGCGCGCGCAGGTGCGTGGTCTCAGCCGGGTCGAGCATGAGCGCGCGGGCGAGCGCGTCGACCGTGCCGGGCGAGGGCGAGACCCCGCGCCCTTGTTCGAGTTTCACATACCATTCGACGCTGATGCCGGCGCGTTGCGCCACCTCCTCGCGCTTCAGGCCGGGCGTGCGGCGGCGCGTGCGCGCCGCGTCGCTCGGTGGAAGCCGCGTGCGGCGCGAGCGGAGGAATTCGCCCAACGCGTGATTGCCCGGCATGATGCTCGCTCCAGCGTGGTGGCACCGGGTACCAGTATAAGTCCGTTCCTTCCTGCCGCCCAGCCGCTCGTTATCTGTTGCCCGAGACCACCAAGGAGATCGGGTGTGCGGGCTGCTGTTCTGAATGCGTTCGGCGAGACGTTGCGGGTCGAGGAGGTCGCCGATCCGGTGATCGGCACCGGCGAGGTGGTGGTCGACGTCGTCGCCGCGCCGGTGCTGTCCTATACCGCGGAGGTGATGAGCGGTGCGCGCGGCTATCTGCTGCCGACGCCGGTCGTGCCGGGGGCGGGCGCGATCGGGCGGGTGCGCCGCGTCGGGCCTGATGCGACACGGCTGCAGGTGGGGGATTGGGTGTTGTGCGATCCAACCGTCCGATCGCGCGACGGGGGCGTCGCGCCCGACATCACCTTGCAGGGGGCGAGCGCGCGCGGCGCGGGCGGGCAGTTGCTGCAACGTTATCACCGCAACGGCAGCTTCGCCGAGCAGATCCGCCTGCCGACCGAGAATGCCGCGCCGATCGGCGACATCGAGCCCGGTGAGGCGGGACGCTGGTGCGCGGCGACGACGCTGCTGGTGGCGTATGGCGGGTTGCTGGCGATGGAGTTCCGTGCTGGTGAGACGTTGCTGGTGAGCGGGGCGACGGGCAATTTCGGGTCGGCGACGGTCGCGCTCGCGCTCGCGATGGGGGCGCGCTGCGTCGTTGCGCCGGGGCGCAACACGCGCGTCCTGGACGACCTGCGACGACGGTTCGGCGAGCGGCTGATCCCGGTCGTGCTGACGGGCGACCGTGCCGCCGACACCGCGGCAATGCAGGCAGCGGCCCCAGCGGGGATCGACGCGGTGCAGGATTTCCTGCCGCCGTCGGCCGAGGCGGGCGCTGCGCGCGCGGCGATCATGACGCTGCGCCAGGGGGGACGCGCGGTGTTGATGGGCGGGGTGGGAATGCTGGGCGGCGAGGAGCTGTCGCTGCCGTATCCGTGGATCATGCGCAACCTGATCACGGTGCGCGGGCAATGGATGTACGACACGGCAGCGATCCCCGGGCTGATCGGGCTGATCCGCGCTGGGTTGGTCGATCTGGGCCAATGGACGGTGACCGGATATCCGCTCGAACAGGCGAACGAGGCGGTGGCGCACGCTGCGGCACATGCCGGACCGTTTCGCCAGACGGTGCTGCTGCCCTGATCGCGCGCGCGGGCGAGCGCGAAAAGCCGTTGCGCCGCGCAGCATAACTGCTGTTATGTTTGCTCCATAGCGAGGGAGAGCGGCGATGGAGTTCGAGCAGATCGGTTACGCGGTGGCGGACGGGGTGGCGACGATCACGCTGTCGCAACCCGACAAGCTCAACGCGTTTACCGGCCGGATGATGGTGGAGATGATCGCGGCATTCGACCTGGTCGACGCCGACGACGACGTGCGCGCGGTGATCGTGACCGGTGCGGGGCGTGCCTTTTGTGCCGGGGCTGACCTGTCGGCGGGTGGCGCGACGTTCGACTATGCCGACGCGGGTGCGGATTCGCCGGTCGGGCCGAAGGGCGAATTGCGCTACGGTGTCGAGCGCGCGCGCGACGGGGGCGGGCGGTTGACGCTGCGTATCTTCCAGTGCCTCAAACCCGTGATCGCGGCGATCAACGGCGCGGCGGTGGGGATCGGCGCGACCATGACGCTGCCGATGGACATTCGCGTCGCGAGCGAGACGGCGCGGTTCGGTTTCGTGTTCGCGCGCCGCGGGATCGTGCCGGAGGCGGCGTCGTCCTGGTTCCTGCCGCGCGTCGTCGGCATCAGCCAGGCGCTCGAATGGTGCTACTCGGGTCGCGTGTTCGACGCCGCCGAGGCGAAGGCGGGTGGGCTGGTCAAGGAGGTGGTGCCCGCCGACGCGCTGCTGGCGCGCGCTACGCGAATCGCGCGCGAAATCGCGGACAACACCGCGCCCGTGTCGATTGCGCTGACACGGCAGATGATGTGGCGGGGATTGGGCTATCAGCATCCGATGGAGGCGCACCGCGTCGACAGCCGCGCGATCCTGTCACGCGGGCGGTCGGGCGACGCGCGTGAGGGGGTGACGAGCTTTCTGGAAAAGCGCGCGCCCGCCTATCCCGACCGGGTGAGCGCGGACATGCCCGACTTCTTTCCGTGGTGGGAGGAGCCGGCGTATCGTTGAAGCCGGGAACGTCGCGCGCGCTGCTGCGTCGGGGCGAGCATGGCGGATGATGACAAAAGGCTGGCGGCCGAGGCGGCGCTCGGCGAGGTGCACGACGGGATGCTCGTCGGGCTGGGAACGGGATCGACGGTCGCGTTCCTGATCGCGGCGCTGGGCGAGCGGGTGCGCGCGGGATTGCGCGTCGAGGCGGTCGCGACCAGCATCGCGAGCGCGCGCGCCGCGGAAGGCGAGGGGATCATCGTGCGCGACTTCGCGGGCGTCGCGCGCGTCGACCTGACGATCGACGGCGCGGACGAGATCGACGCGCGGCTCTACGCGATCAAGGGTGCGGGCGGGGCGATGCTGCGCGAGAAGGTGGTGGCGGCGGCGTCCGACCGGATGGTGGTGATCGCGGATGCGTCGAAGCGGGTGGAGGCGATCGGGGCGGCGAAGCTGCCGGTCGAGGTGCTGCCGTTCGCGCGCAGCTTCGTCACGGCGCGGCTGGAGGCGATGGGCGCGGCGGTCGCGGTGCGGGCGGGCGGAACCGACAACGGCAATCTGATCCTGGATGCGCGGTTCGGGCAGATCGACGACCCGCGCGCGCTCGCGGCAGCGATCGACACGGAGCCGGGCGCGCTGGGCCACGGGTTGTTCCTGAGCGAGGTCGACGCCGCCTATGTCGCCGCGGATGGCACGGTTACGCGGATGGAGCGTAGAAACGGCTGAGCGTCTGAATGCACGCCGCGATCATGTGACGGAGATTTCCGTCAGGCGTGGTTCGCGCGCTGGCGATCGGACACGGGCAGGTCGACGGCGTCGAGCTTGCGCAGCAGATCGGAGAAAATGTCGTCACGCGGGACGGGGAAGTGTCGGGTGAAGCTGGTGCCGAGCACGTCCAGGTCGCGCTGTGTCAGCAATCCAACCGAGACGATCTTGTCAGTCACCGCGCACCTCCTGATGCTCGAACGGCCCGCCGGGCATTTGGTGCCGTGGATGGAGCGCGCGGGGACGAAAGTTGCAAAAAACTACAAGCTTCTCTGGTGTTTAACTTAGGTTAGTTGCGGAGTGAGCCTGGTCGCACGGGCGGGCGGCCGTTCCTATGTGCAGCCGATGGATGCTTCTGGTCCGACGATCCTGGCACTCGGCGACAGTCTGGTCGCAGGCTACGGTTTGAGCGTGGATGACGCGCTGCCGGCGCAATTGCAGCGGCGCTTGCGTGGCCGCTACCCGCAGGCGCGGGTGATCGGGGCGGGCGTGTCGGGTGCGACCAGCGCGGACGTGCTGCGGCGCTTGCCGGCCGCACTCGAGCAGGCGGGCGCGCTCGATCTCGCGCTGGTGCAGGTCGGGCCGAACGACGTCCTGCGTGGGGTCGCGCCCGACGTAGTGCGCGCGAACCTGGCGCGTGTTCTGGCGACGTTCGCGGGCCGCAGTGTCCCCGTGCTGCTGACGCGGGTCGACCCGCCGGCGATGCTGCGGGCGCGGGCCGCGCCTTACCGCACGATTCACGCCGATCTGGCGCGCGATCATGACGTGGGTCTGGTCAGTTTCTTTCCGCCGGGGGTGCTGGGCCATCCCGAAATGGTGCTGGCCGACCGTGTCCACCCCAATGCGCGCGCGATCGCCGCGGTGGCGGCGCATCTGCTGCCCGCGGTGGAGCACGCGCTGGCGCGCTCGCACGCCGGCGCGGGTCTGGTGGGCGAAGACTTTCCAAGCGGGGCGGAGCTTCGATAAGCGGATCGCATGGCTATGATCACCCGATTGCTGCGCGCCTGCTGGATGACCGCGCTGCTGGTGGCCGCAGGCGTCGGCTTGTTGGCAGGGCTGTTCACGGCGCGGCCGGCGGCGGCGCAGGCGACCCCGGTCGCGACGCTGACCGCGCAGCTCGCGCAGGCGGAGCGCGACGTGGCGAGCGTCGATGCCGCGCTCGACCGCCGCGTCGACCCCGACGATCGGCTCGCGCTGCGCACCAAGGCGCTGGCGGCGAAGGATGCCGCGACCGATGCTGCCGGGCGGTTGCAGGATCAATTGTCGCTGGTCGACGCCAAGGTGGCGCAGCTCGGCGCGCCGGCATCGGGTGTCGGCGAGGCGGCGGACATTCGCGCGCAGCGCGCCGACCTGGCGCGCCAGCATGCCGCGCTCGATTCGGCGGTGAAGCGCGGGCGGTTGCTGGGCGTCACCGCGCAGCAACTGGTCGACGAGATCGCGCAGGGGCAGGCGGCGCAGTTCAGCGAGCGTTTGTCGGCGCACAGCCCGTCGCCGCTCAGTTCCGCGTTCTGGCGTGCGGTGCTGCTGTCGGCGCCGCGCGACCTGCGCCGCATCTCCGCGTTCGTGACGAGCGGCGCGGCACAGGTGCGCGCGCAACTGCGTGATCGCTCGCGCGGGCAGGTGCCGTGGCAGGCGTTGCTGGGCGCGGTGTTGTTCGTCGCGCTGATGGGGCCGGGGCGGCTGGCGTTGCAGCGCGTCGGCAAGCGGTTCCTGATCGAGGGCGCGCCGGGGCACCGCGTGCGCCGTTCGGGCTACGCGATCTGGCGGATCGCGGTGGGCACACTCACGCCACTGTTGGCGAGTTTCACGCTGGTACAGGGCGTGCGCTGGGCGCGGCTGGAGGCGACGAGCTGGACGTCGATGCTCGACGGGCTGGTGGGGGCGATGACCTTTGCCGGGCTGACCGCGTCGGTGACGGGCGCGCTGCTGATGCGGACGCAGCCGTCGTGGCGGGTCGCCGCGATCGGCGATGCGGCAGCGACGCGGCTGCGGCCGTTCTCGCTGCTTCTCGCCGGACTGTCGTTCGCGACGATCATGGTCGAGGTGTTCAACCGCGCGGTGAACGCGAGCGGCGCGGCGCGGGTCGCGTCGCAGGCGGCGGAAGCGTCGCTCCACCTGCTGCTGCTCGCCGCGACGCTGCTGGCGCTGGGTCGGCTGCGCGCCGAGCAGGCACGCGACGAGCAGGGCGAGACGACGCGCGCGGGCCTTGCCGCGGTGACGCTGCTCGCCTGGGCGGTGGTACTGGTGGCAGGCGGCGCGCTGTTGATCGGCTATATCGGGTTCAGCCTGTTTCTGGTGCAATTGGTCGCCTGGGGCGTGGTGCTCGGCTCGGGCGCGTACCTGTTGATGACGGCGATCGACGACGTCGCGACCAGCGTGTTCAAGCGCAGCAGCGCGACCGGGCGGACGCTGGTGCGCGCGCTGGGCTTGCGGGGCAGCAGCGTCGACCAGTTCGGCGTGCTGTTGTCGGGGTGCCTGCGCGTCGTGGTGGCGCTGACCGCGGTCGGGCTGCTGTTGTCGCCGTTCGGCGCAGGCAACGGCGTGTCGACCCTGTTCGGGCGCGTCGGCACGCTGGCGCAGGGCGTCGAGATCGGCGGCGTCGCGATCTCGCCCGGCACGATCGTGCGCGGGCTGGTGGTGCTGTTCGTCGGGCTGGCGCTGGTGCGCGCGTTCATGGGATGGCTGGAGGGGCGGTACCTGCCCGCGACCGACCTGGACGGGTCGGGTCGCAATTCGGTGAGCCTGGTCGCGCGCTACGTCGGCGTCGCGCTCGCCGTGATCTGGGCGCTCGCCTCGCTCGGCATCGGGGTGGAGCGGATCGCGCTGTTGCTGTCGGCCTTGTCGGTCGGCATCGGTTTCGGGTTGCAGGCGATCACGTCCAACTTCGTGTCGGGGCTGATCCTGCTCGCCGAGCGGCCGATCAAGATCGGCGACCTGGTGCGCGTCGGCACCGACGAGGGCGACGTGAAGCGGATCAGCGTGCGCTCGACCGAGATCGAGCTCGCCGACCATTCGACGCTGATCGTGCCCAATTCGGAGCTGATCACCAAGTCGGTGCTCAACAAGACGCTGGCGAGCCCGCTGGGGCGGATCCAGATCCAGTTCTCGGTCCCGCTCGGCACCGACGCGGCGCGCGTGCGCGAGATCGTGCTGGCGATCTTCACCGCGGAAACAGCGGTGCTCGACGACCCTGCACCTTCGGCGTTCATCGATTCGATCGCGGACGGGCGCATCCTGTTCAACTGTTTCGCGCACGTGGAGACGCCGCGCGCGGCTTACCCGACGCGGTCGAGCGTGTTCATGGCGCTGCTGGGTCGGTTTGCCGACGAGGGGATCGACATCGGCACGGTGCCGCAGCGGCTGGAGATGATCGCCGCACCGCCGCGCGACGGGGGACGCGAGCGGGAAAGGGGTGACGCGCGCGATTGATCGGGTAAACAGGCGGCAAAAGAGGGGAAACCAGCATGACCTACCGTGCCGCCACCGCCATCGCCTTGTGCCTGATGGCGGGCCAGCTTTCGGCGCAGATTGCGCCGGCCCAGGGTTCCTCGGCGCAGAAGCCTATCGAGCAGACGCAGGCGCCCGAGAACCAGATCACGCAACCCAATCCCGAGGTCGTCACCGAACGCCCGCCGGTCGCGCCGCCCGCGACACCCGCGCCCGACGCCAACGCCAACGCCCGCACGGTCGCGGCGACGACGCCGGCCAAGCCCGCGAAGTGGGACGTCAACGCGCCGCCGGGAATGCGGACGCGCGAGGTGGCGATCAACACCGATAACGGCAGTTGGATGAACGTCGACGTGTCACCCGATGGTCGCTTGATCGCGTTCGACATGCTGGGCGACATCTACACCATGCCGCTCGCGGGGGGCACGCCGACGCGGATCGCGCAAGGATTGGCGTACGAGCATCAGCCGCGCTTCTCGCCCGACGGGCGGCGGATCGCGTTCACCTCCGATCGCGGCGGCGGCGACAACATTTGGGTGATGAACGTCGACGGCAGCGACAAAAGGCAGGTGACGAAGGAGGATTTCCGCCTGCTCAACCAGCCGTCGTGGAGCCCCGACGGGCGTTTCATCGCGGCAAAGAAGCATTTCACGACCGGCCGCTCATTGGGCACCGGCGAGGTGTGGCTGTACCACGTCTCGGGCGGCGGCGGCGTGCAGTTGGTCAAGCGCAAGAGCGAGCAGCTGCAGAAGGAGTTGGGCGAGCCGATCTACGCGCCCGACGGCAAGAGCATCTTCTACACGCGCAACGTGACGCCGGGTCCGATCTTCGAATATGCGCAGAACTCGCGCACCGACCTGTTCAACATCGAGCGCTACGACATCGACAGCGGCGAAGTGACCACCGCGGTGTCGGGGGTCGGCGGATCGGTGCGCCCGACACCGTCGCGCGACGGCAAGCGGATCGCGTTCGTGCGCCGCGAGAACAACAAGACCAAGCTGTGGGTCAAGGACCTGTCCACTGGCGTGGAGCGCGTCATCTACGGCGACCTCGACCGCGACGTGCAGGAAACCTGGGCGGTGACGGGCGTGTACCCCAACATGGCGTGGACACCCGACAATGCGGCCATCCTGATCTGGGCGGGCGGGCACATCCAGCGCGTCGCGGTCGACGGATCGGGTGCGCGCGTGGTGCCGTTCCGCGTCAACGACACGCGCGTGGTGATCGACGCGACGCACCCGCAGGTCGAGGTATCGCCCGACCGTATCCAGACAAAGATGCCGCGCTGGGCGAGCGTGTCGCCCGACGGGCGTCAGGTCGTGTTCGAGACGCTGGGCAAATTGTACGTCAAGCCGATGGCGGGCGGTGCGGCGCGGCGGCTGACGCGCGCCACCGACGAGCTGGAGCTGTGGCCGAGCTGGTCGCGCGATGGGCGGCAGATCGTGTTCGTCGGCTGGACCGATGCGGGGCTGGGGCAGATCAAGACGGTCGCGGCAGGTGGCGGCTCGGCCAAGGTCGTGACGAGTGCGGCGGGGCTGTATCGCCGGCCGCATTTCTCGCCCGACGCCAAGGTGATCGTGTTCGAGCAGGGCGAAGGCGGCGGGCTGACCGCGGCGCGTGGGGCCGGCGGATCGGGCGCGTACCGCGTCGCGGCGACGGGCGGCGCGCCGGTCAGGATCGCGGAAGGCGCGGCCGAGCCGCAGTTCGGTAACCGGAACGACCGCGTGTTCCTGCTGACGAGCGAAAAGGACAAGCGCCAGCTCGTCAGCACCGATCTGAACGGCGAAGCCAAGCGGGTCCACGCGCAGGGCGAGCTGGTCAGCGATTATCAGGTGTCGCCGACGGGCGAGTTCGTCGCGTTCAAGCAGAATTACCAGGCGTTCGTCATGCCGCTGATGCCCGGCACGCAGGGGGTGGAAACCGACAAGAAGGCCGGGCCGCTGCCCGTCACGCAGGTGAGCGCGGACGGCGCGGACTTCATCAACTGGTCGAACGACGGACAGGCGCTGCACTGGAGCACCGGGCCGACGCTCTACACCGCGCAGGTCAACGCGCTGTTCCAGCAGGCACCAGTGGGCGAGAACGCGCCGAAGTTCGCGGCGCCGCGCACCGGCGTGTCGCTGTCGATGGACGTGCCCGCGGCGAAGCCGACGGGCACGGTCGCACTGACCGGCGCGCGCGTGGTGACGATGGCGCGCGCGGATGGCGGGATCATCGACGATGCGACGATCCTGATCCGCGGTGATCGCATCGTCGCGGTCGGCCCGCGTGCCTCGGTTACGATCCCCGCCGGCACCAAGACGATCGACGTCGCGGGCAAGACGATCATCCCCGGGCTGGTCGACGCGCACGCGCACGGCCCGCAGGGCGACGACGAACTGGTGCCGCAGCAGAACTGGAACGCGATGGCGAACCTGGCGCTCGGCACCACGACGATCCACGATCCGTCGTCGCGCTCGGCCGAGATCTTCCCCGCGGCCGAAATGCAGCGCGCGGGGCTGATCCTGGCGCCCCGCATCTTCTCGACCGGCGAGATCATCTACGGCGCGAAGTCGCCCGACGTGTACGCGGAGATCAACAGCTACGACGACGCGCTCGCCGACGTGCGCCGGTTGAAGGCGCAGGGCGCGCACAGCGTCAAGAACTACAACCAGCCGCGGCGCGAGCAGCGTCAGATGGTCGTCGCCGCCGCGCAGGCCGAGGGGATGGAGGTCGTGCCCGAGGGCGGGTCGCTGTTCACGCAGGACGTGACGCTGATCCAGGACGGCAACTCGACCGTCGAGCACAACATCCCGCTCGAGCATTTCTACGACGATCTGGTTCAGTTGTGGACGCAGACCAAGACCAACTACACGCCAACGCTGGTCGTCACCTATGGCGGGCCGGCGGGTGATCCGTACTGGCGCGCGCACACCGACGTGTGGCGTCACCCGATCCTGTCGCGCCACGCACCGCAAGCGCTGCTCGCGGCGCAGAACGCGCGGCGTGAATTAGCGCCCGAGGAGGATTACGTCGACGGCGAGAGCGCGCGCGAGGCGAAGAAGCTCGCCGACAAGGGCGTGCAGGTGTCGATCGGCGCGCACGGACAGCAGGCGGGACTGGGCGCGCATTGGGAGATGTGGAGCTTTGCCAAGGGGGGGTGGTCGCCGATCGAGGCATTGCGCGCGGGCACGATCATGCCGGCGACGTCGCTCGGATATCAGAAGGACGTCGGCTCGCTCGAGCCGGGCAAGCTCGCCGATCTGGTGGTGCTCGACGCCGATCCGACGGTGAACATCCGCAACACCGACAAGGTGAGCCGCGTGATGCTGGGTGGGCATCTGTATGATGCGGCGACGCTCAACGAGGTCGAGACGGGCAACCGCCAGCGGATGCCCTACTGGTTCGAGGGCGCGAACGGCGGCGGGGGTACGGGCACGCGGATGACCACCGGGCACGGTTACGGCGACGCGGATCAGGATTGATCTGACGCGCCGGCGTCCGATCTGCTAGGGGCACGCGCTACCTCACGTGCCCCCAAGCGGATGAGAATGATCGAGACTTCGCCTCCGCCGCCGATCCTCGTCGCGGCGCTGTACCAGTTCACGACGCTAGACGACGTGGCGGCGGTGAAAGCCGCGCTGCGGCCGGTGTGCGAGGCGGCCGAGGTGCGCGGATCGCTGCTGCTGGCGCACGAAGGCGTCAACGGGACGATTGCGGGCAGCGACGACGGGATCGCGGCGGTGCTGGCGCATTTGCGCGCGTTGCCGGGATGTGCGGCGCTGGAGGTCAAATATTCGCGCACCGATGCGATGCCGTTCGGGCGGATGAAGGTGCGGTTGAAGCGCGAGATCGTAACGATGGGGCAGCCTGACCTCGATCCGGTGGAGGGCGTGGGGGCGTATGTCGCGCCCGAGGACTGGAACGCGCTGATCGACGATCCCGACACGATCCTGATCGACACGCGCAACGATTACGAGGTCGCGCTGGGCACGTTCACGGGGGCGATCGACCCGGGTACGCGGAGCTTCCGCGACTTTCCGGCGTGGTTTCGCGAACGGCGCGACGCGTTGCTGGGGAAGCGGCGCACGCCCAAAATCGCGATGTTCTGCACCGGCGGCATCCGGTGCGAGAAGGCAACGGCGTTCGTGCGCGCCGAGGGCATCGACGAGGTGTTCCACCTGAAAGGCGGCATCCTCAATTATCTGGAACAGGTGCCTGAGGCCGACACGCGCTGGCAGGGCGAGTGTTTCGTGTTCGACGAGCGGGTGAGCGTGACGCACGACCTGACGCCGACGCACCGGGCGATGTGTAAGCGGTGCCAGCGGCCGGTGGATGATGAGCGCGGGTGCGGGTGTGCGGCTGAGGCGTAAGCGGGACGGTTGGGCCTGACGGCGTCATCCCGGCCTTGAGCCGGGATCCCGCTGCTTCGGTCGCTCACTGGAAGCGGGACCCCGGATCAAGTCCGGGGTGACGGGGGGAGGGTGTGAGGTGGAGGATGCCTGCTCAACCTACCCACCCCCGACTCCTCCCTTGTCAGGGAAAAGGTGAGGGCTTGCGCTCGGCTGTTGGGCGCCAAGACTCACCTCCCTGACAAGGGAGGGGCCGGGGGTGGGTTGGCGCGACACGATGCGTTTCGGTGACGGCCAACCCACTCCTCCTAAAGAGGACAGAAGCTCAGACTCCGGCGCTGGCCGCGGGGCGGTCGCGCATCGCCTCGATCCAGCGCGCCAGGTGGGTGTGTTCGGGCGCGGGGGTGAATTTCACCATGCGCGCGAAGTCGAGGCCGGTGTAGGCGACCACGTCGGCGATGGTGACGCGGTCGGCGGCGATGAATGCGCTCTCGGCGAGGCGGCGGTCGAACACCTTCAATGCGCGCGTCGCGGCGGCGGTGTTGGTTTCGGCGATCGCCGCCACCTGCGTCTCGATCGCGGCGAGCGCGGGGTGGCCGTGGCGGACCGACATCATGAGCGGAGTCGCGAGCAGCATCTCGGCGCGGCGCATCCACATTTCGATCACCGCGGTTTCGAGCGGATCGCGGCCGAACAGGTTGGGCTCGGGGTAGACGCTCTCGAGATAGCGGCAGATCGCGATTGATTCGGTGATCGTCGTGTCGGCGTCGATCTCGAGCGCGGGGACGTTGGCGAGCCCGGCGCGCGCGAGGTAATCGGGGGTGCGGTGCTCGCCCTTGAAGATATCGGTTTGGACGATCTCGATATCCTCGATGCCCTTTTCCGCCATGACCCAGCGAACGCGGCGCGGATTGGGGGCGCGGCGGCTGTCGTAAAGGCGCATCATGCCTGTGCTTCCTTGTTATCGGGCGCGATCTTGTCCTGCGTCTTGGTGTCGAAATCGCTCGCGTCGTGGCGTTCGTGGAGCTGGCTGGCGGGGTCGCCCATCACGCGGTTGACCATGCGCCCGCGCTTGACCGCGGGACGCTCGGCGATCTGGTCGGTCCAGCGCAGCACGTTCTTGTACTCGTGAACCTGGAGGAAGGTGCCGGCGTCGTAGACGAGTCCCTTCACCAGCGCGCCGTACCACGGCCAGATCGCCATGTCGGCGATCGTGTAATCGGCGCCGGCAATGTATTCGCTTTCGGCCAGGCGGCGGTCGAGCACGTCGAGCTGGCGCTTCACTTCCATCGCGTAGCGGTCGATCGCATATTCGATCTTGGTTGGGGCATAGGCGTAGAAATGGCCGAAGCCGCCGCCGAGCAGCGGGCCTGCGCCCATCTGCCAGAACAGCCACGACAGGCATTCCGCGCGGGCGGCGGGTTCGGTGGGGAGGAAGGCACCGAACTTCTCGGCGAGGTAGACAAGGATCGAGCCCGATTCGAACACGCGGACGGGCGTGTCGCCGCTGCGGTCGACCAGCGCGGGGATCTTGGAATTGGGGTTGGCGGCGACGAACCCGCTGGAGAATTGGTCGCCCTCGTTGATGCGGATCAGCCAGGCGTCATATTCGGCGCCGCTGTGCCCGGCGGCGAGCAGTTCCTCGAGCATCACCGTCACCTTCACCCCGTTGGGCGTGGCGAGCGAGTAGAGTTGCAGCGGATGGCGCCCGACCGGCAGCTCCTTGTCGTGCGTCGCGCCCGCGGTCGGACGGTTGATGTTGGCGAAGCGCCCGCCGTTGTCCTTGTTCCAGGTCCAGATTTCGGGCGGCGTGTAGGTGTCGGTCACGGCTGCATCCTCTCAGACGACGATCGCCCGAGACTAGCGTCGCGCGCGGCGCGGGTCCAATCGCCCGCGCCGCGCGCTGATCGTGCCGCCAGCGGTCAAGCCGCCAGTGATCGCGTATCAGGCGGCGATCGCTTCCAACTGCTCGCTCAGTTCGAGCCAGCTCTGCTCGGACGCGTCGATCTGCTCCTGCACGCTGGCGCGGCGCTTCATCAGCTCGGTCATGCTGAGCTTGGCGAGCGGGCCTTGCGCGGTCGAGGGGTCGAACATCGCGCGGTCGAGCGCGCTCAGCTGCTCGGTCAGCTTGGCGAGCGCGGCCTCGGCATCGCGTGCCTGCTTGCGCAAAGCCTTGTCCTGTTCGCGCTGCTCGGCCTGCTTGCGCGCGTCGGCCTTTGCCTTGGCCTTCGACTGCTTGCCCGAGCCGTCGCCCGACAGGATCAGCTTGATATAATCCTCGATCGCGCCGTCGAAGTCGCGCGCGGTGCCCCCATCCACCAGCACGAGGCGGTCGGCGGTCATCTCCAGCATGTGACGGTCGTGGCTGACGATGACGACCGCGCCGGTGTAGCCGTTCAGCGCCTGGATCAGCGCCTCGCGTGCGTCGACGTCCAGGTGGTTGGTCGGCTCGTCGAGGATCAGCAGGTGCGGCGCGTCGCGGGTGATGAGCGCGAGCGCGAGCCGCGCGCGCTCGCCGCCCGACAATTTGCCGACCTTGGTGATCGCCTTGTCGCCCTGGAACCCGAAGCGGCCGAGCTGCGCGCGCACCGCGGAGGGCGACGAGCCCTCCATCAGCGCCGACATGTGCTGGAGCGGCGTCTCGTCGCGGTCGAGTTCCTCGACCTGGTACTGCGTGAAATAGCCGACGCGCATCTTGCCGCTCGCCTGCATCGCCCCCTCCATCGGGGTGAGCTGCGCGGCGAGCAGGCGGGCGAGCGTCGTCTTGCCGTTGCCGTTGCGCCCGAGCAGCGCGACGCGCTCGTCGGGGTCGATGCGCAGGTTCAATCGCTTGAGGATCGGCGTCTCGCCATAGCCGACGGTGGCGAGGTCGAGCGTGATGAGCGGCGGGCGCAGCGCGGTCGGATCGGGGAAGTCGAACGACAAGGACGGATCGTCGAGCACCTCGGCGATCGGCTGCATCCGCGCGAGTGCCTTGACGCGCGACTGCGCCTGTTTCGCGGTCGAGGCGCGGGCGGAGTTGCGCGCGACGAACTCCTTCAATTTCTCGCGCTCCGCCATCTGCTTCTCGCGCGCGGCGGCCTGCTGCGCCTGACGCTCGGCGCGCTGGCGCTCGAACGCGTCATAGCCGCCGGGGTAGAGCGTCAGCTTGCCGCGATCGAGGTGGAGGATATGGTCGACGACGTTGTTGAGGAAGTCGCGCTCGTGGCTGACGACGACGATCGTCGCCTGATAGGATTTGAGGAAATCCTCCAGCCACAGCACCGCTTCGAGGTCGAGGTGGTTCGACGGCTCGTCGAGCAGCAGCAGGTCGGGGGCAGAGAAGAGCAGTGAGGCGAGCGCGACGCGCATCCGCCAGCCGCCCGAGAAGCTTTCCAGCGGGCGGTTCTGCATCTCCTCGTCGAAGCCGAGCCCGACGAGGATGCGCGAGGCGCGCGCGGGCGCGGACCAGGCGTCGATCGCCATCAATCGTTCGTGGATGTCGCCGAGCCGATCCATGTCCTCCATGTTCTCGCTCTCGGCGAGCAGCGCGGTGCGCTCGACGTCGGCGGCGAGCACCGTTTCGATCGGGGTGGAGTCGCCGCCGGGCGCCTCCTGTGCGATGTAGCCCAGGCGCGCGCCGCGCGGCATGTCGGCGGAACCGGTGTCGGGCTCCAGCATCCCCGCGATCACGCGCACCAGCGTCGACTTGCCAGCACCATTGCGGCCGATCAGCCCGATGCGCCCGCGCGGCGGCAGCGCGGCGGTGGCGCGATCGAGGATCGTCCGCCCGCCGAGGCGAACGGTGATGTCGGAAAGATTGAGCATGCGCGCGCGCTTAGCAGATGCGGCGGGGAAATTCGATCGGGTTGTTTGAGCGCTTCGTCGCCCCGGACGTGATCCGGGGGCTCGCTGCTTGCGACGCACGGAGAGAAGGTAGCGGATCCCGGGTCGAGCCCGGGATGACGGGGGAGAGCGGTTGCCGGTGAGTCCGCCGGCACCTAGATGGCACATCATGTCAGGCTACGGCCCCCCCGAACGTTTCAACGAAGAAGCCGCCACCTTCACGATCCGCGGCAGCGACGCGCCCGATCTGCAGGCGGGGGTGGCGGCGATCCGCAACGTGCTGAAAACGCTGCCGCTCAAGCCCGGCGTGTACCGGATGCAGGACGCGAAGGGCGAGGTGCTGTACGTCGGCAAGGCGCGCGCGCTGAAGAACCGCGTCGGCAATTACGTCCAGATCGAGCGGCTGTCGAAGCGCATCCAGCGCATGGTGTCGCAAACGCGGTCGATGACGATCGTCACGACCAACAACGAGGCCGAGGCGCTGCTGCTCGAGGCGCAGCTGATCAAGCGCTATCGCCCGCCGTACAACGTGCTGCTGCGCGACGATAAGAGCTTTCCGTTCATCCTGCTGCGCGCCGACCACGACTTTCCGCGGGTGCAGAAGCATCGCGGGGCAAGAAAGGCGAAGGGCAATTACTACGGGCCGTTCGCGAGCGCGGGGAGCGTCAACAATACGCTGAACGCGTTGCAGAAGCTGTTCCTGCTGCGCAGTTGCACCGACGGGTTCTTCAAGACGCGCGACCGGCCGTGTCTGCTGTACCAGATCAAGCGCTGCTCCGCGCCGTGCGTCGGGCGGATCGATAAGGCGGGCTACGAGGAACTGGTCGGCGACGCGAAGAAGTTTCTCGCCGGCAAGACTACCGACGTGCAGGCGAAGCTCGGCGCGCAGATGCAGGCGGCGGCGGAGAACATGGACTTCGAGCTCGCGGCGGTGCTGCGCGATCGGTTGAAGGCGCTGACCTTCATCCAGGGGACGCAGTTCATCAACGCGGAAGGCGTGGGCGACGCCGACATCTTCGCGCTCGCGTGCCTGGAAGGCGTGATCGGCATCCAGGCGTTCTTCATCCGCGGCGGGCAGAATTGGGGGCACCGCAGCTTCTTTCCGTCGCACACCGCCGAGGTGAGCGAGGAAGAGGTGCTGCAACTGTTCCTGATGCAATTCTACGAGGAGGTGCCACCCGCGCGGACGATCTTCGTCGATCGCGAGCTGCCCGAGGCGGCGCTGCTGATGGAGGCCTTGTCCGAGCAGGCGAAGCGCAAGGTCGAGATCACCGTCCCGCAGCGCGGCACGCGGCGGCGGCTACTCGATCAGGCGACGCGCAACGCCAAGGAAGCGCTGGAGCGGCGGCTGGCGGAGAGCACGACGCAGACGCGGCTCAACCGCGAGGTCGCCGAGCTGTTCGAGCTCGCCGAACCGCCCGAGCGGATCGAGGTGTACGACAACAGCCATATTCAGGGGACGAATGCGGTCGGCGCGATGGTGGTCGCGGGGCCGGAGGGCTTCCGCAAGGGTCAGTATCGCAAGTTCAACATCAAGCAGGCGGCGACCGACGACGATTTCGCGATGATGCGCGAGGTGCTGACCAGGCGTTTCTCGCGCGCGCTGGAGGAGGATCCGGATCGCGACTCCGGCGAATGGCCCGATCTGGTGCTGCTCGACGGCGGGCGCGGGCAGTTGAACGCGGCCAAAGCGGTGCTGGAGGATCTAGGCATTGAGGACGTGTGCCTGGTCGGCGTCGCCAAAGGGCCGCACCACGGGCGCGAGGGGCGCGAGGTGTTCCACCTGATGGACGGGCGCGAGCTGACGCTGCCGGTCAACGCGCCGGTGCTGTTCTACTTGCAGCGCCTGCGCGACGAGGTGCACCGCTACGTCATCGGCGCGCACCGGGCGAAGCGCGCCAAGGCGATCGGCGCCAGCCCGCTCGACGAGGTGCCGGGCATTGGTCCTGCACGCAAGAAGGCGCTGTTGATGCATTTCGGCACCGGCCGCGCGGTGAGGAACGCGAGCCTGGAGGACCTGCAGAAGGCGCCGGGCGTGTCGGCCAGCGTCGCGCAAACGGTGTACGACTTCTACCACGCGCATTGAGGGGCGCACCGAGGCGAGCCAGAACTGTAAATTCCCGTCGCTTGTCCGCGGACGTCGGCACGCTAAGCTGTTTGCCGGGGCTTTCGGGGGAATGAGTCATGCGGCGTGCGCCGTTGTTTTTCGCGTTGCTGGCGAGTGCGGGAGCCGCGCAGGCGGGTGACAAGCCGGTGTATCAGGCGGCACCCGCCTGGTTGAAGCCGGCACCCGCGATCGACGTCGCCAAGCTGACGGACGAGACGCCGATGATCGTGCGCCTCGACAACCAGCAGCGGATCGAGAACGGGCAGGTGTGGTCGTTCTTCGACACCGCGACGCGCGCCGCCTCGGCACAGGCGCTGAGCACCATTGGCGACATCAAGCTGCAATGGCAGCCCGCGCAGGGTGATCTGGTGATCCACCAAGCCGAGATCATTCGCGGCACGCAGCATATCGACCTGATCAAGAACGGGCAGCCGTTCACGGTGCTACGCCGCGAGGAGCAGCTGGATCAACGCCAGATCGATGGCGTGCTGACCGCGACGATGAATGCGGAAGGCCTGTCGGTCGGCGACGTGCTGCACGTCAGCTTCTCGATCACGCGGCGTGATCCGACCTTGCAGGGTGCGGCGCAGAGCTTTGCCGGATTGCTGACCGAACCCGCGCGGATCGGCTTCGGCCGGGTCCGCCTGGTCTGGCCGGAGGCGACTGCGGTCAAGTGGCGCAGCTACGCCGAGGGCGGGAAACCGGTGGAGACGGTGGCGAACGGATGGCGCGAGATCAACCTGACGCTGCCGCTCGCCAAGCAGCCCGAGATGCCCGACGATGCGCCCGCGCGCTTCCGTGCCCTGCCGATCCTGGAAGCCACGACGTTCGCGGACTGGGGCGCGGTGTCGAAGGTGATGGCGCCGCTCTACCGCACCGAAGGGCTGATCGCACCCAACAGTCCGCTGGCGGCGGAGGTGGCGCGGATCAAGGCGGCGACGACCGATCCGCGCGCGCGTGCCGCGATGGCGCTGCAGAGCACGCAGGACAAGATCCGCTACCTGATGCTGGGCATGGACACGGGCAATTACGTGCCGCAGACACCCGCGCAGACGTGGGAGCGGCGCTACGGCGACTGCAAGGCTAAGACGCTGCTGCTGCTCGCGATGCTGCACGCGATGGAGATCGAGGCCGAGCCGGTGCTCGCCAGCGCGCAGCTGGGTGGTCTGGTGCCGAACCGGCTGGCGAGCGCGGGCGCGTTCGACCATGTCCTCGTCCGCGCGACGATCGCGGGTGACACGCTGTGGCTCGACGGCACGCAATCGGGCACGCGGCTGGCCGATATCGGCGACACGCCCGCGCTCGGCACGGTGTTGCCGATCCGCGCAGAGGGCGCGACGCTGATGCCGATCGTGCTTCACGCCGACGGTCGCCCGACCGCGGTGGTAACGACCGAGCTCGACGACCGCGGCGGGGTCGATACGCCCTCGGTCGCGAAGGTCGAAATGACGCTGCGCGGTGCGGCGGCGGAGGCGATCGGCACCGCGGCGGCGCAAGCCACGCCCGACCAGCGCCGGCAGCTGGCGCAGCGCCTGTTCGCCGAGCAGGTGGGCAGCGGCAATTACATCGACCCGAAGATTTCGTACGATGCCGCGACCGGCATCACCACGATCAGCGCCGTGGGCATTGCGTCGACGCGCTGGTCGAAGGTCGACCGGCGCTACCGGCTCCAGCTCGACAAGGCGGTTGGCGGGTTGAACTTCGACCCGGACCGCGCGCGTACGGCCTGGTCGGCGATACCGGTGGTGCTGCCCGGGCCCGGCAGCGTGATCTATCGCACCATTGTCCGCCTGCCCGACGGGGGCGAGGGTTATACGCTCGACGGCGACCGCGACCTGTCGGCGACACTGGGCGGCGCGCGCATCAAGCGCGCCATGTCGCTGAGCGGCGACACCGTCACGCTCGAGGACCGCATCGACCAGATCGGGGGCGAGATGGCGGCGGCCGACCTGCCGGCGGCGCGCGCGGCCTTGTCGCAGGCGAAGAACCGGTTGGTCACGGTCGTCGCTCCGGCCAGTGTCGCTGGCATGCCATATTACGAGGCGAAGCGCCGCGCCGGGCTGCAGAAGCCGGCCGACGCGATGTTCACGCGGGTAATGGCGGCCGACCCCAAGGTCACCGATCCGTACGAATGGCGCGCGCGCTTCCGCGCCGCCGCCGTCGACCGGGCGGGCGCGGTCGCCGATTACACCAGCGCGATCGCGATCGAACCGAGCATCGACCTGTACCTGGCGCGCGCGCGATTGAACGCGACGCTGGGCCAGGACGCCAAGCAGCTCGCCGACATCGAGGCGGCGCGCAAGCTGGACCCGGATTCGGACGACGCCATCGGGGCGTTGGCGGATTACAAGGCCAACCACAACCAGGCCGAGGCGGCGATCGCGCTGCTCGACGCACGCATCGCGCGGGCGGGGAGCAAGGACCGGGTCGACTGGCTGGCGAACAAGGCCAATGCGCAAGCCGAAGCCGGGCAAAAGGACGCCGCGCTGGCGACGATCGACGCGGCACTGGCGGAGAAGCCGGGCAGCCCCAATCTGCTGAACACTTGCTGCTGGTTGCGTGGGGTGGGCAATCAGGTGCTCGACGGTGCGTTGAAGGATTGCACCAAATCGATCGAGCTGTCCGATTCGACCACGGCCGCGCTCGATAGCCGCGCGATGGTCTATTACCGGCTCGGCCGCTTCGACGATGCGCTGGCGGACCTGAACGCGGCGCTGGACGCCTCGCCTGATCTGGCGGCGAGCCGCTACATGCGCGGGGTCGTGCTCTACCGCGCCGGCAAGAAGGTCGACGGCGATCGCGAGCTGGCGCGCGCGCGGTTGCTCAATCCGCAGATCGACAAGGAATATGCGCGTTGGGGCATCAATCCCTGAGCGACGGTGCCGAGCGTTCGGCCCGCGTAAGCGTGGCGTTTACGTCTGGGGGGTAAGGCGGGCGGCATGCCGGCCGTCTTTCTGACCATCGATACCGAATTCGCGTGGCGGCACCATGCCGCCGGGCTGGATGCGGCGACGATCCACGCGCGATCGGTCGAGCCTGCGGGTGTGGGGCTGACGTGGCAGCTCGCGGTGCTCGCGCGGGCGGGATTGAAAGCGACCTTCTTCGTCGATCCGCTGCCGGCACTGATCTACGGCGAGGAATGGGCGCGGCGGATGGTCGAGCCGGTGCTGGCGGCGGGGCAGGAGGTGCAGCTCCACTGCCATCCGAACTGGATCGGCGCGGTGGCGGGCGACCGGGGGGCGGCGCACGGCGTGTTCGAGCTGATCGACCTGTCCGCCGATCGCCAGCGCACGGTGCTGGCGTGCGCGATCGACCTGCTGGTGGCGGCGGGTGCGCCGCGGCCGGTGGCGTTTCGTGCCGGCAGCTATTCGGCGAATGACGAAACCCTGTGCGCGCTCGCCGCGCTGGGGCTTGCATATGACAGCAGCCACAATGGCGCGCACCATCCATGGCCGAGCGCGATCGCGCTCGATCCGGCGCAGATCGCGCCGGTCGTGCGGCGCGGGGTGACCGAGGTGCCGGTGACGGTGATCGAGGACAAGCCCGGCTGCTGGCGCAATTTCCAGATCTGCGCGCTGTCGACGCGTGAGATGCGCGCCGCGATCGATCATGCGGTGACGCAGGATCACGCCGCGGTGACGATCGTCGGACACAGTTTCGAGCTCGCCAACCGCGCGGGCACCGCACCCAACCGCGTCCACGTCCACCGGTTCGAGGCACTCTGCGCGATGCTGGCCGAGCGGCGCGACGTGGCGCCGACGTGCCGTTTCGCCGACCGCCCGGCGCTGCCGTTGGGGCAAGGCGATCGTCCGCTCGGGCCCGACGCGCTGCGCTTGCGCTGGCGGCAGGCGGAACAGCTCTGGTCGACCCTGGTGGCGGAGCGCGCAGCGTGAGCGCAAGCGCGCTGAAGCTGCAGGTCGGCGCGCGCACGCTGGTCACTTTCCCGCGTCGGCTGGTGCGCGTGGCGTGGTCGCTTGAGCAGGTGCTGGCGGCACGCGGGCCGGTGCTGCCCGCCTTGGCGGACGCCGATGACGGCTATCTCGTCACCTCGCTGCCCGAGCAGGTCGCGCTTGCTGCACGTGGGCTGCGCTTCGTGCGGCAGCGTTACGTACGTTACTATGTCGATCTGGCGGGCGGGCGCGAGGCGTGGGCGGCGGGGCTGTCGGGGCAAGCGCGGTCGGGGTTGAAGCGCAAGGCGAAGAAGCTGGCGGCGGCGAACGGCGGCGTGCTCGACGTGCGGCGGTATCGCTCCGCCGAGGAGATGGCGGTGTTCCACCCGCTGGCGCGGCGCGTGTCGGCGACGACCTATCAGGAGCGGTTGCTCGGGTCGGGGCTGCCCGCGGATGCGGCCGGGCTGGTCGCGGCGGCGACGCAGGACCGGGCGCGCGCGTGGCTGCTGTTCCTGGGCGACGCGCCGATCGCCTATCTGTGGTGCGGAGCGGACGGCGACACGCTGCGCTACGATTATGTCGGGCACGATCCGGCGCATCAGGCGCTGTCGCCGGGCAGCGTGTTGATGGGCGAGGCGCTGGGCGACCTGTTCGCCGATCGTTTTCGCTGGTTCGACTTCACCGAAGGCGAAGGCCAGCACAAGCGCGGGCTGGCGAGTGGGGGCGTCGCGTGTCACGACATGCTGCTGCTGCGCGCGACGATCGCCAATCGGGCGGCGGTGGCGGCGGTCGGCGGGTTCGATGCGGCGATGGCGGTGGCGAAACGGTGGGGCGAGACGCCGGCGTTGAAGGGGATCGCGCAGCGCGTGCGGCGGGCGTGAAGGGCGGAGTTCGGCGGGCGTTTCTCCCTCCGACGAGAGAGTGACGGTGGCGGGTTGGTCGGTGCGCTGCGTTTCGTGACGGGCCGACCCACCCCCAGCCTCTTCCTTTCAGGGAGGGGAGTGAAGGTGCCGTGACCCGCCGCGTCTCGCATCCTATGTAGCGAACATGCACCTCGTCGCCGATGCCATTGTCCTGTCCGTGCGCGCGCATGGTGAGCATGGCGCGGTGGTGCGCGGCTTCACGCGGGAAGCGGGGGTGTGGCCTGGTTACGTGCGCGGCGGGCATTCGCGGCGGCTGCGGCCGATCCTGCAACCCGCCAATCTGGTGCGGGCCGAGTGGCGCGCGCGGACCGACGAGCAATTGCCCGCGCTGACCGTCGAGCTGATCCACAGCCGCGCGCCGCTGTACGCCGAGGCGCTGGCGGCGGCGGCGCTCGAGTGGCTGGCGGCGCTGACCGCGGCGGCCTTGCCCGAGGCGCAGCCGTATCCGCGCGTGCACGACGCACTGGCGGGGGCGCTCGACGCGATCGAGGCGGCGCCGAGTGCCAAGGGCTGGGCGGGGGCGCTGGCGCGCTATGAGTTGCTGTTGCTCGCCGAACTCGGCTTCGGGCTCGACCTGTCGGCGTGCGTCGCGACCGGTCGGGTCGACGATCTCGCCTTTGTCAGCCCGAAGAGCGGCGCGGCGGTGAGCCGGGCGGCGGCGGTGGGGTACGAGGCCCGGCTGCTGCGCTTGCCCGCCTTCCTGAGCATGGGCGGCGCGGCGACGTGGGACGACGTGACCGACGCGCTGGCGATCACCGGGCATTTCCTGGAGCGCGACGTGCTGGTCGATCGCCGGCGCGAGACGCTGGCGGCGCGTGACCGGCTGGTCGACCGGCTGAAAATGGCGGTTGCCTGAGCGGGGCGGACGCGCCATTCGGATGGCCATGAGCACGCCCCTGATCGCGATCCTGGCCGGCGACGGCATCGGCCCCGAAGTCACCGTGCAGGCGCGGCGCGTGCTGGAAGCGCTGGAACTTGATCTCGCGTTCGAGGAAGCGGCGGTCGGCGGCGCGGCGTACCGCGTGAGCGGGCATCCGCTGCCGCCCGAGACGCTGGACCTTGCACAGCGCGCCGACGCGATCCTGTTCGGCGCGGTGGGCGATCCGGCGTTCGACGCGCTGGAGCGCGCGTTCCGGCCCGAGCAGGCGATCCTGGGGCTGCGCAAGGAATTGGGCACGTTCGCCAACCTGCGCCCGGCGAAGATCTTCGACGGGCTGGAGGATGCCTCGACGCTCAAGCCCGAGGTGGCGCGCGCGATCGACCTGGTGATCGTGCGCGAGTTGAACGGCGACGTGTATTTCGGCGACAAGGGGCGGCGCACGACCGCGGCGGGCCTATGCGAGGGGCACGACCTGATGCGCTACGACGAGGACGAGGTGCGGCGGATCGCGCGCGTCGGGTTCGAGACCGCGGCCAAGCGGCGCGGCAGGCTCTGCTCGGTCGACAAGGCGAACGTGCTGGAAACCTCGCAATTGTGGCGCGACGTGGTGATCGAGGTATCGGCGGACTATCCGAACGTCGAACTGAGCCACATGTACGTCGACAATGCCGCGATGCAGCTGGTGCGCAACCCGGGCGCATTCGACACGATCGTGACGGGCAATCTGTTCGGTGACATCCTGTCGGATCAGGCGAGCATGTGCGTCGGCTCGATTGGGATGCTGCCGTCCGCCTCGCTCGATGCGGCGGGCAAGGGGCTGTACGAGCCGATCCACGGCTCCGCCCCCGACATCGCCGGGCAGGGCAAGGCGAACCCGTGCGCGGCGATCCTGTCGGCGGCGATGATGCTGCGCCACTCGCTGGGGCAGGGCGCGGCCGCCGACCGGGTCGAGGCGGCAGTGGCGGCGGCGCTTCGGACGGGAGTGCGTACGCCCGACCTGGGTGGCGATGCGTCGACCGGCGCGATGGGCGATGCGGTGGTGGCGGCGCTCTAAACCCAGCTCGCGAACCACGTCCACCGGCGGAAGGCGCCGGCGTCGGTCAGCGGCTCGGCGCAGAGCACCGGCAGGAAGTAGATCAATAGCGCGAAACAGGCGAGCAGGTAGAGCTCGTCCCAGCCGCGCAAGGCTGCGCGCCAATGATCGAGCGCGACCGTGACCGCGACCACCAGGAAGATGCCGCTGGGATAGTAATAATAATAGAAGCCGAGCGATTTGGGGATCAGCGCCCAGATCAGCAGGCTCGCCACCCACAGCATCGCGGGCGCGAGCAGGCGGGCTGAGTCGGTCTTGACCCAGGCCCAGAACAGCGCCGCGACCGCGACCAGCCCGCCCCACATGATCGCAGGGTTGCCGATCATCAGGATGCCGCGCTGGATGCCCTCGACGGGTTCGTAGAGGTACCAGATCGGACGCTGCATCAGCGGCCAGGTCCACCAGTTCGACTGATAGGTGTGCGGCGGCAGGATCTGAGTCTGGCGCGCATACATCTCGAGCTGGAACGGGATCAGCCGCGAAAGCGTGAGCGGGTCTTGCGTGTAGAAGAACGCCGGCGCGAAGGTGAGGAAGTAGGTGCCGACCGACACGAGGCCGAGCAGTACGACCGCGAGCGCCGGGTTCATCCCCGGCCAGCGATCGGGCCGACGGTGGCGCAGCCGCAGATAGGTGACGGCGGCGAAGGCGACGTAGGGCCCCGCGGCCCATTTGCACGCGGTGGCGAGCCCGAGCAGCGCGGCACCCGCGCACCAGCGCGCATAACCGGCGTGGCGCATCGACCAGCTCAGCACGACGATGCCCCAGATGAGGAACGCGGCCAGGAAGGTGTCGAGCATCGCGATCCGCGCCTGCACCGCAATCGTGAACGACATCAGCGCGAGCGCGCTGCCGATCAGGCTGGCGCGCAGGCGGCCGGTGAGGAGGTGGACGAGCGCGAACACGCCCGCGATCGTTGCCGCGCCCGCGAGCGTCGAGGCGAAACGCCAGCCGAACGGTTCGTCGCCGAACCAGCGAAGCGACAGCGCGATCAACTCCTTGGCGAGCAGCGGATGCTCGATGTTGGTCGGGCCCGACAGGTCGCGCAACGCGCGGGCGGCGGGGACATAATGGACCTCGTCGAACACCAGCTTGTTCGGCACGCCTAGGCGGATCAGGAAGAGCAGCTCGCTCAGCAGCGCGACAAGCGTGCCGACGATGAGCGGGCGGGCGAACGGTCGTGTGGTGAGGGGGGAGGCGGCCACCTGCGCTCTCTCACCCGGCGCGCCGCCCGGGGCAAGCGGAAGCTTGGCGGGCCTGCATGAGGCGGGGGTTGAGAATGCCGCCACGCGCGGGCAAAGCGGAGCCCATGAAGCGTCGCACTGGCCAGAACCGTTCGATCACGCAGACTTGGCGCCCCGCCACCCAGGCGATCCGTGGCGGGACCGCGCGATCGGAATGGGGCGAGACGAGCGAGGCGTTGTTCCTCACCTCAGGGTACAGCTACGACCGGGCAGAGGACGCCGCGGCGCGTTTCGCGGGCGAGCAAGCCGGCATGACCTATTCGCGGTTGCAGAACCCGACGGTCGAGATGCTGGAAGAACGCATCGCGCTGCTGGAGGGGGCGGAAGCGTGCCGGACGATGGCGACCGGCATGGCGGCGATGACCGCGGTGCTGTTGTGCCAGCTCGAACAAGGCGACCACGTCGTCGCGGGGCGTGCGGCGTTCGGGTCGTGTCGCTGGCTGACCGACACGTTGCTGCCGAAGTTCGGTATTCAGACCACGATCGTCGACGCGCGTGACCCGCAGCAATTCGTCGATGCGGTGCGGCCCGAGACCAAGCTGTTCTTCTTCGAAACGCCCGCCAATCCGACGATGGACGTGGTCGACCTGCGCGCGGTGTGCGCGATCGCGCGCGAGCGCGGCATCCGCACCGTGGTCGACAATGCGTTCGCGACCCCCGCGCTTCAGCGGCCGATGGAGCTGGGCGCCGACATCACGGCCTATTCCGCGACCAAGATGATGGACGGGCAGGGGCGCGTGCTGGCGGGCGCGGTGTGCGGGACGGCCGATTTCGTCAACAACACGCTGCTGCCGTTCACGCGCAACACCGGGCCGACGCTGTCGGCGTTCAATGCCTGGGTGGTGTTGAAGGGGCTGGAAACGCTCGACCTGCGTATCAGGCGGCAGTCGGCATCGTCGGTGCAGGTTGGTAGCTTCATGGAAGCGCGCGTGCCGCGTATCCTCCACCCCGGGCTCGCCAGCCATCCGCAGCACGAGCTGGCGATGAGCCAGATGGAGGCGGCGGGGCCGATCTTCGCGTTCGAGGTCGAGGACCGTGCGCAGGCGCACGCGCTGCTCAACGCGCTGACGCTGATCGACATATCGAACAACATCGGCGATTCGCGCTCGCTGATGACGCATCCCGCCTCCACCACGCATTACGGCGTCGCGGAGGACAAACGGATCGAGATGGGGGTGACCGAGGGGCTGATCCGGTTGAACGTCGGGCTGGAAGACCCGCTCGACCTGATCGACGACCTCGACCAGGCGCTTCGCCAGGTCGGCCTGTGAAGTCGCTGTTCGACGTCGCCGAGACGACGCGCGGCGTGACGGTGCGCGTGTCGGTTAGCTACCTCGCCGAACAGTCGGAGCCGGCGCGCGGGCGGTGGTTCTGGGCCTATCATATCCGCATCGAGAACGAGTTTCCGGGTGCGGTGCAGCTGCTGACTCGGCACTGGATCATCACCGACGGACGCGGTGCGCGCCATAGCGTCGAGGGCGAGGGGGTGGTCGGCGAGCAGCCGGTGATCGCGACCGGCGGCAGCTACGATTACGTCTCGGGCTGCCCGCTCTCCACGCCGACGGGGGCGATGCAGGGCAGCTACCGCATGGTCGACGAGGCGGGTGCGGTGTTCGACGTCGCAATCCCGAAGTTCGCGCTCCACGCGCCCGCGGTGGCGGGATGAAGCGGACGCACCTGCCGCTGAACGGCCTGCGCGTGCTCGATGCCGCGGCGCGGCACCTGTCGTTCACGCGCGCGGCGGACGAATTGGCGGTGACGCCGGCGGCGGTCGGGCAGCAGGTCCGCGCGCTGGAAGATACGCTGGGCGTCGTGCTGTTCCGCCGCACGACCAAGGGGCTGGAGCTGACCGACGAAGCGGCGGCGGGGCTGGGGCCGCTCCGCGCGGGGTTCCTGCATTTCGAGGAAGCCGTGCGCGCGATGCAGGCGGGACAATCGTCCAAGTCGCTGACGATCGCCGCGCCGCGCGACCTGACCGAGAAATGGCTGCTGCCCCGCCTCGCCGAGATCGCGGCGGGCGACCCCGATCTGCGTTTCTCTTTGGTGGTGGCGGACGAGGGGCTCGACTTCACCGAGGCGAACCTCGACCTCGCGATCCGCTGGGGCGAGGGGCCGGGAGCGCACGAGGGCGAGGCGATCGAGAGCGACGGGCTGGTGACCGTCGAGCGACCGGGCGGCGGGGCGGACACGGTGATCGCATGGCCGGGCTCGCCCGAGGGTGCGGCGACGCCGGTGGTGCGCGTCGGCGACGCGGGGCTCGCGATCGACGCGGCGGCGGCGGGGCTGGGGCGCGCGATCGTGCCCGAATTGCTCGCGGCGCGCGATGTGGCGGAGGCGCGGGTCGCGGTGGTGGGCGCGGCGCAGCCGTCGCGGCTGGGTTACTGGCTGGTCGCGCCGACCCCGCAGTGGCGGCAGCGCAAGGTGCAGGCGCTGGTGGAAGCGCTGGCGGGATAAGTTAGAAGGGGTTGTCGAAACCGGCGATCGCTTGTCCCTTCGATCGTCATCCCGAACTTGATCCGGGGTTTCGCTTCTTCGCGAGCGTGGAGAACGCAGCGGGATCTCGGGTCAAGCCCGGGATGACGGGAGCGGGGGCGCTGCGTCCTGCGGCGACCTACCCACCCCCGGCCCCTCCCTTGTCAGGGAGGGAAGTGACGAGGTTACTTCTTGCGCGCGCGCTTCGGGGCGGCGGCGGCTTCCTGGTCCTCTTCCTCGTCGTGCTCTTCCTCGCCCGCCTCGGTCAGCGCCTCGCCGAGTGCCTTGAGCTTGTCCTGCGACTTGTCGGCCTTGTCGGCAATCTTGGTGGTAGCGACGCCCAGGCGATGGAGAAGGGCATGGACGCGGTCGGCGTCGGGCGTATCCTTTTCCAACTGCTTGCGCAGCGATCCGAGGTCGCGGAGGATGCCCTTCGACCCGCTGACCTCGCTGTCGGCGAGCGCGGCTTCCCAATCCTCGATCATGTCGGCGCCCTTGGTGGGCTTGGTCGTGTCGAGCCCGCGATTGATCGCGTTCATCGTTCCAGCGAATTTGACGGCCATGTGGACTGCTCCTGCGGGCGAATGCCCGCGCCCTCAAACGAGGCCGGCCGTCTAAATGTCCGTCAGTTCTTGAGTTTCCATCCGCGCTTGAGCAGCGTGTAGCACAAGACGCCCATCACCACGTCGATCCCGAGGATCACCGCGCTGCCGAGCATCACGGGCGAGTCGGCGGTGCCGAGGAAGCCGTAGCGAAAGCCAGAGATAACGTAGAAGAACGGGTTGACGTGGCTGAACGCGCGGAACGCGGGTGCGAGGTGGTCGACCGAGTAGAAGGTGCCCGACAAGAGCGTCAGCGGTGCGATGACGAAGTTGGTGACCGCGGCGGCATGGTCGAACTTTTCCGCCCAGATCGAGGTCAGCACGCCCGCGAGGCTGAGGAACAATGCGCCGAGCAGGCCGAACCACAAGACCGCGAGCGGATGCTGCGGCGTGACATGGACGTCGGGCCACAGCGACATCGCCAGCCACACCGCCGCGCCGACGCAGAAGGCGCGCGTGACCGCGCCGCCGGTCAGCGCCGCGAGCAGCTCGGCGGTGGAGAGCGGCGGTTGCAGACAGTCGACGATCGTGCCCTGGATCTTGCCGACGAGCAGCGAGAAGCTCGCATTGGCAAACGCGTTCTGCATCATGCCCATGATGATGAGGCCGGGGGCGACGAAATCGGCGAAGGGCACCACCGTGCCGCCGACGCGCACCGGCGCGCGCGCGCCGTTCGCGACCGTGAAGATGACGAGGAACAGCAAGGTCGTGATCGCGGGCGCCCACACGGTCTGGAGCTGCACCTTGAAGAAACGGCGCACCTCCTTCACATAGAGGGTTCTAAGGCCGCCCCAATTGACGTTCCGGATGACCGGGACGCCCGGTGCGTTCCTGACTGCCGATTGGACTTGGCCGATTGGGGGCTGGCTGCTCATCCCGCGTGCGGGTAAACGTTGCCGGTGCCGCCCGCAACCGGCACCGCTTGAGGAAACACACGAATGTCCTGGACCGACGAGCGCATCGACACGCTCAAGACCATGTGGGAAGCCGGCCAGACCGCCAGCCAGATCGCGGAAGCGCTGGGCGGGGTCAGCCGCAATGCCGTGATCGGCAAGGCACATCGCCTGGGCCTGCAATCGCGTCCGTCGCCCGTGGTCAGCAAGGAAGAAGCGCGCCAGCAGGCGGCCGCGGCGGCGCAGGAAGCCGCCGGGGGGGTGACGCCGGAGACGGTTGCGGAACCGGTCGAGGCGACGCCGGTCGAGACGGTCGTGATCCCCGCGCCCGAGCCCGTCATCGCGGCAGCGCCCGCGGCAGAGGCAGCACCCGCGCCGGTCGCCCCGGTGGCAGACGAGGTCGCCGATGCAGACGGCGACACCGACGCGGAAGAGGACGCCGACGAGGAAGAGGATGCGCCGGTGGCGGCCGCGCCCGCACCGCGCGAGCGTCCGGTCGAGTCGCAGCAGCCAATCCTGCGCTCGGTCGGACCCGGCGGTTTCGTGCGTCAGGCACCGGGCGAGCAGCAGGCGCCGAGCACGCCCGCGCCGCCTCGCCGGCTGGTGCCCGCGCGCACCGCGCCCGAATATGCCGACAAGACCTCGCTGCTCGATCTGAGCGACAAGGTCTGCAAATGGCCGCTCGGCCACCCCGGTGAGCCCGATTTTCATTTCTGCGGCGAGAAGGTGAACCCGGGCTTCCCTTATTGCGTGACGCACTGCGGCCACGCCTATCAGGCGCAATTGCCGCGCCGCGATCGTCGTGCGCCGCCGCTGCCCTTCGGTGGTCCGCGCATGCGCTGAACCGCGCGCATTCGGCAGCGCGGCCTCGCAAGTCCGCGTGATGTGAAGGGTCGGTCCGATCTGGAGAGATGGGCCGGCCCTTCGTCGTGTCTGCAGCACGTAAATTCCGTAGCTTAGCGCCATTTGGGCGTTCCCGATCGGATACCGGAGGCGTGCGACACACGGCCTGAAAGGTCAGGTCATGGTCGGCTCCACATCCGCATCCTTTACTTGCGCATATCGGCTTGCCCGCGACGCTCGCGGCGCCGCGTTGATCGAATTCGCGTTGCTGCTGCCGGCGCTGCTGAGCCTCGTCATGGGGGTGCTGTGCTACGGTCAGTATATCTGGCTCGCCCATAGCGTGCAGGCGGCGGCGAACGACGCGGCGCGCGCGATCGTCGCGGGCGTGACCCCGGCCGAGCGGCTGTCGCTGGCACAGGCGGCGGTGGCGACCGACATGGCGAGTGTGCCCGAGTTGCGCGCGAACCAGGTTTCGGTCTCGATCGACGAGGCGAATGCGCGCGCGACCGTGCGGCTGCGCGTCGACGCGCGCGCATTGACGCTGCTGTCGACCGGCATGGTTCCGCTGCCCGAGCCGGTGATCGAGCGCCGGGCGGTCAGCGCGCTGAGCACGTCGTGATGCCGCGCGGGATGACGCTGCGCCCGGTGCTGCTGTGGCACTTGTTGCTGTGGCGGGTGTGGCGTGATGCGCGCGCGGGCGTGGGCGTGTTCGTCGCGCTGGCGATGCCGCTGCTCGCGGGGTTCGCGGCGTTCGCGGTCGATCTGGGCACGGTGCAGCTCGACGCGCGGCGGTTGCAGGGGGTGGCGGACGCAGCGGCGCTGGCGGCGGCGGGCGATCCGGCGAAGGCCGACGCGGTGGCGCGCGGACTGGTGGCGGCGAGTTGGGATCAGGCGGCGGTTGTCCGCGTCGTGCCCGGCCGCTACCGCGCCGACGCGGGCATTCCGCTGGCGCAGCGCTTCGTCGCCGACGCGGCGGGCGATGCCGCGCAGGTGCAGGTGACGACGCGATCGCCGACCTTTTTCGCGAAGGTTTTCGGGATCGATGACGTGCCGATCGTGCGTCAGGCGACCGCGCAGCGCCGTGCGGTGACGAGCTTCTCGGTCGGGTCGCGGCTGGTCGGGCTGGACGGTGGCGTGCTGAACGCATTGCTGTCGGCGCTGACCGGGCGGCCGGTCACGCTGGGCGTGCTCGATCAGGGTGCGCTGGTGTCCGCGAACGTCGACATGGTGCACGTGCTCGACCGGGTGCGGGTGCGCGCGAACATGTCGGGGGCCGATTACGCGACGGTGTTGTCGAGCGAGGTGCAGGTGGGCGACGTGCTCGCCGCGCTAACCGACACGCTCAACGCCACCGGGCAGGGGACTGCGGGCGGTGCGGTGGGGCGGATCGGTGCCGCGGTCGGCGGGCAGACGATCAAGCTCGGAACGCTGATCGACGCAGGTCCGCTCGCGCATCAGGCAGGTGCGGGCGGGCTGAGCGCGCGCGTGCCCGTGCTGGCGTTCACGACCGCGGTGCTGCAGTCGGGCGGGGCACGGCGGCTGTCGCTCGACCTGGGGGCAGGCGTGCCCGGCGTGGCGTCGCTCAAGATGAGCGTGGCGATCGGCGAGCGCGCGCAATCCTCGCCGTGGCTCGCGATCACCGACAAGGGCGACACCATCGTCCGCACCGCGCAGGCGCGCATCTACGCGCGTGCGCGACTGGCGCCGACCTTGCTGCCGGGGCTGTCGAGCCTGGCGTCGGTCGACCTGCCGCTGTTCGTCGAAGCCGCGGGTGCGGAGGCGCGATTGAAGAGCATCGACTGCGCCGCGACGCCGCGCAGCGTGACGCTCGAAGGGCGCGTCAGCCCGGTGCAGGCCGCAATCGGGAGCGTCGACGAGGCACAATTGGGTGACTTCTCCCGCGCGATCACGCCGTCGAGTGCGCGCCTCGTCGACACCTTGCTGGTCGACGTGACGGGCAGCAGCCGCGTGTCACTGGGTGCGGCCGAGCCGTGGCAGACGCGTCGCTTCACCCAAGCGATGATCGATGCAGGCAGCACCGAGACGATCCGGTCGACCACGCCGGTGCAGGGGATTGCGGCCTCGCTGATCCAGCAGGCCTCGCTCAAGGTGTCGCTGGTTGGATTGCCGATCGCGATCGACCCGCTGTTGCGCGCGGTCGGAACGTTGTTGTCGGGCGTGGCGGGACCCATCGACACGGTGCTGAGCGCGGTGACGGGGACGCTGGGCGTCGGGATCGGCGAGGGCGACCTGCAGGTCAACGGCCTGCGGTGCAGCAACGTGGTGCTGGTGGGATAAGCCATCGGGCCGACGCGCGGACGCCGGCCCGATGGTGAAGGATCAGAAGCGGAATGCCGCCGTGGCGCGGATCGAGTGCCAGCGGAAGTTGTTGTCGCTGCGCGCGAAGTCGGTGCCGCCGGTGTTGGGCGTCAGGATAAACGGGTTGGTCGCGGGCGTGGTGCCGGTCGAACCCGCGCGCACGCGGTAGTCGCTGTCGTCATATTGGTGGAACAGATATTCGAGCCCGATCGAGAAGTTGTTCCCGATGCGCTGCTCGACGCCGCCGCCACCCTGGATGCCGAACTGGTTGCGCTTGCCACGCTGTGCGAACGAATTGGCGGTGTTGGTGGTGAAGAACTCGCGATCGATCCGCGCGTAGCCGGGGCCGAAGGTGCCGTAGAACAACGTCGAATCGTTCGGTGTGTAACCGGCGCGTGCGCGGATGCCGGCTTCCCAGCTGATCTCGCGGTACATCACGTAATTGGCCGGCGTGGTCGAATAGGCCGAGACGCTGTCGTTGATCTCGGTCTTGCCGAACTCGCCCACGACGCCGACGACGAAGCGACCCATCTGCTGATCGGCGCCGATGCGCCCGTAATAGGACCAGCCGTCCTTGTCGTTGCGGCACCCGGTGCCGGCGGGAACGGTCGGTGCGGCGGTCGCGGTGCGGCCGGGTGCGTTCACGCTGGTCGCGCGACCGTTGCAGAAACCGGGCGAGAAGGCGTTGGCGCCGGCCGCGGTCGTCACCGTGTCACCGAAGCGACCGTCGAGGTTGCGGTCGAACAGGATCGACGAGCCGCGATCGTTGCCCTGCACGTCGTAGCCGCCCGCCGCACCGACGTAGATGCCGCTGAAACCGGTGGTGACTTCCTGCGCGAGCGCGGGCGTGGCGGTGAGAAGCGCGGCTGCGCCGGCGATGAGCTTAACCTTCATTATAACCTCCCGTAAACTTGGCCGCAGAACCACCCGATCCGGCATTATGTTGCGTGACAAATTGTTGCGATGTTGTGCCCCTTCTGTTCACGGTCACGCTGGCGTATAGCGAAGCATGGCCGACGATCTCTTTGCCTCATCCACCACGAGCGCCGGCGATTACGACGCGTCATCGATCGAGGTGCTGGAAGGGCTGGAGCCCGTGCGCCGCCGGCCCGGCATGTACGTCGGCGGCACCGACGAGCGCGCGCTGCATCACCTGGCGGCCGAGGTGCTCGACAATGCGATGGACGAGGCGGTCGCGGGTCACGCGACGCGAATCGAGGTGACGCTGGAGCCGGGCAACCGGCTGACGATCACCGACAATGGTCGCGGCATCCCGGTCGACCCGCACCCGAAGTTTCCCGACAAGTCGGCGTTGGAGGTCATCCTGTCGACGCTCCACTCGGGCGGCAAGTTTGCGGGCAAGGCGTATGCGACGAGCGGCGGGCTGCACGGCGTCGGCGTATCGGTGGTGAACGCTCTGTCGGCGGAAACGGTGGTCGAGGTCGCGCGCGAGCGGCAATTGTACCGTCAGCGGTTCAGCCGCGGCGTGACGGTCGGCGCGCTGGAGCATGTCGGCGCGGCGCCCAACCGGCGCGGAACGAGCGTGTCGTTCGTGCCCGACCAGGAGATCTTCGGGCCCGAGCTGAGCTTCAAGCCGGCGCGGCTGTACAAGCTGGCGCGGTCGAAGGCGTATCTGTTCGCCGGCGTCGAGATCCGCTGGAAGTGCGCGGCCACAATCATCTCGGACGATACCCCGGCGGAGGCGGTGTTCCAGTTTCCGGGCGGGCTGGCCGATCACCTGCGCGAGCAGCTGGGCGGGCGCGAGTGTGCGACCGCGGACGCGTTCTCGGGCACGCAGGACTTCGCCGATGGTCCGGGCGGCATGAAGATGGGCAAGGTCGAGTGGGCGGTGGCCTGGCCGCTGTGGAGCGAGGGCAGCTATAGCTGGTATTGCAACACGATCCCGACCCCGGACGGCGGCACGCACGAGCAGGGTCTGCGTCAGGCGCTGGTGCGCGGGCTGCGCCAGTTCGGCGAGCTGGTGAACAACAAGCGCGCGAAGGAGCTGACCGCGGACGACGTGATGGTCGGAAGCGAGCTGATGCTGTCCGTCTTCATCCGCGATCCGCAGTTCCAGAGCCAGACCAAGGACCGGCTGACCAGCCCGGAAGCCGCGGGGCTGGTCGAAAAGGCGGTGCGCGACCATTTCGATCATTGGCTTAGCCACAACATGGAGCGCGGGCGTGCGCTGCTCGGCTACGTGCTGGAGCGGATGGACGAGCGGCTCAGGCGCAAGCAGGAGCGCGAGGTCAAGCGCAAGACCGCGACGAGTGCGAGGAAGCTGCGGCTGCCGGGCAAGCTGACCGACTGTTCGGCCGACGCGCCGGCGGGCACCGAGCTGTTCATCGTCGAGGGTGATTCGGCGGGCGGAAGTGCCAAGCAGGCACGTGACCGCAAGACGCAGGCGATCCTGCCGATCCGCGGCAAGATTTTGAACGTCGCCAGCGCGACGAGCGCCAAGATCCTGGCGAACCAGGAGATCGCCGATCTTGGCCTGGCGCTGGGGTGCGGGACGCGCAAGGACTGCGTCGCGGAAAATCTGCGCTACGAGAAGGTCATCATCATGACCGACGCCGACGTCGACGGCGCGCATATCGCGACGTTGCTGATGACGTTCTTCTTTCAGGAAATGCCCGACATCGTTCGCCGCGGGCATCTCTACCTCGCGCAGCCGCCGCTCTACCGACTGACGCATGGCGCGAAGAGCCTGTACGCGCGCGACGACGCGCATCGCGCCGAGCTGGAGCGCACCGCGTTCCGCGGCAAGAAGGTCGAGGTCGCGCGGTTCAAGGGGCTCGGTGAGATGAACCCGGGGCAGTTGCGCGAAACGACGATGGACCCAGGCTCCCGCTCGCTGATCCGCATCACGCTGCCGCAGAAATATGAGGAGCGCGCGGGGGTGAAGGACCTGGTCGACCGGTTGATGGGGACCAATCCGGCGCACCGTTTCGCGTTCATCCAGGAGAATGCAGCGCGACTGGATGAGGAAGCGATCGACGCCTGACGCTCGCTGCGCTGCGCCCCGGTTGTGCGTTGCAAGCGGGCTTTGTACTAGCCGGACGCGCGGTGTCGCGCTGGCCGGTGTTCCGGGCGGCGGGCACCGGCTGCTAGGAGCCGACGATTGAGCCTGTTGCTTTGGACCAGCGTGTCGGTCGCCGCGATGACGCCGGGTGCGTTCGAGACCGCGCTGTTCGCCGATCAGCCCGCCGGTGCCTCCATCGAAGCCGTCGCAGCGCCCCCCGTGTCGATGCAGCAGGCCGAGCCCGTCGTCGATCAGGGCGCCGAACCCGAGATCACACCGCCGCCGGTCGTCCGCACGCTGCCGCCGGCCGCCGCGCAGGGCGGCGCGGGCGTCGGGAGCGACATCGTCGTCACCGGCGAGCGCCGCGGGATCGCGCCCGATCCGTTCCGATCGGTCAACGAAACCGCGTTCAAGGCGACGCAGGCGGTCGACGACGCGATCACCGGCCCCGCCGCGCGCGCGTACAAGAAGACGCTGCCGCGCGAGGTGCGCAAAGGCATCCACAACTTCCTGTACAATTTTCGTGAACCGGTCGTGTTCGTGAACTTCCTGCTGCAGCACAAGATCGGCAAGGCGGCCGAAACCTTCGCGCGCTTCGCGATCAATACCACCGCGGGCGTCGCCGGCATCTTTGACGTCGCCAAGAAGAAGCCGTTCAAGCTGCCGCGGCGCAGCAACGGCTTTGCCAACACGCTGGGCTTCTACGGCGTGCCGAACGGACCGTTCCTGTTCCTGCCGATCACGGGTCCAACGACGCTGCGCGACCTGTTCGGCGGCGCGATCGACCGGCTGATCCTGCCGTTTACCTATGGCAGCCGCGTCACCAAGCCGGCGTTCGTTGTTCCCTTCGCCGCGCTCAGCATCCTCGATCACCGGTCCGAGTTCGACGATACGCTGAAGAAACTGCACGACAATGTCGACGATCCGTACGCCAATTCGCGCACCTTCTATCTGCAGCGCCGCCAGGCCGAGATCGACGCGTTGAAGCGCGGTCAGCCGCTGGTCGGCGGCATGACCGAGCCGCCCGCCGACGTCGATGAGCGCGGGCGACCGATCCGTGCGGAGAAGCCGACGGAGAGTGCGCCTGCGCCGGCCAGTACGCCTGCGCCGGCGAATGTGCCCACCGCCGCCGACGCGCCGCGCGCCGAGCCGGTGCCGGCGGCCGCGAACGACAATGGTGGTGGGGCTGCGATGAGCGACGTGGTTGCGCCGACGGCGACCGATGCGGAGCGGGTGCCGGCGGCTTGATTGGCGACCTAACACGCCCTTCTCGTGACCCTTGACTTGATCCGGGGTCCCGCTTTTTAAACGTGGCGTAGAAGGCAGCGGGATCCCGGATCAAGTCCGGGATGACGGTGCTTGGTACCGAATGCGGTCAGGCGATCGCTTCGCGCTTGGTGCCGCGGTAGAGCCACCAGACCAGCGTCAGAAACAGCACCGTCCCGCCGATCAGCGCGACGTGGGTGAAGGCGGGGCCGACCACCGCGAGCGGCGCGTCGCTGCCCGTCGCGGCGACGATGCCCGCGAACACGACCTGCCACAGCGACTCGCCGACGATCATGCCGGTCGCGACGAGCACGCCGAGGCGCCGTGCGAACTCGGCGTCGCGGGTGCGGTCGGCCCAACGGTCGTAGAGGTGGCCCACGACCGCGCCGATCGTGACGGGCAGGATCACCGCCATCGGCAGGTAGATGCCAATCCCGATCGCGAGCGGGGGCAGCCGGAGCCGCCCCGCGCGCCCGAGCGCTGCGTCCATGGCGATGAAGATCACGCCCGCGACCGCACCCCAGCCGAGCATCGACCAGTTGAGGTTGCCGCCGAGCACCCCTTGCGCGAGTGCGGAGATCAGCCCGGCCTGCGGCGCGGCGAGCGCGTTGGGGCCGGCACCTGGGGCGCCTGCGAAGCCGAACGCGGTCTGGAGCAGATCGAGCACCGGCGCGATCACGATCGAGCCGAACACGACGCCGATGATGAGGGCCACCTGCTGCTTCCACGGCGTCGCGCCGACGAGTTGCCCGGTCTTCAGGTCCTGGAGGTTGTCGTTGGCGATTGTGGCGATGCCGAACACGATGCCGGTGACGATCAGCGCATAGGCGACGAGCGCCTGCGTCTGTTCGGGTGCCACGTCGCGTCCGACCAGCCCGACGAGCAGCAGCGAGGCGGCGAGCACCGCGAGGATGCCGATCCCCGACACGGGCGAGTTGGACGCACCGATCAACCCTGCCATGTAGCCCGTCACCGCGGCGATCATCAGCCCGACGACGACGACGAAGACGAGCGCGCCCGCGATCAGCAGCGCGGCAGAGCCCGCGAGCGGCCCGCCCGACAGCACGCTCCACAACAGCCACGCGATCGGCAGCAGGACGGCGACCGCGCCCGCGGCGACGATGCCGATCGGCAGGTCGCGTTCCTCCAGCGCGAGCGTCTCGCCGCTGCCCCGTGCCGCGCTGGCGGCGAGTGCACCGCGAATGCCGCCGACGACCGGCCCCGCGATCTTGAGCAGGGTCCAGATCGCGGCGACGCCGATCACGCCCGCGCCGAAGAAACGCACGTCCTGGCGGAAGATGGTGCTCGCCCATTCCTCGACACCGAGCGTCGAGGGCGCCTGCGCGGTCAGGAACGGCAGCAGGATGAACCAGCCGGTGACGAGCCCGACCGCCTGTGCCAAGCCCACCGACAGGCCGACGAGGTGCCCGACGCCGAACAGCGCGAACGACAGCCCGCCCGCGATGCCCGTCGCGCCCGAGCCGACGCGGAACCAGGTCGCGGCCTCGGCGGCGGCGAGCTTCATCTGCGTGAGGATCGCGAACAGCGCGGAGACCAACGAGCCGCGCACCAGCACGCGCAGCCCCGCCTCGCTCTCCTTAACGCCGACTTGCGTGTTCGATCCGGCCTGCAACACCTCAGCCGCGGCGCGGCCCTCGGGGTAGGGCAGGTCGCCCCCGACCACGAGCGCGCGGCGCAAGGGGACCGAGAACATCACGCCCAGGATGCCGCCGGTCGCGGTGATCGCGCTGGTCGTCCAGAACGGAAAGCCGTTCCACCAGCCGATCATGACGAGGCCGGGCAGCACGAACACGATCGCAGCGAGCGTGCCCGCCGCCGACGCGATCGTCTGCACGATGTTGTTCTCGAGCATGTTGCTGCCCGGCAGCAGTCGGAGCACCGCCATCGAGATCACGGCCGCGGGGATGGAGGTCGCGAACGTCAGCCCGACCTTCAACCCGAGATACGCGTTGGCGGCGGTGAACAGCAGCGTGATGACGCCGCCGAGCACGATGCCGCGCAGCGTCAGTTCGGGGACGCCGGTCGGGGTGGCGAGCGTGGTGGTTGGGGCTGCGCTGGGGCGGGTCATGCCCCGTCATCGCGGGCGGAGCGCCGTAATGCAACTGCGCGGGAGCAACCGTGTGGGGGCGACCGGGTGTGGCGCGTCAGCGACGGTAATCCGCGTCGCTGACGGGTTCGAGCCACGTCACCGCGCTGCCGTTCACGCTTTCCTGGATCGCGATGTGCGACATCGCGCTGTTCGCGCTGGCGCCGTGCCAGTGACGCTCGTCGGCGGCGAAGCGGACGACGTCGCCCGCGCGTATCTCGGCGATCGGCTCGCCCTCGCGCTGAACCCAGCCGCGGCCGAAGGTGACGATCAGCGTCTGGCCGAGCGGGTGCGTGTGCCAGTTGGTGCGCGCGCCGGGTTCGAAGGTGACATGGGCGCCGGCGACCTGCGAGGGCGGCTCGGCGGCGAACAGCGGGTCGACGCGGACGGTGCCGGTGAACCAGTCGGGATTGCCCGTGGTGGACGGCTGCTGGCCGCTCCGCGTGATCTGCATGTCGGTTGCTCCGTGGTGGTCGCCATTCAACGCGCAGGCGCGGCAAAGGTGCGCGCGCTCGACACCTGCGCGGTGCTCGCTTAGGCGCTGAGGCCGAGCGACAAGGGGCGAAGAACATGGCGGATACGCTGAAGGTGGCGCTGGCGGGGCTGGGCACGGTGGGTGGCGGCGTGATCCGCCTGCTGGAGGAGAACCGCGCGCTGATCACGCGGCGTGCGGGGCGGCCGATCGAGGTCGTGGCGGTGTCGGCACGCGATCGCAGCAAGGATCGCGGGATCGACCTGTCGCGCTTTGCCTGGGTCGACGACACGACGCAGCTTGCCGCAAGCGACGCCGACGTGGTGGTCGAGCTGGTCGGTGGTGCCGACGGGCCGGCGCTGGCGCTTGCGCGCGCGACGCTGGCGGCGGGGAAGGGCTTCGTCACCGCGAACAAGGCGATGCTGGCGCATCACGGGCTGGAGCTCGGCGCGGCGGCGGAGAAGGCTGGCGTCGCGCTCAAGTTCGAAGCGGCGGTCGCGGGCGGCATCCCGGTCATCAAGGGTCTGCGCGAGGGCGCGGCGGCGAATGCGATCGGGCGCGTCACTGGCATCTTGAACGGCACGTGCAACTTCATCCTGAGTCGGATGGAGGCGGAAGGCCGCGATTTCGCCGACGTGCTCGCCGAGGCGCAGGCGCTGGGCTTCGCCGAGGCCGATCCGTCGTTCGATATCGACGGGGTAGATGCGGCGCACAAATTGTCGATCCTGGCGAGCATCGCGTTCGGCACGCGGCCGGCGTTCCCGGCGGTGGCGGTCAGCGGCATCCGCCACGTGCTCGCCGCGGACATCGCCGAGGCGGCGGCGCTCGGCTACCGCGTGCGCCTCGTCGGCGTGGCAGAAGCGGGGGAGCACGGGCTGTTCCAGCGCGTCCATGCGCATCTGGTACCGGCCGACCATCCGCTGGCGCACGTGACGGGCGCGACCAACGCGGTGGTGGCGGAGGGCAATTACGTCGGCCGTTTGCTGTTCCAGGGCGCGGGTGCTGGCGAGGGGCCGACTGCGAGCGCGGTGGTCGCCGACCTGATCGACATCGCGCGCGGCGAGTTCGGACCCGCCTTCGCGATGCCGGTCGAGGCGCTGGTCGCGGCAGAGGCGGCCGACAGCGGCGAGCGACGCGGGCGCGCCTATCTGCGCTTCACGGTCGCGGACCGTGTCGGCGTGCTGGCCGAGATCGCGGCGGCGATGCGCGACGCGGGCGTGTCGATCGAGAGCCTGATTCAGCGCGGCGCCAATCCGGGCGGGGCGGTGCTGGTCGCGATCGTGACGCACGAGGGGCCGGAGCGCTGCGTGGCGGCGGCGCTGGAGCGGCTGCGCGGATCGCAGAGCCTGGTCGGCGAGCCGCTGTGGATGCACATCCTGGGGTGAGGTGACTGGGATCGCCGTGCGGCTTGGGCGCGCGAGCATTTGAGCCGGCGTTGCTTGTTTACGGTCACCCCGGACTCGGTCCGGGGTCCCGCTCGTTCTCGGCGGGGACGAAGAAGCGGGATCCCGGATCAAGTCCGGGATGACAGGGAGGGAAGGGTGGCGTTTTGTGTCGCATCGACCCAACCCCGGCCCTTCGCTTCCAGGGAAGCGAAGTAGAAGAGGTGATGCGTGGGATGCGAAAAGGCCGCGGCGCCCCCCGGAGCCGCGGCCTTCGTGTCCGAAAACGCCGGAACAAACTGGTTCGTCAGGCGACCTCGGCCGCCAATACCTCGTTGGGCTCGCGCAGCACGTAACCGCGGCCCCACACGGTTTCGATGTAATTCTCACCGTCGCACGCCATGCTGAGCTTCTTGCGCAGCTTGCAGATGAACACGTCGATGATCTTGAGTTCGGGCTCGTCCATCCCACCGTAGAGATGGTTGAGGAACATTTCCTTGGTCAGGGTCGTGCCCTTGCGCAGCGAGAGCAGCTCGAGCATCGCATATTCCTTGCCGGTCAGATGGACCCGCGCGCCATCGACCTCGACCGTCTTGGCGTCGAGATTGACCGCGAGCTTGCCGGTCTTGATCACCGATTGCGAGTGACCCTTGGAGCGGCGGACGACGGCGTGGATGCGCGCGATCAGTTCCTCGCGGTGAAACGGCTTGGTGACGTAATCGTCGGCGCCGAAGCCGAACGAACGGACCTTCGAGTCCATTTCGTTGACGCCCGAGAGGATCAGCACCGGGGTCGACACGCGCGCAACGCGCAGCTTCTTCAGCACGTCGTAGCCGTGCATGTCGGGCAGGTTGAGGTCGAGCAGGATGATGTCGTAATCGTACAGCTTGCCGAGGTCCAAGCCCTCCTCGCCCAGATCGGTCGAGTAGACGTTGAAGCCCTCGGTCGAGAGCATCAGTTCGATCGCCTTGGCAGTGGTCGGCTCGTCTTCGATCAAGAGTACGCGCATCTGCTGTTCCCCGGTTTCCAGATCCCGCTGCTGCCCTGTTCGCTCGCGAGTCTGCCAGATAAATTAACTATCCGGCTTCTGAACGCAAAAGGTTAATTCCGACTTAAGCGCGCTCGTTCACTCATCTTTTCCACGGCGGCTGGGGAAGCGTGGCTTGCCCATGGCGGTGAACAGGCGCCGCTCGCGCGTGGTGGGGATGTCCTCGCCCAGCATCTCGCGCAGGTACAGGCTGCGCGTCAGCGTAAAGGCCACGACGAGGATGCCGCCCGAGAAGAACAGCCCGAACAGCCCGAACACCGCGCCCGTCCCGATGATCGCGAACAGGCTGAGCGCGGGCGGAATCGACACCACGCGGCTGGTGACGAAGGGGGTGACGAAGTTGGTCTGGATCACGCGCACCGCGGCAAAGACGACCAGCGCCCAGATCAGCTGATCGGTCCCCGCGGTCGCGGCGAGGCCGAGCGCGGGAAGCATCGCGCCGAGCGGGCCGACATAGGGGATGAACTCGCTGATCCCGGTCAGCAGCCCGAGCAAGGCGGGTGAGGGGACGCCCGCGATCCACAGCCCGATGCCGACCATCAGGCCCATCGCGGTCATTTGGATCAATTGCGCGCGCAGCCACAGCAGCAAGGTCGAGCCGACATCGCCGAGCGCGTCCTCTGCCGCGGCGCGCTTGGTCGGCGGCACGAGCAGCAGCGCGCCGCGTTCGTACACCTTGGGGTCGACCGCGAAGAAGATCGCACCGAACAGCACCAGCACGGCGTTCAGCAGCAACTCACCCGCGCCGCGCGCGAGGCTGCCGATGTCCTGCGCGATGCGGCTGCCCGCGAAGGCGGCCCGCGCGGCATCGGCGACCTTCGCGCCGACGGGCGATTGCGACATATAGTTCTGCAGCTTCTGCAACAGCCCCGGCAGCGACACGACCAAGGTGTTGACCTGTTGCCGGAACTCGACCCCGAACAGCCAGCCGAGCAGCCCCAGGAAGCCGAGCACGGAGAAGACGCCGAACCCGAGTGCGACCTTTGGACGCATCCGCAGATGCGTCTCGTACAGCTCCGCGATCGCGTGGATGACGATCGCGATCAGCATCGACCCGAAGGCGAGGATCAGCAGATGCCGGGCGAGGTACAGCGCGGCGATGACCGCGACGATGGCGATGAGCCACAGCACGCGCCGGATGAAGCGCGCGTCGTCCGCGTCGGGGCTGAGACGGTTCACGCGGCGCGCTGGGATCGTTGCATGCGCGACACAACGTATGTTCGCGCAAAAGGTGACGCGGGTTTGTTGCATGCCCGCCGCGAGTGGGTGTCGGACCCGGCCTCAACCGCCACCCCGGACTTGATCCGGAGTCCCGCTCTCCTGTCCACGCGAGAAGAGAAGCGGGATCCCGGATCAAGTCCGGGATGACGGTGAGGGAGCCGGGCTAGGCTGATCCGCCTTAAATGTGGATCGGGCGATCGTAGGCGGCGAGGACGCTTTCGTGCATCATCTCGCTGAGCGTCGGGTGCGCGAACACGGTTTCCTGCAGCTCGGCCTCGGTCGTCTCGAGCTGGCGCGCGATGACGTAGCCCTGGATCAGCTCGGTGACTTCCGCGCCGACCATGTGCGCGCCGAGCAGCTCGCCGGTCTTCGCGTCGAACACCGTTTTCACGAAGCCGTCCGCCTCGCCGAGCGCGATCGCCTTTCCGTTGCCGATGAAGGGGAACTTGCCGACCTTGACGTCGCGGCCGCTTTCCTTGGCCTTGGCCTCGGTCAGACCAACGCTCGCGACCTGCGGGCGCGAATAGGTGCAGCCGGGGATGTTCCAGGTCTCAAACGGATGCGGCTTCTCGCCCGCGATCGCCTCGACGCAGACGATGCCCTCGTGGCTTGCCTTGTGCGCGAGCCAGGGCGCGCCGGTCACGTCGCCGATCGCGTACACGCCCTCGACATTGGTGCGGCCGTAGCCGTCGACCTTGATCTGGCCGCGCTCGGTCGTGACGCCGAGCTCCTCCAGCCCGATGTTCTCGGTGTTGGGGACGATGCCGATCGCGACGATGACGTGGCTGTAGTCCTCGGTCTTGGACTGGCCGTCCTTCCCCTTGATCGTCGCTGTCACGCCGCTGGCCGACGTGTCGATCTTCTCGACGCCCGCGCCGGTCACGATGCGGATGCCTTCCTTGGTCAGACGCTTCTCCATAAAGGCGCTGACGTCCTCGTCCTCTACGGGGAGGATGCGCGGCAGCATCTCGACCACGGTCACGTCAGCACCCATGTCGTTGTAGAAGCTGGCGAACTCGATCCCGATCGCGCCCGAGCCGATGACGAGCAGCTTGGTCGGCATGACCTCTGGCACCATCGCGTGGCGGTAGGTCCAGATGCGCTTGCCATCGGCCTTGGCGAACGGCAGGTCGCGCGCGCGCGCGCCGGTGGCGATCATGATGTGCTTGGCGGTCAGCTCGGTCGTCTTGTCGCCCTGCGTGACCGTCAGCTTGCCTTTTCCGGTCAGCTTGCCGACGCCCTCGTGCACCGCGATCTTGTGCTTCTTCATCAACCCCTTGACGCCGGCGTTGAGCTGCCCCGCGACCTTGCGGCTGCGGTCGACGATCTTGCCGAGATCGAAGCCGATGTTGTCGGCCTTCAACCCGTAGTCGGCGGCGTGGGTCATGTAGTGGTAGACCTCGGACGTGCGCAGCAGCGCCTTGGTCGGGATGCAGCCCCAGTTGAGGCAGATGCCGCCCAGCCGCTCGCGCTCGACGATCGCGACCTTCATGCCCAATTGGCTCGCGCGGATCGCGGACACGTAACCGCCCGGACCCGAGCCGAGCACGATGAGGTCGTATTGGTCAGCCATTTACGTCAACTCCCGGGCTTGTCGCCCTGTTCGCTCGCATCGCCGGCGCGGGCGATGCCGTTTGATCCGATATAGGTGGGCGCGGCCCGAGATCAGGCGTCGACCGGGCGCGGGCGGCGGTCGCGGTCGATCGCGACGAAGGTGAAATGCGCCTCGGTCACCTTGCGCGTCGTCTCGCGGTGGCGGTCGCGCGCGTGCGCCTCGACCGCGATCGTCATGGAGGTGCGGCCGACCTTGACGATCTCGGCATAGACGCTGACCTCGTCGCCGACGCGGACGGGGGCGTGGAACTTCATGCCCTCCATCGCGATCGTGACGGCGCGGCCCTTGGCGCGGCGCGCGGCGACCAGCCCGGCCGCGGAGTCCATCAGGCTCATCAGCCAGCCGCCGAAGATGTCGCCGTAAGCGTTGGTGTCCGCGGGCATGGCGGTGACGCGCATCGCAGGGTCGCGAAAGCTCGGCTGCGTCACGTCCGTCTCGTCACTCACCGCGCACTCTCCACACTTCGCGCGCGCTCAGCACGCCCATCGCCAGCATCGTGGCCGCACCGACCAGCCAGATCGTCTCATACCCCTGCGGATAGCTCCACGCCGCGCCCCAGAAGACGAGCGCGGTGAAACCCAGCCCGAGCAGCCCCCAGGCGACCTCGCGGATCACCGGATTGAGCTCGAGCGGGGTGACGTGCGGTCGCGTCATGGTGCCGGCTCAGGCGAGCATGCCCAGCGGGTTCTCGACCAGGTTCTTGAACGCCTGCATCAGCTCGGCGCCGTCCGCGCCGTCGATCGCGCGGTGGTCGAAGCTGCCGGTCGCCGACATGATCGTGGCGACGCCGAGCGTGCCGTCCTCCATCACCCACGGGCGCTTCTCGCCCGCGCCGACCGCGAGGATCATGCCCTGCGGCGGGTTGATGACCGCCTCGAACTGCTTGATGCCGAACATGCCCATGTTGCTGATCGACGCGGTGCCACCGGTGAATTCCTCCGGCTTAAGCTTCTTGTCGCGTGCGCGGGCGGCCAGGTCCTTCATCCGGGTCGAGATGCTCGACAGCGAGGCGATGTCCGCCTCGGTGATGACGGGGGTGATCAGCCCCTCGGGCGTCGAGACGGCGACCGAGATGTCGGCGCGCTTGAACGAGATCAGCTCGTTCGGCGTGAACATCACGTTGCACTTGGGCACCTGTATCAGCGCGGCGGCGAGCGCCTTGATCATCAGGTCGTTGACCGACAGCTTGACGCCGCGCGCCGACAGGCTGGCGTTCAGGTCGCCGCGCAGTGCGAGCAATTTGTCGAGGCGCACGTCGACCGTCAGGTAAATGTGCGGCACCTGCTGCTTCGACTCGGTCAGGCGGCGCGCAATCGTCTTGCGCATGTTGCTGAGCTTGGTCGTCTCGTGCGGCACGTCGGGGATCTGTGGCGCGGCGGCGGCGGGTGCAGGCGCGCTGGCAGCGGCTGCGCTCGGCGCGGGCTGCGATGCCTCGGCCTTGGGCGCAGGCGCGGCGCCGGGCTTCGCCTGCTCGACGTCGGCCTTGACGATGCGGCCGTTCGGGCCGCTGCCCTGGAGCTGCGACAGGTCGAGCCCCTTGTCGGCGGCGATGCGGCGCGCGAGCGGGCTGGCCTTCACGCGGTCGCCGTCGTGCCGGGCGGGGGCGGGGGTGGGAGCGGCAGATGCAGCCGCGCCGATCTCGGCGCGCGCGACCTGGTCGTCGGCGGGCTTGCCGTGATCCTCGACGTCTTCGCCCGCCGGCTTGGCCTCGCTACCGGTCTTGTTCGGGTCCTCGGGCGATGGGCGCGGTTCGCTCTCCTTCGCGGCAGGCTCGGGCGTGCTTTCGCCCGCTTCCTCGCCGTCGCCGTTCAGCAGCGCGATCACCGCGCCGACCTTCACGCCGTCGGTCCCCTCGGGCACGGTGATCTTCGCGATCGTGCCCTCGTCGACCGCCTCGAACTCCATCGTCGCCTTGTCGGTTTCGATCTCGGCCATGATGTCGCCGGACTTCACCGTGTCGCCTTCCTTCACCAGCCATTTGGCGAGCGTGCCTTCCTCCATCGTCGGGGAAAGGGCAGGCATCTTGATCTCGATCGGCATGGCAAACCTTTGCGCGAATGCTTTCCTGGGGATGCGCGCGTCTCTCGCCCCCAGACACCGTAGCGTCAAGCCCGCGGCTTGATGCAGGTCGCTTGGCGCGGGTCGTAAAGCCTAGTAGCTTGGTAGGTGAGAAAGGCCTTTCTGCATGCGCATCTACCTGACCGTCATCGACGACACACCCGAGGCGCAGATCGCGCTGCGCTTCGCCGCGCGCCGGGCGGTGAAGACCGGGGGGGGTGTCGAGATCCTGGCGCTGATCCCGCCGCAGGAGTTCATCGCGTTCGGCGGCGTGCAGGCGACGATCGAGGACGACCAGCGCCGCCACGCCGAAGGGTTGGTGCAGCGCGCGGCCGGCACGCTGCTGGAGGAATCGGGATTGCGCCCGTCGCTGACCGTGCGCAGCGGCGACGGACCCAAGGTGATCCGCGAGCTGATCGCCGCCAACCCGCAGATCGCGGCGCTGGTGCTGGGCGCGGCGGCGAGCGGCACGCCGGGCGAACTGGTCGGGCATTTCGCCGCGGATGCGGGCAGCCTGACCGTGCCGTTGATGATCGTGCCGGGCGGGCTAGACCGCGAGGCGATCGACCGGCTGAGCTGAACGCGGCGCAGCCGTTGCCCAAGGGTTGGGCGGGGGCTTGGGGGGGGGCTTGAGCGAGGGCGCGTTCGCGGCCACAACCGGCGGCGATGAACCGCAAGCCCCTGCTCGCCAGCCTGTGCGCCGCCGCGCCGCTTCTCCTCGTGCACCCCGCCGCTGCCGCGCCGCGCAAGCCTGTGCCGGCGACGCCGGCGCTTCGCGAGATGCCGTCCAAGGAGCGGATGCGCGCCAGCGTCGAGAAGCTCGTGTCGTTCGGCACGCGCCATTCGCTGTCGTCGGCGACAGACCCGGTGCGCGGCATCGGTGCGGCGCGCCACTGGACCGCGGCGCAGTTCGCGTCGCTGTCGCAAGCGTGCGGTGGATGCATCACGACCGAGCGTCTGTCGCGCCGCTTCACCGGCCCGCGCGCGCCGCAGGGCGTGGTGATCGAGGACGTGCTGGGCATGCAGGCGGGGAGCGAGCCCGGCCGCTACGTGATCGTCGGCGCACATATCGACTCGCGCGTCACCGACGTCATGAACGCGACCAGCGACGCGCCGGGCGCGAACGACGATGCCTCGGGCGTCGCGCTGGTGCTGGAGGCGGCGCGCATCCTGTCGAAGCAGAAGTTCCGCGCGACGATCGTTTACGCGGTATTCTCGGGCGAGGAACAGGGTCTGTGGGGCGCGACGCTGCTCGCCGACACCGCCAAGGCGCGCGGGTGGCAGGTCGACGCGATGCTCAACAACGACATCGTCGGAAACTCGCTCGGACAGGGCGGGGTGGTCGACGCCAATCGCGTCCGCGTCTTCTCCGAAGGGATACGGTCGAGCGAGCCGCTGGCCGAGGATCAGGAACGCCGCGCGATCGGTGGCGAGGACGACGGGCCGAGCCGCGCGCTGGCCAAGGCGATCGACGGCGTGGCGGACGCGCTGCCGGGCAGGTTCGACGTCATGCTCGACCGGCGGCCCGACCGGTTCGGACGCGGCGGGGATCACGAACCGTTCCTCAAGCTCGGTTTCCCGGCGGTGCGCTTCTCGGTCGGGGCGGAGAATTGGGATCGCCAGCACCAGGACGTGCGGACCGAGAACGGGCGCGTCTTCGCCGACACGATCGACGGGATGGACTTCGACTATCTGGCCAAGGTCGCCGCGATCAACGTCGCGACGATCGCGCGGCTGGCGGCGGCACCCGCTGCTCCGGCCACCGTGTCGGTCGCGGGCGCGCTGACGCGTGACACGACGGTCAAATGGGCGGCGGTTCCGGGCGCGCAATCCTACCGCGTGCGCTGGCGCGCCAACGATCGCCAGGACTGGAGCGACGCGCAGACGGTGACGGGAGCCACCACGACCCTGCTCAAGAACGTGCCAGTCGACGACCATTTCGTCGGGGTCAGCGCGGTCGGGGCCGATGGCGCGGAAAGCCTTGTGACCTTTGCTGGGCGCGATCGGGGGTAAGTACGCTGCGCCGGTTCGAGGGCCGGGCAAGCTGGTGAGGTCAGTCTAGGGCTGGCGATGCACCAGCCTTTTTCGGTCCCGGTGATTGCCGACAAGAAAGGAAAACGCCGCCCCGCCGGTGATCGGCGAGGCGGCGCTCGTGATGGTCGGGGCGGTGTGCTTCAGCAGCGGCACTTGCCCTTGTAGCGATAGCCCTTGGCATGGCCGTAGGACATGTCTTCGTACACTTCCTCCTCGACCACGTTCGAGCCCGCGCCCCCGCTGACGGTCACCGTGGTGACGGTGGTGCCGGGGTAATACCAGCCGTTGGCGTAATAGCCGGGCGAACCCGCGGTGCTCGACGTCGTGACGACGGTGCCGTTGCCCGCGACGACCGAGGGCGCGGGATAGGCGATCTGCGGACCCGGGGCGTAGCCGCGCGGCGGCGGCGGGGCATAGCCTGCGCCGTCCGTGCCGTAATAGGTCACGCCCGAATAGGTGGTGCCGGCGTAATCCCCGCCGTAGCGGCCTTCCTGATAGGCGACCGTCGGCGCGCCTGCCGCCGGATAAGCGCCGCCGCGCGCGCCGGGCGCTGGATAGGGCGCGCCGTAGCCCGGGCCCGGACCCACCGGCGGGGCGACGGGGACGCGGCCGGCGCGATCGTTGCGATCAATCTCGCGTCCGACTAGGGCGCCGGCGCCCGCGCCCACGACGGTTCCGAGCAGGCGATTGCCGCGCCCGGCGATGACGTTGCCGGCGACACCGCCCGCGACGCCGCCGATCACCGCGCCGCCGAGCCCGCTGTCGCGGTCGCGCGTGGCATAAGGTGCGCCATAGCCGCCATCGTCGCGGTAGGTGTAATCGACGCCATCGCCGTCAAACTGATCCCAGCCGATCCCGCCGACGCTGTCGTAAACCGACCCGCGCCCGTCGACGAGCACCGCGTCATCGTAATAGCGCGACCAGCTATAGCCCGCCGGCGGCGCGTAGAGCCCGTAGTTCGACCAATCGTTAATGTACCAGTTGGGCGATATCCAATAGCCCGGAAGCACGTAGCCGCGCACCGGGCGGCGATAGGCGTTCCAGCCACCGGGCGCGCGCATGCCGCCCCACCAGCGATTGTTGATGTGCCCGCCCCAGCGCGGACGGCAACCGCCCAGGCACGAATTGCCGCCGATCGGACGCGGACCGTTCCACCCGCCCGGGTGCGCGCCATTCCAGCCGCCGGGGCGCGGTGTGTTCCAGCCGCCAGGGCGAGGGGCGTTCCAACCGCCGGGGCGCGGGGCGTTCCAACCGCCGGGACGGACGGGTGCCATGCCGCCGCGCTGCCCGGCGTCGGCGGGTGCGGCCAAGACGGTGGCGGCGGTTGCGGCGATCATCAGCATGCGCATGGCCGGTCATTTCCCCTGTGAAGTGCTGCGCGCTCGAACGCGCGTCACGTTTACCGGTTGCTTACCAAGACCGCTGTCGTGTCGCCACTGCAACGACCGTCCCGAAGTGGAGCAGCCCTCGTTCGCGGATCAAGCGCGATCGTCAGGCGGTTGCCGCCGCGATTCGCGGAGCGAGCAGCGCCATCAGCCGCTCGCACCCGGCGACATCCTCGGCATCAAACCGCCCGGTCGCTGGGCTGTCGAGGTCGAGCACGCCGATCAGGCGATCGTCGTGGACGATCGGCACGACCAGTTCGGACGCGCTCGCGGCGTCGCAGGCGATATGGCCCGGAAAGGCGTGAACGTCATCGACGCGCTGCGTCTGCCGCTGCGCCGCGGCCGTGCCGCACACGCCCTTGCCGAGCGCGATGCGGATGCACGCTGCCTTGCCCTGGAACGGCCCGAGCACGAGCTCGCCATCGCGCGCGCGGTAGAAGCCCGCCCAGTTGAGGTCGGGCAGATACTGCCACATCAAGGCGGCGGCGTTCGCCATGTTGGCGACCGCGTCGGGCTCGTCCGCGGTCAGTGCGTCGAGCGCCGCGTACAGGTCATGGTAGAGCTCGGCCTTGGAGCCGGCGGCGATGTCGAAGGTGTACATGGCCGCGCAGGTAAGCGCAGGCATGGCCGAGCGCCAGATAGTGCGTCGGTGGACGATGGGCGCGCGCTGGCGGTGCGATGCACCCCGGCTTGACCGCCTATGCGGTGCGTCTAGGCTGCCTGATGGGGGGAACGACATGTACAGCGACGGCGAGATACAATCGGCGGTCGAGGCCGGCGCGATCACTGCATCGGCGGCGGCGCTGCGCGACCATGTGGCGGGGCTGCGCGCGACGTCGATGGTCGACGAGGAACAGTTTCGGCTCATCACCGGGTTCAACGACATCTTCGTGTCGATCGCGTGTGTGCTGGTCGTGTTCGCCGCGGCGGCGGTGGGTGGCACGTTGATCGGCGGCGTGGCCGCAGGTGTGCTGGTAGCGATCGCATCGTGGGTGATGGCGGAGGTGTTCACGCGCCGGCGCCGCATGGCGCTGCCGTCGATCATCCTGCTGCTGACCTTTGTCACCGCGTGCGGCAGCGCAGTGGGCTTCACTGCCGCGCGGATCGTGGGAGAGGGTGAGTATTCGCAGCGGCGGGTGGCCGCGATCATGATCGCGGGAGCGATCGGTGCCGGGCTGGCGGCGCTGGCGCACTGGCGCCGGTTCCGCGTCGCGATCACGGTCGCGGCGGCGATCGGCGCGCTGGTGCTGTTCGTGCTCGCGCTGGTGGGCGCGATCCGCAACGAGCCGACGGGCGACCCGGCGCTGATCGCGGGCGTGGCGCTGGCGTGCGGCATCGGCGTGTTCGCTTATGCGATGCGCTGGGATATGTCCGACCGCGCGCGTACGACGCAGCGCGCCGACATCGCCTTCTGGCTGCATCTGGTCGCGGCGCCGTTGATCGCGCACCCGCTGTTCTACTGGATGGGCGTGACCGGCGGCGCGACGATCGGGGTCGCGGGCGCGATCGGCGTGCTCGCGGTGTACCTGGTGTTCGCGGTGGTGGCACTGGCGGTGGATCGGCGCGCGTTGCTGGTGTCGGCGCTCGCTTACGTCCTGGTCGCGCTGGCGCAGCTTTTCCGGTCTTACGGCGCGATCAAGCTCAACGTCGCGCTGAGGGCGCTGGTGATCGGGTCGGCGTTGCTGTGCCTGTCGGCATGGTGGCACACGATCCGTGCGCACCTGCTCGCACGCCTGCCCGATGATCTGCGTGCGCGTCTGCCCGAGAGCGCGATGCCCACGCTTCGCTGAGGCGCGTCAGTCGAGCCGGACCTTGCCGCGGCCGGCCTTGACCGCGCTGCGACCCTTTTTCTCGTCGACGCGGCGCGCCTTGGCGGCGCGGGTCGGCTTGGTTTTCACGCGGCGCGCCTCGCGCTTCTCCGCTTCGGCGAGCAGGTCGGCGAGCCGCTGGCGCGCGTCCTGGCGATTGGCCTCCTGCGTGCGGAACCGCCGCGCGACGAGGACCAGCGTGCCGGATGCGGTCAGGCGGCTGCCCGCCAGCAGCTTCAACCGGCGATAGGTTTCGGGCGACAGGCCGAGGCGGAACACGTCGACGCGCAATTGGCACGCGGTGGCGACCTTGTTGACGTTCTGCCCGCCGGGCCCGGTGGCGGCGAGGAAACGCTCGTCCAGCGCGTCCTCGGGTATGTCAACCATCGAAGCCGAGCGCGCGGAAGCGGTCGGGCCAGGGAGCCGCGACGACGATCGGCTGCTTGGACCCGCGCGGCACGGTGAGCTGCGCGGCGTGCAGCATCGTGCCGCCGTTGTGCGCGGTGCCGTAGGTCGGGTCACCGGTGACGGGCAGCCCGAGCCCCTCGAGCGCGTGAACGCGAATCTGGTGCGTGCGCCCGGTTTCGGGCCGGAACTCGACCAGCGCGCGGCCGTCGTGGGTGCCGAGCAGCGCCCAGGCGGTGCGGGCCGGCTTGCCCTTGCGGTCGCCCGTCATCCACCAGCCGCGCTCAACCGTGGATACCTTGGCGAGCGGCAGGTCGATCACGCCGCTTTCCCCCTCGGGCACGCCGTCGAGGATCGCGACGTAGCGTTTTTCTACCAAACCCGCTTCGAACGCCTGCTGGAACCGCGCGTGCGCCTTGGGGTTGCGCGACAGGAGCAGGCAGCCGCTGGTATCGCGGTCGAGCCGGTGCACGGCCTGGGGCCAGCGCTGGAAGCCGAAGGTTAGGGAGTTCAAGTGATTTTCCAGGCTGATCGCGCCGTCGCGCGGGCGATCGACGGGAAGCCCGGCGGGCTTGTCGATCACCAGCGCCTCACCATCCAGAAACAATACGCGTTCGCCAAGCATGGCACGCGCTCTGCCACCGCGCGGGCGCGGCGGCTAGTGCTGGCAGCATCGGCAATGCTGATCGCGCTGCCGGCCAGCGCCGAGGTATGCGCGGGCGCGCCGCCGGCGGTCGAGACGGACGGGCGCGTGCTGGGGCATCTGCCCTACGGCGATGCGCCACCGGGCGAGCTGGTGCCGGTGCCGAGCGGCCTGGCGGTGAACGGCTGTACGCTGAGGCGCGAGGTGCTGCCCGATCTCGAACGGCTGCTGGCGGCCGCGGCGGCGAGCCCGGCAGTGGGCGGCCGCGTGCTCGCGCTGTCGTGTCACCGGTCGCAAGGGCGGCAGACCGGCGTGTTCTGCCGTGAGCCGAGCGCCAGTCCGGACACGCGCGCGGTGTCGGTCGCGCCGCCGGGGCACAGCGAGCATGCAACGGGCTACGCGCTCGACTTTGCATTCCGGCCGCGGGTGAACGGCTGTCCCGACGCGGAGGCGTGCGTGGCAGCGACGCCCGCGTTCCGCTGGCTGCGCGAGAATGCGCCGCGTTACGGTTTCGAGATGTCCTTCCCGGTCAGCAACGCGCAGGGGGTGAAGTGGGAGCCGTGGCACTGGCGCTGGGTCGGCACCAGCGCGTCGGCACCGGGCGCGGCGCGCGCACGATCGCTGTTCGCGATCGCGCGGCGGCGGTTTCCGGCGTCGCCGGGTGTCGACACGGCGGTGGAGGTCACGAACGTATCGCCACCGCCGGTGTATCTCTCGCTGCCGGCCTGGGTCGAACCAAAGGGCAAACGGCGGCGGCGGTGAGGTAAGATCTCGCTTACACTGCCGTCATCGCGAGCTTGACCCGAAATCCCGCTTCCTGGCTGCGATCGAGAAGGAGCGGGGCCCCGGATCGAGTCCGGGGCGACGGAGAGCAGGTGACGACCGGGCGGACTGAACCGCCCGGCCTCACGCAGTTACTTCAGCTTGGCGGCGAGTTCGGCGATGCGCTTGCCCTGGTAACGCGCGCCGTCGAGTTCCTTGGCGTGCGGCTGGCGGCTGCCGTCGCCGTCGGCGATCGTCGACGCGCCGTAAGGCGTGCCGCCGAGCACCTCGTCGACGCCCATCTGACCCTTGAAGCCATAGTCGAGCCCGACGATCGTCATGCCGTGGTGGAGCAGGTTGGTCAGGATCGAGAACAAGGTCGTCTCCTGCCCGCCGTGCTGGCTGGCGGTGGAGGTGAAGGCACCACCGACCTTGCCGACCAGTGCGCCGCGCATCCACAGACCGCCGGTGGTGTCCCAGAACGCCGCCATCTGGCTTGGCATCCGGCCGTAGCGGGTAGGCGCGCCGACGATGATCGCGTCATAGGCGGCGAGCGCGTCGGGGCCCTCGATCTCAGGGTGCGCGGTGTCGGTCTTGAAGTGCGCGGCCTCCACCACCTCGGCCGGTGCGGTTTCAGCGACGCGGCGGATGTCGACCTCGGCACCGCCGGCGCGTGCGCCCTCGGCGACGGCATCGGCCATCTGCTCGATGTGGCCGTAGGAGGAGTAATAGAGAACGAGGACTTTGGTCATCTGGCGTTCCTTGATGCAGGTTGGGTGAAACCGTCCCGGCCACAATGCCGGGGCGGCCATTCGGTTCAGCGAGTCCGGCCGATCAGAGCGAGTCGACGAGCACCAGCTCGGCGTCGTCGAGCGCAGTGATGGTGACGGTCTGACCGCCGGTGAGCGCGATGCCGTCACGCGCCTCGTAGCGCTCGCCGTCGATCTCGACTGCGCCAGTGGCGGGGACGAGGTAGGCGTGGCGGCCCGGGCCGACCTCGTGGCTGACCTGCTCGCCCGCCTTGACGGTTGCGGCGAGTACGCGCGCCTCGGCGCGGATCGGCAGTGCGTCGCCGTCTTCGGCGAAGCCGCTGGCGAGCGTCACGAACTTGCCCGAACGCTCACCCTTGGGGAAGGGCTTGGCGCCCCCGGACGGGCTGCCGCCGGTGCGGGTCGGCTCGATCCAGATTTGGAACAGCGTGGTGGGTTCGCTCTCGAGATTGTATTCGGCGTGGCGGACGCCCGAGCCCGCGCTCATCACCTGCACGTCGCCAGCAGCAGTGCGGCCGGTGTTGCCCATCGAATCCTTGTGCGTGATCGCGCCCGAGCGGACGTAGGTGATGATCTCCATGTCGCGGTGCGGGTGCGGGGGAAAGCCGCTGTTCGGGGCGATCGTGTCGTCGTTCCAGACGCGGATCGCGCCCCAGCTCATCCGGTCGGGGTCGTAGTAATTGGCAAAGGAGAAATGGTGCCGCGCGTCGAGCCAGCCGTGGTCGGCGTGGCCGAGCGAGGCAAAGGGGCGGCGTTCGATACGGGATTTGTTGGCGATACGGGTCGCGACTGCGGTGTCGGTCATGATAGCCTCCATTGTTGCCGCAGAGATAAGCGGACACGGAGGGCGCGAAAACGGAAACGATTGAAACGCATCGTTTCACGAGCTAGCGAGGGGGTATGCGACTACCCGATCTGGAAGCATGGGCGATCTTCGCCGCGGTGGCGGAGCACCGCTCGTTCAGCGGCGCGGCGGACGCGATCGGGCTGAGCAAGGCGACGGTATCGAAAGCGGTGTCGCGGCTGGAGACGCATCTGGGGCAATCGCTGTTCCACCGCACGTCGCGCCGGCTCGCGCTGACCGAGGTGGGGCGCTCGCTCGCCGAACGCGCGGCGCGGATGGTGGCGGAAGCGCAGGGGGCGGAGGAGCTGGCGCGCGACGCCGCCTTGGCGCCGGTCGGACGGGTGCGGATGGCGGCGCCGATGTCGTTCGGCATCTCCAACGTCGCGCCGCTGGTGGCCGAGTTCCTGGTGGCGCATCCGGGCATCGAGATCGAGCTCCACCTGTCCGACGCGCGCGTCGACATCGTGGCGGAAGGATTCGACGTGGCGCTCAGGATCGCGGATTTGCCCGATTCGTCGTTGCGTGCGCGGCGGTTGTGCACGGTGGCGGCGCATCTGGTGGCGGCGCCCGATTATCTGGCGAAGCACGGCACGCCGACGCACCCGGCGCAGCTCGGCGAGCATCGGCTGCTCGGCTACACCAACCTGACGGGGCCGTGGCGGTTTCGCGGGCCGGGCGGGGCGGAGGTGTCGGTGAAGGCGGAAGGGCCGCTGTCGGCGAATTCGGGCGACGCGCTGGTGCCCGCGCTGGTCGCCGGGTTGGGGATCGCGCGGTTGCCGGCGTTCATCCTGGGCGAGGCGCTGACATCGGGAAAGGTGGTGCCGATCATGCCCGAGTGGATGCCCGCCGGCGTGGCGCTGCATCTGCTGACCCCGCCGAGCGCGCTGCGCCCGGCACGGGTCGAGGCGCTGATCGCGTTTCTGGCGGAGCGATTGCGCGACTAGCCGTGCGTGGTGGGGCGGTGGCGCGACTAGCCGCGCCGGGAAGCGTGCGCGGCGACGGTGCGGAACAGCAGGTCGAGATCGTCGCGCGACACGTCGAACGTCTCACCCAAATCCTCGAGCGCGCGGTCGATGTCTTCGGGGTGCGGTACGCCGAGGACGGGTGGTGCGTGCCCGGCGGCAGGCACGGGGCGGTGCGGGTAGCTGTGACCCGACAGACGGTGGAACAGCACGCCGGTCAGCGCCAGCACGACCGCGTTGGCGGCGACGGGTACGAGTGCGAACCCCCATCCTTGCGCCTGCACCGCATGGCCGCCCAGCACCGCGAGCAGCGAGGCCGCGCCGCCTGGCGGGTGGAGCGAGCGGGTGAGCGACATCAGCGCGATCGCGGCCCCGATCGCGACGCCGGCGGCGAGTGCGGGCTGCGGTATGACGCGCGCCACCGCGATGCCGACCAGCGCGGAGAGCATGTTGCCGCCGATCACCGGCCAGGGCTGCGCCAGCGGGCTCGCCGGCACCGCGAACACAAGCACCGCCGACGCACCCATCGGTGCGACGAGCAGCAGCGCGGGGCCGTGCGGCAGGAACGCGGTGCACAGCGCGGCGGTCAGCGCGATCCCGACCAGCGCGCCGACGGCGGCGATCATCCGGTCGCTCAGGTTGGCGCCGGCGAGGATGGGTTTGAACGACAGCATGTGCGCCGCGCTAGGCGAGCGATCGGCGCCGTACAATCCGTGCATGGCGGCGAAACCGCACATGGCGGCGCAGCGTTGGCCGCGACAAAGGAGAATGCACCGTGGCCGACCCGTCCGACGACCAGCAGAAGATCTACGAAGCGTTCAACGACGCGGTGAACATGACCCCGGCCGAGCTGGAGAAGTTCCTCGACACCGACGACAGCAAGCGTGTCGGCTGGAAGGGTGATGACGGCGACGGCAAGGGCGAGAGCGTCGGGCACAAGTCGGGCAAGCGGATCGTCGAGATCAAGCGCACCAAGAAGGCCGAGCTGAGCGACGACGATTACGCGCACATGAAGAAGGTGACCGGCTACGTTCACCGGCATCTGGCGCAGGGCGGTCCGGCGAAGGACAAGGAACATTCCGACTGGCGCTACTCGCTGATGAATTGGGGGCACGACCCCGAGAAGGGCTGACGCACGCGGCGCCGCATGGTTAAGGGTGCGGCACCGTAACGATCTCCGGGAGCCGCCACCGATGCCATTTCCGACGCGCCGCCTGCTCGCGCCGCTGCTGTGCGGGCTGATCGCCGCAGCCCCGGCACCGGCCGCAAAACCTGCGGACTATGGCGCGCGGCTTGAGCGATTCGCTTATCCGTTCGCGGTCAGGATGTTCCCGCTGACCGTCGTCGGCGAGCCGGCCGAGATGGCGTACATGGACCTGGTGCCCGATCGGCCGAACGGGCGCGCGGTGGTGTTGCTGCACGGCAAGAATTTCTGCGGCGCGACGTGGGAGGCGACGGCGCGGGCGTTGGCGGATGCGGGCTACCGCGTGGTGATCCCGGACCAGCTCGGCTTCTGCAAATCGTCCAAGCCCCGCGCGGCGCAGTACAGTTTCGAGGGGCTGGCAAGCAACACGGACAAGCTGCTCAAATCGCTGGGCGTCACGCACGCGATCGTGGTGGGGCATTCGATGGGCGGCATGCTGGCGATGCGCTACGCGATCATGTTCCCGGCGGCGGTCGACCGGCTGGTGCTGGTCAATCCGCTGGGACTGCGCGACCGGTCGGAGGACGGGTTGCCGTACACCGACGTCGATACCTTATGGACGGGCGAGCGGCGCGCCAGCGCGGCGTCGATCAAGGCGTATCAGCTCGAGAATTACTATCACGGGCAATGGCGGCCGGCATACGACCGCTGGGTGGCGATGCAGGCGGGCATGTACGTGGGGGCGGGGCGCGATCAGGTCGCGCTCGCGCAGGCGAAAACCGCCGAGATGATCAAGACGCAGCCGGTCGCGCACGAACTCTATCGTATCAAGGCGCCGACCACGCTGATCATCGGTACGCTCGACAAGACCGCGTTCGGGCGCGCGCAGATGCCGCCGTCACTGCGCGGGTTCCTGCAGGCGATCCCGCAGGTCGCGCCGGAGGCCGCGCGCAAGATCCCGCGCGCCACTCTGGTGAAGATGGACGGTCTGGGTCACTCCCCGCAGGTCGAGGACGCGAACCGGTTCAATCGTACGCTGCTGGGCGTGCTGAACGGCGCGCCGGGAAGCTGAGTGGCGCGATCGCGGTGGTCGCGATCGCCCAGCCTCCCGCGTCATTGTCGTTCGCGGCGCGCGGACGCGGCCGGTGCGGCGCGGCTAGTAAACAGCCGAGTGCAATGATCAGTGCGGGCAGCGGCGACCAGGGTGATGCCGCGAGTGCGAGCAGCGCGGCCGCACGGAGCAACTCGGCCGCGGTCCGCCGCGCAGACGATGCCCAGGCGGCCGACGTTGCCATCACGCCCGCCACCAGCGTGATCCAGGGGCCGGTCAACAGCGGCGGATAAGCGGCGGCTGCGCGAAGGTCGACGATGGTGGGGGCGGCCGCGATCCAGGCGAGAACCCCCACGAAGGCCGCGGCGCGCGCGCGCCTGCGCCACGCCTGCGCGGCGGCGAGCGGAAGCAACACCCAGGCGACCGGGGTCAGCGTGCAGGCGAGCGCGAGGACGAGCGTGATCGCGCCGGCGCGTCGCTGCGCCTGGCGGTGCCGGTGCGCCAGCGGCGTGGGGATGGTGGGGGCGAACGAGTCCACGCCGGCGTTGTTGGCATAGCGTGGGTTGTCGGCGGGTTAAGGCACGAGGCTCGCGGTGGCATTGACGCTTCGGCCTCCCGTGCGTATAGGCGCCGTCGTCCGACGGGAGGCGACTCCACGCCGGGCAAGCTTGAACATTGCTGGATGCTTGAAGGACCGCGAGGGCCGTTGTCGGCTGCTCCCAGGTCCTTTTCGTATTCCAAGTGCTGTTATGGCTCCAGCAAAGTAACCTATGGAAAGGTGAAGGCTTCAATGCCGACGATCAACCAGCTGGTCCGCAAGGGCCGCGACCCGCAGAAGGCCAAGTCGAAGGTCCCTGCGATGGAGCAGAACCCGCAGAAGCGCGGCGTCTGCACCCGTGTCTACACCACGACCCCGAAGAAGCCGAACTCGGCGCTGCGCAAGGTGGCCAAGGTCCGCCTGACCAACCAGCGCGAAGTCATCAGCTACATCCCGGGCGAAGGCCACAACCTGCAGGAGCACTCGGTGGTGCTGATCCGCGGCGGGCGTGTGCGCGATCTTCCCGGTGTGCGCTACCACGTGCTGCGCGGCGTGCTCGACACGCAGGGCGTCAAGGACCGCAAGCAGTCGCGGTCGAAGTACGGTGCGAAGCGGCCGAAGTAAGCCGCGCCGCCGTATCATCACAGCTGTTTGAAAGGTTTCTGTTATGGCGCGTCGTCGTCGTCCCGAGAAGCGGGAAATCCTGCCCGATCCCAAGTTCGGAGATGTGGTGCTGTCGAAGTTCATGAATTCGGTGATGCTGGACGGCAAGAAGTCCGTCGCTGAAGGCATCGTCTATGGTGCGATGGAAACCGTCGAGACCCGCGCGAAGCGCGAGCCGATCGGCGTGTTCCACGACGCGCTGAACAACATCAAGCCGGGCATCGAGGTCCGTTCGCGCCGCGTCGGCGGTGCGACCTACCAGGTGCCGGTCGAGGTTCGTCCGGAGCGCGCGCAGGCGCTGGCGATCCGCTGGCTGATCGCGGCGGCACGTGCCCGCAGCGAGAACACGATGGCCGCGCGCCTGTCGGGTGAGCTGCTCGACGCGTCGAACAACCGCGGCAACGCGGTGAAGAAGCGCGAAGACACGCACCGCATGGCGGAAGCGAACCGCGCGTTCAGCCACTACCGCTGGTAATTACTGGCGCTGGTAATGGCGACGGAGCGCCGGCCGATCGGTTGGCGCTCGCGGTAACATACACTATATGGGAGGAGCGGGTTCGCCCGCACTCCCGATAGCCGTTTTCCTCTGATCGCAGAGGTGTAGGGCCGAGCTTGGACAAGCTCGGCCCGAACGGCTAGGGGGCGACCTCGCAAACGTTGGCATCGCCGGGCTGATCCGGCACAGGAGTGAAGCATCATGGCCCGCAGCCATCCGCTCGAACTTTATCGCAACATCGGCATCATGGCGCACATCGATGCCGGCAAGACGACGACGACCGAGCGTATCCTTTATTACACCGGCAAGTCCTACAAGATCGGCGAGGTCCACGAGGGCACCGCGACCATGGACTGGATGGAGCAGGAGCAGGAGCGCGGCATCACGATCACGTCGGCCGCGACGACGTGCAAGTGGCGCGCCGAAGAGGGCAAGGGCCCCGAGCATCTGATCAACATCATCGACACGCCCGGCCACGTCGATTTCACGATCGAGGTGGAGCGTAGCTTGCGCGTGCTCGACGGCGCGGTCGCGTGCTTCGACGGCGTTGCCGGTGTTGAGCCGCAGTCGGAGACCGTGTGGCGTCAGGCCGACAAGTACGGCGTGCCGCGCATGTGCTTCGTCAACAAGCTCGACCGCACCGGCGCCGATTTCTACTTCTGCGTGCAGTCGATCATCGATCGCCTGGGTGCGCGCCCGGCGGTGCTGTACCTGCCGATCGGCATCGAGGGTGGCTTCAAGGGCCTGGTCGATCTGGTCGAGAACCGCGCGATCATCTGGCTCGAAGAGTCGCTGGGCGCGAAGTTCGAGTATCAGCCGATCCCCGACGACATGGTCGAAAAGGCGGCGAAGTACCGCAACGAGTTGATCGAACTCGCCGTTGAGCAGGACGACGAGGCGATGGAAGCGTATCTGGAGGGCAACGAGCCCGACGCGGCGCAGCTCAAGAAGCTGATCCGCAAGGGGACGCTCAACATGGCGTTCGTGCCGGTCGTCTGCGGTTCGGCGTTCAAGAACAAGGGCGTTCAGCCGCTGCTCGACGCGGTGGTCGACTTCCTGCCGTCGCCGCTCGACGTGCCGGCGATCAAGGGCGTCAAGCTCGACGGCGAAACGCCGGACGAGCGTCCGTCCTCGGACGAGGCGCCGTTCTCGGCGCTGGCGTTCAAGATCATGAACGACCCGTTCGTCGGCTCGCTGACCTTTGCCCGCATCTACTCGGGCGTCCTCACCAAGGGTGGTTACCTGAACTCGGTGAAGGACAAGAAGGAGAAGATCGGCCGCATGCTCCTGATGCACGCGAACTCGCGTGAGGACATCGACGAGGCACGCGCGGGCGACATCGTCGCGATCGCGGGTCTCAAGGAGACGACGACGGGCGATACCTTGTGCGATCCGGCGCACCCGATCATCCTCGAGCGGATGGAATTCCCCGAGCCCGTGATCGAGCTGTCGGTGGAGCCGAAGACCAAGGCCGACCAGGAAAAGATGGGCATCGCGCTCAACCGCCTGGCCGCCGAGGACCCCTCGTTCCGCGTGTCGACCGATCACGAATCGGGTCAGACCATCATCAAGGGGATGGGCGAGCTTCACCTCGAGATCCTGGTCGATCGCATGAAGCGCGAGTTCAAGGTCGAGGCGAACGTCGGCGCGCCGCAGGTGGCGTACCGCGAATACCTCAAGAAGCCGGTCGACATCGACTACACGCACAAGAAGCAGTCGGGTGGTACCGGCCAGTTCGGACGCGTGAAGGTGAAGCTGACGCCGGGCGAGCGCGGTCAGGGCATCGTCTTCAAGGACGAGATCAAGGGCGGCAACATCCCGCGCGAGTACATCCCCGCGATCGAGAAGGGTTTCCGCGAGACCGCGGCGACCGGCTCGCTGGTCGGCTTCCCGATCATCGACTTCGACATCGTGCTGTATGACGGCGCGTACCACGACGTCGACTCGTCGGCGCTGGCGTTCGAAATCACCGCCCGCGGCGCGATGCGCGAAGCGGCGCAGAAGGCCGGCATCACGCTGCTCGAGCCGGTGATGCGCGTCGAGGTGGTGACGCCCGAGGATTACCTTGGTGACGTGATCGGCGACATGAACAGCCGTCGCGGCCAGATCCAGGGCACCGACACGCGCGGCAACGCGCAGACGGTTGAGGCAATGGTCCCGCTGGCGAATATGTTCGGCTACGTGAACGCGCTCCGCTCGTTTACCCAGGGCCGCGCCAGCTACTCGATGCAGTTCTCGCACTATGACGAAGTGCCGCAGAACGTCGCCGACGAGGTGAAGGCCAAGCTCGCGTAAGGCGCACCGGGGCAGGGCGACCTGCCCCGAGGACGCCGCGCGCCGGGCGACCTCGGGCCCGCCCGGGGATCGACGACGCGGAATACCCTTCCGCGTCGCCCCGCGACCGGGATCAGCCCGGCCAAGGGGTTTGCGCAACACGAATTCAGCCGCTATGGGGCCGCCTTCACGGCGAGTCCTGCGTGCGGCTCAAGTGACATCCAGAAGGTAGGGAAACAATGGCTAAGGCTAAGTTTGAGCGGACCAAGCCGCACCTCAACATCGGCACCATCGGTCACGTCGACCATGGCAAGACCTCGCTGACGGCGGCGATCACGAAGGTGCTGGCGGAGAACGTTGCGGGTAACGCGGCGGTTGACTTCGCAAACATCGACAAGGCACCGGAAGAGCGCGAGCGCGGCATCACGATCTCGACGGCGCACGTCGAGTACGAGACGGCGAACCGCCACTACGCGCACGTCGACTGCCCGGGTCACGCCGACTACGTGAAGAACATGATCA